>OHAD01000816.1_pt1 | contig 33538 bp, 40 predicted proteins | sample 1577011 | NCBI WGS metagenome assembly OHAD01 (sample SAMEA3541510, study PRJEB24748) | human gut metagenome | biome: human gut; feature: human-associated habitat; material: faeces | place: China | collected 2012 | reverse complement strand
CTTTGTGCAAACCTGTCATCGAAAGATGATAAGGCGGCACACTGCTACCTCACGAGCGTCAGTTAATCGAGGCACTGGAAGAGGAAAACGTGTTCCGCACACTGGCGACTGTGATTACCACCGCATCCGGCGACCGGAAGATTCCCATTGTCAGCGACAAGGGCGAGGCATCGTGGATCGACGAGGAAGGCACCTTCCCGCTGTCGGACGATACCTTCGGACAGAAGTCCCTGGGTGCGTACAAGGTGGGTACGGCACTGAAGGTTTCCACAGAGCTGCTCAATGATGCCGCCTTTGATCTGGAGGCGTACATCTCCAGAGAGTTCGGCAGACGGCTGGGTGCAAAGGAAGAGGAGGCGTTCTGGGTCGGTGACGGCAAGAACAAGCCCACCGGCATTTTCGATGCCACCGGCGGTGCAGGCACTGGCGTAACGGCAGCTTCTGCATCTGTGACCTTTGATGATATGCTGGAACTGTACTACAGCCTGAAAAGCCCGTACCGCAAGAAGGCGACATGGGCGATGAATGACGCTACTGTCAAGGCACTCCGCAAAGTCAAGGACACCACCGGACAGTACATCTGGCAGCCGTCTGTGGTTGCCGGCGTGCCGGACATGATCATGAACCGTCCGTATGTGACTTCCAGCTACATTCCGGCTCTGGCATCCGGCAAGACCGGCATTGCCTTCGGCGATTTCAGCTACTACTGGATCGGCGACCGTCAGGGCATCACCTTCAAGCGTCTGGACGAGCTGTTCTCCATGACCGGACAGGTGGGCTTCCTGGCATCCAAGCGTGTGGACGGCAAGCTGATCCTGCCTGAGGCGGTAAAGCTGCTGGCAGTGAAGTGACGGAGGTGCTGTATGGTGACGCTGGAAGAGGCAAAGAACTATCTCCGTGTGGAGCATTCCGAGGACGACGAACTGATCCAGTCCCTGCTGCTGACTGCAAAGCAGACGGTGCAGGACGTGGGCAGGGTGTCGGCAGAGCAGTATGAGCAGGAGGAGACCTGTCACACTGCCACGCTGTACGCCGTCGCCTATCTGTATACCCACCGGGAGAACGCCGACCACAACGCCCTGCTGCTGACGCTGCGGGCAATGCTGTTTGCACAGCGGGAGGGAGTGATCTGATGGCAGTATCGATTGCAGAGAGAAATCAGCGTATCACCGTGCAGCAGAATGAAACGGTGACAGACCGCATCGGCAACCACACCAGTGCATGGACAGATTTTTTGGAGCTGTGGGCAAACGTGACAATTACTGCATCCACGGAGGGAACAGAGGCGGGTGTTACGTCCATGCGGCAGACGATGAAAGCAATCGTGCTGAAAAGTGCCACGACAGCGGCACTGTGCAGCAACCGCCACCGGATCCTGTTCGGCGGCGAGGTCTACAACGTTACCGGTGTGATGCCGTACTACACCAGCGGAGATCTGGTGCAGATCACGGCGGTGTCGCAGCAGGAAAGGCTGGTGGAATGTGATGAGCAATGTGGATATTGACGATCTGGCAGCGGCGGTGATGGACGGGCTGGAGGAGTATGTGGAGCTGGCGGATGCGGAAATGAAAAAGGCAGTCCGGAAAACTGCCACACAGGTGAAAAAAGAGATCGCCGCAAATGCACCGAAACGCACCGGCGAGTATGCGAAAAGCTGGGCAGTGAAAAAGACTGGCGAAAGCAGCCATTCCATTGAGATGACTGTGCATTCCAAAAGCCGCTATCAGATCGCACACCTTCTGGAAAAAGGACACGCCAAGCGTGGCGGCGGTCGTGTGGCGGCACGTCCCCATATTGCACCGGCAGAATATCACGGAGAAGAGCTGCTGGAAGAACTAATCCGAAAGGCGATGTCATGACTTACGAAGAAATTGCAGCAATGATGCAGGAGATCGGCTTGCCGTTCGCCTATCATCATTTCGCAGAGGGTGAAAGTCCACCGCCGCCGTTTCTGTTGTTTCTCTCTCCCGGAGAGGAGACGTTTTCAGCGGATGATGTGGCGTATTTCAGTTTCAAACAGCTGGACGTGGAGCTGTACACAGACCGAAAGCAGCCGGAACTGGAAGAACGGGTGGAGGAAGTGCTGACCCGGCACGAGATCTATTACACGAAAACGGAATCTTATATCGAATCGGAAAGACTGTATGAAGTGCTTTACGAGATGGAAGTATGAGAATCCGATAATTGCAGCAGGAGGCTGGTATATTTATGGCTATGGAAAAAAACAAAGTCAAGTTTGGCTTGAAAAACGTACACTGGGCGAAGATCACAGGCTATGACGAGGACGAGATGCCGATCTACGGCACCGTTAAGAGACTGCCCGGTGCAGTAAACCTGTCGCTGGATGCCAACGGCGAAAACGAAAACTTCTATGCGGATGACATGGTCTACTATGTGCTGTCCAACAACTCCGGCTATGAGGGCGATCTGGAGATCGCTCTGGTCACTACGGAATTTGCAACAGAGATCCTGGGCGAAAAGCTGGACGCAAAGGGCGTTCTGGTGGAATCCGCCGATGCGGAGACCTCGGAGTTTGCACTGTTCTTCGAGTTTACCGGAGACAAAAACAAGATCCGCCATGTGTTCCACCGCTGTGCCGTATCCCGTCCCAACACGGAATCCAGCACGGTGGAGGAATCCAAGGAAGTCAAGACAGAATCCCTGTCGCTGACTGCCTCTTCTCTGGTCAACGGTCTGGTCAAGGCAAAGTCCTGCGAAAAGACCGATGCCACTGTATACGCAAACTGGTTCAAACAGCCGTATATGCCGGATCTGTCAAGCTCTGTGCAGATGACAGCTGCCGGAGAATAAGGAGGACAGCAATGGCAATTACCAAGTCGATCACCATTGACGGAAAAGAGGTGCAGTTCCGGGCGAGTGCGGCAGTTCCCCGGATGTACCGCATCCGGTTCCGCCGGGACATTTTCCGGGATCTGCTGGCACTGCAGGCAGACATCAAAGCCTCGGAGGATACCGGAGAAAAAGAGGATGCCGGAGAAAACAGCACTGCGGAATCTTCCATTGTGCTGGATCACCTGGAAATCTTCGAGAACATCGCCTATGTGATGGCAAAGCACGCCGACCCGTCTGTTCCCAACACGCCGGATGAGTGGCTGGACGGCTTTTCCACGTTCTCCATCTATGAGGTGCTGCCGGAGCTGCTGGATTTGTGGGCGGCAAACATGGAAACTCAGGTGCAGTCAAAAAAAAATCTCGCCCGATTGACAGGGAAATGACAACGCCGCTGTTTCTGCTGCGGTGCGTGCAGGTCGGCATCTCCATCAACGACCTGCAGTATCTGACGATCGGGCTGGTGGAGGATATGTTCACGGAGCAGGGCAACGATGATTTCAAGTATCAGTACACTGCGACACAGGAAGATTTCGATCAATTTTAAGGGGTGAGAGAATGGCAAGCAGAATCAAGGGGCTGACCGTGGAGATCGGCGGCGATACCACCGGTCTGCAAAAGGCACTGCAGGGTGTCAACGGCAAAATCAAAAACACTCAGTCTCAGCTGAAGGACGTTGACCGCTTGCTAAAACTGGATCCCAAAAACACGGAACTGCTTGCACAAAAGCAAAAGTTGCTTGCCGGTGCGATCTCTGACACACGGGAAAAGCTGAAAACCATGAAGCTTGCCGCACAGCAAGCCGAGGAGGAACTGAAAAAGGGCAGCGGCAAAGTCACACAGGAACAGTATGACGGACTGCAGCGTGAGATCATTGCCACGGAGCAGGATCTGCGAAAGCTGGAATCCAGTGCAGCCAAAGCCGGAGACAGCATCGAAAAGTCCGGGGACAAGGCGGAGTCCAGCTCCGGAAAGTTCAGCAAACTGGCGAAGGCGGCAGGCAGCGGCGTTGCAAAAAGCGTGGAGACCGGCGTAAAGGCATTCGGGGCGTATACCGCAGCAGCAGCAATTGCCGGCACTGCTGTCAGCAAGGCCGCACTGAGTAGCTACAGCGATTTTGAAAGCTCCATGTCCCAGGTGCAGGCGACCATGGGCATCGCAAAGGATGCCATGTCTACGGTGGACGGTCAGAGCGTCAACACCATGGATACGCTGGACGCACTGGCAAAGCAGATGGGTGCAGAGACGTCGTTTTCTGCCACACAGTGCGGAGATGCACTGAACTATCTTGCCCTTGCCGGATATGACACCCAGCAGATGTGCGACACGCTCCCCACTGTGCTGAATCTGGCGGCTGCCGGCAGCATTGATCTGGCATCTGCGTCGGATATGGTGACAGATGCCATGTCTGCTCTGGGCATGGGCGTGGAAGAATCGGACAAGATGGTGGATCAGATGGCAAAGACAGCGTCAACCACCAACACGTCTGTGGCACAGCTGGGCGAGGGCATTCTGACCATCGGTGCAACGGCGAAGTCCATCAAAGGCGGCACGGCAGAGCTGAACACGGCACTCGGTATCCTTGCCAACAACGGCATCAAGGGTGCTGAGGGCGGCACACATCTCCGCAACGTCATTCTGTCCCTGCAAAGTCCCACGGACGATGCGGCAGACTGCCTGAAAAATCTGGGTGTGAAAACCTATGATTCCGAGGGCAATATGCGTTCCCTGAATGACATTCTGAGCGATCTGAACGCCAGCATGGATGGCATGACATCTGCCGAAAAGGACAACATCATCGGCTCTGTTTTCAACAAGACTGACCTTGCGGCAGTCAACTCTCTGCTTGCCAATACCGGCGACACCTGGGACGGTCTGCAAAAGTCCATCACAGACAGTGCCGGAGCAGCACAGCAGATGGCGGACACACAGCTGGACAATCTGAAAGGCAAGGTTACACTGCTGCAGTCCGCTGCCGAGGGTGCTGCCATTGCGATCGGCTCAGACCTGGAACCGGCTGCGAAAACAGCGGTGCAGGCTGTCACCGACATTGTCAACGCCTTTAACACCGGCGGTCTGTCGGCGGCTCTGAACAAGGTGAAAGAGCTGGTGCATCAGCTGGCGGTGACTATGACAACAGAGCTGCCGAACATCCTGCCGGACCTGCTGGACGGTTTCAACAGCCTGCTCATGACACTGGTGCAGTCCGTCGGTACGCTGCTGCCGCCGCTGCTCACCACCGTGCTGCCGCTTCTGGTGTCGTCGTTCCTGGATCTTGTCACACAGCTGGCACAGTATCTTGCCGCATCTGCACCGATGCTGATCGGCAGTGTTATGACAGCACTGCTGCAAGTCATTGCAGCCATTGAGCAGGCTGCACCGGCAATCCTTGCGGCAGTCAACACATTGCTGCAGGCGGTCGTGACATTTTTCTCCGGGAACGCTGCTGCGTTGATTGCAATGGCGGTCAACATTGTGTCGAAACTGGCAAGCGGCCTGATCTCTGCATTGCCGACACTGATTGCAGCGGCTTTGCAGCTGGTAGACGGATTGGTGCAGGGGCTGGTACAGAATCTCCCGGCTCTGATCGATGCGGCAGTACAGCTTGTCCAGTCGCTGTGTGACGGACTGCTGCAAAACCTGCCGCAGTTAGTACAGACGGCGGTACAGCTGGTTCTGGAACTGGTAAACGGCTTGCTGGAGAATCTACCGGCATTGCTGGATGCTGCCCTGGAGATGATCGACAGCCTGGTGCAGGGCTTGCTGGACTGCCTGCCGCAGCTAGTGCAGGCTGGCATTGATCTTGTCATGGGACTGGTGCAGGGACTGATCCAGAACCTTCCGGCGATCCTGCAGGCGACCATTCAGTTGATTACCGGGATGCAGAACACGCTGCTCAGCAGCATTCCGCAGCTGATTACGGCGGCGATCCAGCTGGTGGGCGGCATTGTGACCGGACTGGCCTCGGCGATCCCGCAGCTGGTGGCAGCCATTCCGCAGCTGGTCTCTGCCATCGTAAACGGCGTGCAGCAGACCGACTGGCTGCAGCTGGGCATAGACATTCTGAAAGCGATTCTGGACGGCATCGTGTCCTTCGAGGCGACGCTGCTGGAAACCTGGGGAACGATTTTCTCCCAGATGTTCGACAGTATCGCACAGTGGGCATCAGACGTATGGGCAAAAACCACAGAGGCGGCATCAAATATCTGGAACGCCATCGTAGAGGGACTGAAAGACCTGCCGTATAAGGTGGGCTATTTTGTCGGTGAGATGCTCCGCAGGATCGTGGAGTTCGCCAAGAACGCCCCGGCAAAGGCAAAAGAGGCAGCATCGAACATCTGGAACAACATCGTCACAACAGTGCAGGCACTTCCCGGAAAGGTCGGCGAGTTTTTCTCCGGTGCATTTCAGAAGATCGTGGAGTTTGCGACATCTGCACCCTCTAAGGCGAAGGAAGCAGCCACCGACATTTTCGACAACATCAAGAATACGCTGGAGGAACTTCCGGAAAAAATGTTGGAAATCGGCGAGAACATCGTTACAGGCATCTGGAACGGCATCACCGGTGCAACACAGTGGCTAAAGGACAAGGTCAGCGGATTCGTAGACGGCATTGTGGATGGCTTTACCGGGAAGAAGGGACTGGACAGCCACAGTCCGTCAAGGCGTATGAGCAAAGACGTGGGGCGCTGGATTCCGGCAGGCATCGGCGTCGGTATGCTGGACAACACGAAGGCAGCCCTGCAGGCGGTCTCTGAGGTGTCGGATTCTATCGTCACCGCCGCACAGAAGAAGATACCGGGCATTGCGGACAGCGTCAGCAAAATCAGCCCTGCCATGTTCCGCAGTCCGTCCACCGGCACGGTCAACAACTATTACAACAACAGCCGAACGGTGAACCAGACCAACAACAGCCCAAAGGCGCTGTCCCGTCTGGAGATCTATCGGCAGACCAAAAACGCAAATAATCTGTGATTCTTATAAATACAAATACGGTAATGATGTTCATTGGATACATTTAGTACAATATACATCTAATTCGAGATTTATATTAGACAAGTCGGATTTCGTTATAACGATCAAGCAATTTTCAAGAAATTCTGCTTGTCCGTTATAACGTTGGCTTTTAATGATGTCTATTAAATCATCCCATTTACCATGACTTGGAGATACTTTATCAATATTCCGTATGATTATGTAGTACTTCGAATCGTCCAGTTGTTTTTTAATTTCTATATCGGAACTGTACCCTTGTGCGGCACCTTCATAGAATGTTTTCATCCCTGTATATTCACAAAGTGACAATGAAGTTACAATATCTTTTACAGTCTTTTTTGTTGCATCAAATATGTGTGGTGATGAATAAATGCCGGCTTTATCATCATTTTGAATTTTCATATACTCACTATCTTCAATAAGAGCCGCAGTTTCTGGTCTACCAAAAAGTGATTTGAGTTTCTCAAGGTCAATCATACTATTTCCTCCTGGTTAAATTAGCTTGAATAAAAGCACAATAATTCGGAAACGATTATTGTTTGTTATTATACAACAATTCCAGAGAAAAAACAAGGGGGTGCAATCATGTTTTTTACACTTATTCTGGAAAATGAAAACGGGGAGCAGCTGGACATGACCACAACGGCAAACCAATACATGACCTCTAAGATAGAGGGACTGTCGCCGCCTGCCGGAACGATCAACACCTCTGCCTATGCCGGGATCAACGGCAGCTATCTGAACCGGGCGTTTCTGGAAAAGCGGAATGTGGTGATCTCTTACCGCATGAAGGGCGTGGACATTGAATCACGCCGCCATGCCCTGTATCGGGTGGTAAAGACGGCACATTACATCAAGGTGTATTACCGCACCCGGAAGATCAGCGTGTATGCAGAGGGCTATGTGGAGACCAACGAGGTAGACAACTTCACCAACACCACTACCGGACAGATCAGCGTGATATGCCCGGACATTTACTGGTACAGTCTGGCGGAGCAGATCGCCGAATACCGGAACATCTCCGGAGCGTTCAAGTTTCCGTTCGCCATCGACAGCAGGGGCGTGCCGCTGGGGTACTATCACCGCTCCCGGTATCTGCGTCTACAAAACGAGGGGGACGAGATCGGGCTGACGTTTATTATCACCGGCATCGGCGGTGCAGGAAAGAACACCAGGAATCTGAGCATCTACAATGCAGAGACCGGTGCGTATATGCGGATCAGAGCACCCATTGAAAACGGGGACATCTTAACGATCACCACGCACATCGGCAGAAAGACGTGCATCATGACACGAAACGGCGTGCAGGAGAACTGGATCGGCAATCTAAAGCTGTCGGAATGGCTGACAGCCAGAACCGGCGAAAACACATTTTATGTGGACGGTGTCGGCGTTGCGAATGTGTCGATCAAGGTGATCCTGCGGACAGCATATCTGGGAGTGTGAGTCATGTATCTGAACATCTATCAGTTTTCTGAGCCGGACGAAAGCGGCAGCTACTACCAGCCGCTGACGCAGGTCGCCATCTGCGACACCTTCACAAGCCTGATCTGGGATGTGGAGTACTACGAGTGCGGCGTGTTTGAGGTGTATATCGGTGCAAACCCGGAGAGCGTCCGCATCTTCCGGAGAGGCAGAGTGGTGGGACGGTCGGACGACACGAAAAACTATGGCATCATTGAGCAGGTCAAACTGGAAACAGATGCGGAGAACGGCGACTATCTGACGGTAAAAGGGCGTTTTCTGATGTCACTGCTGGAACGCCGCATCATCTATCCCACCATGACATTTACCGCCATGCGGACATACGGCGAGATCGTGCAGACCGCCGTCCGGAAAAACTGCATCAAGGTGTGGGCATCTTCTTCCGAGAGGGTGATTCCGTCGCTGGATCTGGGGACAGTGTCCGGGGACTGCTGGGAGATCAAGAACGTCCTGCAGGTCAGCTATGAAAATCTGATGCAGTGGATCTACACCATCTGCAAGCTGGTCGGCGGCACGGCAAACATTACCCTTGTGCCGTATGAGGTCGGCACTGATGACGGCAGATTCAGGCTGCAGTTCGACTTGTCAGAGGGCGTGGACAGAAGCGTCACGCAGTCAGAGCGAGCCGCCGTCGTGTTTTCCGATGCCTATGACAATTTAATCAACTACACCTATGAGACCGACAGTACAGAGTACACCAACTTTGCATACGCCTTCGGACAGGGGACTGGATCCAAGAGAAAGCAGGCGACCTATTACACCGGAAGCAGCGAGCCGCAGCGTCTGGATCGTTACGAACTGTATGTGGATGCAAACGACATTGCCGACACGGAGAACAGCAACGGCACGGAGACGGAAATTCCGGAGGAACAGTACAGGAAGCTGCTGGTCTCCCGTGCCGCAGAAAAGCTGACGGAGATCAAGACCAGCAGTGCGGCGACTATCGCCTCGGACGGTCGGCAGTATCAGTACGGCATCGATTATGCCGTCGGGGACTATGTGACAGTAGAAAACACAAGGTTCGGTCTGGTGACTGAGAAAATACAGCTGATCGGTATGATTGAAAGCTTTGACAAGGACGGCTACAGTCTGACACCGGTTATGCAGACACTGGAGGGATAACATGAATACAACAAAGATCAATACGCCGTTGGAATACGGTTTTTTTAACTGTGCAGACGGCACAGAGGACAGGGTGTACACCGCAGAAAATTTCACGGGGTATTTGTCGGCAATCATTTGCGACGGAATCCTGGACACATGGGGCGACTGCTTTTCCATGTCCTGCAGCGATACCTCGCTGACCATCGGCACAGGGTATGCGTGGATCGGCGGACATTATGCGATTCTTGCACAGCCACAGGTCATTGACGTATCTGTCTATGCAGACACGGGCTTGTCTCGCATGATCGCCGTCGGCATTTCCTGTGATACCGCATCTTCGGTGCGTGCCTGCTCCTTCGAGGTCGCTGCCGGACTTGCCGGCAGTTCTGACAAGCCGGCGTTCACCGGCACAGACACCAAGAAGTACTTTACGCTGTGCTACATCAAGCTGGCGGCAGGCGGTGCGATCGACAGCCTGCAGGATGTACGGAACGACGAAGCCCTCTGCGGCTACTGCAAGTGTATTCTGGGCAAATGCGGCGTTACCGTACTGCAGGAACAGATGGGGGCACTGGAAAGCCGGATGGACGCTCTGGAAAAGAAAATGGATGCTCTGGATGTCAAAGTGCTGGATTCCGGAACGTGCGGCGAAAATGCAGCGTACACCCTGTATACCAACGGTCTGCTGCGTATCTCCGGCAGCGGTGCAACAGATGACCAGAACGAAACCAGCGTATGGGCGAAGAACGGAATGGCGGACAGTATCACAAAAATCATTGTGGACGACGGCATCACGAAAATCGGAGCCCATTTCTTCAATGGGCTGCCCAACGTGACCTCCGCCCTGATCGCACAGACGGTTTCGGAGATCGGCACATACGCATTTGCCGATTGCAGCAAGCTTTCCGGAATCGCCCTGCCGCCTGTTCTGACCAAGCTCAGCAGCCGTACATTTTCCGGCACAGGCATTGCAGTGCTTTCCGTTCCGGTTTCGGTATCTACCATCAGTTTGCAGGCGTTTTACGGAACGGCAATCGAAAATCTGGTTTATGCCGGTACGAAGGCACAGTGGAATGCTGTAGAGAAACAAACGAATACAACAACTCCATCTCTGACGGATTCGTGGGACGTGACAGGAACAGATCCGGACACCTTCCTGAAAAAGGTGATTTGCTCTGACGGAACCTATGTGCGGAACACCAGCGGAAAGTGGAGTGCTGAATAACAGAGAGGTGAAAAAATGCTGAAATTTTGCATCTATGGGCAGAAAATGGAACTGATAAACCGTCAGACGATCGCCGATCAGCAGATCTGTTTCGTGGATATGTGCTTTCTGTTCTCTCCGGACTGGGAACAGATGGACAAAACGGCACAGTTCGCACAGGGCGAAAAGACCTATAACGTGCATCTAGGCACGGGCAACGTCTGCCGCTGCCTGCTCCCTGCGGAGCTGCAGACCGGCTGTGTCAGCGTCAGCGTGTTCGGCTATGCGGCGGACGGCTCTGTCCGTGCGACGACCGTTCCCCTCGGCATCGGCATCAAGCGTTCCGGTTTCCGGGGCGACGGCGAAACACCGATCCCGCCCACGCCGGACTTGTATGCACAGCTGCTGGACGCCATTGACAAGAAGATTGCATCCCTCCATGACGGCAAGGACGGCGTGAACGGAAAATCCGCCTATGAGATCGCCGTAGACAACGGGTATCCCGGCACGGAGCAGGCGTGGCTGGCATCTCTCAAAGGGGACAAGGGCGACACCGGCGAACCGGGAGCAGCTGGCGAAAAGGGCGAGCCCGGCGAAAAAGGTGACACCGGAGCTGCCGGAAAAGACGGCAGGGACGGCACGACAGGACGTGACGGAGTAAACGGTGCGTCTGCCTATGAAATCGCCGTACAGCACGGCTACAGCGGCTCAGAAACGGCATGGCTGGAATCCCTGCACGGTGCGGACGGAGCAAAGGGCGATATCGGAGCATCCGGCAAAGACGGTGCAGACGGATTTTCTCCTGTCGCAAAGGTGGAGAAGTCCGGCAGCGTGGTGACCATCACCATTACAGATGCCAACGGTACAACGATCGCAACGCTGACAGAGGGTGCAGCCGTAGACCTCACCCCATACGCAAAGACGGTCTATGTGGACGAAAAGGTGCAGGAGCTGTCCGACAGCCTGACGTATACCTTGCAGGAGCATACGCTGTCCATCACGCATCTGGAGGAATCCGCACACACCCATGACAATCTGGAAACGCTGAACAAGATCAGCGGAACAGAGTGGACACAGCTGGTTTCCACCAGGCACTATCACAACAACATAGAAACGCTGAACCGCATCAGTCCGGGGGACTATGAGAATCTGAGCAGCAAGTTCCCGGCGAGAATCACGGCATTAGAGGATTCTCTGGGTGACATCGCCGCAGCTCTGGCGGACATTGTGGAGGTGACCGAGTAAATGGCAACAATCGCACAGTATATCGCAGAGATCAACCACCAGCGTGACCTGCTGGCAGGGCATTTGGTTGCCCGTGGCATCATTGCAACGGCAGATGAAAAGCTGAATCTGCTGGTACACAAGGTTTCCCTGCTGCCCTCTGGTTCGACCGAAAAAACAGTGGTTTTTGATGCAGACCACCGGAAAAATGTGAGCCTGCTCTACAACGGCACGCTCTACAGTCTGGAAGATTTCGTGGCACAGTATCCGGACTTCTGTAGTTCCAAGAACGAGTACGCACTGAACTATTCCACATCCATTTTCGGATGGGATTACAGCTGCTTTACCTGCTCGACTGTGCCGCTGACGCTCTCTGCGGCAACACAGATCGCCGTGCGGTTTCTGGCAAGCAGCACGGAGACCGGCATCATGCGGCTGGTGCAGTCGGACAGCGGCACGGCAGAGGACATTCTCAGCAAGGCACAGACAGAGGGCAGCTACATTGACCTGTCCCTGCAATGGCTGTACAGCACGGACTACATCACCACGCTGACACCCTGCGAAGGTGTCACAACAGGCACATATTATCTGGCATGGGTCGGGCGGAGCAACAACAGCCATCCGCTGATCCGTTCCATCACAGCGATTTAAGGGGGAGCATATCATGAATATTGTAGAAGCAGTGGAGCAGCTGAAACAGGGCAAGGCAATCAAGCGGAGCAGCTGGGGAACCGCTGAGATCAAGGCGGCACAGCTGGACAACGGACAGTACCAGATCTTCGCATCCGGCGATCTGACACCGGAAATGCTGGTGCTGCTGTCCGGAGATTATGAGGCAGAGGGGGAAACGGCATGAAGGAATGGCTTTGTACAATCGTTGGAACGGTTGGCGGTGTGATCGCCGGACTGTTTGGCGGCTGGGATACGGCGTTGGCAACGCTGTTGATTTTTATGGCGGTAGACTATGTGACGGGATTGATCGTTGCGGCTGCCGGAAAATCGCCGAAGGGCAAGCTGTCCAGCAAGATCGGCTGGAGAGGACTTGCCAAAAAGTGTGTTGTGCTGCTGTTGGTTCTGGTGGCAGCACAACTGGATGCAGTTCTCGGCGTGGACTATGTGCGTGCTGGTGTTTGCGTTGCATTTTTGTGCAACGAGGTGATCTCCATTTTGGAAAACGCCGGCTTGATGGGCGTTCCACTGCCAGCAGTGCTGAAAAACGCTGTGGAACTGCTGCAAAAGAAAGATAAATAAAAAAACACCGCCCGACAGCGTACAGGCTGCCGAACGGCGTGGTGTGGGGTTATTCGTTGCTGTCTGTGTTATCCCGGCACAGAGCGTCCAGTGTCACGCCCAGTGCATCTGCCAGCTTGATGGCGTTTGCAACAGTACATTGATTTCGCTTTTCAATGTTTTCGATGGTGCGGACGGGAACATCTGCCAGGGCGGACAGTTTCGGCACAGAATATCCCTTCTCTTTTCGGATTTTTCTTAGGTTCATTTTTTTCCCTTCCGGTAAAAATAGATCACGAGTTTTGCGATGCCAAAGCATATCAGCAGGCATCCCAGTTTGGTGAGTGTTCCCATTTTGTTGACATTGGCAGATTTCTATGGTATAATAGAAAAGCAGCAGGGAGGGTGTTTTTCGCACCCTATGCCGCCCGTTCTGTTAGTCGATGATTTTATCAATCAGGATTAGCAGAACTCCTACGATGAAGTCTACCAACGCTCCGATCAGAAGATTGCTGACATCAATCTTTGACTTTGGTTTTTTGCGTTTGGTGGGCTTCTTTTTTTGTTTTGCCAATGATGTTCTCACCTCCTCTCTATGATACTATTATACCACATATTTTGGTGGTTGTCAAGAAAATTCCGGAAAAAAATCTGAAAAATACGACAAAAAACAGGCATCGGATTTGTACATCTTGTACAGAGAAAAAAGGAGATGATTTCATGACATTGAAAACCTATTCCAATAGCGATACCACGCAGATCTCCGCACATTTCAACGCCAGAGAGTTCCGCTGCAAATGCGGCGGAAACCACAGCTGCCAGATCGCTGCAGAGCTGGTGGACAAGCTGGAGCAGCTGTATGCGGCGTTGGACTGCAGCAAGATCATCGTCAACAGCGGCTACCGCTGCACGGCACACGACAAGGCAGTCGGCGGCAACGGAGCAGGACAGCACACCAAAGGCACAGCGGCAGACGTGGTGTGCTACGACAAGTCCGGCGGTATTATTTCCGCAAAGACGGTGTGCTGTAAGGCACAGGATCTGGGCTTTAGCGGCATTGCCAATATCACCAGTGCTTATACTTCGGTGCATCTGGATGTCCGCACCGGCAGCCGGTACTACGGTGACGAGACCAAAGGCACAAACACGGTGACAAGCGATTTCTACATCTATTTCGGCATTGCCAAAGACAACAAGTACAGCCGGAAAGCAACGGCAAATGGCATTGACGTTTCCAAGCATCAAGGCGTGATCGACTGGGACAAGGTCAAAGCATCGGGGCAGGTGGATTTTGCGGTGATCCGTGTAGGTATCGGCAGTGACATTGCGGAGCAGGACGATGCACAGGCAGTGCGGAACATGACGGAGTGCGAACGTGTGGGGCTGCCCTACGGCGTGTATCTGTATTCCTACGCACTGACCACACAGGAGGCAGAGAGCGAGGCGGCACATATGCTGCGGATGATCTCCGGCAGAAAGCCGACTGTCGGCGTGTGGATCGACATGGAAGATGCGGACGGCTACAAGCAGAAACACGGCAAGCCGCTGGATACCGCAAACGGCAGCTTGTACACGCAGATCTGCCGGACGTTCTGTGACAGGATTCCCGGGGCAGGCGTGTACAGCAGTACCAGCGTATTGCAGCATATTCTGTCGGTGGGTGATCTGCCAGTCTGGGCGGCTCAGTGGGGCAGTCAATGCACCTACAGCGGAACTTACCAGCTGTGGCAGTACAGCAACAAGGGCAGCGTGGACGGCATCTCCGTCAGCGTGGATCTGGATTATTTCTACGGCAAGTTAGGTGCAGCTGCGGCAGGTGATGCCGACAGCAGCGGCACTGTTACGGAAAGCGACACACTGGAACAGATATTGCAGCACGTTGCGAGTATTGACAAGAAACTGAAATGAGAAACCCCGGCAGCACAGCAGGAGATTTCCTGATTTGTACTGCCGGGGTTTTGTTGACAATTGTGATATACTATTTCTTGAAAATGTTGGAGATAGCAAGCAATGACGGTGTAAGAATTGCAAGTTCGCATTTTGTTGCACTGCCTCCACCATACCTGCACCCTTATTTTGATACAAAATAAGGGTGCATTTTCATTGTCAAAAAGCCTGAAAACTTCGTTGTTTTCAGGCTTTTATCGTTTTCTTATTTAAGATTTTCGGTGAAAAATACGCTTTGATTTCACACTTTGGGGCGTTTTGAGAAAAGTAATCGTTTTCTTGTGGGCAAAAAATGCACCCTCCCAAAGTAAAAATGCACCCTTTTTCAGTTATCGTTTTCCAGTATGCACCCACCTATCGTTTTCTTGTGAAAAGCAAAAAAAGCACCCACTACAGCTTAATGCCATAGTGGGTTTCTTGCTTTATGCTTCAATCTCCGTTCCGTCAACAAACTGGAAAACCATTCTGCCATCATGGAATACGGTTACTTTCTCAATGGTCGTTCGCCAGATACTGTCATCAAAGTAGTCGATGGGTTCGTTGGTTTTCTCAAGAGTTCTCAGAAATGATGCCATTGATTCAATTCTACTCTGGTGCTCAATACGTTTCTGCTGCATTTTTTGGAGCAATCCTTTCTTTCTCTCGTATTGTTCTGTCAGCTCATCGTAGCGAAGGTTGTAAGAATCCTGATTTTGTACGGATTCCGCATTTTTCTGAATATGCTCACGAATCAGAGTACCAATGTCGTTCAGTTCCATGGTCAGCATTTCTATTTTAGTATCCAGAGCAGAAGTATCGGACAAATCCTCCAACAGCATCCTGCAAGTTTCCAGCACCATTTCTCTGTTCTGAAAAAATGCAGCAAAGGCGGAGATAAACCGTATTTTAATTTCATCCTCATAAAGATGCGGCGTGGAACAGAAATGCTCTCCCTTGAATTTGTTGTTGCATTGCCAAATTACACGGCGGTATTTACTGGTTGAGTGCCAGACCTTTGAACCGAAAAAGTGTCCGCAGTCGCCGCAGACCAGTTTTGCAGAAAACATCGTACTGCCGCTGTATTTTCTGCCAAGTTTCTTGCGTCTTGTAAATTCAGCCTGCACTTCTTCAAAATCTTCCGGAGAAATTATTGGTTCGTGAGATTCCTCTATGTAATACTGCGGAACTTCTCCTTCATTGATTTTGGTCTTTTTAGTTAAAAAATCCGTTGTGAATTTCTTTTGCAGAAGCGCACTGCCCTTGTATTTTTCATTTGTCAGAATACTCTCAATCGTGGACTGCCGCCAGTTTTCCTTGCCTGCCGGAGTTGGAATATGGCGTTCTGTCAAAGTTTTTGCAATGGCGTAAGATGTCTGACCGTTCATGTAGCTTCTGTAGATAAAGCGGACAATTTCAGCTTCTTCCGGTACAATTTCCGGCAAGCCGTCCTCTCCCTTTTTGTAGCCAAGAAAATGGCTGTATGGCAGACTGACTTTACCGTCTGCAAAGCGTTTTCTCTGTCCCCATGTAACGTTTTCGGAAATGGAGCGTGATTCTTCCTGTGCAAGGCTTGACATTATCGTAATGAGCAATTCTCCTTTAGAGTCCAGCGTATAAATACCTTCTTTTTCAAAGTGAACCTCAATTCCTTTTTCTTTCAGTTTACGTACAGTAGTAAGAGAATCCACGGTATTTCGTGCAAAACGGCTCACACTCTTTGTTATGATAAGGTCGATTTTTCCGGCAAGTGCATCTTCCACCATTTGATTGAAACCCTCACGATGCCGTGTGTTTGTCGCACTTATGCCTGCGTCTGTATAGACCTTGACAAACTCCCAGTCATCACGACTTTGAATGTAATTTGTGTAATGATCAACCTGTGCCTCGTAGGAAGTAATCTGTTCCTCATAATCCGTTGAAACACGGGCGTAACCTGCTACTTTTCGTTTTGTTCTCGTATCCATTGCCGTTCGTGTCTGCGGATTAATGGTCTGCGGAATCATTGTGATTTTTCGTGCCATTGTAAACTCCTTTCCTTTGCTTTTTGTTTCATTTCTTCCGTCCAGCTTTCAGAACGTGACGGATTTTCCCAATGTTTCTGAACCTGTTTACCATTATAAAAGATAAAAATCAGTTCGTTTGGTTCGGGAACAATAATTTGCCGAATATATTTCAGAACTGCGTCGTCGTCATACTTCTCCAACCCTAAAACCTCGCAAAGAACGGATTGCAGAATGTTTTCAGGTATCTGCTTTGCAGCAGGACAGTATTTTTTTCCACGCCTTGCAAATGTGGCACAAATCCAAGCAGAACCTTGCTTGAACACTTTTCGCTGATAATTTTTTCCACAGCATCCGCACTGTATCATTCCCGATAATGGATAGCGGTTTTTTGAACCTGTATGAGAAAATTTTGACTGTCTTTGTGCAATCAACTCCTGCACTTTTTGGAATGTATCACGGTCGATAATCGCTTCATGTGCGTCCTCTACCAGATATTTGGGAAGTTCACCGTTGTTTTGCATTTTTCTCTTTTCGATATGATTATTGCGGAAATATTTCTGTAAAAGCATATCGCCGACATATTTTTCATTGGACAGCAATTCCTTAATTCTTGGAGATGTCCAGAGATTCCCTTGTGCTGTTCTGATACCCATTTCGTTCAGTTTCTTTGCAATTTTCAGACCGCCCATTCCGGAAAGATAGTCCGAAAAAATCATCTTAACGATTTCTGCTTCCGTGGGTTCAATTTCCAGAATACCGTCAGCATTTCTCCGATACCCGAAAATTGTAATGCTCCCGATTTTGCCTTCTTTAAAGTCTTTTCGGATTTGCCACTTGCGATTTTCGCTTGCTGAACGGCTTTCTTCCTGTGCATAGCTTGCAAGAATCGTCAGCATCAGTTCGCCGTCTGCTGAAAGACTGTGAATATTCTGCTCTTCAAAATAAACATCCACACCTAAATCTTTCAATTCACGTATAGTTTCAAGTAATGTGACGGTATTTCGTGCAAATCTGCTGATGGATTTCGTAAGAATCAAGTCCACGCTGCCAGCACGGCATTTTTCAAGAAGTTTCTGAAACTGTTCTCTGTTGTCTTTCGTACCTGTTGCTGCCTCATCTGCATACACACCACAATATTTCCATCCGGTGTGTTTCTGAATTTTTTCACTGTAATAGCTTACCTGTGCGGAAAGAGAATGCAGCATGGCATCCTTGCCGCTGGACACTCTGGCATAAGCGGCAACGTTCAGCAGTTTTGGCATTTTAGGCAGAAATTCGACCTTTTTTATGGTGCGTGCCATATAGTATCCCTCCTCAGTGTTACATATTAAATCAGAAGCGACCTAAAGTCAAGCAGTTTCACGATATATACTGCACAAAGATATATCGAATTTTTCGGCAATTTTTAACTCGCATTTACGAAATTCATGTTCCGAAATAATGCCGTCTTTCCGCCACTTTTTCAGAACAGCAAGTGTGACCTTATAGGTGCTGATTTTTTGTAATTTTTCACTGTTCATCCGCAATACCTCCGTGATAGCAGAGAAGTGAGCAGTATTTACGCTGTTTGCTTTCATAGGCATAGAATTTCTTTCCACATCCTGCGCAGATGACTTCCTTCATTGTACTGGTTCTTCCTGCATTCTTTCTCCAGTATTTCTGTCGACATTGGTCGGAGCAGAATTTTTTCTTCTTTCTATGCGGTGTCTGTGTAATGGTAATGCCACACATCAGGCAAGAGTTATCACTTCTTTTCTTGCGTTTCAGATAGGACTTAATAGTGTTGGGCGATATATGCAAATGCTCTGCAATTTCTGCATTGCTTTTTCCGTTTTGCCGCAAAAGCTCAACGGTTCTTTTTTCTTCTGTTGTCACAAGCAGCACCTCCTACCATACAGTCCGCTAAAAGCTCCAGAAAATTAGCCCCTAAAAGAAAAAATCCCTGAGCAGTTCCGAAAAACTACTCAGAGACATATTATTTCATCAGTTCATTCACACGCTTCTGCACGGCATTGTAATCATATCCGGCATTTGTAAGCTTGTTTTTACGGTCAGTGCCGTTTCCCCATTTACCCTGAATGACTTCACCGGCAATTTCGTCAACGGACTTTTTGGTTGGATAGACAACATTGCCGTTGCCGTCAAACACAGAATATCCCGATTTACAAGCCTTTTTTGCATTGTCCAATGAAGCAAATGCACCGATCTGGGACTTTGCATCAGACCAGCTCTTGCGAACTCTGTAAAGTTGCTTTGTTGTCGGATTTGTCGATACAGAAGTACCTGATTTCATGTAAGACTGCACCTTCGCCTTGAAAGCAGACCAGTGCGGCAAGATATACAACGGACACATCTTATACGGATTCCTTGCTGTATTCAGATAATCCACGCTGCCAGATTTTCCGTCACGGACATTCAGCCAATGCGTATGGGTATAGAGATGGTCGACGCCAAGGTTGTACTTTTTCAGTAAAGCTGCCGCCAGTTTTGCAGAGTTATCCTCTGACTTTTTATCTCTATCGTTATAGGCAGAACTCATAATGCACTCAATTGCGATTGTTCTGCGATTGCCGTTTCCGGAGCCGTCCGCAGCGTGCCAGCCGGAAAGCGTCAGCGGCAAGTTCTGCCACGCACAGGTGTTGTCCACATAGTAGTGCACCCGAACATCATTCATGTTGCCGTTGACGGTTGCACGAGTGTATTGCTCCGCCGGCGTTGTGCCGGATGCTACGGAAATCCAATCCGTGTTATGCACGGTCACACCGATAATTTTTCCGGTCATAGAAACACTCGGCATATCAATGCGATTCGGATTATGCTTCGTGAGTAAATACTCCTTGACGGTCACGCCGCCAAGTGTGGATGTAGAATCCGGTCTTAAAATAGCCATAAGTTAGTCCTCCTTGTTTGAGTTTTCAGTTGATTTTTCTTCGGTTCTGCCGACTTTCGTCTGCAAAACATCGATTGCCTTTTTGATTGCAGGCGGGTAGGGGATACCCATTAAGCTTGTATTTTCAATGATGGATAACAGTTCGTTCAAACAAAAACTGATGCAAACGGCATCCCGGATGTAGTTGGTATTCAGCAGAATATCCATCCGAACTGCAACGACGATCAGCATTAAAGTGCAGACTTTTTTCGCCAGACCGAACCAGCCGGCTTTGGAAGAAAGTCCGCCGCTTTCCGTGTGTTTCGATTTTTTCATCATGGCGGTGATGATGCCGGTGAAGAAGTCGGTTGCCATAAAGACGACCAGTGTCACCAGAGCGGAGTCCCAGCCGCCAAAAATGGCAGTAAAAAAGCCGCCGACCAAGCCGACAGCCACGCAAATAGTATCTTTCATCATATTTTTAGTCCTCCAGTACTTTCAGGAATCGGATTTTCGGGTGGGAATTGTTGCTTCTGCCCACCCAGGCAAGGTAATATTCGCCGTCAGAAATGCCGGTGCATTCTGTGATGGTGGTGATAAAGGTTTCCGACTGCAGCCATTGGAAATCCAGAGAAACCGCACGATTTGCATCGATCTCTGTGTTCACATACACACCAATAGGAATGTCGATCTTCTGCGGTTTCTGCACCAGATACAGGCTTCCGGCTTCGCTGGAACCCGACTGATAGGACATCACGATTTCCGCATTTTTCGTCAGAGACAGAGGCTTTGCACAAACGGTCAAGACCGACTTATCCCAGTTAAAACACGTTTGCGAGTAGGACAACATGAAATCATTTTCTGCACTGCAAAACTGCGGATAAGCAGTCAGGAAATCCGCCATTGTCTGATACCTGCCGTCCAGAATCATACTGAGATTTGATGCATAGGTCGAAATGGCATTCTGCCCGGACTGAAACAGGACGGTGTAATTTCTGCCGCTTGTCAGATTATCGATTTGCTTTTGCAGGCTCTCCAAAGTACGTTCTGTCTTTTCTGAATAGACTGTAACCTTTGTGCTAAGCCCATTGATTTGTGTGCCGAAACCATCCCATTGTGCGATTTTAGCGGCAGTGATCTGATCCAATGCGGATTGATTTTCGTGGGTATGCGATTTATCTTCCAGGTGTGTGATGGAAAGTGTATGCTCCTGCAGGGTGTACGTCAGACTGTCGGACAATTCCTGCACTTTTTCATCCACATAAGTAACCTTAGCATAGGGTGTAAGGTCTACGGCTGCACCCTCTGTTAATGTCACTGTAGTTGTACCATTTTTATCTGTAATGGTGATTGTGATAACACTGCCATCCTTCACAACATTCGCAATCGGGGAAAATCCATCTTTCCCGTCTGCACCGGTGTCGCCCTTTTCACCTTTTTCTCCGGGAATGCCCTGCAGTCCTCTATCTCCGGGATCACCTTTATCACCTTTCAAGGAAGAGAGCCAGTCTGATTCAGAGCCTTGATAACCTTGCTCTACCGCAATTTGATATGCAGATTTACCGTCTGTACCTTTTTCTCCGTTTGCACCATTATGAAGCGTTGCAGAAGTTTCACCATCGGCATCGACAATGGTAATTACAACACCAAACTCCATTTGCTCCGCCTTCACTTTGGGGGAAAATCCATCTTTTCCATTTTGAAGTCCAGCAGCCTTTTCGTCCAGTTTTTTCAAAAGCTGCGTATATAAATCCAGAGTCGGCGGAATTGGCGTATCCCCATCTGCGACAAAACCGGACGGTCGGATGTGAAGTGTGACGGGTACTGTTGTTGCACGCAGTGTAGTATCGCTTTCTGCATCGTAGCCAAATAAACTCATCTTTACTGCACCGGGATGCAGTTCAGACGGCAGCAAGCAGGTTGTTCCTTCTATGCCAAGCACCAAATTGTATGTTTCTTCGCACTGCGTGAACTGCACCACTTTGTGCAGCGTTTTCCAAGCCCCATCGAACATGAACTTCACCGAAACAAATGCGATCTGGTCAGAGGCAATGACCTCTCGCTCCAGTGCTTCGATTTTTTGCTGTTTCACTAAAAATTTCATCATTCGTTTTTCACCTCGTTCCATGTATGGGTTTCCGTATCATATTCCAGATAGCCATCTACACACTGGATCTTTTTCAGATAATCGTTGTAGGACTGTTCTCCGGAGGACATCCAGTTGACCGGTTTGGTGATGGCGTTCCACTGAGCGATCGTTCCTTCATATGTGATGACCGTTAGACTTTCACAGTATGTCAGCATATTTTCCCCAAAGGTTCTGCAATTCGCAGAAATGGTAAGGCTGGACAATGCTGTACATCTTGTAAACGCAAAAGCACCAATGGAATCACACGCAACACGAGCCGTCTTCAGCTTTGCACAGCCGCTGAAAACATACTTTCCCCACGTTTTCACGCTGGCAGGCACAGTGACTTCTGCAATGGCAGTGTGATAAAAGGCATATGACTGGATCGCAGTAACAGCCTGCGGAATCGTAACGAAAGTCAGACCGGCGGTATAGCCGATTGTAGCATCTTCCTGTGCAAAAGCGGAATCACCAATGCTGGTCAGTGTAGCCGGCAGAGATACCGTTTTCGCATTGGCACAATGATAAAACAAACGGTCACCCAGACCAGTAATGCCATTGCTGAGCACAATCTCCTTAATCTGGTCGTTTTGATAGAACACAGAATCATGAAAGGTATAATCGTAGGTTGCACCCGTGCCACGCAGCAGCAATTTTCCATTGTCGTAGAGAACATAGTAGATGTTTTCCCCGCACTGTCCGGTCGATAGGATTTCGCCTGCGGTCAAGTCATCCACCTTGGTTTGCAGTTCGGAAATCTGACTGTTCATCGCATCCAGCCGCTTTTGCAGTTCGTCCAGTGTGGCATTCGTCTTTGCCATTTCGGCAAGCATCTCCGTCACTCTGCACTTGCCAAGAATACACTTGCAGTAACCGCATTTGCTCTCATCTGCACGGCAGTCTGTCAGGTCAGAATCCAGAATAGCTGTCGTTCCAGCACGCAGTCTTACAATTGCTAAAGTCAGATAAGTCGTCACATTGTTGTTGGTAAAGGCAGGAATGGTTGGACTTGTGGCTGCTGTACCTGCCAGAACACGAATCCCACAGGTACGAGTGGAACGGTCACAGTAGATTCCGATCGCTACATAACGATTCAGAGATTCATCTACATAAGAAGAAAGGTCGATGGTATGCAGGGTATCACTGATAAAATAGTGTCCATCGATCCACGCCTTGCCCGTGCCGAATGTAACGGATAAATTTTTGACTGTTGGTGCAAAGCACTGCCGGTATGTATCCAGAATCCCATTGCAAATCAGGCTGGACAAATATGCCGTGAAATCCTCTGCGGTATACACCCGGTCAAGGTTTTGTGCGTTAAAAAATCCATAGGAAAAAGACATATGAATATCACTCCATCTCTTTAAATGTCGGGGTCAGACTTCTGCCATTCTGATCGAAACTCTCCACCATGCCAATTAGCTGAATTCGAGGTTGAATCAAGCCAAATCTTCTCTGCTCCACAGTTACATAGTCGCCCACAAAGTAATCCTTGTTGTACTGATACTGGGTGGAAAAAGCAGCGATGGCAGATTCTGATGCCGTTTTTGGCTGCACCAGATGCTCCGCACCGCTGCTTTTCAAAATTTCTAAATATTCCGCATCGGTCACATCTTCTTCCTGTGCCGTGTTCCGCTCGTCTACATACACCTCATAGCGGTCAAGATAGGTCGGCTCTGTACCGGAACAGAAGGTGGTTCGCTTTCTGGCATTTCCTTCGCCGCAGCCCAGCACATAGGCAAAGTTTTTCTGCACCGCATCGTCCGCCGCATAGGAGAATGACAGCAGGTTGTTGTACGCATCAGAGAATACGATATGAGGATTGTCATCCTGCAGCAAACTGCGGTCTGTTCCGGAAAACAGATCGCATTTCAGAGCATTTCCATCCAGCCGCACATTTGCTGAACCGCCGATGGTTTCACAAAGGCTGTACAGCCATTCTAAGATGTTGTCATAGCTGACCTGCATTCGTGCGGTGTTCTGCCAGCAGTCACCGGAAACCGTACCCATGGAAAAACCGGGCAGATTGCGGATTCCGGCAGAGATGACATTGCGGGACAGCACCTTGCGGACGATGTCCTCATAGCTGCCGTTTGCGGTAATGGTGGGATAGATGATTCTTCGTTCCAGCAGGCAGGCAAGAAACCGTCCGGTGACTGTCAGGTAATCGCCCTTTTCGGCATCCGTCTCCAATTGCAGAGATTCAATGATGCCGAAGTGCTGTGCATCATCGCTCCTCGCCACAATTCTGCCACGCTGAAAGATGGATACATTCTGCGGACTGGCAGCGATATACACCTCAAAACAGCCGCACTGGTAAAATTCAATATCCCACAGGAGAGAAGAATAGCTGTCACAGATTGCTTCCAGTGACACAGAAATCTGATCTTTCAAAGCTATCAAGCTGTAAATTTCCAACTGCAATTTTCACACTCCCAGATAAGAATTGCGGTGCATCAAAGTTACACGCAGCTTTTTCACACCGCGTACTGCCTCGACCCGAAAGATATTTGTGCCTTCCTTCAAGGTCAGCCAAGTCGAACCGGAAACCAGCCGGTTCAGGATATTGCTGTCTACGCCGTTGCGTGTCAGCGTAACGGTCTTGTTTCCGGTTTTCGTGGTAACCGTAATGACATCGCCGGTCAAAATATCGCCTTTGATTTGCAGATACTCGCCATTTTCGTTGTAGATGGTCGGTGTCACTGCCACCACTTCCTGCGGAATGTCGCTGGGCAATGCCTCAATTCGCAGTGTGAATCCGGTTTCATCTCCGTCATTGGTAATGGATAAGGCATCACTGTTGGAATACACACCCAAAGGAAACGGAGCATCGCTCTCCGGAAAGGGAAAATGAAATGCTCCGGTGATGCCGCTGTAATAGGCATAGAAAATATCCCGGCTGTACCAGTAAATATCCGGACAGAGAATGGAGATCTGCCCGCTGATCTGCTGCTCGAAATTTGACACCTCGCAGGTTTCTACATACCCCTCGGCATAGACATCGATGTTCGCCGTCTTGTACCAGATCTTGATGTATCGGGACGGCTTGACCACATGATACAGCTGATGCCGCCGTTTCTCGATCCCAATGCCACGCATGGCAAAGGAAATGACTACGTTTCGTTTTTCAATGAAAGCGTTGTTGAGGTAGCTGCCGTTCATGCCTGCGTAAGAAGAAGTGGAAATCGTTCCGGCAGGCGGATTCAGACCTTCGATTTTGGAGGTCATGTATTGGTTGGCGGTGGTGGACAGGTTCAGCTGTTCGCCAGATTCGTTTTCGAGGATAAGAGTGAAATACACGGGGTACCTCCTTGCTTTTTCTGGTGGGGTGTGGTATAATAGATAAAAATGATAGGGACATTAGCCCTGTAAATCGGAATTTGACGAACCGGTTTAAATTGGGACTTAAGTGAGTAAAAAAAGAATTTGAATAATTAAAAAATCATAATCCAGTAATTTCGATTGGGGAGTATAAATTATGGAGAATGGCAGATTTGTTACATATACAGACAAAGATAAAGATATTGTCAGAAAAGGAATATGTGAAATTGCAAAGGTATTACTTGGCGATGATACCCAAAGAAAACTCAGTATGCTTTTTTGTTTAGATTGGTTTATGGATCCATATTATCAGCAGGATATAAGTGATATTCATGATGATTTAGTGTTATTGTTACAAACAGTGATTACTGAACCAAATGAAGATGATGTAATAGAAGATGCAATAGAATTACTGATGAGCTATGAGTTACCACCATTTCCACTTATTGAAGAAAAGAGAAACAGAATACCACTAAAATTTCAAGATGATATAGCTTATCTGTTAGACCCCAAAAGTTTTGAAGAATAAATCCCGGGTTTACCGCATTGATTAAAACCAAGTTTTCCTTTAAATCACTTACAACTTCCAGTTTTGCAATATTTACACATTCAACGCATTCCGTGTCAACCGATAAATCTCCAACCGTGACAGTGCCTTCGGCGATTGATTCGTCTGATTCACCGTTTTTCGGTTGTCCGTGTTGTAATAATTGTTCACCGTCCCACCGGAACTGTCGGGCAGCATCGCTCTGGAGATTCCATGCAAGCTGTAATTCAAATCAGAATCCATGGTCAGCTGCATGGCTTTCGCCACACCGCCCACTGCTTTTTCCACATACTTCTTGCTTTTGTCGATGCCGTCTGCCAGCCCTTTCATAAAGTCTGGCATCCAACTCTCGTAGTCTGTCAGCGGTCCTTTGTCCGGAACCGAGAAGTGCAGGAAATCCCGAATGGTATCGGCAACATTGGTGACGCAGTCCGCCAGCCAGCCGATGGCACTCTGAATGCCGTCAATGATTCCCTGAATGATGTCCCGTCCCCAATTCCAGGCATCCGAAGCCAGTCCCTTGATATATCCCACAGCGGCATCGAATCCATTCTGAATGCTGGATTTGATGCCGCTGATTTTGTCGGAAACTGCAGAACGAATGTTGTCCCAGATGCTGGACACCGTAGAAGAAATGCTCTGCATCACGTTGGAAATGGTGCTTTTGATACTGTTCCAGATGTTAGATACCACCGACCGAATGGCGTTTAGAACATTAGAAACCGCAGAACTGATCTGATTCCAGATAGAGGATACCACAGAAAAAATGGCATTCATCACACTGGAGATCGTACCGGAGATGCTGTTCCAGATGGAAGAAACCACATTCCAGATTGCTGACAAAACAGAAGAAATGAAACCTGATACCGCATTCCAGATGGTCGTTACCGTATCTTGAATGGTATCCAAAACCGTGGAAATTGTAGTAGAAATGGCATTCCAGATGGTTTCAAATGTCGTTCGGATACCTTCTAAAATCGGCGTTAAAAATGCCACGATTGCATTCCAAATGGCACTGATCTTCTCCGAGATCCAGTCCATCACTCTGCCCACAATGATTTGGATGGCTTCAAAAATCGTCTGAAACAGATAGCCGAATGCCGTGATCAGCGGTTCTAAGGTGGTGTAAATGGCATTCCAAACGGTCGTAATGACGTTATGAATTGCCTGAAAAACCGTAGAAACCACGTTGTAAATGGCATTGAAAATCGTGCTGAAAAAGTTGTAGATTGCCGTAAAAATGGTGGTGAAGAAGTCCCGAATCGCTGTAAATACAGTCGTTGCCACCGTCTGAATGGCAGTGACAATGGTGGTGAAGGTATTGGAAATGGACGTCCAGGTGTTGACGAAAAAGTCCCGGATTCCGGTAACGATTCCCGTGAAAAAGGAAGCAATGCTGTTCCACGTGTCCACGAAAAATGTTTTGATGGAAGTCCAGACTTCGTTCCAGCTTGTTCCGAACAACCCCAGCACCACATCTGCAACGCCTTTCAGAGTATTCATGATATTGCGGAACGTGTTGACAACGAAATTCCAGATAGACGTAAAAATCCCCTTGATGCCGTCCCAGCACTGCTCCCAGTCACCAGTAAACAGACCGATCAGAGCATCCAGCAGCCCCAGAAGAACACCAGTAAACTCCGAAAAGATGTTGGAGATGTTTTGAAAGACGCCTTCAAAAATAGGAGCCAACAGATTGCACAGCCCGTCCCACGCTGCTTTCAGCACATCGGTGAAACTCTCAAAGTCGAATCCCAGAGCATTTATCCGGTCAGTGATGCCCTGTGTCAATCCGGTAAAGGTGCTTTTGATCTGTTCCCAGATGGCGATGATATTGCTTTTGAATTCGTCATTGGTTTTACAGAGATGCACAAAGGCAGCCACCAGAGCGGCAACAGCTGCGATGATGGCGAGCAGCGGACCTAATGACACACCCAACGCTCCGGTAATGGCTCCGATGCCACTCTGCACAGCAGAGAAAAGGGCGGGCAGTTTGGACACTGCGGAAAAGACCGTTCCCACACTGGAAATGGTCTTTCCCAGCACCACCAGCATCGGACCCAGAGCAGCAGCCACCAGTGCAATTTTCGCAATGGTTTCTTTGGTCTGCGGGTCTAATTGGTTCAGCTTGTCCACCAGTTCCTGAATGCGGGAAACAATGGAGCGAATGGTGGGCATCAGGATGTCAGAAAAGGAAATCGCCAATTCTTCCAGCTGGGACTTCAAGATGGTCACTTGTCCGGCAAGGTTATCCTGCATGACAGCTGCCATTTTTTCAGTTGTGCCATTGTAACCATCTACTGTATCGGAACAGGTGTCAATGGCATTGGACAGCTTTTCAAAATCCGCCGGGGAACCGTTGATGATCGCCAGCATACCGGACATGGACTCTTTGCCAAACAGCGAGGCAGCCGCCTGTGCCTGTTCTGCCTCAGAAAGTCCGCCCAATTTCTGTCGGAGTTGTTCCATGAGTTCCCGCAGAGAATACATCTTGCCGGAACTATCCGTCAGAGAAATGCCGTACTGTTCCATGGCAGCTGCTACTGTATCTGTTGGCTTTGCCAGATTGGTAATGGCGGAACGCAGTGCCGTACCAGCCTGTGAGGATTTGATACCGGCGTTTGCCATCAAGCCGATGGCAATGGCGGAGTCTTCAGCAGAATAGCCCAAAGAACCCAGCACCGGAGCGGCATACTTGAAAGTTTCGCCCATCATGCTGACATTGGTATTGGCATTGCTTGATGCAGCTGCCAGAATATCCGCAAAGTGTCCGCTGTCCGAGGCAGACAAACCAAAGGCAGTCAGAGCGTCTGTGACAATGTCCGAAGTAGATGCCAAATCTTCGCCACTGGCGGCGGCAAGATTCATGATGCCTTCGACACCGCTGAGCATATCGTTGGTTTTCCAGCCTGCCATCGCCATGTAGTTCATAGCATCCGCAGCCTCACTTGCAGAGAACTTCGTTTTACTGCCCATTTCACGTGCTTTTTCCCGGAGAGCATCCATCTCTGAACCGGTCGCCCCCGAAACAGCTGCTACCTTTGACATGGCAGAATCGAAATCCGCACCAGTTTTCACGGCAATGGTTCCCAGAGCCGTGACACCAGCGGTGACTGGCAGCAGCTTTTGTCCCACACCGGAAATTTTGTCCCCGGCGGACTGCAGCGTTTCACCCAGAACGCCCATCTTTTCCAAGGCAGTGTGAGAGTTGTTTGCTTCTGTGGTCAGGCGTTTCAGTTCGTTTTCGGTTTCGATGATTTCACGCTGCAAAGCATCATACTGCTGCTGTGAAATTTCACCATTTGCAAGAGCCGTATTTGCCTGTTCTGCCGCAGTTTTCAGTACTTCCAGCTTTTCTTTGGTGGCAGACACCGCATCTGCCAGCAGCTTGTGCTTCTGGGACAAGAGTTCGGTGTTGGTGGGGTCAAGTTTCAGCAGCTTCTGGACATCTTTCAGCTGCGTCTGTGTACCCTTGATATCCTTGTTGACACCTTCCAGGGCTTTGGATAGCTTGGTGGTATCGCCGCCGATTTCTACGGTAATGCCTTTGATGCGGTTTGCCATGTAATCACCTCAGTTCTAAAAAAATATCAGCTTTTTTATCAGTAAATCTATTGACATTTATGTAAAAATGACGTATACTATAAGTGGAGGTGTAGCGTATGAATATTATTGCAGCAATTCAAAATACCATTTCTATTTCGCAGTTCAATCGTGGACTTGCAGGAAAAATTTTTCAGGATGTCAAAAACAGCGGTGCAAAAGTTGTTATGAAAAACAATGCACCGGAATGTGTGCTTCTTTCTCCGGATGAATATGTCAGCCTGATGGATGAAGTGAATGATGCCCGCTTACTCACTCTGGCTGTAAAACGAATGGAAAAATTCAATCCGGAAGAAACGATTCCGGAAGAAAAAGTTATGAAAGACCTCGGAATCACAGACGACGATTTATCCGACTTTGATGAGGTAGAATTTGAATGAATTGGGAAGTAGAATATCTGCCGGAAGCCGAAAGTGATTTAAAATCGCTTGACGGAAGTCAAAGAATACTGGTCTTAAAAGCAATCAAGAAAGTGAAACAAAATCCGCTTCCTGTTTATGAAGGCGGATATGGGAAACCGCTTGGAAACAAAAACGGCAATGATCTAACTGGCTTTCTGAAAGTCAAACTGAAAAGTGCAGGTCTTAGAGTCGTATACAAAGTTGTCAAGCAAAATGATAAGATGCTGATTATTGTAATTGGTGCCAGAGCCGATGAAGAAGTATACGGCATTGCTCAAAAAAGAATACAGGAAAATGACTTGTAATCAAAACGCATCAAAATCCCTCTGATCTGCCATCACATCATAATGACAATCGTCATTCTCCCGTTCGGTGAACATATCATTCACCAGACCAATGGTCAGAAAATCCAAATCGCCCATTGACAAACCAAGCTGAACGCACCGCAACAAAAACAGCGGTGTGGTCATCGGTCGGTCAATCGGGCGATGTTTTTTTTAGACTGAACCTGTGTTTCTACATTCAAGCCCCAGAGGTCAATCAGCTGTGGCAGGATTTCGTAAATGCTGAACGTGTTGAACTGTTCCAGCCATTCATCCGGAGAAGCCGGAACGACTGGATCAGCGTGTTTCGCCATGATGTAGGCGATGTTCTCAAACACCTCAAGGCTCTCGATGTCCAGTGCAGAGGATTCCTCTGTATTTTCTCCCACAGACTTTTGCAGGGCTGCAAAGTCCTGATAAATATCTCTGCAAAATTTCAAGCGATACAATCTGGGAACTGCTGCACTTGCCTTAAAAGGCACATCAATCCCATCAATGGTGATGTTCTTCTGAATTGCCATACTGCCACCTCCTTACGCTTTCACAGATGCTGCGGATGCTTTACCACTCTGTACAGCGGCAGCCAGATTGGGCATATATACCGCCTTGTACCAATTCTCATAGACCTCGGCATCCGTTTTCTCACAGGTTTTAGTTTTTACCAAACCACTGTTCAACGCCGTTGCGGTCAAAGACAGCGTTTCTGTTTTAACTTCCTTTTCGTCCTCAATGGTGCTGGATTCTGTTGCCGGACGAGAGGCAGAACAACAGAACAGACAGTGACGAATCTTGTTCTTGTCGCCGCTGAATTCAAACAGCAGTGCAAACTGGGATACTTCCGCAGTATTGGTTTCCGTGAGAACGCCCTTTTCATCCAGCTTCTCACCGAGAATGTCTGTCGCAAACTCAAGCGGAACCAATGCGATTTCAAGATCGCCGGTGTAACCAGAGTTATTGTTGATCACATAGTACACACCATCGTCAGCGTAAAAATTGGATGCTTCACCTTCTGCATCGATAGACAGCGACACTGCACCGGGAATGCGAACTGGCTTTGCAAAAGTCGGTACACCTTCTTCATCATAAGAAGTGATTTTTGCATAGTGAACTTTGTTCAGACCGAACTTTACCTTGTTTTTCTCCATTGCCATATAGATCAAACCTCCATCTCATAGAGCACTTCATACAATTCTTCCGAATCAATGAATAGTTCTGTTTTTGTGTAATAAATTTCATGCTGGGAAAGCACTGACTCCACCTGTTCTTCCAATTCCGGCTGCTTTTTGTCTGTGTACAATTCAATGTCCAGCTGTTTGCAACTGAAATATGCCAAATTGTCTGCCGAAAACGTATTCTCTCCGGGAGATAAGAACAGCAAAAAAGGCGGTGCGGGACTTTCACCCTCGGCAAAATGATGGTAGGCGAAAGGCAGCCCCATTTCTTCCAGCATTTCAGCGATTTCTTCGTAAGTCATGACAACGCCTCCTCAATTAAATGCTCCAGCAACTGTACACCGTTTTCTTCCGCAGGAGCAATGTGCGGTTTGCCGGATACCCGACCACCGCCACGCTTGGCATGGCCTTTCTCCAACAAATGTGCCAGTTGGTAACGATTCTTACTGTGGACAGTCATCTCCAAAGAGTGACTGTTTTCACCAGTCTTTTTCGTTGCCCAGCTTTTTGCATATTTTCCGGTGTCCTTCGGAGCATTGGCGGAGATCTCGTTTTTCACTTGCGTGGCGGTTTTCCGGACAGCCTTTTTCATAGCAGTATCTGCAAGGTCTGCATATTCCTGCAAGCCCTGCATGATTTCCTCTGCAAGATTGTCAATACTGGTCATTTTGTCCTGCCTTTCTGGCTTCTGCAGTAAGTTTCAGATAGTCCTTGTGCAGATAATCCGGTGTAACACTGGTGATGTTGTATGTGACATCCCGAAACAAGATTCGGTTGCCAGTTACAGACGGCATCCAGTTTCGACTTTGCCGAATGAGGAATTCCAGCGTTTGTGTTTCTTTGGTCACACCAGCGTCCGTATGCTCCGCAGAAGCTTTCAAAGTCACTTTTGCCCAGCAGGAAAAGGCTTCGTCCCACACAGCGGTGTGATTGCCGATTTCATCGGTAACGACACGATTCTCCAGAAAGGTGATTCGCTGATTGAGTGTTCCAATTTCCATTACATCACACCCTCTCGCTGTGCAAACAGCATGGCACGAAGTGTTAATGTCAGCTTGGAAAAGTCTGCGGTATTGCGGTTTTCATAGAGATAAGAAACTGTGTAGAGCATTGCTGTCCGCACCACATCTTCGTTCTCCGAAAAGCGTTCCTCGTCCATTCTTCCTACATCCATTATCAGCTGTTTTGCAGTTGAAATAAGAGAGAAAAGCAATGTATCATCATCTTCAAAATCAACTCGCAGATACTGCTTGACTTCCTGTAAAGTTACCACCCACTCCAACCCCTTTCTCTGATTACGCTTTCTTGATGGTAAGTGTCTTGATTGCTTCCGGAAGAATCAGCTTGCCGTCCAAACGCTGCGAAGCAAGGAAACCAACCTGACCAGTCATAGCAAAGAGTTCATTCAGTCTCTTGAAAGAGCGTCCCTGTCTGTCAGCCACCCAGTAATAACTAAAGTCACCGAATGCCATGCACTTATTGCCTGCTTTGATTTCCGGCACATAGCTGGATGTCTTGTAAGGACGATTGAGAATGGTATCCGGAACACCAGCCTGCACAGACGGACTCCAAATGTAGTTTCCTGTGTTGTCCTTCAACTTTCGAAGTGCCTTAACCGTAGAATCATTGAGCACCCACACCGCCTTTTTGCGGTACGGGCTTCTCAGAGAATAGAAGAGTTCCATCACATCATCAAATGTGATATTGGCAGTAGAGGTGGAAGTGCCGTCTTCCGCACCACCTGTAGCATTAAAAATGCCGGTCGGTTTTCCCTTGCCATCACCAATGAAGAACGCCTCTTCTTCCTTAGAACCGATTCTTCTTGCGAACTCCTTTGCAATGTAGGACGGCAGGTCAAAAACAGAATCATTCAAAAGTTCTTCTGAAATTTTAATTGCTGTACCAAGCTTATATGCGGAAAGCGATGCCTGTCCGAACGTATCATCAGAGAGAGAATACTGCTGTTCTTCGTCCATCCAGACAGCCTCGCCCTTGGAAGTCACAATCGGAATCTTACGGTCGCCGTTGGAAGTCTTGATGACCGTTGCCATCTGACGGAAGACACTTTCTTCCTCCAATGCTTCCACCAGTTTTCGTTCGTGAGGTAGCAGTGTGCCGCCTTATCATCTTTCGATGACAGGTTTGCACAAAG
>OHAD01000813.1_pt1 | contig 33581 bp, 32 predicted proteins | sample 1577011 | NCBI WGS metagenome assembly OHAD01 (sample SAMEA3541510, study PRJEB24748) | human gut metagenome | biome: human gut; feature: human-associated habitat; material: faeces | place: China | collected 2012 | reverse complement strand
GCCAGTGTGCCCGCAGGGCGCGCGCAGCGGCTGCATCCCCCAATTTTGGGAGGGGTTTATAGCCAGGCAGAACACCCACCGCCCCCGTACACTGCCCTGCCGAACGAAGCGCAAACCCCGCTTGCCCCTCCCAAAATTCTATCTGTAAGGAGTGGTTTCGCCATGAAAACACCCCCCCGGGTCCTGGGCCTGGCGCTGGCCTTGTCCCTGGCCCTGCCCCTCACCGGCTGCGGGTCCATGTTGGAGCGCAGTTACGCCTCGGTGGCCCCCCATACCCAGTTTTATGACGAGTCCGCCATCACCTCCACCCTGGGGGCGGAGAACTACCAGGGCCTGGTGAGCGCCCTGCTCCACCTGGTGGAGGAGGGGGAGGAGACCGGGGTGATCCGGCTGTACCAGTACAGCAGCGTCACCGGCTCCGCCGCCAGCGATGTGGACCAGGCCTGCCAGGAGGCCACCCGGGAGGACCCCCTGGGGGCCTACGCCGTGGATTACATCCGCTACGACGTCCAGCAGACCGCGTCCTACTATGAGGTGGACGTCTCCCTCACCTATCGGGTGGCGCCGGAGGAGCTGTCCCAGGTGATCTCCGTCACCGCCAGCACCGCCGTGGCTGGGGAGCTGCAGGACCTGCTCCCCCACCGGCCCCAGAAGGTGATCTTCCGCATCGGTTACTTCACCGCCGAGGACAGCGCGGAGACCCTCCGCCAGGCGGTGGAGGAGGCCTACGATGCCCAGACCATCTCCCTGCCGCCCCTGGAGGAGATCACCGTGAACCTCTACCCCGACAGCGGCCAGCAGCGGGTGGCGGAGATCCTCCTCACCTGGGGGGAGGGGACCACCTCCGTTCCGCAAAATTTTTTGGGGAATTTAGAAAATTCCCCTTGACACTCCCACGGCAATGTGATAATATAATTTTTGCTGATGCGAGTGTAGCTCATCTGGTAGAGCGCCACCTTGCCAAGGTGGAGGTAGCGAGTTCGAGCCTCGTCACTCGCTCCAATTTTTTGGAGCGGTTCCGCTCCAGATGGTGCCATAGCCAAGTGGTAAGGCAGAGCTCTGCAAAAGCTCCACTCCCCAGTTCAAATCTGGGTGGCACCTCCAGAATATCAAAACGCTATAGATGCCGTAGGCTGAACGCCTACGGCATCAAGCGTTTCCGGGCTTTTTTTGCTCGAAAATTTACCGATTATTCCATAGATGCCAAACGGCTGATTTCGGCAATCACCCAGATTTGAACCCCTTTGTTCCGGGGGTTGGTGCAGGCTTCTATGCTTGACGCCCTTTTTGAAGCAGCTGGTTTCAAAAAGGGCGCTGATTTTTACAATAAAATGCGACAAATGGATACGGAGGGTTAAAGCTGGTTGGATTTTTGTGAAGCAAACAAAGAAAATCGAATTGCCAAGTAGAATAGGTCGTGCTATATTATTGGATGGAATCGTTTTCAAAAAACGGTAATGGCGTGGGGCAAGGGCAGTATTGGCAGAAGGAAGCATGCCGATCAGGAGATGTATGTTTACCCGGGACCCAAACCAGAACAGAAATGAGCTACTTCACTTGACAGGAGGCGCTGGAATGACCATAAAAGAAATTGCTCAAATGGCCGGGGTATCCAGCACGGCAGTCAGCCGCTATTTAAATGGGGGCTCTCTGAGTCAGGAGAAGCGTGCCGCCATTGCAGCTGTCATCCGACAGACGGGATATCGCCCGGCTGCCGCGGCCCAGGCGCTGCGCAGCAAGGTGACGGACTATGTGGGCGTTATCGTGCCAAAGATCAGTTCTGACGCAGTGAGCCGCGTGACAGTCGGTATTACACAGGTATTGTCAGAAGAGGGATATCTGTGCCTGCTGGCCAATACGGACAACGACCCGGAGCGGGAGCTGGACTATTTAAGCCTGTTTGAGAGCCGTTCCGTAGCGGGCATCATCCTCATGGCCACGGTGCTCACTCCTCGGCACGAAGACGCTATCCGGGCCTGTTCTGTCCCGCTGGTCATTGCGGGGCAGCAGTGCGAAGGCGTGCCCTGCGTTTACCACGATGACTTTAACGCCGCCCGGGAGCTGACCCAGCGTTTGATCCAGCGGGGCCGCAGGAGACTGGCCTATATCGGTGTGACTGAGCAGGATGTGGCCGTGGGACAGCGGCGCAGGCAGGGCGTGCGTGCCGCACTGACCCAGGCCGGCCTGGAGGCGGACATCCCCACCCGGCTGAGTCCCTTCACTGTAGAGGGAGGCCGGAGCGCGATGGAGGCGTTACTGGCGGAGTACCCCGACCTGGACGGGGTCATGTGCGCCACCGATCTCATTGCTATGGGGGCCATGGAGGCCCTGCGCACGGCGGGCAAGCGCCTGCCGGAGGAGGTAAGCGTGGCGGGGATCGATGACAGCTGGGCGGGAGTGCATGTGTCTCCCAAGCTGAGTACTGCCCATTTTTACTATGAGACCTGCGGAGCTGAGGCAGCCCGGATGCTTCTGTCCCTGACCGGACAGAGCCGCACCGAACAGCCAGTGCGCCAGACCATGATGGGCTACACTGTGGTAGAACGGGAGAGCATTTAACGCCCGCCGCCGCCAGGATGATACCGTGGGAAAAGAAAATATAGCTGTGCTGTTCCCCCAGGGGGAGGCGGTCCGGTGTACTGCGCGCAGGAAACCACCGGGCAGCCCCCTCCTGGGGGAAATTTTTCCTAAAGTTCACCCTATAAAACCGGTGGGCTTTTATGTTTCGCACAAAAACAACTGGAAATTATTGTCCAATATTCCATATGTACAAAAGATACCCCCCCTCGATATAATGAACACAAGGTGGAAACGATTTCAAATAAAATACAAACTTATGTGGAGGGGTATCAATGGATTATCGCAAATGCGCCCAAGAGATCTTTCAACATGTAGGAGGGCGGGAAAACCTGGTCAGCGCGGCCCACTGTGCCACCCGGCTGCGGCTGGTCATTGCGGACAACAGCAAGCTGGATATGAAGGCTCTGGAGCAGGTAGACGGCGTGAAGGGCGTGTTCAGCAACGCCGGACAGCTCCAGCTGATCCTGGGCACTGGCACGGTCAACAAGGTGTATGACGAGTTTCTGGCGGTCTCCGGCATGACCGCCGCCACCAAGGAGGAGGTCAAGGCGGCCGCGGCCGCCCGGCAGCCTCTGCCCAAGCGGATGGTCAAGGCACTGGGCGACGTGTTCGTGCCGATTCTGCCCGCCATCGTGGCCTCCGGCCTCATCATGGGCCTGCTGGAGGGCCTGTGTAAGGCCTGGCCCGCTCTGGCCAACTCGGGCACCTACACTATTTTCCATCTCTTCAGCAACGCGGCCTTTGTCTTCCTGCCCATTCTGGTGGCGGTTTCCGCCGCCCGGGTGTTTGGCGGAAACATCTTCCTGGGCGCCGTCATCGGTATGATCATGATCCACACGGATCTGATCAACGCCTGGTCGGTAGCCGACTATGTGGCCAACGGCACACCCATCCCAACCGCGGAAGTGTGGTTTGGCCTGTACGACATCAACCTCACCGGCTATCAGGGCCACGTGCTCCCGGTGATCATAGCGGTCTGGATCATGTGCCAAATTGAAAAACGGCTGCACAAGATCGTGCCTGAGATGCTGGACCTCTTCATTACGCCTCTGGTCACCGTCTGCGCCACCGGCTACCTCACTCTGACCATCTTTGGCCCTGTGTTCTCCACCGTGGAAAACTGGGTGCTGGCTGGCGTGCAGATGCTGATCACCATCCCCTTCGGCATTGGCGCGGCCATCATGGGCGCCATCTATCCCCTCACCGTGGTGTGCGGCGTGCACCACATGTATAACGTCATTGAGGCGGGCATGCTCTCCTCCGTGGGGCTGAACACCTGGATGCCCATCGCCTCCGCCGCCAACTTTGCCCAGGGCGCCGCCTGTCTGGCCGTGGCCCTGAAGACCCGGGACCGCAAGACCAAGGCTCTGGCCCTGCCCTCCGCCATGTCCGCCGCCCTGGGTATCACCGAGCCCGCCATCTTCGGCGTGAACCTGCGCCTGGTCAAGCCCCTGGTGGCCGGTATGATCGGCGGCGCCGCCGGCAGCGTAGTGGGCGCCATGTTCCACATCGGCGCCACCGCATACGGCGTCACCGGCTTGTTCGGCTTCCTGACTACCACCGATTATGCCATCCCCTACGCCCTGGAGCTGGCCGTCTCCTTCGCCGTGGCCTTTGCGGTGAGCTGGGTTCTCTACAAGGAGGAGCGGAAGGAGGAGGCTGAGCAGCCCCAGCCCGCCCAGGAGGAGACCCCCGCCCTGGAGTGCAAGCCCGGCGTGGTCTACTGCCCGGTGGAGGGCACCGTGATCCCCATGGAGCAGATCCCCGATGAGACCTTCGCCGCCGGCGTGCTGGGAGACGGCTGCGGCGTACAGCCTGCTGTGGGCCGCGTGGTGGCCCCCTTTGACGGAGAGGTCACCACGGTGGCCGAGAGCAAGCACGCCATTGGCCTGGCCTCCCCCGACGGCATGGAGCTGCTCATCCACGTGGGCATCAATACGGTGGAGATGAACGGCGAGGGCTTTGTACTCCACTGTGCCGAGGGCGACCAGGTCAAGGCCGGACAGCTGCTGCTGGAGTTTGACATCGACCGCATCAAGCAGGGAGGTTACTCTACCACCACTGCGGTGCTGGTCACCAATTCGGAGGACTTGGGACCTGTAACTGTGGAGGTGGGTGCCCGGAGCGCCCTGGCCCCCATCCTGACCGTTCCTACCTCTGTTTCGGCCAACTGACTTACAAGAAATATAAAGATAGGAGAGACAATTATGAAGACCTTTACTTATACTATTACCGATCCCATTGGCATCCACGCCCGGCCCGCTGGCCTGCTGGTCAAGGCAGCCAAGGCCTTTGCCGGTACGGAAATTACCGTCACCAAGGGGGATAAGACCGCCAAGAGCACCCAGCTCATGAAGCTGATGGGCCTGGGCGTCAAGGGGGGCGACACCGTCACCGTCACCGCCGAGGGTGTGGATGAGGAGAACGCCATCGCCGCCATGGAGCAGTTTTTCAAAGAGCATCTGTAAGAACATGGGTGCCCACCGCCGTACTCCGGCGGTGGGCACCGTGGGAATATGCATCAGGAAGGGGAAGCGAGCATGAACATCGTACAGGGGCAGGGGGTCTCCAAGGGTGTGGAGCATGGCCCCATCTATTTTTACCGCCGGGTACAAAAGCAAGTGGAGATGCGGCAGGGGAGCGATCCCCAGCAGGAGGCGGCCCGGCTGACCCAGGCCCGGGAGCAGGCGGCCCAGGCGCTGCTGGACATGGCGGAAAAGGCCCGGGAGCAGGCGGGGGACGGCGCGGCTGAGCTGTTTGAGACCCACGCCATGTTCCTGGAGGACGAGGACTACACCGGGACCATGGATGAGCTGGTGGAGCAGGGTTACAACGCGGAGTATGCCGTGGAGCAGGCGGGGGAGACCTTTGCCGCCATGCTGGCCTCCATGGACGACCCCTACATGCAGGCCCGTGCCGCCGACATCAAGGACGTGACTGGCCGGATATTGAACCTGCTGATGGGCGTAGTAGAGGGCGGCATTGATTCCCAGGTGCCGGTTATCCTGTGCGCCGACGATCTGGCCCCCTCCGAGACCATCCAGCTGGACAAGAGTAAGATTTTGGCCATTGCCACCCAGGGAGGGTCTGGCAGCAGCCACACCGCCATTCTGGCCCGCACCATGGGCATCCCCGCCGTGTGTGGCCTGGGGGAGGGCTTTAATGAGAGCTACCACGGCCGCCAGGCCTATATTGTAGGGGAGACCGGCCAGGTGATTTTTGACCCAGACCAGGAGACCCTCCAGAATTTGAAGACCCGGCAGGAGCAGCAGGCCCAGCGCCGGGAACTGCTGCGCAGCATGGTAGGCCAGGAGGATGTGACCCTGGACGGCCGGAAAATCAAGCTCTACTGCAATATCGGCTCCCCAGAGGACGTGGACGCGGTACTCTCCAATGACGGCCAGGGCATCGGCCTGTTCCGCTCGGAATTCCTCTATCTGGCAACCGAGGACTACCCCACCGAGGAGGAGCAGTTCCAGGCCTATAAGCAGGTAGCCGTGGCCATGAAGGGCAAGCGGGTTATTGTGCGCACCCTGGACATCGGGGCGGATAAGCAGGTGGATTACTTCCAGCTCAGCAAAGAGGAGAACCCCGCTATGGGTCTGCGGGCCATCCGCATCTGCCTCAACCGCCCCGAGGTGTTCCGCACCCAGCTGCGGGCCCTGTATCGAGCCAGCGCCTATGGTAAGATTGCCATCATGTTCCCCATGATCGCCAGCGTGTGGGAGGTGAAGGAGTGCCGCCGGGCCTGCCAGAAGGTGATGGATGAATTGACCGCCGAGGGCGTGCCCTTCAATAAGGATACGGAGCTGGGCATTATGATCGAGACCCCCGCCGCCGTATTCATGGCCCCGGAGCTGGCCAAGCTGGTGGACTTTTTCTCGGTGGGAACCAACGATCTCACCCAGTACACCCTGGCCTGCGACCGGCAGTGCAACGACTTGGGCAAATTCTTTGATCCCCACCACCCCGCGGTTCTGCGGGCACTGAAGATGGCCGCCGATGCGGCCCATGAGGCGGGTATCTGGATCGGCATCTGCGGAGAGCTGGGGGCGGACCTGAGTATGCTGGAGACCTTCCTGGCCATTGGCATCGACGAGCTCAGCGTGACCCCCACGGCGGTGCTGCCTCTGCGGGCTACTCTGCGGAAAAGCATTGCCGCCAACTGCGGGCTTAAATTGCTGGAGTCGTGACGTCTGCACAGAAATCAGACAATCGATCAGGTCCCATTGATTGGCGTGGAGTGCTGCCTTCACACAGGGAAAGGCCATCCGAAAAAACAGGCGCTGCGGATGACCTTTCCCTATCCTGGCCTCCAGCGTTTGCTTATGGATAGGAAGCACTGTGTGTTTGGGCCTGTAAGAGTTTAGAAAAATAATAGAGGGAACATTAAGAAAACAAAGGCGTGATTTTATGGATAAAAAACTGATTTTTCTAGACATTGATGGCACCTTGGTTGCTGCCTTGTCCTCTCCCACCCGTCCGGTCAAGCAGGCGATCCAACAGGCACGCGCCAAGGGACATTTGGTCTTTTTGTGTACAGGGCGAAATCTCCCCATTATTGGCGAGGATATTCTGGAGATCGGATTTGATGGCGTTATCGCCAGCGCGGGCAGCTATGTTGCCGTGGGGGACGAGGTCCTGTTTGATCATCTGCTGCCGGAGGAGCTGGTGCAGGAGTGCCTGACGGTATTTCATGACCTGGGGATGTTCTGCCGGATCGAGACGCCGGAGGGGATCTATACCGATCCGCAAATGGAGCAGCTGCTGTGCAGCGCAGCCCCGGACCCCCACAATTCGGAGCTGATCCGCATGCAGAAGGAGATCGAGCGAGGAATTTCCATTCAAAAATATGAAAATTATCCGCAAAAGGGAGCCTATAAGCTGTGCTTTACCAGCTCCAATATGGCAGCTGTGGAGAAGGCACAGGCCAGCTTGGAAGATCGGTTTGAGTTTGTGGTCCACCCTTATGGAACGGGCACTGCCTGCTATAACGGGGAGATCATCCCCAGGGGAATTGATAAAGGGATGGGAATCGCCATGATCTGCCGCCACTATGGGGCAGACCTCAAGGATACCATCGCCTTTGGCGATAGCATGAATGACGCCGCCATGTTGAAGCGGGCTGGATTGGCTGTGGCCATGGGCAATGCCTGTAATGAACTGAAAGACCTTGCGGACATAGTCTGTGAAGATGTCCTCCAGGATGGTGTATTTTTGGAATTGAAACGCATGGGTCTATGCGAATAGCATATCCAGTTTGAGGTTGTTTTGCGCCCAACCATGCCCCGTGCCGGGTTCGGGCTGGGAGGTAACAATGTAACAAACAGGGTCAAATGGCTGATTTTTACAATAAAATAATATACAACATTGAGGGCTCCGTTTTGTTGGTCTTGATACCATCAGAACGGCGCCCTTTTTGCGTTCTCCCAAAATCAAAAAGGGCGCCAGCCCAAGGAGGTAAGGAACATGAAAAGAGATCTGTATTTTAAGGAACTAGCCCTCGTCCTGGAGCAGGCTGGTTTTACTCTCCTGTCCCAGGAAAATGATTCTCTGCTGGTGGAGTATCAAGGTCAGCGATTATGTCGGGTCAATGATCAGGGGAATGTTTTCTATCGTCAGGAGGATGTGAACTCGCCTGAGCGAGAACAGGCATGTGCCAAGGTTACAGATATAGCCGGAACGGTTCTGGAATATATGAGCCATTTGGAACACGCCCCAGTTCTCCAGGCGATAGGATTGTCGGAGCCGTATCAGTCCCTCGCTGAATTCAACGGTACTGTGTTGGCTGGTCGGCAGACCGAAAAGGGCGCTAAGTTTGTGACCTGGGACTGGGACTTCAACCACACTGGTCTGAACCATGGCCACTATTATGAAGGGAACTATGCGGGAGCCAAACGGGACTTTGCAATTCGGTCCGGCCTGATACCTGATGAACGCCAGTTTACTACTGAGCAGCTCATCGAGATCTATCAACAGAGTGCCTACATCCGCTTTAGTTGTTCTCTCCCAGAGGAACAGGAACGGACCATAGACGCAATTCAGCAGCGGATACAGGAACTGGTTCCAGACTGTGAAGAACGAGTGACTCAAAGTCTGGAAAACAATACAGGGCCTAGCTTCGAGCAGACCATGTAACACCATTGAAATGAGGTGAAAGTGTGAGAATGGTAGCAATCCTGAAAAACGATGACCACCCTGAATACGGAGAGGTTTCCATGCCTCTTCCCATCAAGTCCAGTGAATATGGCCATTGCATGGAACTGCTTTCTTCCCTGGGCATTGGCGATGCTCTGAACAAAGACTGCAAGGTTGAAGAACTTACAAGGGCATACCCGACCCTCCGGTGTCTGGAAGGCTGCAAGGTCAACATTGACGAGTTGGACTACCTTGCCAAGCGGCTGGACGGATTTGATGCTGTCGAGGTTTCCCAATTTCAGGCTATGGCAGATAAGCTGAAGCTCACGGATATGAAAGACCTGATCAATCTGACCTTCTCCTGCCAACAGGCAACAGTCATCGCAGATTTTTCCGATTTGGAAAGCGTCGGTCGGGCACACTACATGAATATCCACGACGGATGTGCCTCTGCGGAGGAGCTGGACAATTTGGATGGTGAGGAAACTGCCATTCTGCTGATTGAGGACAACGAAGGGACCATTACCCGCTACGGCGTACAACAACCAGCGTCGGGGCATTACACCGGCTCAGGAGCAGGCTATGCTCACTGGCAGTATGTGCGGCTGGGATGTGCCGGGGGCGGACCCGAAGTGGTATGAGGATAAACAGCAGGAGATGGGAGGGATGACCCTTGGATAAGGTGTTTACGGTCTATGTGAGCCCACTGGAACAGGAACGCATGGAGGATCAGCTTATAGACCTGCCCATGGAACAGGATAGGCTGGACACACTCCTGCTGGAATGGAACACCGGTCAGCCGCTCTATGTGGAGGTATCAGACTACTATGGGAGAGATTACCTTGCAGGTCGTCTGCCGGAGGATGTGGATCTGCCAGAGTTAAACCTGCTGGCTAACAAACTGGTCAACCTAAATTCTCTGCAGGAGGCAGCCTTTGAGGGCCTAGTCCGCATGGATCTGGATAAAGGAACGACGGAACTGCCACTGTGTCGCCTGATCGACCTGGCCAACAGTGCGGACTGCTGTCATGTTGCTCCGGGAGTTGGGAATGACGAGCAGCTGGGCCGCTTCTATGTGGACAATGACTTCCCGGTGATTCCCCCCGGCCTTCCGGAAGAAGTGTACGATATTCTGGACTATGAGGCCATTGGCCGAAAGGCCAGAATGGAGGAGGGCGGAGTCTTCACCTCCGAAGGCTATGTGGTACAGCACACCGACCTGGATGTGAGTTACTCGCGGTCCCATTGTGGGCCGCAGATGGAGGTGATGAGTCCATGAAACACCGCATTGCCCCTCTTCTGGAGGGGATGGAGATGGGCAAATCGGAACATGATTGGCTGGAACAACGGTTGGAACGCATGACAGCAAAGGAAGAACTGCTCTTCCGGGGTGCCATGCAGATCGAATCACCAAGGGACATTCAGACGACCATCCAAATTCTTCAGGGATTGGATCAATACCAGCTCCTCTATGGAGCAGAGGACGATGTGCTACTAGGCCGATTCGTCATGGAGCATATTCATACCCCCACACACGCGGCACGGGGCTACCTTGACCCGGAAATGGTTGGGGCAGCTTATCGGGAACATGGTTCGGGCAGTTTTGTAGAGAACCACTATGTAGAACGGCTGAACCCTGATCGTCCCTTGCCGGAGGTAAATCCCGATGTGCCGCTGCCTATCACCGGTGAATATGCAATTCGGATCAAACTGGTAAGCAGGAACAATATGGAGGGTGTATGGATTGGGTTCCCCGATACAGGCGAATACCATGGATACCGCCCACCCAGATGAACTGCTCCTGGGGCTGGATGCCCTAAACACAGAAACCTTGGAGCAATGCATTGCGGTGGATGTGGACTGCGTTCTGCCTCAGCTTACCGATCTTCTTGCTCAGTATGATACCGCCGGTGAGCTGGTACGCCACGCCATCGACTTCGGCTATGTCTGGGCGGAGCAGGGGCAGGGAGAACCCCACTGGCTGGAGAAGTGGCAGTCAGTGATGGAGCTGGAGGATTGTCACCGACTGGACCTGGCTCTGGACTTGGCTCAGAATCTCCACTGCTACGAATTTATCCCCCGTGGTGTGGACCTGGCCCAATATGGCATGGAGCTGGCAAAAAAGGAGAATATACTCAATCAGAATCCCTTGCTGAACCAGTGCTTTGACTCTGTGGCCTACGCCCAGCACCACATGGCGAAATATGGCCTGTCCGCAACGGACCATGGCTATGTAGCCTGGAATGGAAGAGAGGTGATCTACGAATACAGCCAACCGGAGCAGGGACCGGAGATGAAGCTATAAAACCATATTACAAGAGGGGCCGTTTTCCCAAAGGAGGACGGCCCCTCTTTTTTGCGCCCTTTTTCGGGGAAACGCCCCAGAAAAGGAGGTGTTTTATGCGAGAAATGCAAAAAGACCCGCTGCTGATCTATCTGCGCACGTCCTGCCGTGGAAAGGATAACCGGGTCAGCGGAGCCCAGCTTGCACGCATCCACGGGATCAGTATCTCCGCACTGCAGGGACGGGTCCGGCGTCTGCGGCAGCAGGGGTATCCCATTGCCAGCGACGCGTACGGCTACTACTATGCCGTGACTGCCGGTGAGGTTTTTGCTACCATCCGCCGCTATCAGAAGCTGATTCGGGCATTAGAGGCAGATATTCACGGTCTGGTTGCTTCTATGGATACGTTCCAAGTGCCCCAGGCAGGGAGTGGGGATGGAGGTGATACGCATCGCTAGACCGTTCATCCCCTGGGTGGGAGGAAAGGAGAAGCTGATTCCGCTCATTGTGTAGCTCTTTCCGCCGGAGATCAAAACCTATGTGGAGCTCTTCGGCGGCAGCGGCTCCATGCTGCTGGGCATGCAGCCCAAGGCGAGCCGTCTGGACATCTACAACGACCTGGACAGCGATCTCTCCAATCTGTTTCTCTGTGTGCGAGACCGCCTGATCGAGCTGCTGGCAGAGCTGAAATTTTTGCCCATCCACTCCCGCACGGTATTTGAACTGTTTAAACATTTCTTGGCCCATGAAGAGGTCCAGTGGGAGGTCTTTGAGCGGCATATCCAGTCGGAGCGAGCGCTGTTGGAAAACCGGGCGTATTTTACGGAAGAACAGGCAGAAGAGCTGCGGCCCATTCTCAACAAGCGAGCCAGGCTGTTTGATGTGGAGAGAGCAGCCGTGTTTTACAGGAGCATTCGGGGAAGCTTCAGCGGCACAGTGACCTCCTTTGGCCTGCGCAGCCTGCCCATCGTGCGGTTTCTGTATCTCATGGAGCAGGCAAGCAAGCGGCTGCAGGAGGTGGCCATTGAGAACAAAAGCGCGACCCAGCTTATGACAGAAAAAGATGATGAAACCACTCTGTTTTACGGAGATCCTCCGTACTTTGAAGCAGAAAAGCTCTACCGTATGCGGTTTCATCGCAAGCTTCACATCCGGCTGTGGCAGAAGGCCTGTGCCTGCCGGGGATATGTGGTGCTCTCCTATAATGACTGTCCGTTCATCCGGCAGCTCTACCAGGATTTTTATATTTTGGCCTTTAAACGGGGCAATCCCCTTGCCCATAAAAAGGGGTCTGAATACGGGGAGCTCATCATCACCAACTATGATCCAAGGCCCTACCTGTACCGGCAGATTGGACTCTTTGAGCCTGATCCCAAGCAGACGGGAGAGCTGATCCTGATCCATATACCGCAAACATCGAGGAGGTAACCGAATATGAAGTTTATTTTATACCGCAATCCAGAAAGCCGTGCGCAGAAGATCCCGTTTCCCGCCATGCAGGCAGCGGAATTGGCGGATGCCGAGGAGCTGACCGTCCAGACCGGCGCAGGCAGTATACTCATCAGCCGAAAGAACCTCACTGTCAGACAGGCACTTGCCACGCTCACCCATCTCCACGAGGTGATTGACTCCCTGGTTCTCCAGATGGTGGATGCCAGCAATGAGATTGTAGGAGATCTGGACATTCCCGATTCTCTGAACGAGGTAGATGAGGATGTGCTGGATGAGCTGCTGGGCAACGGGGCTAGCATCGTTGCCCACTTCGCCAAGGCGAAAACGCTCTTCGAGGACGCTAAATATCACAACTGCGTTTTTTTGGGTACGGACGAACAGGGGGTGCCTCGCCACGCCCACAAACGAAGCTGCAACAGCGTAGGCAAGGCATTCCGCCAGAACATAGAGGGAAGTGATCCCAGGTACAGCTTCCACCACATTGGGACAGATGGACAGCTCTTTGTATTTGAGGCCCCTATTGATCTGCTCTCCTACATCACCATGCACCCGGAGGATTTGCAGTCCCACAGCTATGTAGCCTGCTGTGGAACCTCTGCCATCCCCGTGCTGTCCATGCTGGAGCGGATATCTTCGCCCAAAGAAGTATACCTCTGTCTGGACAACGACCAGGCTGGAGAAACTGGCAGCCTGCGCATGGCGGAGAAGATCGCGGAGCAATTTAACATCGCCTCAGACCGGCTCCTCCCGGAGCACAAGGACTGGAATGATGCCCTGTGTGCAAGAAATCAGGAACAAATACAGGCGGCTATGTCTATGGGGATGCAAGTATGATGTCAGAACAGATGATATTCCTGCTGGTGGTTGGTGGGTTGTTGCTCCTGCTGGTAGCTCTCACCTCCTCCAAGCGGTATTCCCTCAACCGGATTAAGGCCAAGACCGTAGGGGACGGCCAGTACGGTACCGCCCGCTGGGCTACGCCCAAGGAGGTCCAGGAGACATTTGCCCATGTGCCTTTCCAGGTAAAGGCTTGGCGCAGCGGGCAAAACCGTCCCAAGGTCCAGGGGTTGGTTCTGGGCAGCACGATGAAGAAAAAGCAGGTCATTGCCCTGGTGGGCAGCGATGATATCCACTGCCTGATGATCGGCGCCTCTGGCGTGGGCAAGACAGCTTTCTTCCTCTATCCCAATCTGGAATACGCATGCGCCAGCGGGATGAGCTTTTTTGCCAGTGACACCAAAGGAGACCTGGCCCGAAACTATGGAACTATCGCAGAAAAGTACTACGGCTACAAGGTATCGGTCATTGACCTAAGAAACCCTAGTCGGTCAGACGGGTACAATCTGCTCACCGTCATTAACCACTGGATGGATCAGGCACGGCAAGATCCAAAGAATCTGGGTGCCAGAGCCAAGGCAGAGAAGTACGCCAAACTCCTGGCGAAAACCATAGTCAATCCGGAGGGGGATAGTGCCAACCGGGGACAGAACGCCTACTTCTATGAGGCGGCGGAGGGAGTTCTGGCTTCGGTAGTTCTTCTGCTGTCCGAATACCTGCCGCCCACACCTCAAGAACCTATCGACCGAAGGCATATCGTCTCTGTGTTCAAGTTGGTGCAGGACCTAATGGAACCCTCTGCCGTAAAAGGGAAAACAAAGTTCCACCTCCTGATGAGCAAGCTGCCTGAGGACCATATGGCTCGCTGGTTATCTGATTCTGCCCTGAAGACCTCGGAACAGGCTATGGCCTCAGTCATGTCCACACTGTTCTCCCGGCTCAATGCTTTTCTGGACAGCGACCTGGAGCAGATCATCTGCTTTGACAGCTCCATTGATGCAAAGACTTTTGCCCAGGAGAAATGCGCAATTTTCCTGGTTCTGCCCGAAGAAGATCCCACCAAGAATTTTATGGCGGGGCTTATGATCCAGAATCTTAGCAGAGAGCTCTTTACCTTGGCAGATGCCTACGGCGGCAAGCTCCCCAACCGGGTGGTGCTTTCTGTGATGAACTGGGCACCATGCCGCCCTTTGACATCTTGCCCCTGTTCTCAGCCGGCCGCTCCCGACAGCTAACCCTGGTGCCTATCATCCAGTCCCTGGCCCAGCTGGAGAAAAACTACGGCAAGGAGGGCAGCGAGATCATCCAGGACAACACCCAGGACACCATATTCGGCGGCTTTGCGCCTGGAAGCCAAACTGCAGAGACGCTGTCCAAGTCTTTGGGCAGCCGCACCGTGCAGACTGGGTACATCAATCAGAGCAAAAATGATCCCAGCCAGTCTTTACAGATGGCTGGAAAGCCGCTGATGACGCCCGACGAGTTAAAAGCCCTCCCTAAGGGAGAATTTATCGTGATGAAAACTGGCTGCCACCCCATGCGTACTCGTCTACGGTTATTCCTGGAGTGGGGGATCACCTTTGAGGAGCCATACATAGTGCCGCCGCGGGAAAACGCTCAAGTTCGGTATGCGGGAAGAAGAGAGCTAATGAACAGTATCATGCAAAGATATGAATTTGCCCAATCAAGGTCAGGCGTAATGCCTCTTGACTCTGAGAAGGGAGAAAGAAATAAAAATGCTGCTGGGATGAAAACTTAGGAGGAGTGAGTACTAATGAGTTACTTTCAAAGTATCTATGCCGATGAGAATCTGCCTCATCGGTGTAAAACAGTCTATATCTATCTAAAAGATCGGTCCGACGCCTCTGGTTCCTGCTGGCCGGGAGTGAAAACCATTGCCTCAGATTTGGGACTGTCCTGCTCCACTGTCAAGCGGGCCCTGAAGGAGTTAGAACGTACCGGCTGGATACAAACACAGTCCAGATATCGGGAAAATGGCAGCAGTACGTCCAATTTGTATACCATCCTACGGTAGTAGCCATAGCTCATGGGACGGAAAAACAGAAATAGGCGCACACTCCCGCCAAGGGAAGTGTGCGCCTGTTTGCTGGATCGAGGGGCGGTTCATGATGGATGCCCCAGAAGAGATCACTCTATCGGAGTATTTAAAGCAGAGAGTATTTTTAATGAGAGGTCTACCAGGGAACGGTAATGGTGCTTGGCTCATGACTTTAACAAATATATTGTAGAGGGAAATCACTATCATGATAACACATAGAGATGATCCTTCTCTTGGGCAGTAACAGCGCAATAAATTTCTTTGATTTAATTTTAAACTATACTGTGATTTCAGAAATATTACGGTATAATAAATAAAATAAACTCAGAGTGATACAACATGACAGTGAATCAAAAGTGATGAATTTTTCTTATGGACGGCGAAGTAATTCCAATTGGAGCAGATATGCAAAGTCATTAACTGAAAAGAAGTGAAAATAACCCAGGAAATAGTTCACATTTATAACAGCATGGAAGGGAGTAACACTTCAAAGAGTAGCTCGTAGGGGTGGTTATAGCCTTCCCAGAAGAAGAGGGCTGATGAAATGCGAGCCGTACAACATTGGCCGTCCCAATAGGCAGTGTACCGTGCAGAACTGGCTTTTGTTGGAGGACTGCTGAAATAAGCAACAATAACTAGGTTGTACGACGGGGGTGATGAGTAACAAGGTGCGTATAATCCCTTGTTTATATTGATTATCTGTGTAGAGGCAAAAGTGGGATATTCAACTGCAACGGGATTCTCAGTAAATCAGGTGATATCGACTGCTTTAATCTTCCCATTATAGTTTGATACAAATGTTTAGGGAGGTGCCAGTATGGCATTTTTAAATGAAAATGAGTGGATACTCCTCAATGAAATTGCGTATAATATTTCTTTTATCTATACAGTAGAGGAGATGCAGCAGGAAATGCTGAATCGATGGCTGCCCTTTCTTATTCCTTATGATGCAGCTATTTTTGCCCGGATCTCCACCACCGAAGACGGGGCCTATCAGTTTCAGACACCCGCAGCGTTTCAACTGTCTCAGCAGGCGGTGAATGCATGGGTACAGGAGAGTTTAAACTCAGATGCCTTTCGCTGGGTCCTGTATACCTGCAAAGGCGGGGCTTTTCGGGAATCCATGTCCGTTCGGGAGGAGCAGATAAAAAATCAAGGAATTTACCAGAACTTTTATTTGCCAAACCACCTGACCCACTCGGTGGGACTCTCGATCTGTTTCCGGGAGGAGCCGGTGGGCCTATTGCGGCTGTATCGTGAGGCAGACAAGCCTCCATTCAGTGAACGGGATATGTTTGTACTGGAGCAGCTGCACAAGCACTTTGCATACCGTCTGGTATATGAGGCTAAAAAGGGCGACACCCGTTATTTCTTTGCAAAAGGGTACCATGAGAAGCTGTGCCGTCAATACGGTCTGACCAGTCGGGAGGGAGAGATGTTGGATCTGGCGGTACATGGACTGTCCAATGAAGACATTGCCCAAAAAATGAATATCAGCATCCATACGGTAAAAAAACATTTCCACAGTATTTACACCAAGATGAACGTACGGAATCGGGTGCAAATGCTCCAAAGCCTCCCAATGTCCACAAACAAGATTGATTTTGATGCACTATAAATAAATAGAAGCAAAAAAGCTTGCTTGAAATTGTTTGAATTGCAGTATCCTTTAGTGGTATAAAAAGAAACATCGGTCCCATACAGAGAAACATAAGATCTCTTTGGATAATACATGGATTAAATAAGATGGAGCCGGCGCTGAATTTCAACGCCGGCTCCATTTTGCTATATTTAGGATACAAAAGTTAGGGGATGTATATGAAACGAAGGGATATCTATTGGGTGGCTGCCTATGGACTGCTGGCCGCGGCCACCGTGCTCCTTTGTGTTACAGGGGGCTTTGCTTGGTTTAATGCAATGTATCCTTATCTGGCCGGATTTATTCAATTTTCCGTCTATGCTACGGCGGGAGAGCTGCTCTCGGGGCGGATGCTGGAGGGACACTGGCAGATCAACCGGGCCACATGGTTCAAAAGTGTAAGCTGGGGAGTAGGAGGCCTTTTTGTTACCCTGGCCTTCAGCGTGTTCAGCCAGGGTACGCAGCAAGCCATGGCAGCTGGGCTGCTTCCCGGATATGGAAATGCTTTGGCGCTAGCCTTTTTTACCAGCTGTACCAACAATCTGTTTTTTGCCCCCATCCACTCCGCCCTGATGCGGGTGTGTGGAAATTATGGCGAGATCCGCTTTCTGGAGGGACGCCATATTACGCCGCGCCAGGCAGTGGACTCGGTGGACTGGGGCGAGCTGGTGGATTTTACCCTGTTTAAAACCATTCCACTGTTTTGGATTCCCATCAATACCGTTGGTTTTCTTCTTCCCCAAGAGTATCGCATTGTATTTGCCGCAGTCCTTTCCCTGGTGTTTGGTATATTGATGACCATTCTAAAACTCAGGGAACGGAAAAATCAGAGCAGAAAGGAGTCACTTGTATGATTCAGATTTCAGACAACACCCAGCAGATCCAGCCCTCCAAGATCCGGAAAATGTTTAATAAGGCGCTGGAATATGACCGTGTGCTCAGCTTCACGCTGGGAGAACCGGATTTTACCGCCTCGGCAAATGTGGTGGAGGCCGGGTGCCGGGCCATCCGAGAAGGCAAGACCAAATATTCCGAAAATGCGGGCCTGCTGGCTCTGCGCCAGGCTATCGCCCGTTATCTTGCGCGTACAGAAGGGTTGTCCTACGATCCGGCGAGCCAGATCGTAGTAACGCCCGGAGCTATGGGAGCATTGTTTTTAGCCCTGAAGGTGCTGCTGAACCCAGGAGATGAGGTCATCGTCAATGAGCCCTGCTGGACCAATTACATTCAGCAGATCCGGATGTGCGGCGGCGTGCCGGTATCCGTGAAAACTGATGCACAGCGGGGGTTTGATTTGGATGTATCCGCTGTTGCCGAGGCCATCACCAGCAAGACAAAGGCGATCATTTTAAACAGCCCCTGCAATCCCACGGGAGCCGTAGCCAGTGCTGAGACACTGTCCCAGCTGGCAAAACTGGCTCAGGAGCGGGACCTGGTGGTGCTAGCAGACGAGGTATATAAGCATATCCTCTTTGACGGGAGGACATACACTGGATTTGCCACCCTGCCCGGAATGAAGGAGCGCACGTTGGTCATTGACAGCCTTTCCAAAACGTATGCTATGACCGGCTGGCGTATTGGCTACGCCGCTGGACCGGAGGAACTGATCCGAAATATGATCAAGCTGCAGGAAAATGTCAGTGCCTGTGCGGCTACTCCATGCCAGGTTGCTGCCATTGAAGCGTTGGAGGGATCTCAAGATCACCTGAAGTATATGGTGGAGCAGTACCGTCTGCGCAGGGACTATGTGATGCAGCGGATCGCTGAAATTCCAGGGCTGTCCTGTCATACTCCTGCCGGAACCTTCTATGCGTTTATCAACATCAGCCGCCTGGGCATGCCCTGTGAGGAATTTGCTATGAAGCTGCTGGAAGAAAAGCAGGTGGTTGTGGTACCGGGCACCGCTTTTGGAGACTTTGGCGAAGGGTACATCCGCCTGTCCTATGCCACATCGATGGAATGCCTGGAGCAGGGTTTGGATGCTTTAGAGGCGTTTATCCGCTCCCACATGGCCGGGGAGGATCCGGCATGAACGATATCAATGGTTCCCGTCTTTCCCGCCGCCTGACCCAGTTGGGGCAGATCGGCTTTATGCCGGGGGAAGGGACCACCCGGCTGCCTTATACTCCAGCCTATGACGAAGGACGGACCTATGTGCAGCGGTGTATGGAGCAGGCGGGACTCCAGACGTCGATTGATCCCGTAGGCAATCTGGTCGGCGAGCTGCCGGGCAAAGGGAAAACAATCTGCATTGGCTCCCACATCGACACCGTACCTGGCGGCGGCATCTATGACGGAACCTACGGCGTATTGGCGGGGATCGAATGTGTGCAGCGCCTTCGGGAAATGGGCTATCAAAATCGACATCCCATTCAGGTGGTCGCCTTCACCGAGGAGGAGGGCAATGTCATTGGCGGTACCTTTGGCAGTAAAGCCTTCACCGGCGGAGAAATCGACGGGGCCATGCGGCCCAATCTGGTCCTTCACGGTCTTACCATGGAAGAGGTCAACGCCTGCCGCCGGGATCTGACCCAATATCAGTGCTATTTGGAGCTGCACATTGAGCAAGGGGGACTTCTGGAGGCGGAGGGGGCGCAAATCGGCCTGGCAGGCGGCATTGTAGGTATCGTGCGCTACCGCATGACGGTTTCCGGCTGTGCCAACCATGCAGGCAGTACACCCATGCATCTGAGGGATGATGCCCTGGTAAGCGCCTGCCGGATCATTACCAAGCTTATGGATCGGGCTAGAGCCGCTTCGCCGGATATGGTTTGTACCGTGGGCACGCTCCAGGTGTTTCCGGGAGCGGTCAATGTGATTCCTGGCAAGGTGGAGTTTATTGTGGAGCTGCGCAACCCGACCATGGAGCCCATGGATCAGGTGATCGCTTCCGTGCTGGAAGAGCATGCGGATCTGACAGGGGAAGCGTATATCCGTCAGGAGCCTACCCAGTGCAGCCCGAAGCTGATGGAGCTGAGTGAGAGGCTCTGCCGTGGCCGCGGCATCCACTTCCTCAACATGTTCAGCGGCGCTGGTCATGATCTGATGAATTGGGGACAAACCGTGCCCTCTATGCTCCTGTTCATTCCCAGCAAAGATGGAATCAGCCACTCTATTCGTGAGTACAGTGCGCCTGAGGACCTGTACCGGGGTGCCCAGCTGCTGATGGAAATGGTTCAAGCATTGGATCAAGAGGAGGGAGATCTGTGAAAATCAAGATTATTAACCCCAATACGACACAATCCATGACCGACAGTGTAGAGAATCTGGCCCGCCGGGTAGCCCGCAGCGATACCCAGGTTTGGGCCGTCAGCCCGGCGTCCGGACCGGACAGTATCGAGTGCTATGTGGATGAGCATTTGGCTGTTCCCGGGGTTCTGAAAGAGGTGATCCGGGGAGACCGGGAGGAAGGAGCTGACGCTTTTATCATTGCCTGCTTCGGGGACCCCGGGCTCCAGGCTGCACGGGAGGTCACCTCTAAGCCGGTGCTGGGGATCTGCGAGTCGGCCATCACAGCGGCAAAATTCATTGCCCCCTATTTCTCTATCGTATCGGTGCTGGACCGCTCCCGCAAGGTGACGGAGGATGTGGTGGCCAACTACGGAGCGGAAAAATTCTGCCGTTCTATCCGCTCCACCGGTCTGAGCGTGCTGGAATTTGGCCGGAATCCCCAGAAGGGGCTGGAGGCTCTGGCACACCAGGGGGGGCTGGCCGTACAGCAGGACGGAGCAGAATGCATCCTGCTGGGATGCGCCGGTTTTGTGGACTTTGTCCAGGACTTGTCTGCTCAGTTGGGCGTTCCTGTACTGGACGGAGTTATGCCCGCGGTCAAATTTGCGGAAGCTATGGTGGATATGAGACTGCATACCAGCAAGGTATCCACCTGGGGATTCCCGGAGCCGAAGAAAATCGTGGGCTTTCCCATGTTTACCCAACAAGATTTGATGTTTTAGGAGATGACTGTATGCGCACCTTGATCAAAGGAGGCACCATTGTAACCGCGGAACAGGAGTTTGTGGGGGATATCCTGGTGGAGGATGAGGTAATCCGCGCCATGGGGACCCACTTAGACGAAGCGGCGGATCTTGTGATCGACGCCCAGAGGAAATATGTGTTTCCGGGCGGCGTAGACCAGCACACCCACTTTTCCGCCCTATGCAACGTGGGCGATCGGGACACCGCAGGGTATGAGACCACTGACTCTGCCATTGTAGGCGGAACTACCACCATTGTGGATTTTGCGCCTCAAGATCCGGACCGGGGACTGCTGGATTCCATTGATTACCGAATTAATGTGCGGGCAAAGGACAAAGCCTGTGTAGACTTTGCCCTTCATGCCATGGTAACGTATATTATGGACAGCATCTTTGACGAAATCGAGGACTTTCCCAGGTGGGGAATCTCTAGCATCAAGATCTTTATGGCTTACAATGGTTCACCCCTCCACGTGGATGACGGAACTTTCTTCCGCATTCTGGAGAAAAGCCGCCAGGTGGGCGCCACCGTCTTTGTTCACGCAGAAAATGGTGAGATCCTGAATTTCCTGCGCAGCGAGTGCGTAAAGAAGGGACAGCTGACCCCCCATTACCACTACGTCTCCCGCCCGCCCTTTACCGAGGCGGAGGCAGTGCGTCGGGCGATCTACCTGGCTGGCCAGACCGATACACCTCTATACATTGCCCATATGACCTGCAGGGAGGCCATTGCCGAACTGCAAAAGGCGAAGGGAACTGGCCAGCGAGTTTCTGGTGAGACCTGTACTCATTATCTAACCACCACCAAGGAGGTCCTGGATAACCCCGACTTCAACGAAGCGGCCAAGTTTGTCTGCTCCCCTGCCTTGCGGGATCAGGAGGACTGTGAGGCCCTGTGGCAGGCCCTGGCCGGCGGACTGCTGACGGCGGTCTCCTCTGACCACTGCGGCATCGACGTAGCAGAGCTCAAGCAGGCGGGGCGGGACGATTTCACGCAGATCCCCAACGGCTCCCCCGGCGCCGGTGATCGCCTGCACGTGGTATGGACCGAAGGCGTATGTACCGGCAAGCTGAGCCGTCAGAAATTTGTAGACGTCATCGCTACTCAGCCAGCCAAGATCAACGGCATTTACCCCCGAAAGGGTACGTTGGCGGTAGGTTCCGACGCAGACATTGTGATCTTTGATCCCAGCTATGAGGGCGTGATCCGCCTGGCGGACAACCCCAACGGCGTGGACTACAACCTTTATGAGGGTCGCCGCCAGTCCGGCCGGGTGGAGACCGTTCTGCTGCGGGGACAGGTGGTAGTGGAAAACGCCAAGTTTGTGGGCCGCTACGGCCAGGGACAGTTTATTCCCGCCAGCATGTATGCCTCCGGTTACGAAAACCGGAACTGATCCAGTGTACCTGCAGCAGGCTGCCCCGCCCAAGCAGCGTACATTGGAGAGAGGTGAAAAGAGTCAAAAAAGAAGTGAGGAGGTATGGGTCCTGGGCTTTGGCGGGCCTGTATCTGCAAAAGCAGTGATTCCATGAAAGAAAAACCAAGAGTATTATATGACAGGAGGCTTCTTGTATGGATACCACATATGGTGTGTTGTGTCTTATCCCCCCCATCGTAGCCATCGGATTGGCCCTGTGGACCAAGCAGACGATTTTCTCTTTGTTTATCGCAGTTTGGCTAGGCTCCACCATGATGAACGGATTTAATCCTCTGGTTGGCTTTGTTAAAATTATCTCGGACTATGTGATCCCTTCTCTCAGCGGAAACGCGTCTTTGATCGTTCTGGTCACCCTCTCCGGCGGCATGATCGCCATGCTGCGCACCACTGGCGCCGCGGAGGCATTTGCCACCAAGGTGACAAAAGTTATCAATACCGCCAAAAAGGGCCAGGTAGTCACCTGCCTGAGCGCCTTCATTTTCAGCTACACGGAGCCCTGCCTTATGCTGGGTACCATTATGCGGCCCGTGACCGATATGGTGCGTATTTCCCGGGCAAAGCTGGCCTATATCCTGGACTCTATGGGTTGTAACCTGGCTGCCCTGTCTCCCATCAGCAGCTACGGCCCCTTCATCACCGGCCTGATTGCCGCAGAACTGCTGGCTGCCGGCATTGAGGGCAGCGAGTGGGGCATCTGGCTGAATATGCTCCCCTTTAACCTGTACGGCGTATTTGCCATGATCACCGTTTTGATCGTCGCCGCCTTCGGTTTGAACTTCGGGCCGATGTACAAGGAAGAAAAGCGGGCTCGGGAGACCGGCAAGCTGCTGGGCGACGGGATCCAGCCCCTGGTACCTGAGGTGAAAAATGAGCTGCCCCAGGGCTATAAGCTCACCATGTGGAACTTTATCATCCCCATCCTCTTCCTGTTTGGTTCCCTCTTTGCCACCATTTTCTGGTCCGGCGATCTAGTCAACAATGGGCTGGTGGAATGCTTCCGCAACGCGAACATTACTCTGGCCATCTGCATCGCCTTTATGGGCGGCGCGGTGGGCGCCGGTATTATGGGTGTGAGCACCAAGCTGTTCAGTGTGACCAAGGCCTTTGACACCTTTGTCAACGGCATGGCCGAGCTCATTTCCGTCCCCTTCATCCTGGTGTGTGCCTGGTCTCTGGGTTCCATCGTCAAAGGCATGGGCACCAGCGAGTTCCTGATCCACATTGTAGAGAACTACCTGACTCCCGGCCTGGTTCCTGCCCTTGTGTTCCTGTTTGGCGCGCTCATTTCCTTTTCAACCGGCTCCTCCTGGGGTGTGTGGTCCATTATGATGCCCATCGCCTTCCCCATGGCCGTTGCCTTTGATATTTCCATTCCGTTTGTGGTTGGCGCGGTCATCGGCGGCGGTCTGTTCGGCGACCAGTGCTCCCCCATCTCCGATACCACCGTCCTCTCCTCCACCGGCGCCTCCTGCAACCATGTGGTCCACGTCATGACCCAGCTGCCCTACGGAATCACAGTTGGTATTTCGGCGTTCCTGGGATTCCTTTTCGGCGGCCTGACGGGACAATATATCTTGAGCATTGTGGTTACCGCTGTTATTCTGGTAGTGGTTCTGTTTGCGCTGACCCAGCTTACCAAGCTGCGTTACCCGGAGAAAGTGCACTAACTGCTTCACCATTGGAACAGGAGGCTTTTTATGAAAAAGATTGATACCATTGTGGTGGCGCCCCATTTCTATACCATGGAAGGGGCTGGCGTGGGTTATCACGGTGACGCCGCCATGGCTGTGGATGGAGGTAAGATTCTGGAGGTGGGCGACCGGTCCAGAATTTTAGTGGAATATACCGCTGAGGAAACCATCACCCTGGATCATCACATGGTGCTGCCCGGCTTTATTGACGGCCACATGCACACGGCATGCAACATCATGCGGGGCCTGGCCCAGGACACCAATAGTTGGATGATGTTCGGTCTTCAGCCTTTTGATAACGTGGTCAACGATGAGGAGCGAGATGCGGGCAGCCGGGTGGCCATTCTGGAGGCCATCCGGGCGGGCACCACTACGCTGGGCGACTATGAATTTAAGATGGAAAACGTGTGTGCGTTCATCGACAAGGTGGGGGCACGAGGCAACATTGCCCAGACCATCCGGGCGGCCAAACGGCGGGTCTATCAACCCGGCGAGCTCTATGAGTTTGATGACACCATGGGCGAAGAGAGCCTGAATCGAAACATTGCCCTGTATGACCAGTGGAACAACAAGGCGGGCGGTCGGATCAAGATCCTGTTTGGGCCCCAAGGCGCTGACTTTGTCAGCCCAGAGATGCTGCTGCGCATCCAAAAGGCGGTCAAAGACAGGGGAACCAAAATCCACATGCATGTGCAGCAGGGGGACCGAGAGACCTATCAGATCGTTCAGCGTTATGGCAAGCGGCCCACCGCCTTCTTGGATGAACTGGGCTATTTGGATGAATCCCTCATTGCCGTTCATCTTACTGACTGCACAGATGAGGAGGCTGCCCTTATTGCCAAACGCGGGGCCTCCATGATCGTCAATCCCGGCTCTATTGGAATCATTGATGGAATTGTCTGCCCCAGCGTGGCCTTCCAGGAGGCGGGTGGTATGGTGGCTTTGGGTTCTGATCAGGCTCCCGGCAACAACTGCCATAATATCATCAATGAGATGAAAAACGTGTGCCTCTTCAACAAGATCAAGTATCAGAATCCTGAGGTCATGCCTGCTTGGAAGGCTCTGCGTATGGCCACCATTGAGGGGGCTAAGGCTGTTGGCTTGGGCGATACCGTGGGTTCTTTAGAGTCGGGGAAGCGGGCTGATTTCATTGCCATTGATCTCAACTGTCCTTCCATGCTGCCGGTATATACCTATCCTATGCGCAATATGGTACCAAACCTGGTTTACAGTGCCCGGGGTCCTGAGGTTTCTCTGGTTGCGGTGGACGGCAAGGTCATTATGCGGGACGGTACATTTACCTATGTAGATGAAAAAGAGTATCTGGCCGCCATCCCCCAGTGCCCAGACGCCATCGGCAAGCGGGCCGCAGAAGAGTTCTTTGCCATCAATGGTACCAACGCCCACTTTATGCGGGAAGATAAACTGTAAGCATTTTTATGAGATCATTCCTTTCTTTCTCTCCTGTCGGGGGCCCGGGGCAGATGTCCCCGGGCCCCTTGACACAGCAGGTTTTTATTCCGCACAGTACAGTTCCCACTTTCCCGGCTTTCCTTTGCGGAGCACGGGTCCCAGAGGTGACAACACCATGTGTGAACCTTCTACGCAGCTCAACCAAAGCGCCGTTCCCATTGTTACATTGCTTCATCTGTCCTGGCCAGCGATTTTGGAGCAGCTTCTGCTTACTGCCGCCAATTATGTGGATACTGCCATGGTGGGCTCTTTGGGAGCTGGTGCCACCGCATCGGTAGCCATCAACTCCTCGGTGTGCTTTCTTTTAATGGGACTGTTTGCTGCTGCAGGAGTTGGTTACTCCGTGCAGGTCGCCCACGCGCTGGGGGGGCAGGATTTGTTCCGTGCCAGAACTGCGGTGCATCAAGCAGCCAGCGGGGCTCTGCTGATGGGGACGGGGGCAGCTGTTTGCATGCTCCCTTTGTCTTGGTTTATTCCTCTGTGGCTGGGAGGTGAACCAACGATTTTGTCGAATGCCAGAGCCTACCTTTGGTTTTATGCCATGGGCCTGCCGCTGCAAGCTCTGCTGGCTGTGCTGTCTGCCGTGCTCCGATGTTCGGGGGATACCAGAACGCCTCTGCTGTTTAATGCTGGGACCAACCTTCTTAATATCTGCTTGAATTATTTGCTAATATTTCCATCAAGGCAGGTCGTCATTCTGGGTTGCTCCTTGTCCATCTGGGGAGCTGGGCTTGGCGTGACCGGGGCAGCCGTAGGGACTGCCTTGTCGGGAGGGCTCATGGGAATTTCTATGGCGCTGTTTATGGCGCTGCGGAAAGGACCGTTGCAGATGACAGCGGTTGTGTTGTTTCGTCCCCAAAAGTCTGTGGTACGGCGGGCACTGGCACTGGGGATTCCTGTGTTTTTGGAGCGGGCCTGCTTCAGCTGCGGACAGCTGATTGTAACCCACATGGTTGCCGGTTTGGGGAATATTGCTCTGGCAGCCAACCACGTTGCGGTAACGGCAGAGGCGATCAGCTACTTGCCAGCGCAGGGGGTCTCCTTTGCGGCCACCGCGGCAGTGGGGCAGGCGATTGGCGGCAATCAACCGGTGTTGGCCCGAAGATATGGAGTGCTCTCCGGACGAATTGGGCTGTGCTCCGGACTCCTGGCCGGGATATTCCTGTTTTTCTGCGCAGAGCCTTTGGCCGGACTCTTCTCCTCTGATCCAGAGGTGATTGCTCTGGCTGCCGATATGCTGCGCATTGTTGCCGTTTCGGAACCCCTGTACGGCCTTTCTATTGTTCTGGGCGGTGTGCTTCGAGGGGCTGGGGACAGCCGCACGCCATTTCTGATCGTGCTGGTGGGGGTGTGGGCAGTACGGCTGCCGCTTGGTCCCATACTCCTTGTTCGGTGCGGTTTGGGCCTTGCCGCCATCTGGATTGCCATGGTTGCGGATCTTATGCTGCGAGGTGTCCTGTGCCAGTTTTTTGTCTGCAAAATCAACTGGCCTCGACGTGCGGCCCTGGTATCAGGAAAACCGACCACCAAAAGTTGATCGCTTTACCTGTATATTGTAATTTGTGATAGATTTCATGTTTAGAAACATCAAAAAGGAGACGTTAAATATGATGCAGATCTCAGAACAAATATTTAAAATTGGCATCATCCCCGTCATCGCCATTGACGACGCGGACAAAGCCGTGCCCCTGGCCAAGGCTCTGGTAAAGGGCGGCCTGCCTGCCGCCGAGGTCACCTTCCGCACCGCCGCCGCTGAGGAGGCCATCCGCCGCATTGTGGCCGAAGTGCCCGACATGCTGGTGGGCGCTGGTACCGTGCTCACCAAGGAGCAGGCCGACCGGGCCATTGCCGCCGGTTCCCAGTTTATCGTCAGCCCCGGCTTCAACCCCGAGATCACCCGCTATGTCCTGGACAAGGGCGTGGTCATGATGCCCGGCACCGCCACCCCCGGCGAGATGGAGCAGGCCATGAGCATGGGTCTGGACGTGGTGAAGTTCTTCCCCGCCGAGCAGAACGGCGGCGTGGCCAAGCTGAAGGCTCTGGCCGGCCCCTACAAAACCCTGAAATGGATGCCCACCGGCGGCGTCAATGCCAAGAATCTGGCGGATTATCTGGCCTTTGACCAGATCGTGGCCTGCGGCGGCACCTGGATGGTGAAAAAGGACCTCATCCAACAGGAGAATTGGGCGGAGATCACCCGCTTGAGCCGGGAGGCCGTTCGCACCATGCTGGGTTTCTCTCTGGATCATGTGGGCATCAACTGCGGCAGCGAGGCCGAGGCCGACCGGCTGGCCCGTACCCTGTGCGATATGTTCGGCTTCTCCTATCAGATGGGCAACTCCTCTGTACAGGCCCTCCACGCCGTGGAGTGTACCAAGACCCCCGGCCGTGGCACCCACGGACACATCGCCATTGCCACCAGCAACGTGGACCGGGCGGTGTATCATCTGGGCCTGTGCGGCATCCGCTGCCTGCCGGAGACCCGCAAGACGGATGCCAAGGGAAACACCAAGGCCATTTATATCGACGGTGAATTCGGCGGCTTCGCCATTCATCTGGTTCGCAGATAAGGAGGAATCACTATGAGCAAACGTATCGTCACTTTCGGTGAGATCATGCTGCGGCTGGCCCCCAACGGCTACTACCGCTTCTTTCAGGACGATCAGCTGCAGGCCACCTTCGGCGGCGGCGAGGCCAATGTAGCCGTGTCGCTGGCCAACTACGGCATGGACGCCGCCTTCGTCACCAAGCTGCCCGCCCACGCCATCGGACAGGGCGCCGTCAACGCCCTCCGTGGGCTGGGCGTGGACACCCGCTCCATCGTCCGGGGCGGCGATCGCATCGGCATCTACTATCTGGAAAAGGGTGCCTCCCAGCGGGGCAGCGTGTGCATCTACGACCGGGCGCACTCCGCCATTCAGGAGGCCCAGCCCTCCGATTTCGATTGGGATGCCATCTTTGACGGCGCCGACTGGTTCCACTTCACTGGCATCACTCCGGCGCTGGGTTCCAATCTGGTGGAGATCTGCAAGGAGGCCTGCGTAGCCGCCAAGAAGCACGGCGTAAAGATCTCCTGCGACCTGAACTATCGCGGTAAGCTCTGGACCCGTGAGCAGGCCCGTGCCGCCATGACGGAGCTGTGCCAGTACGTGGACGTCTGCATCTCCAATGAGGAGGACGCCAAGGATGTGTTCGGCATCGAGGCGGAGAATACCGACATCTACGGCGGCAAGCTCAATAAGGAGGGCTACAAGTCCGTAGCCAAGCAGCTGGCCGATCGGTTCGGCTTCGAGAAGGTGGCCATCACCCTCCGCACCTCCCTGTCCGCCAGCGACAACGACTGGGCCGGTATGCTGTACGACGGCGAGAATTACTGCTTCTCCAAGGAATACCACCTGCATATCGTGGACCGTGTGGGCGGCGGCGACAGCTTCGGCGGCGGCCTGATCTACGCCCTGCTGTCCGGCAAGGACACCCAGGCTGCGGTGGAGTTCGCGGTGGCGGCTTCCGCCCTGAAGCACTCCATCGAGGGCGACTACAACTTCGTCACCGTGCCCGAAGTGGAAAAGCTGGCGGGCGGCGACGGTTCCGGACGTGTACAACGGTAATTAGCGCTTACCGTTATACAATAGATACGCCGGTATTTCCGGTGTTCAAAGAGTCTTCAAGCACTCAAACACTCATTACCTCCCAAAAGCAAAAGGGCCGCCCTGCCGGGCGGCCCTTTTGCACGGGAGAGGCAGGAGGAGACCCGTGCAAGCCAAAAATCCGAAAATTCATGTAGAGCGCTCGTTTTACCGCAGCCTGCTGGCGCTCACACTGCCTGTGGCGCTGCAGAATGTCATTTCGTACAGTGTCAACCTGATGGATACCCTGATGCTGGGCGGGCTGGGCGAGGTGGCGCTCTCTGCCACCAGTCTGGCCAACCAGGTGTTCTTTATTTATACCGTAGCCATATTCGGCGTGGCGGGCGGTGCCATCGTGCTGTGCAGCCAGTACTGGGGCAAAAAGGACGTGGATTCCATCTGCCGCGTCGCCAGCCTGGCGCTGCGCATTTCGGCCGCGGCGGGGCTGCTGTTCACACTGGTGCTGTTTTTGTTCCCGCGCCCGGTGATGCAGATATTCACCGCCGAGCCCGCCGTTATCGAGGCCGGCGCATCCTATCTGCGCATCGTGTCGCTGTCGTATTTCTTCTACGGCGTCACATCCACATTCCTGGTGGTGCTGCGCAGCGTGGAGACCGTCAACGTCTCGGTGGCGATCTACGGCGTGTCGTTTGCGGTGAACGTGTTTTTCAACTACGTGTTCATCTTCGGCAAGTTCGGCGCGCCGCGCATGGGCGTGGCGGGTGCCGCCGTCGGCACTGTGCTGGCGCGCGTGGCGGAGTTCGTGATGATCATCGCCTATATGCTCGTGTGGGAAAAGAAGATCCGCTTCCGCCTGCATATGCTGCTGTGGCCGTCGGGCGGCCTCGCCCGGGACCTGGTGCGCTACGGTTTGCCCGTGATGCTCAACGAGCTGCTGTGGAGCGTCGCCATTTCCATGCACTCTGTCATCCTGGGGCATATGAGCAGCGATATCGTGGCGGCCAACAGCATTTGCAATGTGATGTTCCAGATGGCAACGAGCATCATCCTGGGGGTGTCCAATGCCTCGGCCGTTCTGGTGGGCATGCTGGTGGGCCGGGGGGATTATCCGTACGCCCGGGCCTGTGTCAACAAGCTCATCCAGATCTACGCCGTCATCGGCGTGGTGTGCGCGGCGCTGCTGCTGGCGGTGAAGGGGCCGGTCATCGGCATTTATGACATCAAGGAAAGCACCCGCGTACTGACCGACCAATTGATGTATGTATATGCGGCGGCCATTTTCTTTATGGCGTTCACCTGCCCGCTGATCAGCGGTGTGCTGCGCGGCGCGGGGGATACCCGTTTCGCGGCTGTCACGGATGTAGGCTGTATCTGGGCGATGGTCCCCCTGGGCGCGGCAGCGGCATTCTGGCTGGGCGCGCCGCCGGTGCTGGTGCTGGCCGTGCTGAAATGCGACATGCCGCTGAAGGCATTTTTCTGTCTGCGCCGCATCGCGGGCGGCAACTGGATCCGCAACGTCACGCGGTAAAGGCCGCGCGCGGAAAATACGGAGAGAGGGTTGCCCGCCCGCCACATATCCGGGCGGACAAACGATTTTTCAACAGGCAAAGCGGCCGTGTATTTGCACGGCCGCGGTTTTGTGCTATGATGAAAAAAACGCCCCCCGGCGGCGCGCCGGACGCCAAAGAGGAAGAAAAGGAGAAACGCCATGAATCTGTTCATTTCCAGCGATATCGAAGGCACCTGCGGCATCGCCGCATGGAGCGAGACCGAGCCGGGCAGGCCGGACGGGGATTACGCCTATTTTAAGCAGCAGATGAGCCGGGAGGTGGCCGCGGCCTGCCGCGGCGCTCTGGCGGCAGGCGGCGAGCGCATTCTGGTAAAGGACGCTCATGATTCCGCCCGCAACATCGACCCCTCTGTTCTGCCCGAAGAGGTGCAGATCAACCGGGGCTGGGCGGGCGATGTTTACAGCATGATGAGCGGCATCCAGCACGGTGATTGGGACGCGGCAGTCTTTACCGGTTATCATGCGGCCGCCTGCTGCGACGGCAACCCGCTTTCCCACACCATGAACACCAGTGTGGATTATGTGGAGATCAACGGCGTGCGTGCCAGCGAATTCACGCTCAACGCCTATATGGCGGGCTATCACGGCGTGCCGGTGTGCTTTGTTTCCGGCGATGCGGCGCTGTGCGACAGTGCACGGCGCATGATACCCGATATCGCCACGGTGCCCGTCAATAAGGGGGACGGAAACTCTGCCACCAGCCTGCATCCGGCGCTGGCCGTCAAGCGTATCGAGGAAACGCTGCGCGCCCAGTTGGAGAGCGGCGCGTACCGTACCTGCATCGTGCCCATGCCTCCGAAGTTTGAGATCATCATCCGCTATAAGGAACACCGGGCGGCCTACCGCTGCAGCTTCTACCCGGGCGTGGAACAGGTGGACGAAAAAACGCTGCGCTTCACCTGTGTGGATTATATGGACGCCATGTGCCTGTTTCAGTTCGTGCTGTAAGGCTCCGGCCGCGCAAAGCAGAGGAGGAAAGCGGAGTATGACGCAAAAGGAACGCATGCTGGCGGGCCTGCCCTATAAGGCGTGGATGGACGGCCTGCCGGAGGAACGCGCCCGGGCGCAGCGTGCCTGCTGGGAATTCAACCGTCTGCCGCCGGATGCGCGTGCAGAGCGCACGGCGCTGCTGCGCGGCCTGTTTGGCAGAACGGGCGAGCATCTGCACATCGAGGAGCCGTTCCACTGCGACCTCGGCTACAACATTGAGGTAGGCGAGTGGTTCTATGCCAATTACAACTGTGTGATCCTGGACGTTTGCAGGGTGACCATTGGCGACAATGTGATGTTTGCGCCCAACGTCGCCATTTATGCGGCGGGCCATCCGGTACACCCGGCCGCGCGCAATTCGGGCTACGAGTACGGCCAGCCCGTCGCCATCGGGAATAACGTCTGGTTGGGCGGCAATACAGTGGTCACGCCCGGCGTGACCATCGGGGACAACGTGGTGGTGGGTGCGGGCAGCGTCGTCACCCGGGACATCCCGGCAAATGTTGTTGCGGCGGGCAACCCCTGCCGCGTGCTGCGCGCCATCACCGAAGCGGACGCGGATTATTATTTTAAAGACCGGAAATTCGACGTGGATTGGCGCGCCGAGCTTTGATGCGCTTCGTGCGGCAATAAGGCCCGGAGCCGTGCGGAAAGCAGCGCGGCTCCGGGCCTTATTGCGGGATGCGCCGGAACGGCGCGCTTAGCGATGTTTAAAAAATAGAGAAAATGCTGTGTTCTGAGAACTTTTAACGAAGCAAACACCGATTCCTGTTGGAGAAAACAGCTTTTTCGATTTTTTAAGCGTCCCCTAGTTGATGGCCTTGCCGAAGAAGGCGCTGGCGGCCTTGACCTTGCCCATCAGCGCGTCGAACTGTGCGGGCGTCAGGCTTTGGGCGCCGTCGCTTTTGGCGTGGGGCGGGTCGTTGTGGACTTCGATCATCAATCCGTCCGCGCCCGCGGCAATGGCGGCCATGGCAAGCGGTTCCACCATCCAGGCAATGCCCGCGGCGTGGCTGGGGTCAATGACCACGGGCAGATGGGTCTTGCTTTTGAGCATGGGCACCGCGGAAATGTCCAGTGTGTTGCGCATGCTCGTTTCAAACGTGCGGATGCCGCGTTCGCACAGTACGACGTTTTCATTGCCGCCGGCCATGATATATTCGGCGCTCATCAGAAATTCTTCGATGGTGTTGGCAAGGCCGCGTTTGAGCAGAACGGGCGTTTGCAGCTTGCCCAGTTCCTTCAGCAATTCAAAATTCTGCATGTTGCGCGCGCCCACTTGGATCATATCAACGTCGGCAAAGAGGGGAACGTGCTCGGTGTTCATGATCTCGGTGACGATGGGCAGCCCGGTGGCGGCGCGGGCCTCGCGCAGAAGCTCCAGGCCCTCGGCGCGCATGCCCTGGAACGCGTAAGGGGAGGTGCGGGGCTTGAACGCGCCGCCGCGCAGGATGCCCGCGCCGCTGCGCTGTACGTCGCGGGCGACTTCCACGATCTGGCTCTCGCTCTCCACGCTGCACGGCCCGGCCATCACGGAGAAATGTCCGCCGCCGATCGTATGTCCCGCCACGTCCACAGCGGTGTCCGCCGGATGGAATTTCCGGTTGGCCTTTTTATAGGGCTCGCTGACCCGCTTCACATCCTCGACAAAATCATTGGCGCGCACAAGGTCGATGTCCACGCTGGATGTGTCGCCGATGAGGCCGATAAGGTGCGTGTGTTCGCCCTCGGAATTGTGAATTTTGAGGCCCTGGGCTTCAAAACCGGCGCAGAGCTGCTTCACCTGCTCCGGGTTCGCGTTGTTTTTAAAAATAACGATCATACTGCATACCCTTCTTGCGATTTAAAATTTTAAAACAAAAAAGCCG
>OHAD01000804.1_pt1 | contig 33821 bp, 24 predicted proteins | sample 1577011 | NCBI WGS metagenome assembly OHAD01 (sample SAMEA3541510, study PRJEB24748) | human gut metagenome | biome: human gut; feature: human-associated habitat; material: faeces | place: China | collected 2012 | reverse complement strand
CCATCCGTTGGCCGCAAGTGCCTGCGCTGCCCAGTACAGCAGCGGTCGGTCTACGGTGTATCCAATGCCCGGCATGATGAGCACGTGATTGCCGGTTTCGGTGTTCTTCACACGGTTCTTACCCCATGGGGTGACCGCCGGTGTGACGTTTTTCGTTGTTGGTTGCGTGCCGTTCTTGCCCATGCTGTGTTTGATTCGCCTTTTCGTGTGTTCCGTCCGTCTTGGCCGGTCGTTGCGGCCGGCGTCGTTTCCCATATTGCATGCTAGGCGGCGCCGGCTACAATCGTTTCCGTCAGTTCACCGTGTATTGGTTGTTGTGGATTTTCGTGTCCATGTCGTTCGTTTCGGCGTCGTAGATGTTCCAGCTAGGCTTCCTCATCCCGTATTTCATGACGGCCTCTTTTCGGATGACTACGTTCATTGTATGAAGCATTGAACGCACAGCAGTCGAAACGGCCAAAACATCAGCCGAGCAGCCCATACATATTGCGCATGGCGAGCAGCCCGTCCGTCATCCACCGGTAGGTTTCCGTCATGTCACCGGAGAAATCTACATCACGGCGCACTCAAAGATGCCAGTTTTTTGTCGGCTTCCGGCTCGTTCCACATCACCTCGCCCAGATTTGCCAGTATCCGTTCAACGGAATCCCTCATGGTGTAGAGCTTCGCATACTGGAACGTGTCGGTGAAGTACAGGTCGACCGTAATATAGCCGCCACGGATATTCAGCGTCCCATCTGGGTGGCAGATTTCCGAACCCACGCCGAAACTTGTCCATGTGTCGCTGTTTGTTTTGCAGCCGGATGGATCGCCATACACGTCGACAAAATCAGCCCGTGTTGCGGCATATTCGTACAATCCATTCCAGAAACTACGCCGCAGCGAGATATTACTGCCGACTTACCGCAATTCGTTCAAAGTTCTGCCGTCCGCGACTTTCCACACTGTCCACCCGTTGACCTGCTTATCCTCGCCGGTTTCGAGCATTCTGGCACGGCGAAACGCGCCGGATGGACTGTCGAATATCTCGCCGTTGGCCAAGCGGATGCGATGGTCTTCGGTTACGGTAGCCGCGGCAGTTACGCCAGCGTAACAGCTTTCCAGCACATCTCCGGCCGCGAGGACTCCGCGTTTGCACAAATCAGCGAAATCAACGGCATTCTGTTCGCGTTCCCCCTGGTTCACGTTCCGATTGCGCAGAGTCTGCATAACCTCATTCCCCGCTGTGGGGCGTGCCCACACCTGCAATGCGAGATCGGCAAGTCGGGTGCCTCGCTGCGCGATCGCCTGTTCGTTCCATCGCGAAGCATCGTGCAGTCCCGCGGAAATGGATAGGTATTCACTATCGTATCCGCCGACCGCACGGTTCTTCTTCTGTTCGAACGTTCCGTCGGAAAGTTCCGAGTTGTATGCGGTCAATGTCAGATTACCCAGACTGTTCACCAGCAGTGGGAATCGGTCGAGGTCTGCGAGCATATTGCGCCATTCGGCATGCATCATAGCGTTCTGCGGCATGATGTGTTCGATGGTGTATTCGTTGAAGGATCGCGGATCCTTGGGATGGTTGTGGTTCTCCAATCCGGCGAGCAGATGTTTGCAGCGCGGAGCCGGGCGGTACAGATCCTCGCCGAGCAGCGCCTGCCTGAATTGTTCGTCTGTGGGCATGCGCGTGGCTTTGGCGGTTTCGGTGAGCAGCAGCGCGGCGAAGGTTTCGGCCAAATCATGTTCGGCTGATTCGAGTTTGGCAATCAGAGATGGGACGAGTTTGTTCAATCCGTTGCTGGACACCGAGCAGATCATTCTGCGGAACAGATACGATTCAAGATCCGTGAGCATGCGCAGCAGTCCGTCGCGGTTTGTGCGATGGTGCTTCCACGCAGCGAACATGTACATAACCAACGGGTCCGTAACCGTGCTGCCCAGTTTTTGAATTGATTCGAGACGGCGGTCCACATTCATATCGCCGCTGCCAGCGGCGACAACGCCTTTGATAGCGGCATAGTACTTGGCGTATTCCAGCATGTTCGCCAGAAGATTACGCGTGCGTTCCATGCGCAGCAAGGAACTGTCGGCTGCGAAACGTTTGAATTCCGCGTACATGACGCGACCTTTGAGCACGGGCTTTTTCAATGTAACGACCATCCAGTCGTGCAGGAACGCATCGAATGAGAGGTTGCCGAGAACACGTTCCATGGGCAGCCAATAGCCTTCATATAAGGTTTTCTGCTCGGTCATGGAGCACCCCATGAGCATGTAGTTGCGTACCAGATCGGAAGTCTCCAGATCAAGCCCGGTGGAATTCATTGATTCGAATACCAGTTGCGGTTCGTCACGATCTTGGTCCAAGGTGACAGACACGACTTCGAGACGCTGCAAACCGTTCCACACCACGCTCGCATCATCGATTGCGGCGACCAGTGAACGGAACAGATCGAGGTTCGTTTCCAGCCGGGAACCCGTATTGGCATGATTCGGCCGATCAGGGACGACCACATGGTCACACATGCTGTGCAGCACTTCCCTATCGTCGCCGGAAAGCGTCAGCTTGTAGCGGCCTTCGCCGGTTGCATACTTGTCGACAAGATAGCCACGGTCGATGAGCATGTCTGCGGAGAATCGCAGGTTCTCAGGGCGCTCTCGGACATATTCGGCCAGTGCGATAAGCAACAGGCTCACCGAGGTGAGGCGCTGCTGGCCGTCGATGAGCAGACACCGGCTGACACCATCCGGACCGATGCCGCCTTCCTGCATCCACACGACCGACCCGGTGAAATGCGTTCTCTCAGGATGCCTGCCAGCCGTTACAATGTCGGCCCACAATTGCCGGCACTGCGCCTCACCCCATGAGTATCTGCGCTGATACACCGGAACCACGAACCGAAGCGAACCGGTCAATAAGTCCAGCAGGATTTTCTTGCCAGCGTCCATGGTGTTCCTCTCGCAACATTAAATTCTTCTTCATCTTCAATTCTCATGGAATGAGAACAACAACGCAGCGACACAAGCAATGCGCCTAGTCAAATATCAGTTAAAGCGTAAATAATTATTTCATTCTTCAATTATTTTTTTAAGTACTTTTTCAAGGCAGTATTTACTTGAATTCAGCGGAACAATATCACCACTACCTGGAGCATTTAGATAATGCACACCCTGCGATTTCAGATAATTAAAAAGACATTTTTCATAAGTACCTTGGACATAATCGGAATTATCCTGAGAATCAGTCCACTCCCAGTTCCCAATTGCCGCATAGATAAAACTGTCTATCACAATCCCAGAAAGATGGTAGCTGCTAAAATGGTCATCACGAATTCTGCGCAAATGCTTGCACGTATCGAACAGAAGTCCATTGGAAGTCTTATTCACGCACAGCATGGCATCCTGCTCCGCTTTGGGATTCGTAGAAAGCCATCTGCCACCAGCATTTGAGTCAGGATACTTATAGACAGAACCAGACTCAAATGCAGGCAGAATCTCAAATTGTATTCCATCGGAAAAATTAATCTTCACCACTTGACCATCTGCACGAATGTCACTGCGCGGATATTTACTTCGCACAGTACCCCGCACGGCTTGCAAGAGACGAGATTGCCCATTACCTCGATAACTGTCGTATCTTAGATATTCAGTTTCCGGAAGAATAACCATGATATCGATATCGCTCGTATCAACAGCAGTCCCTCTTCCATACGACCCGACATACAGGCTATGCTTAATCTCACTGCCAGAATCGTAGAACTCTTGATTAATAGCTTTTGTCACAGTCCGATATCGAGAGGAAATATTTTGCCTAACCTCTTGAGGTATGGATTCCTCTCCACGTTTGACTAAATTCATTTTTATATTCTCCTTAGCGCAGGAGGCAACCCCGCATTAATCTCTTCATTCGTAATATCATCATCTTTCACAATCTTCAACGCTTTACTCGCCTTCTTTACAGCTGAATCAGTTGTTATCGGCGCTCTCGCATTTATATCATCAACAGAGTCAATGATTTTTTCAAGCCTAACACTCAACGTATTCACGTCCATTCTACGAAAATGCACATCGAATAAAAATAGTAATAATTTATCTTTTATTGCCAAATATTCAATTGCTGCTTTTTTATGCTGAACGATTCTGTCCGAATAATTTAAATTTTTAATCAGCAACACGCATAAAGTAGACGCAAATGATACTATCGCAGAGACAATTTTCAACCATAAAGGTTTATGAAAAATAGTTGCCACTATTCCAGCTGATGTTAGTGCAGAACAAAATATATTAACAACGTTGATAATCATAAATTTACGATTAACAATATCACATTGTTTTTCCTGTATTTTATGCGACCACATTACTCGTCCAAAGATATTGCGAGCAATATCGTCAATCATTCGATAATCCTCACCGACTTGACATTCTTCCATAATGCGACCTTCCATAGTCTCACTTCTCACTGACGCGACGATACGTAACTTTGCATTCCTTGACACGGCGGAGCTGCTGATGGCGCAGCAGCGGGTTAAGCCAATCGCCGTCAACGAATTTCTGGAAGATGTCAAGCCCGCGGCCGGGAAGAATCTCCCATCCAGTATCCGAAGTAATGGAACGGTCGTGCAAAGTGTCTCTGAATTCGTAGGTAAGGTTCACGCCCAGCTGTGAGAACGTCGATGCCAGTTCGTTCAAACCATCTAGCTGCGCTTCCATGAATCCAGGCTCATTATGCCCGGTCACCAGATGAACGGCTACATCCTCATCGGGATTTTTGCATCTCAGCAGCATCTCCAAGAACTCAGCCAGATTACGCAGCTGGTACGGCTTACGCACATACGCATCCTCTACAACGATTTTCTTTGCCCCGGCCAAGTAGGGGCCGAATAATCCGAAATACGTGATTCCACGTTGATTCTCGACCAGTTCCCGCTGCTTCCCATCGGCCTTTGCTGCAAGACGCTCGACCGGCGCCAACATCACCGCTTCTTGATGCCGCGCTACGGGCAAGGCATCGGCATTCTCAGAGGCACCAGCTCCTCCCTCGCTACCCGCAATTGCCACGGCATCATCGGCAACAGGCGCTTCCGCCTCGCCCTTATCTTCCGAATTCTCAGCTACACGCCCACGCCAATACAGCTGCGGGTAGTCAAGCTCTTCCAACGTCTGCACGGCGACTATTTCGCCGTCGCTCACACGCTTGTAGGTAAACTCGACCTCCTCCATGGTGGAGTCGATGCGGCACAGCTGGTCCTTGACACGCTTGCGGCCCTCGATGGCGCAACGCAGCAACGGCTCCATCTGTTCGGGAGTGGCCTTGCCGTCCGGGTAGATAAGCTTCATCAATCCGGAGAACGTCTTTTTGATGCCGTCCTTATCTCGCGTGGACAGTGTGGAAGACAGTTCGAAATACTTTTCGAACCGGTCGCTGTAATCGGCATCGCGCAGGTTGTGCAGAATCTCCGCCAGATAGTCGACCACGAATCCGAATCCGCTGGTGAACATCTCGGAACGGATCTGTTCGAACTCCCAACCCGGCAGGTAGAAGTGGATGCGGTCCAGGAACGCCGGATCATGGTATTGCTTCGGCAGCTCTTCGAACAGGTCAGAGTTTTTCAGCATGTACGGCACGTTATGCGAGGTGTTGCCGACGAACGCCATGCTCGCCTCGCCTTGGAACGTCTCGACGCCACGGGAGAACGACTTGTTGGCCATGTAGTTCTTCATGATGTCCACCAAATCCCGGCCGGCCTTCTTGGCCTTGCCTGCGAACTCGTCGAACGCCACCGTATCCCAATAGCCCACAAGCCCCAAGTGTCCGTTGGAATTGTTCACGAACAGTTTGGCCACTGTCACTTCCCCGCCGGATATGAGCATGCCGTGCGGTGAGAATTCCGAGTAGATGTGCGATTTGCCGGTGCCTTTCGGCCCGAGTTCGACCAGATTGTAGTTTCGTTCCACAAACGGCACCATGCGTACCAGATGCAGCAGTTTCGCCCGGTCGGAGAATAGATCGGGATTGAACCCAATGGATTGCATCAGCAGATCGATCCATTCGTTATCGGTGAATTGCGAACGTTGCTGCATGTAGTTTTCGCGATCATCGCGCGACATCTGCACAGGCTTGAGCTGTAGCAACTGCCATGGCACTTCGCGCGGGTCGCCGGAATATGCGTAACCGATCTGACACATGCACCAGATGCCCGTCACCAGCAGTTTCGGATAAGCCTTTACAAGGCTTGGATCGACAATGACCTGGCTGATGCCGAGATTGGAGAATGTCGCCTCATACAGGTCGGTCTTCTCGTTAAGGGCCACCTGTACACGGTCGATAATCCTATGGCTGCCTTTCTCGCGAATTTTCGACTGGATAAGATTGGCTTCCTCGCGATGCACATAGTTGTTTGTAAGAATGGCACGCACTCGATCCACACCCGACTCGATACTGGCCTGGTCGGTGTTCGTGGCATATGCGCTGAGCAGGAACTCGAGCACATATGAGGGCACCAACGCATTGCCCTTGACCTTGTTCACCAGATCCTTGCGGACGGTGACCCCGGGGAACAGGTCGGTGGTCTTGACATCCAACGCGCTCAGGGAATTCCCATCCGTGTTGTGTTCAGGACTTTCAATCCAACCGTTCTGGCTCATACCCTGCTCATTCATTGTGTTACCCCTTACGGTCGCTTTCCTCTGTGCTCATCCAATTCAGTCGAAGAATCCGGCGTCGTCGGCCACCACGCCCTGTTTGAAGAAGTATCGTGCCTTCTGGTCAAGCATGACCAGCACGTTTGACCCATCTGTCTTCTCACGCAGGCGCAGTTCGATATTCGTTCCATTGAATCGTTCCGCGTCACTGGTCAGCATGAGCGTAGCCGTCACATGGCGTTCGCTTTTCTCCTGCCCAAGCAGATCGAAGGCGACCGGCGTCTCATTGGAGATGAGCACATCATTGCCTGCCGCATCACGCCCCCACAATCCGGCCAATACGGTACGTGCGCGGATTTTTCCTCCAACGGGCTCGTTCTGGAAGAATTCCACAGTCAACTGTCTGCTGGAAAGCCTGTCGGTTCGTTGCAGAATAGTGAATTCCACAGGCCTCACATCGTCGGCCGCGGAACGCCCCTTACTGACATGCAGCACAGGAACGACGATTTCCTGCAATGCTGCTCCTCCATGCACATACTTCACACCGGCGCCCTGCATGCGCAAGCGCATGATGGAGTTCGGCACTTGAATGCTTATGCCTTCATTCCGAGCATCGTCCATTCCTATCTGCGCGGCATTGAATGTCACGAACGCGCGACCCGGAGCGAGATTGGATCCGATGGAGAATCGCCGCTTTCTCACCCATACTGCATCGCCCTTGGGCTGTTCGCTCAACCATTCTGTACTGTCCAGATCTCGGTCCTGATAGAGGAATCCGTGATCTGCGGTGATGATCATGTTATGAACGTTGCCGCTGGCAAGTTTTTTGACTACTTCGCCCAGTTCCTTGAACGTTTTCTCGCATGCGTCCATTGTTTCCGATTCCGTTTTCTCCGTATCACCGGTGGCGTCGATATGGTTGTGATACACATACAGCACGTTGCAGGATTTATATAGTTCTTTGATTTCGCTGACTTTCAGCTTTGTCAAATCGTCATATCTAATCGCTTTGCCGCCTACGGCCGAAAGAATGGCGGTGCGCGCTTCGATCCCTTTGGTGCTGCGCCCATCAGCCAGAACATACAAACGGTCTTTGCTGTCGAATTCGAGCGAGCCGTGCGGCAGCAACGCCGCCATGCCAAGTTGCGTATAGGATGGCAGAACGCTGTATTGCATGTTCAGTTTCGTACTGAAACGGCTTTCCCTGTCGATGCGTTCGGACAGTTCCTGCGCAACCTCGTAACGTAGCGCATCGGAAATGATCACGGCGATTTTTCTGCCGGACTTCAATACCGGCGCGATTTCACGTTCATAGAAATTGGTTTGCGCGTCCATGTCTATGAACTTCCATTGGCTAAGCGTATCGACTTGTTTTTGCCATGCCTGACCCAGATCCTGCTGATATGCCTCGTAGGCGCTTTGCAGATCATCGTCCACGCTCACCGCATCCGGGTTGGCGCGATGCCATGCGAGCACATATTTTCTGTATGCGCCGTCGGCCTTGTATAGCTTTTCGGCATACAGCTTCATCCCTTGTTCCGGTGAGCTGATGGTGCTGATGAGTTCACCGCATTCAGCCAGAACGGCACGGAGCCTGCTTGCTGCGGCAATGCACTCGTATTGGTCGGCATATTCTGCGTACCAAAGCTTCTGTTTGCGCCCATTGATGATCCGTTGCACTTGGTCGTCCGTAATGGACTGCGAACCCAACCGTTCGAACAGCTTGTTGACGATCATCTCGTCCACGTCGCGGAACAGGTCCCGGTCGGCAAGCTCCTCCACACTCATATCGGCGATTCGAGTGGACAGTTGCAATTCTTCCACGGCGTTCTCGGAAAGATTCTGCAGTACCGTGCGCATGTCGATGTTCTTATACCAGTCGTCCCAGTCGCGAATAATGTTCGCATAAGTGGAGACGGCGTTCCTGCCATCGGAGAATCCGTTCCATGCCAGCTGGAACAGCCATAGCACGAAGTCTTTCACCGTTGGTTTGGCTCCAGTACCAGTATTCACATCGAAATGGTAGATTCTTCGCGTGCCATTCCAGTGGAATTGGCTCAATCCCATTTTTTCAATTTCTTCAATGCCGGATTCGTCACCCTGCGAATATTGTGCAAGCAGCTCAGCCCAGATGTCTTGCATGCTGTGCCGATCCTCTTTCAGTTGCAACAACGTGGCGATCATCTTCGCTTGGAAATAGGTGTCGTCGTCGTGCGCATTAAGACGTTTTGCGAAGCGCTTGGCACGTTCTTCACTGTCGAAGAACTTTGGTACGCCCCTCATTACTTCCAACCACTCTTTTCGGGTGTCGGCGGAGGCTTCCGGCAGCGTTTCCGTAAGCGTCACGGCAAGTTTGTCCATGGTGAACGTGGGGTCATATGCCCGCTCCAAATCCAACAGCCAGTTGTCCTGATCTGCCGGGGCCGGCTCCGTCAGATATACGAGGAATTTTTGATTTGGCTGCTCGTGGAACATGCGGTAGCGCACCGTGAACGGAATGTACCGTCTGTCGTTCTCATCGCCGATTTCCGGAGTGATGAGTTCAACCTCACGCAGTATCTCATCGGTGGCGCACTCGCCTACCAATGTCGCCACATCATCCACGTACTGCTTCTTATCGTCGCGCCAAAATACGATGCGCCCGCGTTCGCCCGGCTGGCTGAAACGTTTAGCGAGCAGTCTTGTTACTTGGCTATCCTCACTCATGCGGTTCTGTCCTTTTCTTCGCTTCAGCGTATCGAGTAGCACGAGCAGCACCAATTTTCACTGCACTGCCTTCCTCTATTAGGCTCTTCAATATTCGTTGAGCCTGCCTTTCCTGCACACCCAGTATCCGTATGGCGTCAGAGATAGAAATACTCACATTCTTACGCAGCGCATCAAGAATACGCTCTTTCTGGGATGGAAGCACTGTAATAGTGGCATTCGGAGCAGCATTCGTTTTGGAAGTTGTTTCTTCCGCAATCCCGTCATCAGAAAGCGAATCCCGTCGTAATCCCGTCACAATCCCGTCATCAGAACCTGTCTCTGAGCCATTGCGATAGATATTGATGCGCAGATCCGTATCGCCGCCAAGGAATTCCGGTTCAGGCAATCCGGCATCACGTACCTCCTGCAGAACGCGCAGGATGCCGCTCCCCCAATGTTCGATATAGCCCATGTATTCAAAAGCAGAGGCCAATGCTTCGTTGCGGATCTTCGAATAACCTTGCTTCATGCGTTCAATGGTCTGTCCCAGCGGCAAGCGCCCGGGCGAAGTGATTTCCAATCGATCATCGTAGATTGCGATCTGAATGCTTGAATGGTCGATATAGCTGCGATGCACTATCGCGTTGACGATCAGCTCTCGAATGGCATCCGGCGGAATCTCGTACACGTCCTGCCGGTACACGCCCTTGAATCGGGCGCCCATATGGATGTTGCGCAGCACATACTGGTAGGACTCCTCAATAAGCTCCTGCGGAGTGCCCGTGAACTCACGCCGATCCACAAACACAGCTTTGGTGGTTCCCTTGAACACTCCGCATTGCACCACGGACCGGACGGCCGTATTACCAGTGAGAATCGCATAGGCGTTGGTAGGCACCAATTGCCCGTCTTGTTCTGCCAGCACACCCCACTGCAGCAACTGTTTCTCCGTAACCGTTTTGACTTTTGCGGGGTCTTCGGCGTTGTTCTTCGCGGTTTTTGTCAGACTTGCGCACAGTGCTTCAATGTCTTTTTCCGTTACGGACAATCCGAGGCATTGTACTTGGTCGAAGCTCCGATTGCTGCCTTCAATGGTCAGCTCCCGAATGGTGGGCTGGTCTGCTTGACGCGTGGTGCCAGCTACGCGAACAAATGTTCCCTGTTCCTGGCCGAGCGACTTGATATGGTACGGACGCTGCAAGCCGGGAGCGATCTCGGCCACAATAACCGTCTTGCCGTTCACATCATGCATGGTGATGTCGGGAATAATCAGCGGCTCGCAGCTATTGACGATGGCGTCCGAAATGGAATCCATCACCGTAAACACTTTGTCTTCGGCAATGCCCACCACGCGAAGCGTCTGGTCTTCGACGCCGAACACCAAGCAACCACCCTGCCCATTGGCAAACGCCACCGCGGTTTTGGTGTAGTTAATACTCCTGGAGGGAGGCGTGAGTTTGTACTCCACATTCTTGGATTCGCCATTCAACAATGTCTCAATGCTCATTAGGCGTTTGCCCTTCTGGCTCATTTATACGGTTAATCCAATTCAGTTTTGTCTCTATCCCCATACGCTTCAGCTGTTTTTTAACAGAGCATAACGCAACCTTGCTGAAAAAGGGAAGATCATGACTATGACTATCTTGCTTGGGAACTATGGCGAAAACGACATCATGAATTTGATTCTGATTCAACAGAAAATTCTCAACTGAGGACAGCCCCTCTTGTTTGCCAACCTGCTTGATTTTTTCATTCACTTTTTCCGCATAATCGGCAGCATCCCGCTCCATAGAAGCTGAAACAAGCCCTTGATTAAACAAATGGCTCATTGTTGCCGAACCCGAATATCGCTTTATATGAATTCTTTTCCCATCATCAGCAAGCACATCACAAAATTCAATTCGACTACGACCACCACCATACGAAATTAATCTTTTATCCATTAAGAGAAAATGATTAGGGAATTTTTGAGCAAGAGCCTTCTCAAGCTTATAGTTATATAGCCCTTCCTTCTCAAGTTTTATCTTTTTCCCGTCAAAATCATCAACAAGTTGTTCTTCATCATTTTGAGGATATGGAATGAAATCTATATCCGATTCGTCCGTATCCATAAAATCTTCATTAATTCGATTAAGGTAATCCGAGCGAATCTCATACCAAGCGCCATCAAGTACACAATATGATTCCCCACCGTATGCCAAATCACCAACAAGACACTTATGCGCTTGCCAACCTTGATAAGGCAAGCCATTTTCTTTTGAGATAGCAGTTACTCGTTTATGTTTAAGTTGGTCAATAGAAGTAAGAGGCTTTTTAAAAGAACGAAGTACATCTGCTAAAAGTACATCATCCTGAATGATAGGCTCATCATTCTCATCGGTTTGAGACCCAATTTGGAAACCTTCAATTCTATCCCAATCAATAATATCAGGAACCGCCATCCACAAATCATGCTGACTGTCATCGTTATAGCTATAGTTTGCGATTTGCCGAATAGATTCGTCCCATAATTTTTGTTCTAGAGCGGGATCTTTTACAGGAGCGATATTGTCAACCCAATCAAAATCTTTCTTGTAAGTTTCTTGACAGAACAATTCATAGAGAGATTTAAGAAATTCTTGCACATTATCTATATCAATTTCTTTTGTAACAGCAAGCGAATCACCGCCAGTCACCGTTCCACACAGCAACTCATCTTCTCCGCATTTAGCCGTTACCTGGCTTAACAAATTCCTTTCAGTATCGATGGCAAAATCATCGATATCTCCTATTCGTGACAACTGTTCACTTGAACGCTTGGCACTACCCGAGACATCAGCGAAATGAATCGCCCTCAATGTATCATTCTTTACAGAATTAAGTACACATTTCAGACCAAAACGTTCCTCTATTGCCGAACGATTAATAAGCGTACGACCATATCCAAAAGTAAGAACAAAGTAACGCCGATTTTCTTCACCAACAGACGAAAAAATTTCATCTGCTTTTGCATCAAACGAATTACTCTCAATAATAACTGGAATAACAAAAGCCGCTCCGATATTGGCAACTTTAAGGGATTCGCTTTCTACTGCTGAATTAAAAAATGCGTTAGCCCATTCAGGTTCATGCGGTTTTGTGGCACGAACGAACAGTTTGTAACTCTCATGCCCCTTAATTTGCAATTCGATAATAGGATTCCCATCATCTGAAGCAGGAGGGACTATCTCCCCTACTGGGAAATCTTGTTTTATCAGGTAAATGCTGAGCTTATTCTTTGCCATTACTGACTTCCTTGTCTTGTTCCTTCAGCGGATGGGTGGGCCAGGTCCAGGTGGAGACTTCTTTGCGCTTCTTCTCGATGGCGGGGATGGAGCGCAGAGCCTTGCCCATGCGCAGGTAGTTCACTAGCACACCGTCGTCCAAATCGATTTCCAGATTACGGGTAGCCAGCGGGTACAGGGTCTGATCCTCATAGTCCTTGCATTCAAGAATGGCTTTACGGAGTTTGGCGGCCTGTTTCTTGTCCGCGGTACGGTCGGAACGCTCCAAGCTATCGGCGATGTCGGCGATTTTGTTGGCATAGTCACGCAGATAGTTGAGCACCACGTTCGTGGTTTTTGGCGTATACCGATGCAGATACACGAGCGCCTTGAATGAGCCTTTGTTGTTGGTTTGGCTGGAGTACTGCCAGTAGATCGGACGATTCGAGTACATCTTCACGTGGTCGTTGTAGAAATCATTCACGAAATACTTGCGGATACTCTTGCCCAGCACCTGCTCGATATAAGCAATGTTCGCGGCCAGATTCTCCTTGCCGAACGCCACGGTAAGGAACCTGCGGAACCGTGTCACGATATCATCTTCGAAGCAGTCCGTCTCCGTGACCGGAACGACATTGTCCGCGTCCGGCTCGAATGACGGGTTCGGAATCTGTGCATGGAAATCATCAAGCGTCTCACCCTGTGATGCGAGAATCAGTCCCGGCTTGTCAAGCGAATACCTGCCGAACATGCAGCCCACCGCATACGAGATGAGTTCCTTGACGACATCCTGCGCGAATTTCTCGTTACGCACCTCCGGAGTATCCTTCGGATATGCGAACGCGACGTTACGCTTCAATGACACGCGTTCCAGCGGCACATCGCATGGCACGTCATCACGCACGCCATATGCGTCCGCCACCAGCTCGTTATTACGGATCTCGCGCTGGCGCTGTTCCTCGGACACGCGGTTCCAGTACTCACGAAGATGAAGTACCGCATCTTCAAGCAAATCTCCCGCTTGTGCACCCTGATCAGGGTCAAGCAACGCGAACCACTGGAAATCCCATGATGCTTCAAATGAATTCCAGTCGTTCTTTGATGCCATCAAAAGCGCAGAAGCAACTTCGCCTTCATATTTTTTTGACGGCATAGGAATACCACCAACATCATTTACATTGAACGATAATGTTGGAGCCGTCATTCGTAAGAGCGCTGCTGCGGAAGAAGAATTACAAATACATAATAAGGAATTACGCTGTCGCTCAGTAACTGGGATAGAATACCCGACATTGCTAAAAGCAAAGCCTGCGGGGTAAAATCTAAACGAAGGGAAACCAGAAGAAATTTTAGACCAAGACAGAGAATTTTTGAAAAAATAATTACGTCCGTCTCCTCTATATCCCGGGAAAGATTCAAGCTGCGAAATACCATAATTATCGTATCTAATTACATAATCACAATTACCATACCATTTTCTAAAATCACCCCCCTTATTGTAGGCATACCATTTAGAGGCTCGATTATTGGGACAATCGTTTGCGCTTTGCATATCATTAACGGATATCTCATACCAAAAGCGAAGCATGGCTTCATTGTTACCCGTCGTTAAACCGTGATGAGGTTGGGCTATATCCTTTAACTTTGTCTTCTGAGAAAAAAGACTGGACATCGTATCAGATGCCCAATATGCAATCGACAAACCGGGGATTTTCGCGAACTCGTACTGGTTCACCTCGAAACAGTAATCCGTATTGCCTTGAATTGCCGCAATGCAGGCATTCGCTTGATTTTCGTCACCGGAAACATCCACTAACCGGATATACGCACCATTCCCGCTGTTGGAATCATTCTTGAGAGTAAAAGCTGTGGTGGAAACCACTTCGCCACCAATGCTATCGAATGCCCCAGCACCAAGATGTGCCATAGTTTCGATGGATGAGGAATCAAGCAATTTACGTCGCAAAGCTTCGAAGGATGAGAGGAACATCCAGCTTTGCATGGTAATCATGCCTAGCATCGCACAATGCTGAATGAACTGTCGGTTACGCAAAATGAACGCCGCGAAGAGATCGGCTTTACCATCCTCATAGCGATCCTGCACGAACTGTTTGAGCTCGGCGCTCATGTTCTTTGCGCCCATGTATGGCGGGTTCGCCACTACTGCCGTGTATTTGCGGGCAAGATACCTTGTCTGGGCGAAAACCTCATCCGCGCATTCACGCAGAAGCGAATCAGCCAATGTGATTTCGTCTTCAGTGTCTTCTGCCGATGAGGCAAGATCAACAAGCTCCTGTGGCGGCTGAATCAGCGAACCGTACACATCCGCCTTCGCATAGGTATTCCATACCGTGAAGTCCAAATCCACTTGGTATAGGTCATTCAGATCGGCGACATCGCCTTCCTCGAACGAAATCGGCGCAATGCGCTGAATGTTCGGCTCCACCTGTTTCTTGAAGAATCTGCGGGAACAGGAGCGTGCCTTCATGGTCAGGGCAAAGGCGGCAAGGCTTGCGGCTCTCTCGTCGATTTCCATGCCGTATAAGTTGTGTTTGAGAATCAATCTGGGAATATCGCTCGACGCATACCCTTCTTCTTCGTAGATCTCATACAGCAGGTCGAACGCGTAGGTAAGCATGTGGCCGGAGCCGCATGCGGGATCGCACACGGTTAGCTCTTCAGGCGTTTGAATGTTGAGAATATCCTCGTTCTCAGTGGAACCATCCTCCGAAGGCTGAATATAGTAGTCCCAGTTCTTGTACAGCTGGCTGTCTGGATGGGACTGCACCCAAAGCCTGCCAACCGTGTTCTGCACCAGGTAGCGCACAATCCAGTCCGGCGTGAATAGCTGCGTGGCTGCGGGAATCTCATCGGCGCCGGCCTTGTGGTTCTTCTTGAACCCGTCCATCACCTCGTTCTTGCGTTCCGAAATGTAGTACTGGTACAGCCAGCCGATGATCTCCACATTGCCGGACGGATCGTCAACACCACAATCTTCCGGAGTCATAGCCTCCACCGCATTCCTCAACACGGAACCCTCGGCGAGCAGATCGGCGGGCATGAGCAGTTCATCCACCCTGCCGGCCTCCTTGCCGACGTTTTCGAACATGAACGGCAGGTTACGATTCCAGAACCGGCATTCGGATTGCAGCAGCAGACCATAAGCCAGGCCCTGCGGATCATCTGTCATGATGGAACCACTCAGCAATCCTTCGATGCGCTCTTTGGCCTTATCATTCACCCGCAACGAGAACACCCTGCTGTCATACTCGCCTCGTTTCGCGGCTGCAAGCACTTCCGGCAGACCATTCGTGCTGGTCAGGCCAGCTGGAGAGACCACCGGCGTGCCGGTGAACCCGTGCACATCCATGTAACGGAACGCGATGATGCGGTTGAACCACCGGTACGCATAACGTTCCACCACATGTCTGCGGCCCTCTACGCCGCCACCGGCCTGCCCGATCTCACGCTGCAGAAAATCGAATGCACGCGGGTCGTCAACCTGGGCGTCGGAATTCGGCACCAATGCGGCGTCAAGCCGGGCCTGCACCGCATTCATAAGCTGGCGGCGCGCATCCGTTGCGAAAGCTTGCAGTTTCGACGTGTTCATAGCAAGATCTTCTTTCCATTCTCAATGGCGGCGATAAGCTCACGGCGGTAGGCATCAAGGAAGTCATCCACATCATCCTTGGTTTCCAAAGCATCCTTGGTGTGAGGCCTGCTGATGGTAGCGAACGACACGGCCACGCGCGGGGTTTCCTTTTGTTGCGATTCAGGAATGTTCGCATCCATCGGCGTAGTAGCTGTAGCAGCCTGCGCCTCTCCTGCGAGCGCGGTCTTCGGCCTCGGCGCGGAGGCTGCTAGTGCGTTGATGAGTTGCGGGTAAGTGCGTTCGCTCAGTTCGTGTACGCTTTCGCGCATTTTGTAGATGAACGGTATGTGCTGCATGCGTTCCGCCACTTGGTCCAGTTCTGTCTCGACCTTGGTTTGCGCGGCTTGTGTTGCGTGCTGATATTCGGTGGAATCGTGGATTCTGGCGCGAATATCTTCCACGTCGTTAAGCGCGTTGGCGCGTTCGGTTTGGATGATTGCGTCTGTTGCCTCACGCAGATCGTCAATGGCAGTCTTGAATTTATTGGTTTTGCGGAAGATGTTCGGGTCGTTTGCCAGCTGTTCCGCGGATTGGTACAGGCTTGCTGCCGTAGTGCCAGATACATAGTCGATGTTCGGCTTGTTGTTTTTCAGCCATTCCAATCCGTCTGCAAGAATCCTGGATTGGGAACCGTTGAGGAAAGCGACAATCGGGTCGATTACGTCTTCTTTAAACTCGAGCAGTTCTTCGGAACCGTTTTCGGTTTCTTGTGCGGTGAAATCGCCAAGCAGCCAGTCCTCACCCATTCCGGAGGCATAGTTGATTTTCTCAATGGCCTTGTCGAGCTGCTGCACAAAGCCGAATCGGGCATTGCGCACGCGCAGCTGGGTCAGACTCTCCGCTTCCCGCTTGAGCCGCGTGGTAACGGCCTCCGTCAGATCAATCGCGTTCGATGGCAGGTCCGCGGCGGTGAGCCCAAGGAAATCCCTGGCGAAGTCACGCAGCTGTGAAACTTTTCTCGTGTCGAATACGCGCGGTAGATCCACACGAATGGAGTCCTGCTTTTTCGTTTCCCTGAGCAAACGGGCGGCCTCACTGCGCTGCACCGGCTTGCCGTCCAGCGTCAGCGTGATTCTGTCGGAACCATACAGGTGGCCGATGCATGCGAGCGTGGCGGCGTACGGCCAACCATAGGGAACGCTGCCGTAGGCATCAAGAAGGCTCTTGACGGTGGCGACCATGCCTTTGCCTTTGTCACGACTGACCGCGGCGAACACATCATCGGCGGGAACGTCGAGCTTGTCCTGCACTGCGTTCATGCCGTCAAGCATGCCAGGTTGGTGCTGCGAAGCGTTCATGATGATACGGGCGAGATCCGTTTCCTCATATCGTTGCCCGCCAAGTAGGGAGAAGTTCGTGTAATACCGGCCGATAAGCGTTCCAAGACCTTCCGCCATACGGGCCTGCACCTCGGTGGATTTCACTTCCACGGTTCCGCCGTTATAGTCGAACTCGCCATTGGCTGCGGCCTTGACGATGCGGGTACGCAGCTCCGTGTAAAGCCTTTCATTGGCGACGCTCTTGCGGGAGATGATCTGCTGGCGCACTTCTGACTGGCTGTTCTTGTCGGTGCGCATGAGGTATGTGTAGGTTTTCACGTACATGCGCAGATCATCGAACAGTGTCCTGTCGGACATATCCAACAGCAAAGTGATGGTGTCGCGCATGCCCATGCCCATGCGAATGGCGTCCGCACGGTCCTGCGCATTGGTCGAAGTGACCACGTTCAGCCAGATGAGCTGCTGCGCGGACTGTTGCACCCCATCGATGCGCAAACCATAGCGGAACTGGGCACGCTGCTCGCCGTATGCCACGGTCATCTTGCCGAGCACGTCACTGACCAAGATCTTCTTCAGCTCGTCGATTTCCTTGCTGGAGTCGATGTCCGTGCTTTTGATCTCCTGCTCGATATCCTGCTCTTCGTTGGTCAGGTAATTGTAAGTGTCGCCCACGCGCTGCACATACGTCTGACGTTCCAGCTCTTCCAGAACGCGCTTGATGTTCCGTTCCAGTTCCATCACGTCCATGTCGAACTGGTCGGTCAGCAGAATGCGCAGGTTATGCGGTGTGGTGGGGAATCCGTCGACATGCTTGACCAGCAGCAGCACCTTCAGCAGGCGCACGCCCAGCTCCTTTATATCGGAGCCGAGTCTCTTTTCGGCTTGGTTGATGCGGAAGTTCGAGGTTGATTGGATGGCGTCGGCAATACCGTCATATAGTTTGTCGAATGGCATCAGGGCCCCGACCATCTCATTCTGGCTGGACCGCAACGTGCTGCTGATGGTGGACAGCATGGACCGTTCACCCACAGATGCGTGGCGTCCGGAAAACATGTTGTACCGGCTCATCTCCCGCAGCACGTTCTGGAACAGCTCGAACTCATAGTTCACAAACGGATACGATGCGATGAAATCGTCCTTGCTGTACGCCTTGTTATTACTGAATTTCGAAGTCTCACGAGTGAATTCGAACATGGTGCGCAGGTTCGCGTTCTGCTCATCCCACAGCTCGTTCATCACCGACTCATATTCCGGTTTCTTGGTCAGCAAGCGCTTCTGAATGACCTCCACCACGTCGGCGCTGTTGAGCTTCAGCTTGATGGAGAACCTGCCCTGGATCTTCGAAAAATCATAGCTTTGTTGCTTGGTCCGATCGCCAACAATGGTATCCATGTCTTCTTGGGAAGTGACCACCACCCATGCACGCCCGTTGGTCTTGACGGCAAGATCCTCGGCAATGGATTGCAGTGACAGCATGAGTTCTCTGTTCTCACCGATGAACTGGCCTACCTCATCCACGAGGAACAGGATGCGGCGGTTCGGTTCCTGACGGGACAGCCACACGTTCACGTCGTCTGCGAAGTCGCCGACCGTCATCGTGTACGTATCCTCGTACCGTTGGATGATGCTGTCTTGCTCCGGTTTGCCTGTCACCGCGGCATAGGCTTCGCAGATCTCATCATCCCATAGCACGGCCTCACCACGGCCTTCGCTCCATGGTTTGCCAGCCACCTGCTCGAACTCTTGTTTGAAATCCTTGAAATAACCATTGCTCGCCAAATCGCGTTCGAATTTCGCAACGTATGGATTCTTGCCGTAGAAACCACGCGCCTCATCGAATACGCGAACAAAAGCGTACAGCAGCATGTCGGAGGCATTGGATTTATCCGCCTTCTGATCGATGTTGAATAGAATCGACGTGGCTGGTATCGTCAAAGCCTTTTCAAGCTGACCTGCAAGCATCTGGTCATCCTGTGCTTCGGCCTTGCCCATGAAGGCATGAACAATCTGTTCGCGACTCATGGTCGGCTTATTGCCCTTGTCAACGAGTTCAGCCGGGACCTCGCCCAGAATATGCGACAGCATCTTCAACAGGTGCGATTTACCGGAACCGAAGAAACCGGAAATCCATGCACCATTCTGTTCGTGGTTCGACGGGTCGTTGTATGCGTCAAGGAATTTGGCCAGATTGCGACAAATCTCCTCCGTCAGCACATACTCGTTGACCTCATCGTTAAGATTTTTCTCATCATTGGCCTTGATCACACCATTGATGTTGCGGTCAATGTCTTTATTGAACAGCTCCTTGAAGCTGATGCCGCTTTCCCCGTTCATTTGTGTTCCCTTCTTCTTTGAACGAATACTTGCAAATCCTGCCTCGTGTCATGTTGCAGCTGACAGGACATTCCTTTAAACCGCTATGCTTCCAGCTGCACGCTCATCTCACGCAGATTTTGCGCACGATAGTAATTGTCTCCCGGCAAACAGTTGAACAGCGACATGACCGATCCTGAAGTAGCGCTTCTTGTGAACGTACCCGGATAAAACAGTACCAGCGGGCGATCATCGATACGCCCTTGCAACGCGTTGAGCAGTGTATGCGCACGAATATACGGGTAAACCTTGCCGATTCCCGTAATAAACACGATATCGGCCCCGCCTTCGCTCTTAGCCTGCTCGTAATGATCACGAATGGTATCGGGCAGATGATTCGCATCGGCACCCAGTATATTGTCGAGCAATCTCAAGAAGTTATCCGTGTGAACATCCGATGAAACCTTTTTGTGGCGTTTTTCCTCCCTTTTGAATATGCGATCCAAAATGCCACGCTTCTCAAGAATCTCCAAAGCAATGTCGTACAAATCCAACGTAAGCACTTGCGGAGCGTAATCGCCATCATCTTTCGGCGTCATCGTCTGCAGACGATTCGCCAACTGCTTGATATGCTCGGCGACTTCAAGCTCCTGAATGGGCGGGTAGTCATAAATGTAATACGGCTGTTCTCCCGCCAGCCCGCTGTTGGTCCGGAATGAACGGGACTCCATGATCTCATATAAATGAGCGAAATCAGCATCAATGTCACGACGCTCATCCACAAATCCAATACCGGCGATGGAATCAGCCATGCTATCCTCCGTTCTGCTCATAACGACGATTCGCGCATCGGAAGATACCCGAACGAATCCGCCCTCTTTCTAAGAATATCCGCCAAAGAGGGACTGGGAAGGAAAGACAGCACCGTGTCGGAATTTTTATCGAACAGCTGTGCCTCCCTCATGGCCTTGAACAGATTGGACCGGAGTTTCTTCGCCGTGCCCTCGCTTATGTTTTCCAGCTCAGGATGCCATGTGGCTTTGTCCGCAATGAACCGACCGTAATCCTCAAAGTCCAGATGCGTATTGCCGGTAAGATAATGCTTTTTAAGTACTTCGCTGGCGAATTCCCCGACGATTGCGTAATAACGGCACATCGCAATCCACATAAGTGTCTCGCGGTCGGATATGGAGGAATATGGGCCTGCCAAATATGCAAGCTCTCCAACCGTGAGCGCACTGAGCCGTCTAGTAGTTTCCGCCACAACGCGCCTGTTCGCGGAATCCGTGCGAATCGCAAGAACGTTTTCCTCGATGGCCTGTTGACGAATCGCGGCAATGGATTCGCCTACCTCGGTTTGGGGAGAACGCTCAGCATTGCCGCCGCCTGCATGGTTCAGATGATTCAGATACATTTCGGCAAGCGCCCGGCCCTGCGAGGCAAGAAGTCCGCCGACAGTGAAGGAAAGCCGGTACCGCTCCCCCTGCGGCACCTCCGCACCATACGAGCCAGCCATGCGTATTCCTCCCTTTGCTAAGGCACAAGAATATTTCAGAATATTCCTAGGTCTGGAATAATCACGACATCCAAGTCATGCCTGCAACCCCTCACCGCATCATTTTGAAACCCCTTCCGATATTCACTGTTCAGCATTCTGGCAACAAGTAATATAGGTAGTGCACAAACTCAGAACAAGCTGAAGTCGAAGGAGACACACCATGTTCAGTAAGGTCCGAAAAACAAGAAGTGATTGCACTGTTGATACCTATGAAAAGAAGCATGATCTTCCAACTGGCACCATTCGAAACAAAGACGGACGAAAAGCCCGCAAGGACAAAAAGCTTGCGACACTCCGCAAAGAAACCGGGAAGGATTTCCGCTGAAAATCTGCTTCTGGAGACGAGGCATCCCCCGAAAGACGTTCCAGGCAGAAGACACGCAACGATGTTTTCAGACAACATCTGATCCGCCTTCTCTGAACTACACTGTTCCTAGAAGAGTTTCCGTGTTAAAAGGGGCGCTCAAGGCACCGGCGTCGCCGTTGCCAAGGGAATGCAGGACGCCGGAAACCAGGCCGCGCACATCGCGCAGGATGCGGGCGACGCCATCACGAAATGCGCTCAGGACGTAGGTGCCGGAATCGCCGACGGAGTGCAGCAGTTTGGCAAAGGAATAGCAGACGGATTGAAACAGCTCCCGGAGATCAAACTGACCAAGTTCGGGTGAGGCAAGAAATAAGCCGGAGAGTCACGCCGTGAGCACCGAGCTTCTTTCGTCGTTTCGTGGGACTCTTCCATCTGATCATCATCAACACGTGCCACAAACAAGCCAACAAGCATTTTGGGGAGGGCTATTCGTGCGATGTTGCGCTCTATCATTGATAAAGGCATCCAGCAACCGCATATAGTAAGGAATCGCATGCGTTATTTCACTTCGGACACGCATTTCGGCCATCCACTAGTCACCGCGCTGCGCGGGTTCCTGAACAATGGCAAGCTACGTGCTGAGTACCTCGACATCTGGCAGACGCAGACCCGCACCGCCGCACACGCGTGGATCAAACAATATGTGCACGACAATCAGACATCGTTCAAAGCGATCTGCGACATCGCACGTCATGAGAACACCATCATCGACAATATCAACGAGATCGTCGGGCACGACGACGAACTGTGGATTCTCGGCGACCTCTCCTACCGTTGCACCGTCGAGCACACACTCGAATGCCTGCGCCGAATCAACTGCCAACATCTGCATCTGATCATCGGCAACCACGACCGCAACTTCCGTCTCCGATTCAATGACATGCTATACGAAGACGTGTTCGAGACCATCGACGACTACTGCGAAATCGACATGGAACTTCCCGTTCTCGATGAATCCGGCAAAATAACGGTGGCGACCACGCAGCAAAGCATCGCCATGAGCCACTTCCCCAGACTCTCGGCATTGGCCGAAGAACACGGCGATTGGCCGAGCAACTGGAACGAGTTCGCCGATATGGCGCCTACCACCGAAGGCTGGCTGCTCTACGGCCATACACATCAGGACGTTCCCGACGGCACCGATCCGCGAAGTGTGAACGTGGGACTCGACGCATGGGATTTCAAGCCCGTCAGCGAACAGCAGATCCTCGCCTGGCTTGCATCCCGGTGCGCCGACCAATCAAAGTGAATTCCACCCTGAGCATGGATCCGGACTGTAGAATGCCGGGTCGCTGGTATTTGTCGACGCCGGCGCTCCAGGTTTGCAACCATTCGAGTTTGGGACACTGTCGGCATGTTCCCGGATCAACATTGCCGATGATGGCGGTGACTTGAGCTTTGAGCTCTTCGGGGATGATGGCCGTCCATGCCATGTTGCCACGCTGTGCCGGATCGCCTACGAATTCTTGCGGCACGCCTTTGGCTGCACGCATAAACTGCGCTTGCTCGGATGGCGTCAACGGCAGGCAATTGACGATAAGTTTGCGATTATTCTCGATTCCCACCTATCCCACCTTATGACAGACATGAGATAAGCCTTTCGCATGTGAGTGGCGAATAGATTCAGCCGAGTCTGACTTGACCCCGGCTGAATCACATGCATGCGCCCGTCTGTTCAGGCAAGGGACTCGTACGCTTGCGCATCGACCGGTTCAAACCATTCGTTGCTCATCGCGCCAGGGTCTCCTGCCGGAACCATGAACGCACGGCATGAGATTCGAATTCCACCCGCAGCACCACTGACGGCATCATGCGCAACAAGTATGATCAGGCGCAAGACCAAGGCATGCCCATCGTCGAACGTGTGCTTGAAGTAGCCGAACACCACGGAGTGCCCATGACTCAGGTTGCGCTTGCATGGCACTGGGCCAAGGGCGTGACCGTACCTATCTCGTGGGCTGTTTGCAGCCAGAACGCGTGGATGATGCTATCGCCGCGCTAGGCGTGCAGCACCATGAGCTCTCGTCGACACGTAGTAAAACATATGCCAACATTGCAGGTCTCTTGCGCACAAACTAAACCATGCAACCGGTTTGATTCCCTATTGGATAAGAACGCCTCACAACCGCAAGGTGTACTCAGCCACTACTACATCGCGGTATACATACAGCACCACTCATCAAAAAACGGAAGAGTCGCCAAAGTCATCTAAAGATGACTCCCTACGACAAATAATTACAAGGATATTCCACCTATGACAAACTGGCGCTGCGAAGAGGAGGAAAAATGAAACTAATCGCTATACTGTTGTCCATCATCATAATGGAAGCACCTAGCTCCATGACCAGCCCTGGTCCTTTTACATCAGCAAACGCTCTCAATACGTATTCCGCCAAGATATATCCCAAGTGCCCTCCAAGTCTACACTGGCTCTGTCGAGTCTTCTGACATGACGACAGGAAAACGCGCATGAAACTGCCATGCCCCTTTTTCAGAAGATGATTTAACGAATCCCCCTATGGATTCGATCCATTTTATGTGCAGCAACAAACCGTTTCCAGACCTCGGCTTGTCAAGGAATAGGTTTTTTGAAGAAACATCATTCACTTGATCCACATGAATTAAATTATCGTCATCCCAAAAAACAATAAGACGGTATTCGCCTCCTGGACTTCCATGTACAGCAATGTTTGTATATAACTCATGAATCAAAGAAAGAACCTCACGAGAAAAAGCATCATCAAGATCCGTTGAATCTTTGATCATTATTCTTGTCTTTCCATGAAACCCAAGCTCCCTTAGGAAAGAGTCGCCTTGCTCGCCGACGACCCACAGTCCAGAGAGGCTCATGTTATCCGTTTGCGCTGATTTTGTTTTTCCATCATTCATCAAATCGACAACATCTCGTACCGCATCCAGAGTTTCTACAACAAGAGCCCTAACTCCCCTTATCTCTTTCTCATCAAAGGTCTTGGTTTTCTCAGCATCCAAAATCACACTATCCAGCAAAATTGCCATGTATGCCAGGTTACCGGCCACAGAATCGTGTATTCTACTGGCGACCGCATTCTCTTTTCGCAGGTACTCGACATGCTGACTTAATTCTTCATACCTTAGTTTGTTTTGTTTGAACTGTGCGGCAAGTTCTTTCCACGCAAGCATTTTTCCGATGAAGTATGCGAAGAACATGACAAGAATCAACATGAAATATTCATTGACAGCCACACCGTCAGCATCAAAGCGCCATATTCGAACCAATGCTACAGCAGAAGGGTAGAACATTCCCCATAATGACTCAATTCGCAGTCCTACATACCCTAAAGCCAGCCAAGTTCCCCATAAAAAGCTGGGGCCGCCATCATCCGGAATGAGACAGCATATTGCAAAAGTCAAAAAAATGATGTTACAGCATACGATTGGCTGTCGTGAAATCAGAATAATAGCTAGCACATGCGCAGCAACAAGGAAAAATGTCACCACACCTGCAGGAGGGAAAAACAGCGTCTCCGTAATAGTCATGGCGACACAAACCGCTATAAGCAGATACTGGGCATGTTCGACGCACCATGAGGTAAACGGCTTTATCCCTTTAATACTCACGGCTATTTACTTCCATCCATTGAATTACCGCTTGAGTCCTATTTTTAGCCCCTAATTTCTTCATGACCCTTCGAATATATGTTTTCACCGTAGGCTCCCCTATGCCAAGCTTGACGCCGATCTCTTTTGAGGTAAAGCCTAGGGAGCACAATCCCATAACCTCTCGTTCTCGCTTCGCAAACGTTTCATAGCTAATGTTTCCACCTTTAGCAGCCATTAACCTTTCATGCGACTCCTGCGCACTTTCAGAGGATACATATCTGACGTCTGCTCGCCGTCCATTCACTATTGCGCACAAGGCCCTACAAAGAGCTTTCACATTTGCTTTATCCACAAGACAGCTCGCTCCATTTTCCAGAGCAGGTGCACAATAACGGTCCAGAGAGAAAGCAGTCATACCTACTAAAGCAACCTGAGCCGTCTCTTCACGAATGGTCTTGCAAACATCACAACCACTCATCCCTTCCAGGGACATGTCCACAAGCAATACGTCAGGACGCGTTCGCGAGTCAAGACTTTTACTCACCGCGGTCAGACCATCCGATACAGCCCAACACACGTTAGCCTGCGGAAGAATACGCTCAATCATCATCTTCATAACACCAAGCGTCAATCTGTCATTGTCCACGATAGCGATTCTTATTCGTTTTCCCAAATACATCGTCACTCACCTTCACCCCTAAGCATACAAATATAGCCACGCATTGCATCACGTACAGGCCATCACCCAGCCAGCAGCAATAGCTATTTTCAAACACGGAAAAGCGAAAAATCCTCATTTTCCAGAACCGGCATCCAAGATCCCCATTCCCCTGATCGCCCAGAATCACTTAACGCTAAAAGCACACCGGCCGATCCCGTCCCCAAATCCATGGAACACTTGTATCCATAAAGTCCCGGGAAAACAATGTTTCCATTGTTCTTCATCAGGTAAAGATTCAATCCATCAATAATCCGCTCCCACAGCTCATCATCAATACCTAAGTCGCGCAACGCTATTGCAGCAGGCAACAGTCCCGCATAACCCCCGAATAAGCCACCATTAAACGTGCAAACCATATCTGAACCTTGGGAAAGCCTTCTAAGAAACTCCTCATTAAGGAATTCCATTGACTCATTACCATCTTTATAGACTTCAATAAAAGCTAGGGCCACACCAGAAGTTCCACAATCCAGATAAGGCATTGTTCTGGGTTTATTCTTCAAATGATCCACGTAATACATCGGACGCTCCTTGTTATCCGCATTGGCAAGATGCGTTAGCGTAAGACGAAAAATGCTTTCCGCACGGGAGCGCAAAGCATCGTCTTTCCTGCAAAGAGAAGCCTTCCACAGGAACAGACCTGCACCCAACCAGCCCTTCATTAAGGTAAAGTCCGCTTTCGAACTCAGCATGTCTTGCGAAGTTAAACCACAATCGCATCTCTCATACACCTTGGAAAGAATATACGACAACATTTTTTCTTCATGCGAGTTCCTAGATGCTCCCAATGACAGAAGAGCCATGCCAATGCCAGACAAACCAGAGTACAAGGAATAGTCGTCAATGCCTGCCAAATAATCAATGTGAGAGATTCCGATATAAGAAAGCATTTCATGACATTCCTCGCGAGAAAACACCTCATATGCAGACATGGCCACACCTACCGTACCGTTAAACAATCCCGCGCGGAACGACATACCGTCTTTCAATTTACGTAATACCGATATATATTTCTCCCGCGCAATAGCATAAAACCATTCCGAGTTTTCCAAACATGAAGATTTCAGCAAAGCCAAGCTCACACCGGCAAAACCAGACCCAATGCTATATTTAGACATCTCATCGCCATACATTGAAATATCACCTTTGACAGGATATTCACCTCGCAAGTCAAGACCAGAGACAATCCCTTTATAAAGAAGTCTCATAAAGGTTTCAATATTCTCAGGATCTAAAAGCTTGTCACAAGCCTGTAACGCTTTGTCGATAAATGGTCCATGAGACAATAACGGAGTCAAGCCAAGCATTCGCGATCTGACAGACCGAAGAAAAGAAACTGCCTCATTCTCAAAGTGCTTTTGCACCATATAATCCTGACAGAACAACAACGAAGGAGCCAGATAATAAAGGGGACATATGGGAACAAAAAGGCGGTGCACTATAACCGCGAAGGCATACCAATCTTGTTGTTCATAGTTGCATACAGCATCGTTGGTAAATCCTGGAGTAGCGATATCTACTTGAAAATCTTGGGAAAGTTTTTTCGCCGCCTCAAAATCAATCAGTTTAATTTCTAAAGAATCATTAATCAGCACATTTGATAAGCTCAAATAAAGAAAATAACGTCTGAGTCTATTATCGTAGACAAGCGATGTGAAATGACAATTGAAATATCATACTCATGCGATCTTAATAGGTTATCAAGCACACGTCTTTCTGTCTTCACATCAAGATTCGACGTTGCCTCATCCAAAATAAGTATCGGAGCTTTCCTTAAACAAGCTCTCGCAATCTGCAATCTCTGTCGCTGTCCACCAGACAAAGACATCCCCTGCTCACCAACACTCTTTTCCAAATCACCAACGGAAATAATTTCATCTAAGCAAGCATTTTTCAAACATTTATTAATGTCTTTTTCTGATGGCACAAAATCAAGACCAAAAAATAAATTTTCTTTAATTGTTGTAGAGAAAAGGAGATTATCTTGAGAGACGACAGTAAACCACCTTCTCCACTCTTCTAGATGCTGCCCATCAAGCAAGCTCTCATTGATAGCAATGGCTCCAGAATTTGCACTATATAGACCTGTTATTGTATTAATAATAGTCGTTTTCCCGGATCCAGATGGTCCAATAATTGCATATCGACCACCCTTTTCCAACCTCATACTAACATCATGAAGAACTTCATTATCATTGTAACCAAATGAAACGCTTTTCAGTTCCAAATAATCAACATTATTATACGCAAAGTTTTCCATATCTACTTCTCTTGAGATCCGATGACACGGTTGATTCTTTTTAAGGAACCTTTGATTGTTTGACAACTCAAATAAAAGGTAAATAAACCACCTACTGGAGTAACCAGCTGAAAGAATAACATTACATATGCAACAAACGAACCGTATGTCAAGAGATGTACGTCCATCAGATGAACACCATAGCAAACAATGACCCCAGTACAAAAAATCGAAATCAGATTTTGAACGGGCGTAACAAAAGAATATACTTTGTCATTCAAGAGATTAACTTCTTTTATTTCATTTACTCGTTTCTTGAATTTTAGAAGCATACATCTCTCTGCATTACATAACTTAACAGTGCGCATACTTCGCACTATTTCTGAAGTAAACGTATTTAATTTACCAATTCTCTCTTGCAGCATCATCGCATTTCTGTTATTAAATATACCTAAGGGAACAGCCAGTATCATCACTGCAGGAAAGATAATTAGAACCAAAATAGATAGTCTGTAGTTAATTACAGTAAGAGCAACGACGGAAAACAGTATATTGATAACACTCGAAACAAACTGAGGAATACTAGCCGCCACAAAATTCCTGACCAGAGAGATATCATATACTATTCCACTGGCGATTTCACCGCTATTTTCATTGTCAAAAAAGAGCATATCTTTCTCAAAAATTATATCCATAGCCTGAATACGCAATTCCGCCACATGAAGATCGGCCTCAGTTGAAATTAGCAATCCACCAATTGCACACAATATGAATTGCGCCGCAAAAAGAAAAGGGAATACATACAGTAAACTAAGATCAAATTTTTTATTATCTATAAAATCTTTTATCAAAAGAGGAACAAAGAATGATAACGTCGATCCAGCGATACTGCAAACCACGCCAAGAATCATTCTCTTGCTAATTCGCATAAATTTAAGCATCAGATTTTTCCGCCAAATATTTTGTATTAGTTTTAAGCAACTTTCCTTTACTGCCTATTCTAGGTTTAACATCCTCATCACCAACTTCTTCAGGTTTTAATCCTAAGCTTTCAACAAAAGCATCTGATAAGTCATCAAGCGCCATATCCTTCATTGACCAAATTCTCTTATTTACCCTAATCAATGGCGTCGCAAACCCCTCCCTCCCTGGAGCTATTAGGTCGCTTCGTAGTATTGTGTAATCATTACTTTTTTCAATCCATTCATCGTACTGTCCATTTAAACTTTCCTTTGCAATTTCTCTAGATATTCCCGCTTTAATCGCTTGTTCGATTATCTTTTCATCAGACATTTCTACATAATCTACTTCTGAAGGCTGGAACTTTTCATCAAATATTTCTGAAATGAATGCAACGACATGCTTTGGATCTTTTTCTGAAATGTAGGCTATGGATCCCGATACTCTGGCCGAATAATGGTCAGATGAACACTTGTCTAAAAAAATCACAGGATGAATTTCAAGCTTAATCTGACCACTCGTATACATTTTTCCTATATCATCATTTAATGTTCTATCAATTTGTGCACAAGCCGGACATAGGGGATCTAAATAAAATTCTACAGTCGGAATATCTTTTTTTGACCCAACTTGCACCAGTAGCCCGCCATCATTTGTTGCGTTTGTAGGTTTTCTTTTCACTTCTGATAATGACTCATACGCTTTTTTTATATCTTTAGCGTCACTTGCACTGTTTCTAGACATGAAAAGCCCAATAAATGCACTGGCGAGAAGTATAATAATTATAAATATAGTAAACAATCCGAGAATTGTTTGCTTTTCTCTTTCATTCAATCTTTTCATTACAGCATCCATCTATCAAAATGGCTATCTGTTAACTTCAAAACAGATAGCCACTGCAGTTTAAAACTGTTACTCTTCTACTTCAGCAGAACCAACTCCACGAACTGTGCCAATGATGCGTATCCGGATCACAATTAGGATCCGTCGAACAATTTCCATGCGTGTCAACACATGGTGGCCTTTTAGAGGTCATACTTGCAGGTTGCGCAATCAAAGCCTGTAAACTGAGCAAATCCTTCATTTCCACTCCTTTGAACTTCCAGACTCTCATCACAGCGAAACAGATAGAAGTCCAGAAACATTTCTTCCACTGACGAAACCCAGTTTGACACTTTTCTCAATTTCGTGTCTTATTCACTCTCTTATGTCATCCCTTAGATGACATTTCAAGCCATATATGGATCTACCATTTTTGACATGTAACGGCTCGTTTTTCATGATGGGTTACAGACATCATTGTCTGTAACCCATCACATTGCGAAACGGCCATCAGAACCTAGAAATCAGCCCTAGAAAGGACTGGGCATACTCTCTTCACTTGTTGTGCCGTCCACAATTGCCGATAGATCGACAACCCAAATAAGTGAATGCTGTCCATATACTGACGCTTTTCCGAAAATATCACTTTCCATACAAGGCAGAAACGTTCAGCAACGCCCCTCATACAAGAAGAAGGAAAGCGCGCCGTCTTCCAGACCGCCTTGCGTAAAGGAGTCCCTGCGTACAGTACGTTCCGCTTTGCGCGTCAAACCACGGTAATCATAAAAACCGTAATCGCAGGTAGTGTCAGTGAAGAGGAAATACTCGTTCATTCCGGCATTACGAAACACGCCAAGCATGTGGTTGAACAGCTTACGTCCGACGCCCATGCCCCGCGCTTCCGGGGAAACCACAAACAACGTTATCTCAGCCTGATAGCTTTTGCCGGCATCTCGTTTCAACACTTCATCGACCTGCAAAATCGCAATCTGATCGGCAAGTCCTCGACGGCCATCCTTACTTGCCAACAAGGGCAACGCCAAGCAATTTCGCGTAATAGCATGACGTATCCTCTGCGCTGTGGTAACACGGGATCTCAACGAGCCCAATACCACGCCAAGCACCCGACCATCACGTTCAGCGACCGTAGCCTCGGTGGTGCGGGAAAGAAAATCATGCATGTCGATGGCCGCGAGTCGATGCATATTACGCAAGTGAATCGCCTTGCGCAGCTTATACTTACGCAACCCGCGCTCATCGTTCGGAACGTTCCCATTATCATCCGACTCATCATCCACATACCAAGCCTGACGGACAAGCTCTTCAAGCGCGGGAAAATCCGTGCGACGCATCGGTCGGAGCATAATCATTTCTGAAGTCATGCTCCCCCATCCTAGCCGCAGCCATACCAAAACTCCGCTCACGGATGACATAATGCGCATGGTATTGAAATAACAGGAATGCGTAGGATTTGTTGGCATTGGCGTGTGACGCTTGGGGGTCTGGGGTCACGCGCTTAGGATGAGACAGGATTGCGTGTGACGCGCAATGAATGAGAGGTTCATATGGCAACGTTGGTTAGACGAATTGCGGGCGCGCTATGCATAGTGCTCGCCGCGGTATGTGTTTGTTACTCTTTCGCAGTGCGTAACACGCATTCCGGCACAGTATTCTGGATTGTCTGGCTAGCATTCGCGGCGCTGTTCGCCGTGCTTGGATTCGGAGTGCTCTTCCAATGGTGGGCGATGCTGCCAAGACTGGTCAGAGGTGTGGCAATCGCAGTCGCATGCGTCGGTCTGGTCGCATTCGGCACGGTGGAAGGTTGCATTGTCAGCAAAATGCATGCGCAAGGTGAACCAAATCTCGATTATGTGGTGGTGCTTGGAGCTCAGGTGCGCAAGTCCGGGCCAAGCCTTGTGCTTCGTTACCGTCTCGACAAGGCTATTGAGTATTTGGATGAGAATCCGAATCCCATCTGCATCGTTTCCGGCGGAAAAGGACCGAACGAGCCGTTCCCCGAAGCCCAAGGCATGGCTGATTATCTTAAAGAACATGGCATTGACGAGCAGCGCATTCTTGAAGAGCCGGATTCGAAGACCACTGAGGAAAACATTGTCAACAGCAAGAAGCTGATCAGTGACGATAATGCTTCCGTAGGGGTAATCACCAACAATTTCCACATGTTCCGCGCGTTGCAGATTGCCGACAAATATGGTTTGGACAACGCCCAAGGCATTGCGGCTGGCTCTCCCCCGAACATGCTCGTCAACAATATGGTTCGCGAGTTTTTTGCTGAGATTAAATTCCTGCTGTAGATTTCAAGTTTCTCAAGCTGTAAGCATATCGGGAATAAGTTGAGGGGTTGGCTCTTGGAACCAACCCCTCAACTTATTTGGGACTCTTACGAGTCAGAAGCTATCGATCGAAGCTCACTCTTCGGAAGCAAGTTCGTCAGCCACAGCGGCGGCTGCGGAAGCAGCTTCAACGCTCTCGGCTTCTTCATCTTCAGCGGCTTCGCCAAGGAAGGCGCTCAGGTCCAGGGTTTCACCCTCGGACTTGAAGGTCACGGCGCGCATGCCGGCGAGCAGGCCCTTGGAACGGCCGACTTCCTGCACTGCGGAGCCGAGCTGGCCGTTGCGCATGATGGCCTGGATAAAGGCGTTCGGATCCATGCCGTACTGCTGGGCGATGGAAGCGAGGAAGTTGAACACGTCGGACTGGGAGACCTTGACGTCCAGCTTCTCGGCGAGCACGTCGAGCACCATCTGGTCGCGCAGTTCCTTTTCGACGGTTTCTTCGGCTTCGGCCTTCTGCTCCTTGGTGGCATTGGCCGGATCAGCGGTCACGCCCTTGAGCTGCTGCTCAACCATTTCAGCCTTGACGCCCTTCGGCACCGGAATCTCCAGGCCCTCTTCGAGCTTGGCGATGAAAGCGTCACGAGCTGCGGTGGCCTGACGACCTTCGGCATCCTGGGAAGCGGCCTTCTTGAGGTCTTCCTTCAGCTCGTCGAGGGTGTCGAACTCAGAGGCTTCAGAAGCGAAGTCGTCGTCGAGTTCCGGCAGCTCTTCAGCCTTGACGGAGTTGACCTTGACCTTGACCTGAGCCTTCTCGCCTTCGTGCTCGCCTGCTTCCAAGGTACCTTCGAAGGTGGTCTCTTCGCCGGCGGACAGGCCTTCGAGAGCCTCATCCAAACCGTCAAGCATGGTTTCGGAGCCGAGCTCGTAGCTCACGCCTTCCTGGGAGTCGACCACTTCGCCGTCGATTTCGGCGGTCAGGTCGATGTTGGCATAGTCACCCTTGGCGGCCGGGCGATCCACACCCACGAGGGTGCCGAAACGCTGGCGCAGGGCTTCCAGACGGTTGTTGATGTCTTCGTCGGTGATTTCGGCCTTGGCGACCTCGATCTCCATGCCGTCGATTTCCGGCAGTTCGATGTCCGGGCGACGCTCAACGGTGGCCACAAACTTCAGCTTGGTCTCGTCCTTGGCGGATTCCGGAACTTCCTGAACGTCGATTTCCGGCTGGGCCATCGGACGGATGCCCTTTTCTTCGAGAGCCTTGGAGTACAGCTCCGGCACACCGTTGTTCACGGCTTCGCCTGCAACGGCACCGAAGCCGATGCGCTGGTCGATGATCTTGCCGGGCACGTGGCCCTTGCGGAAGCCAGGCACGTTGACCTGCTTGGCGATTTCCTTGCGAGCATTGTCGAGATACGGGTTGAACTCTTCCGGATCAACGGTGACGGTGAGCTTCACCTTGGTCGGCTCAAGATTCCT
>OHAD01000789.1_pt1 | contig 34055 bp, 27 predicted proteins | sample 1577011 | NCBI WGS metagenome assembly OHAD01 (sample SAMEA3541510, study PRJEB24748) | human gut metagenome | biome: human gut; feature: human-associated habitat; material: faeces | place: China | collected 2012 | reverse complement strand
AGGTGATGCAGGAAAACACGCACATATATTAGTATACGTTATGCTCACATAGTCATAGCGGGCTTGCCACGTGCAAGCCCCTACGGTGTAGTCCGCAAGGCTGCGGACAATTAACTGCTGACCGCTAACTGTCTCGGATTGTGGATATGCTACTAAATCCCCTCTAGTCTTTCACCAGCAGAACGTCTATAATAGAAACAGCAAAATGACAAAGGTGGTAATAATATGACTGAATCTGAAATCCGCGATGCCGTTAGGGAAGCCGCGAAACTGGCTAAGGCATCGAATCCGCTGACGCCGTCTATTACGAATACGGTGACCATTAATTTCGTTGCCAATGCCCAGCTGGCTGTCGGCGGTTCGGCCGCTATGGTCTATTTACCGGACGAAGGCGTCAGTATGGCCAAGGCCGGTGCATCTATGTATATCAACGTAGGGACGTTATTCCCGATTTATGCGGAAACACTGCCAAAAACAGCAGTCGTACTCCATGAAGAAGGCAAACCCTGGGTCCTGGATCCCGTGGCCATTGGCATGGGACAAATGCGGACGGAACTTTTGACGACCTTCAAGGCCTATAAACCGTCTATTATCCGGGGCAACGCATCTGAAATCATTGCTTTAGCCGGATTATGGGGCTTAGAAGGCGGTTCTGATACTTCGGACGTTCGCGGTGTCGATTCTACCGATTCTGTTCGTTCTGCCGCTCCGGCTGCCGTCGCTGTAGCCCGCTGGACTGGCGGAGCCGTAGCCATTTCGGGAGAAGAAGATTTGATTACCGATGGCCGGCAGCTCGTCTTTTCCCAGGGCGGTTCGGAAATGATGCCCTGCATTACCGGGACAGGCTGTTCCCTTGGCGGTGTCATGGCTGTCTATGCAGCCGTAGCAGATCCGTTCATCGCCGCCATTACCGGCTCTGCCGTCTATAACCTGGCCGGTACACGGGCCGCAGCTCATGCCAAAGGGACAGGTTCTTTCCAGACGGATTTCATCGACGAACTCTATGTGGCAACGCCCGATGCGATTGCCCAGAACCCATTGACTGTAGAGGAGGCATAATATCATGAATACCTTAATTGCTGTAGCTATTGCCCCGTGCGGGACTGGCGATGAATTCGCTCCGTATGTCGCTGAAATCGTGCGTATTATCCGGGAATCAGGCTTACCGAACCGGACCAATTCCATGTTCACCGAAATCGAAGGCGAATGGGACGATGTCATGGCAGTCGTCAAAAAAGCGACGCAATACCTGACGGACCAGGGTCTGCGGGCTGAAGTCGTCTTGAAAGCCGATATCCGACCGGGCTATACGAATATGATGAACAATAAAACCAAGGCCGTAGAAGATATATTGAAAAAATAACTTGACAATATCGCTCCATCGTAGTATACTGACATAGTCAGTTGACGCATGGAGTGATACTCAAGAGGCTGAAGAGGACGGTTTGCTAAATCGTTAGAGGTCGTAAGGCCTGCGAGAGTTCGAATCTCTCTCACTCCGCCAGATTACTGGACAGAGAGCACCTAGGAAAATTTTCTGGGTGCTCTTTTTTTGCCATGAATGTGGATTGTACAAAAAAACAAAATTTGGTACAATGAGGCAAAATGGGTATCATCAAAGAACGCCAGTGAAAAGATTACGACCCTGCATAATGATTTTGGAATTGATTTGACACAAGAAGGATAGGAAAAAGGCAGAAAACCTTTAAATTAAAAAACATCCGCTAACCACTAACTGCTAGCCGCTAACAACCTTAAAGGGCTTGTCGTTGTGTGACAAGCTTTTTTTAAGCTACGCAGGAACCTGTTTTTTTGGTACAATATTCGTGGAATCTTATTTTCACGAGGTGTCTGACATGGATATAAAATATTATGATATTGGGCTCAATTTATTTACCCGGTCTTTTCCCAAACCGGAAAAAATCATTGCCGATGCGGCGGTGGACGGTATCTGCTGTATCCTGACTGGGTCGGAAGCACGGGAGAATCGTCTGGTCAACCAGTTTGTCCGCCATCACACGGCTTTTGGCACGGCCGGTATCCATCCTCACGTGGTTGATGAAGCGACGGAGGCGGATTTGGAGGAAATCCGGCGCATCATCACGACGAATCCGAAAGTCGTCGCTGTCGGTGAAACGGGTCTTGATTACGACCGCATGTATTCTAAGAAAGAGAACCAGCTCCACTTTTTTAAAGCCCTCATTGCCATGGCAGAAGAATTAGGTAAGCCCATGTTCCTTCATGAACGGGACGCAGCTGATGACTTCCTGGCTTGTTTCAAGGGGCATGAAGGGCTTTGCCCGCAATCGGTCGTCCACTGTTATACGGGCGACAAGAAGACGCTGGAAAAGATGCTCGATTTGGGTTTTTATATCGGTATTACCGGCTGGATCTGCGATGAACGGCGGGCGGCTCCCTTACGCGATGCTGTATCCATCCTGCCTTTGGACCGGGTCCTCATCGAAACGGATGCACCGTACCTGACGCCGCGGGGCTTCCACCTGCCCCGGACCAATGTGCCCAACAATATCACCTATGTGGCACAGACCCTGGCCGGGTATATGGGCGTATCTGTCGAAGAATTGACAGCTCATGCCAAAGCAAATACAGAAAGACTTTTCAAAATACAGCCATAATGCAAGGGCCTTTCTCTTTATAATTTATAGTATGGAGTTTGTAGAGGTCGCCCCTACAAGAAAAGGAGCTGTCGCGATGCGACAGCCTCTTTTTTTATGCCTCATCCAGGAGAAATCCCATGTACATCGGCAGGATAAGGATATTCTGGGTATAGCCAATATTGTAATTTCCTATTTTTCAAGGGAATTTTCTGAAAAACTTCCTATTTTTCAATGGAATTTTGTCGATGTCTGTATAGAGTACGATGAGGTGGGGCATTTTTTGTCTGGATGTGCTGATATTTTAAGAAAAATATTAAAAACAATAAAATTTAAAATAAAATAGGGGAGGATAACGATAAATTATAAGAATGAGATGAAATATATATAACTTATATAAGGTGATTACTTAAATAATTAAAATTGTATTAATAATGTATATACTTTTGAATTTGACGCTTAAAATCAGATATAGTATAGTAAAAGTTAAAGATAATAATTACTCGTGAATATATACTATATGTTGTATTTTTATATCTTATTTATTTTGCAGGAGTGGTTGTCATGAATAAGCTAAAAACAATCGCATCGTTCATGGTCTCAACGATGCTTTTTTGTAGTGCTGCATCTGCCAAAGTAAATTCGGACAGTATTCCTGCATCGACAGCAGTACCCGAAGTGGCTTGCCAGCATATGCAAAATTTGGTGGATTTGGGTATTGTACGGCTTCCAGCGGGGTGTCGTGATGTACAGAGTAGTCATTTTACGCGGAATGAAATGACTGTATTGACCTTACAGGCCATGAGCCGTTTGAAGATGGATGTACACGGTGATATCGATGGCCTGCGGGAAACGAGGATAGCTGGCGTTACCGATGCGCTGTATTTGCGGAAATTTTTCTATAAGGATCTGCAAAATAAAGGCATGATTGAAGATGCGACGCTGCTTACGGATTTATCACCTTCGTCAGAAGCAACGGATGAAAAGAAAGATGAAGAACGGAAGTACAAGATTACTGGTGAAATACGCTATAACTACGTTAAAAATGGTGGCAATAAGCGCTGGAATTGGAGTGACAGCCGTCTGCGGGGACGATTGTTCTTTGAAGGACGCTTGAATGATAATTGGCATATCTTTGGGATGATCGAAGGCAATAAACACTTCCTCCATGGTAATCGGGGGAATGATGATGATTGGCTCGATGATAAAAGAATTTACGTTCGCGGGATGTTAGGGGAAACGGTTATTACAGCTGGCCGCTACGGTTATGAATTAGCCGACGGGAATATCTTTGATTCTTCTATCAAAGGGGTAACGGCTAACTGGGGGGACCAGCCTGAATATGAAGCGACTGTCGGTAAGACCAAAGCTGATGGCGATATTGCGGCTTTGACCATGAAGAAAGAAAAAGGCCGTAATGAATACGGCGGCGGTGTCCAGCATTTTGGGGACGATAATTGGGGAACCCGGGATGAAACCATTTGGGATGCCTGGTATACGCATCATATTAATGAAAAGTTTCTCCTAGGGGGCATGTATCTGGGAACGAGCCGTGGTGATGAAGATGGCCGCCATCATGGATATGTGTTGAAAGGAGCTTGGGGGAATATCCAAAGCTGGGAACCCGGTTCTAATGAATTCGATGTACGTTACTATTATCAGCCGAATGGCACTTATGTCATTCATACGATGACAGGGTTAGCCGATTATATGGATGGATTTAAAGGCTTGGGTATGACTTACCATCATACTATAGCAGAAAACTTGGTCTTTACTGTAGAGTACTATTATCTGCATGAGCTGACAACAGGAGATAAAGGCAAAACGGCTTGGGCTGATTTGACTTATTTCTTCTAATTTTGAAAGGGGGAGGGACGCTATGGTTACAGATGATTTATTGAAAGGAGGCAAGGCGCTGGCCGTTGTCGGGCTGGGATATGTGGGCCTGCCGCTGGCCTTGGCATTTGCCAAGAAGGTTCGGACTATTGGATTCGATATCAATGAGAAAAAATTGAAGACGTACGAGCAGGGCATCGACCCGACGAAAGAAGCTGGCGACGACGCAGTTCGTCAGACGACGCTGGAATTCACGGCAGACCCGGCAGCTCTGGAACAGGCGGCCTTCATCATTGTCGCCGTACCGACGCCGATTACGGAAGACGATATGCCCGATTTGACGGCTGTGAAATCAGCCAGCCGCATTGTCGGCGAGCATCTCCGTCCCGGGACCATCGTCTGTTACGAATCGACAGTCTATCCCGGCGTCACCCGCCGCATCTGTGCGCCTATCCTTGAAGAAGCATCGGGCCTGATCTGTGGCAAAGATTTCAAAGTCGCCTATTCACCGGAACGCATCAATCCCGGCGATAAGGTCCACCGCCTGCAAAATATCTGTAAAATCGTGTCGGCCACGGACAAAGCGGCTTTGGAAGATGTAGCTCAGGTCTATGGCATGGTCATCGAAGCCGAGGTATATAAGGCACCGACTTTGGAAGTCGCTGAAGCGGCCAAGCTCATAGAAAATGCCCAGCGCGACGTCAATATCGCTTTCATGAACGAAGTGGCCCGTGCTTTCCACCATATGAATATTGATACGAAAGAAGTCATCAAGGCCATGAATACCAAGTGGAACGCTTTGCATTTCACGCCAGGCCTGGTCGGCGGCCACTGTATTAGCGTCGACCCGTATTACTTCATCTATGAAGCCCGCCGTTCCGGCTATGTCACGCACTTGGCCGCAACCAGCCGTCTGGTCAATGACAGCATGGCTGAATTCGTGGCTACGTCGACGATCCGCGAAATGATTCGGGCTGATTTGCGGGTCCATCATTCCCGAGTCTGCCTCTTAGGGCTGACATTCAAGGAAAACTGCCCGGATACGCGTAATTCCAAGGCCTTTCAAATCGCACAACATTTATTGAAATATGAAGTCGATTTATCGATTGTCGACCCCTGGATTGATCCGGCCGCCTTACCGGCCGATTTACGCGAGCGCCATATCCCTTTGGAAGAAGTACGGGATATGGATGTACTCGTATTTGCCGTCCAGCATAGGCAATTCAATCAGCTTACGCCGGAAATCTTGGCGGATCTTTACCGAAAAAACAATCACTTGAAAGTGCTTGTTGACGTCAAAGGAATGTACGATCGTCATGCCCTGGAAGCTTTAGGATTTTTGTATTGGAGCCTGTAAGATGCATCTCAAAAAACATGTCATGTATATCTGTTTGGGATTACTGATTTTAGGACTTATCTATTTCCTGGCTTTATCGGATATTTTCCATCCCAAGCAGGTAGCTTCTTATGAAAATTTCACAGAAATCAGCGAAGAGTACGACGCGACAGAGGAAATCAACGAAGCCACGGAAACTTATGCGAAGTCGTCAGAGATGGCCCGTATCGTCAAAGGAACACCGGGAACGGATAAAAAAGTCATCTATCTGACTTTTAACGGCATGGAAAGCCGGGGGAACATGGAAGGCATCCTTAAAGTGATGCTCCAGCATGGCTTCCATGGAACCTTTTTTGTCGAAGGCGCCAATGCGGCTCATGAAGAAAAAGTGACGCAGAAGCTCGTCGATGAGGACCAACTCATCGGCAATTATGGTTTTGTCGGCATTACCAAGGCAGAACGGCTGGACGCGGACCGACTTATCGAACAGTTCTGCAAGACCCAGAAAGTCTTATCGCTCGTAGCCGGTCATCCTGCAACGTATTTTGCCCTGCCGGAAACACGATATTTACCGGCTTTGCTGAGGGCTGCCAAGGCCAGCGGCCTGGATTATGCCGTCGAAAGCGATATTGTCATCAAAGAGAGTGATTTTACTCGGCCTAATGGAGTTGAAAAACTATTGCAGCAGATTCAGCCAGGGATGGTAGTATCTATCCGCTTAGACCATCCGGTCCCTATTATTTTTTATGAAAAGAAAGAGGCCGATGTCCCGGCGATTGACAAAAAGCCGACGATTAAAGACGATACGGCTGCCGATGGGCAAAGCGTACCTGTCGTCGAGGCGGTTCAGACTTTATGTAATGCCTTAGCTGATCAGGGGTATACGGTGGAACCCGTATCAACGTTGGTTCCGTTTTCAGCGAATATAGGGGAAGGAGGATCTTCTCATGAACCATAAATACCGGCATAAGGCGGCATTTGTCGCTGCTGTCCTGTTCCTGCAGGGAGCCTGTTTCCTGCCTGGCCTGGCATCGGCTGCCGGGACTGTTGATACCTCTCAAGAGGAAGCGGCTGTACGCAAAGCAGAACAGGATTTATTAGTGGCTCAGAATAATTTAATCCAGGCGCAGCGGGCACTGATTGCCAAACAGCGGTTAGCCTTACAACAGGCGACGGGGAAATCCAATTCGGAGATAAGTAGTTCACCGTCTAATATTCCCATAGCCGTTGCATCTTCTGATGGAAATAAGATACGGCCCTATGCGACGGCACCCGTCATTCGTCCAGTCGAATTGCCCATTGAAACAGAATCGGTTCCAGAACCCTTGAAACCCACTATTTTACCAGGGAAACAGGCGGTCCAGAATGAGGCGACGACAGCTCCTGCCGTCAAAATGCCTAAAACTGTGAATGTGGCAGATATTCAGCAGATGATTGTCCGCAATCATGGTGTATTGGCACGAGAAGAAAAGGATATCTATACGACAGAAGCGGCCATCCCCTTTACCTTTACGGGATTTTCACGCCGTGAATCTGTCGATGCCGTCCTCGATGCCCTGCGGACTGTGAATGGACGGGCAACTTTCTTTGTCACGGAAGGCGAAATGCGCAAGTATGAAGACGCTGTTCGCGACGTCCTTCGGGATGGGCAGGAACTGGCCCTTTGCATCTATCCGAAACCGACGGAATCGGTAGCAGACATTTGCGCCGATATCATCCGGGGCAAGGAATTGTTAAAAACTAAGTACGGAGTCGATACGCAGCTGGTCAAGCAGTTTTCAGGTGTCGTCCGCAAGGAAACCCAGGAAGCCGTTGCGGCTACAGGGAATCGTCTTGTTGGAGCCCGCATTAATGCGGTCCGGAGCCACCATAAAGACTATCCGTCGGCTGAAAAAATCCTGCCGGAAATTTTTGGTGTTGGTGTTCCCTCCGCTACTCGCGGCGGTATCATCAATATCCGTATGGACTGGTATACTAAGCCTGATTTAGCGGCAGAACTCTTCTTGTATATCAAACGCAAGAAAATCGATAATATCGCCTATAATGCTTTCGGTGACGTCAGCAGCGTCAATCCAGCCAATGATTCGGCCTATGCCCTGCGGTCTATTGGCGATATTTTGGCGGATACGTCCCATCTTTGGACCTATCCAGTGCCTAAAGACCACTATTTGCCGCAGTTGGCGATGCATCCACTTATTTCTCCCCAAGCGACACACGAACAGCTTGTCGATATCCTGGCCGGACGCTATATTGGGGAACATACTGTAAAGGAAGACCGCGTCATCGGGTTTACGGCTAAAGATTTTGAAAAACTTGATTTAACGGGTACCATTAAGACCGATGAGCCGGTCATTTTCCTGACTTTTGACGATTGGGCCTATGACAACTCTATCAATAAGCTGCTCTATGTCTTGCGTAAGCACCATGTGCCGGCTACTTTCTTTATCTTGACCCATAATATGATTTATAACCCCAACTTATTACGAGCTATCGCCATGGAAGGCCATGATATCGGCAGCCATACGAACCTCCATAAGCCAATGGCCACGGAAAATGAGAAGGGGAAGGAAGTGCCGACAGAAAGCTATGAAGAATACTATACCGATGTGAAGACTTCGTATGAACGACTGGAAAGTGTCCTCGGTGATTTGAAATGGCAGGACGGGTCGCCTGTCCTAACTAAGATGATGCGGCCGCCAACTTTAGCCATCAGTGATATGGGGACAAGGGTCATCCTGGAAAATGGCTTTGAATATATCGTCAATGGTCATACCTCAACGGAAGATTATGCCGCGCCGGACTTGGAAACAGAAATCAAGCGTATCCGAGACGGCCTCTATTATCGCGGGAAGGTCCGTAAAGGCGCAGTCTTTGTTATGCATATGACAGATGCTGCCAAGTATACAGCGACAGCCTTGGATATCATCCTGACGGAAAATGAAAAGAAAGCCGATGGGGATCCGACGAAGTTCCGCGTCGGCCAGTTATCGCAGTACCTGAATGGGGAATATTCACAGGCCAAAACGGAAAAACAACTCCGACATGAACGCAGGAAGATAAAGTGGTGGTCATGATGTGGAAAGGGAAAAAGAAAGATAAACCAGAAGAAAAATTAGAAGAAGTCCTCATGAAGGAACGGCCTGACCGGCGGCTCCTGCCCCATGTACCGGGCCGCCAGCGCAGCGGCCACAACCGCCGCGCCCTGCCTGATGAAGAAGTCGCTAAGTATAGTTATTTGAAATTCGCCAATGGCGAAGATGCCAACGCCCGCTATCTCGTCGATTATGAAGTACGTATTACGACGGGAACAAAAGGCTTTGGTCATACCTATGTAGGACATGCCAAAGATGTCTCTGTCACCGGCATGGGCTTGACCGTCGATGCCGATGCAGCCCGGGATATCGTCAAGCATGGCTCTATGACCGTTTCTTTTGAAATCACGCCGGGGACCATGCCCGAAGGCTTAGAGATGAAGGTCAAGACGCCGGCGAAATGTGTCCGTCCGACACCGGAAAATTTAGAGGCTTTTTTGGCAGAACACGGAGAAGACCAGCCGGTCTTTTTAGGCATTGAGTTCAGTGAAAATTTGTTGGAATACTCCAGCCGCCATAGTTCGCGTTTTGCCGTGCCCTTCGTATCTTTCCTGCTCTTCGTCATCTGTCTGAGTATCGTCCTCATGCGTACGGAAAGTATCGTTTACTTTAAATTCAACAAGTATTTATATCTCTACAGTATTATCGCCAGTACCTTCTTGCTCATTAAGTATATTTTCGGCGCCTTTTACCGGCCCGTCAAGATCGATGCCAACTATACGCCAGGCGTCACTATCCTCGTGCCCTGTTTTAATGAAGAGACGTGGATACGGCGGACGATTTTAAACGCCATGGACCAGTTCTATCCGCCGGACAAATTGGAAGTCATCGTCATCGACGACTGTTCGACAGACCATTCTGTCGAGCGCATCCGCGAGACTATCGAGGAAATCCAGACTAAAGAAGGGCCGGAAACGGCAGAGCGCATCCATTATATCGTCCAGCCCGTCAATCAGGGGAAGCGGGAAGCCCTGGTCGCCGGAGCCAAAGAGGCCAAGCACGAGCTGGTCTTATTCGTCGACTCCGACAGTTTCCTCAATCCCTATGCTATCCGCAATATTGTCCAGCCTTTCAAGGACGCCCGCTGCGGCGGCGTATCGGGCCGGACGGACGTAGCCAATACGTACACCAACTCCCTGACCAAGATGCAGTCTGTCCGCTATTATATCGCCTTCCGCATCATGAAAGCTGCCGAAGGGCTCTTCGACGCCGTCACCTGTCTGTCCGGTCCTTTGTCGTGTTACCGCAAGGACCTGGTCCTGCGCTATGCCGATGATTGGCTGAATCAGCGCTTTTTAGGCCATAAGGCGACATTCGGTGACGACCGGGCCATGACCAACTTCATTTTGCGCCACCACCGGACGGATTACCAGGATACGGCCATCTGCTATACCATCGTGCCCAATGACTACGATGTCTTCCTCAAGCAACAGATGCGCTGGAAGCGGAGTTGGCTCCGGGAATCGCTGGTCGCCAGTACCTTCATGTGGAGAAAAGAACCATTCATGTCGGTCATGTTCTATATGGGTGTCTTAGTACCTATCATCGCGCCTTTCATCGTCTGCTATAACCTCATTTACATCCCCATCATGCACCGCGTTTTTCCGTTTACCTTTATCTTTGGCATGTTCCTCATGGCCGGCCTCATGAGCGCCTGCCAGCTTTTCCTGCGGCGCAGTACGACCTGGCTTTATGGTATCTGGTTCTGCCTCTACTATGAAATGGTCCTCTTGTGGCAGATGCCTATTGCCTGGTTCACTTTTTGGAAATCGACGTGGGGCACGCGCATGACACCGGCTGACGTAGCTGAGGCGGCGAAGAAAGCGGGAAAACCGGTTCCATCTCCTACTGCAGCGGCTAAAGAAGCGATATCAGCTCCACCGCCTAATGTGGCTGCTTCTGCTTTTGTACCGAACCCTGAAGGTCACTCTGCTAAAAAGAAAATGCCGCCGGTACAGCCGAAAGCGGAAACGGATGATGATCTTCGTGCTCAGATTGCCGCTCTGCAGGAAAGGATACGTCATCAGCAAAATGAATTGGATCAACTAGAAAGACGAGTAAAGGAGGCGGATGATCATGCTGGCCGATAAAGACGTGACCCGTCGGAAGGATAAGCGGAAACGCATCCACTTTCTTTGTGAAGGCCTGTTTTTACTGGCTGTCCTGGCTATCATCATCGATGCCCTGTTCATTTTTTCGACGTATCAGCCCTATGACGATGGCGATGTTGCAACCGATAAGGACCGTGGCTTTGTGGCCTTGTCTTACTTTGGCGTCGACCGGACGGGGACCAATGACCTCATCGGCGTCGATTTGCTCGATGAACATTTGGCAGCGCTCCATAAGAATGGCTATGTCACCCTTACGGGAAAAGATATCCAAGACTATTATCACAGCGGGAAAGCCTTGCCGAAACACGCACTTTTCCTCAATTTTGAAGATGGCCGCCGCGATACGATTGTCTTTGCGGAAAAGCTGCTGGAAAAATACAATTACCACGCAACGATCTCGACATATGCTGACAACTTGAGCGGCAATGACAGCAAATTCCTGCGGCCTGACGAATTGAAGGCGTTGACCAAACAGGGCTATTGGGAACTCGGCACCAACGGCTATCGTCTGTATTATATCAACGTCTTCGACCGCTGGCATCATTACCTGGGCAACATGAACCCTGTCGTCTATTCCCACTTGACCAGTGTCTTAGGCCGCGACTATAATCACTATCTCATGGATTATGTCCGCGATGATAAGAATTTCCCTGTCGAAACGTATCAGGTCATGAAAGACCGCATTAGCGACGATTACACCATGCTCCGCGATACTTACACGGAAGATATTGGCTATGTGCCGGAAATCTATACGCTCATGCATGCCAATACGGGACGATTCGGCAATCATGAGGATGTGAGCCGCGTCAATGAAAAATGGATCCGCAAGCTCTTCAAGATGAATTTCAACCGTGAAGGCGACAGCCACAACGACCGGCAGAGCAGTATCTATGACCTGACGCGCATGGAACCGCGGGCTTACTGGCCTGGCAATCACCTGCTCATGCGCATCCATGATGACGGTGCCGATGATATCCGCTTTGAAAAAGGCGATGCGGACCAGTACGCGCAATGGGATGTTGAAGACGGAGCGGCCGAATTTAAAAATGAAGCTATTTACCTGACGACCACAGGGAAAGGGAAGGGGTAGATGAGCCTGAAAGGCAAGGGTGATTTCCAGAATCTGCGCCTGACGACGCGTCTCAAAGGCAACCAGTTCGGGACGCAGAAGATTTTCTTGCGGGCTAATCATGACTTGACGACGTATATCGTCGTAGGCTTGGTCAATAATAATCTGGTCATCGGCGAATGTCGCGACGGGGCTTATCAGGAATTGCAGAAAGTCGATTTACAGCTCTTTGATGGGCAGGACTACTTGTCTGAAGACGAAGATAAAAAAGAAGTGGCTTCGACGGAACGGCAGGTGCTGGCCCGTTATGGTGCCAATGCCAACATGATTCAGAAGCAGCTAGGGCGTTTAGCAGAAGTTGAAAATGAAGAAGCCCGCACGGTTGCTGAAGGGTCTCCTGAATACCGGCCTACCCTGAGTTATCATAAGCGGGGCAACCGCCAGCTGAACATCGAACTCCGGGACGATTTGCTGAGTGTCAATATTGATGGCAGACCGGCTGCTTCGAATGTGATTGTCAGCGATTTAGATGCCGGCCGCCTGGTCCTCGGTGCCCAGTGGCCCGGTTATGGCTACAGCCAGACCAACCTGGCTGATGATGTTTATGATGCCGTCTTTGATGGCTTGAAAGTCACCGAATGGGCAGCCAATGAAAGTGAAGGGGCTGTCCTGTATGATGTCCATTATCAGGGCTGGCAGAAGTGGAAATACAAAGCCCGCATCTGGTGGCGTAAAGTTCTCGATTGGACTTTGGCACATTTTTAGGAAATGAGGAAAGCCAATATGCGCAAAATCACGAAAATTCTCTCCGGCGCCGTCGCAGTCGGTGTCATCCTGCTCATTGCCGGTACGGTATCGCTCATGGTGCCGTCGACGTCGGCAGCCAAGCAGCGGCCTCAGCCGTCCTTTGATAGTAACGCCTGGGTGGCTTATTGGGATTACAGCCGGGGCCTGAAAGAAGCCAAGGCTGTCAGCAGCCAGCTCAATTCGGTCAGTTATTTCGGCGGTGCCCTCGATAGTCAGGGGAAAGTCATCGTCCTGGGGCCGGCTGGCGATTTCATCACGGAAAAACTGCCCCGTTATAAAGTGACGGTCAAGAAGTACCTGACCGTCGTCAATGATGTCTATGACGATCCGCAGGACCTGAAGAGTCAGACTAAGGTCAAGGATACGGCGGTTCTGGAAAATCTCTTGGCGACGAAGGAGTCGCGGCAGGCCCATATTGACGACCTCTTCGGGACGATGAAGAAGTACGGTTATGATGGCCTGGAAATCGACTACGAACAGGTCTGGAAGAATCCTCTCGTGGCTTTCCGTTACGTGAAGTTCATCCAGGAAATCGCGGCGGCTGCTGACGAACAGCAGATTCCCTTGCGTATTATTTTTGAACCGTCTGTCCCGGCGAACAAGCTCATTTTCCCGGAAGGTCCGGAATACGTCATCATGAGCTATAACTTATACGGCATGCATACGAAGGAGGCTGGCCCCAAGGCGGACAAGGCCTTCATCGATACCATCCTGGGACGGGTGGACCGTCTGCCCCGGCCGCATAGCATCGCCTTTGCCACGGGCGGCTGTATCTGGGAAGTAAACCAGTCTCCGCGCATGGTGACCGAAGAGGAAGCTCGTGACCTGGCCAAATCCCTCCGCGCTGAAGTACGGCGCGACGGAGCCAGCCAGACATTGCAGTTTGAAGGGCGCCGTGCCGATGGGACGGCCGTCACCGGCTGGTATGCCGACAGCGAGACCCTCAAGGCCTGGAAGCAACAGGCCCTGGAACACGGCGTCGATGGCATTTCCCTGTGGCGTTTCGGCGGCAATGACCATATCAAGGCCTATTATGCCGGCTTAATGCCGTAAAATAGTTGCGACATTGTATGTTATTTGTTGACATAACTTTCTGCCAGGTATATAATACTTGATGTAAATAGTAAACATTGAATTTGGCAAACCCGGGGAAACCCGGCGACGCAAAGCTATAGGGCCTTTACTGGCAGCCAGTTGCATCTCTCTTTTTTGTGTGAAAATGAAGAATCCAATAGAGAACGACGGCCGCTGTACAGCCAGTATGGGGCCGTCTTTTTTTGTGTATCAGACAGGAGGATTCCATGCACTGCAATTTGCAAACGATGACTATTATTAAGACGTTACAGGAAGCGGTTCGGCAGGCCATGACGAAGGATGATCCCGATGAAGTTCTCATGGCTTTTATTTCCCGCATCGGCGCTTTTCTGGGAGCTGAAAAGGCCTTCCTCTTCGATGATACACCGATTCATTTCTATTGTTGGACTGCCGGAGGCATGGCTTATGATACGAAGCGGATTATCCAGAAAGACGCCCGGAAGAGGCTGCGGAGCTGGTTCAAGGCGATGGCCCGGCAAGGGGACCCGGTTCTCATTGCGGATACAGCGTCCTGTCCGGACCTGGCCCCAGCTATGAAGAAAAGTATGCGCAGTTCCTCTATCCACAGTTTGGCGGCGATTGGGATTTCCATGCCCGGCAACCGGGTAGGTGCCCTCAGTCTGGAAAATATCCCGCCTGATGCCATGGGACGGGCCGATGAATTACTCCGCTTGACGGGCAGCTTTATCTTGATGCTGCTCAGGAACCGCGACCATATCTATCAGCTGCGCAACAACCGCTTCATCGACCAGATGACGGGCGTGTCCAACCGCAATGCCTTGGATGCCTATCAGCAGCACATCAATAGCCAAGTCAGTATGGGCGTCCTCTTTGCCGACATCAATAACCTCAAAGAAACGAATGATAAGCAGGGCCATGCCAGCGGCGACCGTCTCATCTGTGATACGGCTTTGGTTCTCCTCAAACAACGGCAGGGCGGTGAAGTCTTCCGCATCGGCGGCGACGAGTTCGTCATCATCTGGCAGCATATAGAAGAACAGAAATTCTACCGGGTCTGCTGTCAGATACGCCGTAAATTTTCGGTCCAGGGACTGAATATCGCCTTGGGGCAGCATTGGGTACCCGAAGCCGGCGAAAGTATAGCGCCCATCCTGCAGGCCGCCGACAAACACATGTATGAAGAAAAACGGCGCTATCATGAACGGCAGGGGATTAGAGATTAACAGTCGGCTGTCAGCGGCTAGCCACGAGCCACGAGCCACGAGCCACGAGCCACGAGCCACGAGCCACGAGCCACGAGCCCTTGCGGCCCGCCCTTTTTTGCTGGTATAATAAACTTGATGGACTATGCATAAAATTTATTTTTTGCCCTGCAAAGGAGGGTTTTTTATGAATATTGCGCAATATACGAAAGCGGCCTCTCTGGAAGAAGCGTGGGAGCTTAACCAGAAACGGTCCGCTGTCGTCCTCGGCGGCTGCTGCTGGCTCCGCTTGTCGCCGCAGCGGCGCATTGCCCAGGCTATCGATTTGTCGGCGCTGGGGCTGGACCAGATCGAAGAAGGGGAGGACTCTTTCCGCCTGGGTGCTATGGTTACGTTAGGGCAGCTCGAAGGCCACGATGGGCTGGCTGCTTTCACTCAAGGCGCCATGAAGGAAGCGGTCCGCCATATCGTCGGGACCCAGTTCCGCAATATGGCGACCGTCGGCGGCAGTATCAGCGGGCGCTTCGGCTTTTCCGACATCTGGACGCTGTTCCTGGCCCTGGATGCCCAGGTCGAATTGTACAAGGGCGGTATCGTCAGCCTGGCCGATTTCGGTCAGACCGGGCCGGGGAAAGACATCGTGACTCACATCATCATCCCGAAAAAGGCCTGCCAGACGGCGTATGATTCGCTGCGCCTCAATGAAACGGACTTCCCTGTCATCGCCGTGGCCGTATCGGCTGACGCAGAAAACGTGCGCTGTGCCATCGGCGCCCGCCCGGCCCGGGCAGAAGTCGTCCGTCTGCCGGCAGCTGATGTGCGTCGCCAGGGCTTGGAAGGGGCTGCCAAACAAATTGCCCATTCCATGACTTATGAAAGCAATATGCGCGGTTCCGCCGATTACCGCCAGGATATGGCTGTCGTCCTCTGCCGGCGCTTATTGGCAAAAGTTCTGGGAGGTGACCAGTGATGACCATTACGTATTGGCTGAACGGCAAGAAGGCGACGGCTGACGTCGCGCCGGGCCTGATGCTCTATGATTTTCTCCGCAGCCAGGGCTGTTACAGCGTCAAATGCGGCTGTGAAACGACGAACTGTGGCCTCTGTACGGTCTGGGTCGACGATGTGCCTATGTTGTCGTGTGCCCTGCTGGCTGTCCGCATCGACGGCCGCCATGTGACGACCCTTGAAGGTTTGCAGGATGAAGCTAAAGAATTCGCTTTCTATATGGGCCGCGAAGGCGCCGACCAGTGTGGCTTCTGCAATCCGGGTTTCGTCATGAACGTCCTGGCCATGGTCCGAAAGCTGGATGCACCGACAGAAGAGGAAATCAAGGAATTCCTGTCAGGCAATCTCTGCCGCTGCACGGGCTACATGAGCCATATGCGGGCTATCAAGGCCTATTTCAAAGCCAAGGGGAAGGAGGTCCGGGCATAATGGAATACAAAGCTATCAATCACGTTGTCGCCAAGAAGGATTCTCAGGCCCTGGTCACGGGCCAGCCGGTCTATACGGATGATCTGCGGCCCAAGGACTGTCTCATCGTCAAGGCCCTGCGCAGTCCCCATGCCAGAGCCATCGTCAAGAAGGTGAATAAGAGCGCTGCCGAAAAGGTGCCGGGCATCGTCTGCATCGTCACGGCTGAAGACGTGCCTCAGTCGCGTTTCACCATTGCCGGTCAGACCTATCCGGAACTGAGCCCGTATGACCGCCTCATCCTGGATAAGCAGATCCGCTTCGTCGGCGATCCCGTCGCCCTCGTCGCCGGTACGAATGAAGACGCCGTCGACAAGGCCCTCCGCGTCCTCCGCGTTGAATACGAAGTCCAGGAACCGCTCCTCGATTTCACCAAAGCTCTGGACAACGATATCGTCGTCCATCCCGAAGACAACTGGAAGCCCCTCGTCGATGTCGGCGGCGACAACAAGCGCAATCTCGTCGCCCAGGCCTGTGACGAACACGGCGACGTCGATGCCGTCCTGGCTTCGTCGGACGTCGTCATCGACAGGACCTATCATACGCGTCAGAATCAGCAGGGCGCTATGGAAACGTTCCGGGCCTATGCCTATAAGGACGCCTTCGGCCGCCTGACCATCGTCAGCTCGACGCAGGTCCCGTTCCACGTCCGCCGCGTCGTCGCCAACGCCCTGGAAATCCCGAAATCGAAGATCCGCGTCATCAAGCCGCGTATCGGCGGCGGTTTTGGCTCCAAGCAGACTGTCGTCATGGAAGTCTACCCTGCTTATATCGCCTGGCTGACGGGCAAGCCGGCGTATATGATCTACAGTCGGGAAGAATCCATGACCGTATCGACGCCGCGTCATGAATCGCAGATCCGCGTCGTCCTCGGCGCCAGCAAAGACGGCCATATCCGCGGCATTTTCCTCGATTCCCTGTGGAATGCCGGCGCTTATGGCGAACACACGCCGACGACGGTCACCTTGTCAGGCCATAAGTCGATTCCTTTATACAATGCAGCCGAAGCCTTCCGCTTCAGCTATACCTGCGTCTATACCAATACCATTGCGGCCGGCGCTTATCGCGGTTACGGTGCGACTCAGGGGCTGTTCGCCCTGGAAACGGCCGTCAACGAACTGGCTGCGGCTCTGCACATGAGCCCTGTCGCCCTGCGCCTGAAGAACATGGTCCGCCAGGGGCAGGTCCTGCCGGCCTATTTCAATGAAACGGCCTTGAGCTGTACGCTGGATAAATGCCTGGAACGGGTCGTCCAGATGTCGGGCTGGAAGGATGACTGCCCGCGCCAGGTCCTGTCCAACGGCCATATCCGGGCCATCGGCATTGCAACGGCCATGCAGGGGTCGAGCATTTCCAATGTCGACGTCGCTTCGGTCACCATCAAGGTCAATGATGACGGCTTCTATTCACTCAATATCGGAGCTACCGATATGGGGACGGGCTGCGATACCATCCTGGCCCAGATTGCCGCGGAATGTCTCATGTGCCCTGTCGACAATGTCGTCACCTATGGCGTCGATACGGATACATCGCCGTACGACAGCGGATCCTATGCGTCGTCGACGACATACCTCACGGGCAATGCCGTCGTCAAGACCTGCCAGAGCCTGATACAGCGCATGAAAGAACGGGCAGCTGTCAAGCTCGGCGCAGCTAACGTTGACGATTTGGAATTCGACGGCAAAGCCATTACTGACTTGTCTACTGGCAAGAAAATCACCCTCAAGGACTTGGGCAATGACGCCATGTTCATGAATGACATCGCCCTGGAAGCGACAGAATCGTGTTATTCGCCGACCAGTCCGCCGCCGTATATGGCCGGTGCGGCAACGGTCGACGTCGACCCGGAAACGGGGCACATCTCCCTGGTGCAGTATGACGCCGTCGTCGACTGCGGTACGGTCATCAATCCGGCCCTGGCCAAAGTCCAGACCGAAGGGGGCATCGTCCAGGCCATCGGCATGGCCCTGACCGAAAATATCCAGTATACGCCGTCGGGCCGCCTGCAGAATAACTCCTTCATGCAGTACCGTATGCCGACGCGCATGGACCTGGGCCAGATCAACGTCGAATTTGAACCGAGCTATGAACCGAACGGGCCTTTCGGCGCCAAGTCCATCGGCGAACTGGTCATCGACTCGCCGGCACCGGCCATTGCCCACGCCATCTATAACGCTACGGGCATCTGGCTACGCGACCTGCCCATGACCGCCGAAAAACTCTACAAGGCTATGCAACTGTAGGGGCCGCCCAAAGGGCGGCCCGCAGGTCGCAGGTCTCAGTCCGCATCCGCAATGCAGGAGCCGTCCGGTACGGCCTGCCCTGGCTCCCTTTATAGGGGAGCTGTCAGCAATGCTGACTGAGAGGTTGCTTTTTCTCAGAAATTTCAATGAAAAAGGGCTATCGTATTAAGTGTTTTTGCTTAATGCGATAGCCCCTTTTTATGTATTCGGGTGTAGTCGGAGTGCATTATCCCCGTCATTCGAGGCGGGCCGCCTTGACAGGACGGCCCCTACATACGGTCCAAGGGACCGTTGCGGTCTGCGTTATCCCCATCATTCAGGGCGGGCCGCCTTAGCAGGACGGTCCCTGCGGGTACGGTCCATAAGACCGTTGCGACCTGCGACCTGCGTCAGGTGCACCGCACCTGACTATCATTTTACAATCATGACGGGCAGGCCCGAATGGGTCGTGATGTAGCGGCTGACGCTGCCCAGGAGAATCGAGGTCAGGCCGCTGCGGCCGCGGCGGCCCATGATGAGCAGGTCCGAACCGTCTTTTTCGGCTTTTTTGAGGATTGTCGGGCCCGGACGGCCGATGTTGGCGACGAAGTGGATGTCGACGCCGCCTTTATAGTCGGCAATGGCAGCCTTGCACAGGGCGAAGACGCGGTCGGCACTCTGGCGCAGGCGGTCGGTCAAGTCTTCGAGGCCGCGTTTTTTCTGGTCCAGTGCCGTTTCTTCGGCGATGAGGTCGCGCATGTTGGCGACGTGGAAGACCGTGACCGATGCGCCGTCGGCTTTGGCGAATTCTACGGCGTAGCGGACGGCTTTCAGTGATTCTTCCGAGCCGTCAGCCGGGACGAGGATGCGCCGGTACGGTCCTTCTTTCTTATTGTGCGCCAGGAGGACCGGGCATTTGGCATGGGCCAGGACATAGGTACTGGCACTGCCCAGGAGCTGTTCCGACAGGGAATGGCTGCCCCGGCGGCCCATGACGATGAGGTCGGCGTCGCATTTGTCGGCTTCGCTGAGGATGCCGATTTCCGGCGTACTGACCAGCTGGACCGTGTGGACCGTCAGGTTTTCCGGAACGGCGTCCATGGCTTTTTCCAGGACGTAGCCGCTCTTATCCTTGGCCAGTTTGGTCAGGTCCTTGACTTTTTCATCGGTCATGTCTTCAAAGACATCGAAGCTGTCCAGGACGGCATCGGCATTGGTGATATTGACGATGGTCAATTCGGCACTATATGCGTTAGCAATGTCGATGGCATGTTGCAAGGCGTTGCGCGACGGCTGGGAACCGTCAATAGGAACTAAGATGTTTTTCATGATACATACCCCCTTTTATTGGAACTATTTTTCCAGTGAGCTGTTGATGCGGACACCGCTCATGAAGGGCATGACCGGCTTGGTGTCTTCCTGTACCGGTTCGCGGATGCCCTCAAAAGTCGTCGTCAGCATCAGTTTCAGGCGGTTTGTCTGATTGACCGAGCTGGCACTGGGATCATAGTCGATAGCGACGATATTCGTTTCCGGGAAGGCGGCTTTCAAGGTCTTGATCATGCCTTTGCCCGTAACGTGGTTCGGCAGGCAGGCCCAGGGCTGGAGGCAGACGATGTTCTTGGCGCCGCGGTGGATGAGGTCGATCATATCCCCCGTGAGGAACCAGCCTTCACCGGCTTCATGGCCCAGGGACAAGTATTTCTTCGCTTCGTCAGCGATGTCGTAAATGGATGTGATCGGGTCGAAATGGCGGCTCTTGGCGACGGCCTGTTCGTAAGGCTTGCGGTACCATTCCAAGAGGCGGACGGCAGTCTTGCTGAGGAAGGAATCCTTCCAGCTGCCCGACAGGTATTTATGGCGGAACTGGTTGTCCAGCTGGCCGTAGAGGAAGAAGTCTGCCAGGCCGGAGACGATGATTTCGCCGCCTTCTTCTTCAATCATGCGGACGATGTGGTTATTGGCGATGGGGTGGAACTTGACGTAGATTTCACCGACCAGGCCGATGCGCGGCTTCATGGTTTCACTCATGTCGATGTGGTCGAATTCGTCGATGAGGTCGCGGATATTTCTCTTGAACGATTTGAAATCGGCCTTCTTCAGCTGTTCGGCGCATTTCTTCTGCCACTTGTGGAAGAGGGCTTCGGCTGTCCCCTTGACCTTTTCATAAGGCCGCGTGCGGTAGAGGACCTGCTGCAGGGCGTCGCCGTAGATCATGCCCATGACCAGGCGATGCCAGAAGCCGATGCCGGGCTGGAAGCCGGGCTGCTTGTTCATGCCCTTGAGGTTCAGCGACAAGATGGCGACCTGGGACATGTTGGCGTCGTTCAGGGCCTTGCGGATCATGCCAATGTAGTTCGTCGCCCGGCAGCAGCCGCCGGTCTGGGAAATCATGACTGTCGTGTGGTCCAGGTCGTATTTGCCCGATTTGAGGGCCGTAATGATCTGGCCCAGGCTCATGATGGCCGGATAGCAGGCGTCGTTGTGGATATAGGCCAGGCCCGTGTCGATGGCCTTCTGGCCCTGGTGGGGCAGGAGTTCGACGCGGTAGCCTTCGTGTTCAAAGGCGGCGCTGAACAAGGGGAAATGAATCGGTGTCATCGACGGAGCCAGGATGACGTTCTGCTTGGCGTCTTCCTTGGTGAAAATCGTCTTTTCGTAAGAATACGGTTCGACGACGTGATCTTCTTTGGGACGGTGATTCATGACAAAGAGCAGTGAGCGCAGGCGGATGCGGATGGCACCCAGGTTGGAGCCTTCGTCGATCTTGAGCAGTGTATGGATCTTGTGGCCGTGGGCCAGGATGTCCTGGACCTGGTCGGCGACGATGGCGTCAAGGCCGCAGCCAAAGGAATTGAGTTCGACCAGTTCCAGGTTCGGATGCTGTGTGATGTACTGGGCAGCCCGGTAGATACGCGAATGGTAGGACCACTGGTCGACGACGCGCAGGTGGCCCGGGAACTGGCCCAGGGGAGCGACGCCGTCTTCGGTGAGGACGGCCAGGCCTAGGATGTTGATGAGTTCCGGGATGCCGTGGTTGATTTCCGGGTCGATGTGGTACGGACGGCCGCAGAGGACGATGGCCCGCTGGCCCGTCTTTTCCAGGTTATCCAGGATTTTTTTGGTAATGTCGTATATCTTCTGTTTATATGCTTCTTCTTCATCCCAGGCGGCAGCGGCAGCGGCTTTGACTTCGTGAGCCGGCAGGTTCCAGGCCTTCAATTCTTCGGCCAGGCGTTTGCCGATGCGTTTCTTGTCATGGAGGGGCAGGAAGGGGCAGAGGTAGGGCGTATTGGTTTCGGCCAGGCGTTCGCCCATGTTGTTGCGGATGACTTCGGGATAGCTCATGACCATGGGGCAGTTGAAGGTATTGTCCTTGCTGCCTTCGCTGGGGCCGTTCTGGATGCACGGATAGAAGATGCGATCGACGCCCTTTTCCAGTAGGTTCTCGATGTGGCCGTGGACCAGTTTGGCCGGGTAGCAGGCCGAGTCCGACGGGACCGTGTCCATGGCCTTTTCAAACAGGGCCTTCGACGACGGGTCCGAGAGGACGACGGTGTAGCCGAGTTTGGTGAAGAACGTGAACCAGAAGGGATAGTCTTCGTACATATTGAGGACCCGCGGGATACCGACGGTGCCGCGCGGCGCATTTTCTACGGGCTTATAGCCGAAGAGCAAGTTATATTTGACCTTGTACATGTTGGGCAGAGGCTTCTTGCGGGCTGCTGTCGAGCCGGCGGCGCCGCGTTCACAGCGGTTGCCCGTGATGAAGGAACGGCCGTCGTTGAAGGTGTTGACCGTCAGCAGGCAGTTGTTGGTGCACAAGCCGCAGTGGCGGATGGACGTCGTGACCTGCAATTCTTCCAGGGCTTTCGGGCTGACGATGGTCGATTTGGCATGGTCTTCGTGGTAGGCCGTGCGGCAGATGAGGCCCATGCCGAAGGCCCCCATGAGGCCGGAAATGGCCGGGCGGATGACGTGGCGGCCCAGGAGTTTTTCAAATGCCCGCAGGACGGCGTCGTTGTAGAAAGTACCGCCCTGGACGACGATGTGCTTTCCTAATTTGGCCGGATCTTTGACTTTGATGACTTTATAAAGGGCATTCTTGATGACCGAATAGGAAAGGCCGGCGGAAATGTCGGCCAGCGTGGCCCCTTCTTTCTGGGCCTGCTTGACTTTGGAGTTCATGAAGACCGTGCAGCGCGAGCCCAGGTCAATGGGGCTCTTGGCCAGCAGGGCGGCCTGGGAGAAGTCCTGGATGGACATTTTCAGGGATTTGGCAAAGGTATCCAGAAAGGAACCGCAGCCCGACGAGCAGGCTTCGTTGAGCAGGATATCTTCGATATGACCATCTTTGATGCGGCTGCATTTCATGTCCTGGCCGCCGATATCGAGGAGAAAGTCGACGTCCGGGCAGAAGTGGGACGCTGCCTGATAGTGGGCAATGGTTTCGACTTCGCCCAGGTCGAGGTGCAGCGCTTCTTTGAGCAGCGATTCGCCGTAGCCCGTGATGCCGGCCTTGGCGATGAAGGCCTTTTCCGGCAGGCGGCGGTAGATTTCAGCGACGATTTTCTTGGCTGCCGCCAAGGGGCTGCCTTCGTTGTTCTGATAGTGCGAATAGAGGATCTTCATGTCTTCGCTGAGGACGACGGCTTTAATCGTCGTCGAGCCGGCGTCGATGCCCAGGTAGCACGGGCCGCTGTAGGTGGTGATGTCCGCCTGGGGGACGGTATGCTGGCTGTGGCGGGCCCGGAATTCGTCGAGCTCAGCCTGATTGTTGAACAGCGGTTCGACGCGGTCCGATTTGGCCAGCGTCGATTCGTCGACGCTCTTCAGCTGGCCCATGAGGTTCATGAAGGACACGGGTTTCGTGTCTATACTGCCCAGGGCGGCGCCGATGGCCACGTAGACCTGGGCGTTTTCCGGGGCGATGACCTGTTCCGGCGTCAAGTGGAGCGTCTTGGCGAACTGTTCCCGAAGCTGGGACAAGTAGGTCAGCGGGCCGCCGAGGAAGCAGACTGTCCCCTTGATGGGGCGGCCGCAGGCCAGGCCGGTGATGGTCTGGAAGACGATGGACTGGAAGACCGACGCCGCGACGTTTTCCTTGCTGGCCCCTTCGTTGAGCAGAGCCTGGATGTCGGTCTTGGCGAAGACGCCGCAGCGGGCGGCGATGGGGTAAATTGTGTCGGCTTTCTTGGCCATTTCATTGAGGCCGCCGGCATCGGTGTCGAGGAGGGTCGCCATCTGGTCGATGAAGGCCCCGGTCCCGCCGGCGCAGTTGCCGTTCATGCGGTGTTCGTTGCCGCCGGTCAGATAGGTGATCTTCGCATCTTCACCGCCGAGTTCGATGATGACGTCCGACTGGGGATAATACGTGCGGACGGCTTTGGTACCGGCGATGACTTCCTGCAAAAAGGGGATGTGCAGGTAGTCTGCCAGGGCGATGCCGCCAGAGCCGGTGATGGCCATGGTGATTTGACGGTCGCCAAAGATTTCATAGGCGTTTTGCAGTAAATCCCAGACTTTTTGGCGTATATCCGTATAGTGGCGGACATAGCATGCGTGGAGGCACTGTTTGGCATGATTGAGGACGGCGATTTTTACCGTCGTCGAGCCGATGTCAATGCCGATATGTAAGAGATTTTTCATGTTTTGTCACCCTATCGGTTTACCAACCGATTCTTTCTTATAAATTTCTATATGATAAAGACTATATATAAAGAGTCTACTTTATATTGTACCATATTCCCCTTATTCTGTAAGGGGTGGGGCAGAGGATTTTTTTACGACCCAAAATGAGTTACGACAAATGGTGGTAAATATGGTAGAATAAAAGTGTCAATGTCTTAATGAAAACTATACTTTATATGATAAAGGAGCCTTGTCATGAGAAAATTCGTAACGGAACATCAGTCCCCCTACCTGGATTTGACGACGGAAGTGTCGGATATCCTCTACCGCGGCCATTCACAGTTCCAGGATATCATCGTCGCCGATTCTAAGGAATTCGGCCGTATGCTCGTCCTGGACGGCGTTTTCCAGACGTCCATCAAAGATGAATTCATGTACCATGAAAGCATCGTCCACATCCCCATGTTCCTCCATCCCAATCCCAAGAAAGTCCTCATCATCGGCGGCGGCGATGGCGGCGCTGCCCGGGAAGCCGTCCGCCATCCGGAAGTCGAATCGGTCACCATGGTCGACATCGACGGCAAGGTCATCGAATTATCCAAGCAGTATTTCCCGGAAATCGCCAAGGCCATGATCGAAGGCGACCCGAAACTGACTGTCAAAGTCGGCGACGGCATCGCGTTCATGCGGGAAGCAGAAAATTACTACGACGTCATCATCGTCGACTGCTCGGACCCTGTTGGTCCCGGCGAAGGCCTGTTCTCGTATGATTTCTACAAGGATACCTTCAGGGCCCTCAAAGACGACGGCCTCTTCGTACAGCAGACCGAATCGCCGTTCATGCACCGCAAGCTGGTCAAGGATATCTTCGACTGCGTGTCGGACATCTTCCCCATCACCCGCCTGTACACGGCCTTCATCCCCCTCTATCCGTCAGGCATGCACTGCTTCACCATGGGCTCGAAGAAATACGATCCCCTTACGTGGCAGCCGAACCGTAAACGGACCTTCCCGACGCGGTACTATAACGAAGGCATCCAGCAGAGCGCCTTCGTCCTGCCGAATTTCGTCAAAGATTTATTGTACGGTGAAAAAGAACGCTAAAAAAGTTTGAAAAAGTGCTTGACTTTGTGAGCGACTCGTGGTAAGATTATCTACGTTGACGGCGCTAATGTAGCGCGGCCGACGCAGATAATCTAATATGGCGGGTATGGTGAAGTGGTTAACACGGCGGATTGTGGCTCCGTTACGCTAGGGTTCGAATCCCTATACTCGCCCCATAGGGGTATAGCCAAGTGGTAAGGCACCGGACTTTGACTCCGCTATGCGCTGGTTCGAATCCAGCTACCCCTGCCAGCCATGATTCATTAGCTCAGCTGGTAGAGCACCTGACTTTTAATCAGGGTGTCCCGAGTTCGAATCTCGGATGGATCACCAGTTAAAAAAGCTGTCGCGTTTGCGACAGCTTTTTTGTTGCTCGTAGTTCGTGGTTCGTGGTTAGCAGGCGCTGTTACAGGAGGGGTTCTGCCATCATGCGAGGCCCTAATCTCTTTAATCAAACTTTCAACTTCAAACTCAAAAAAAAGAGGCTGTCGCATTATGCTTTTTTTGCTTAATGCGACAGCCCTTTTTTGGAGTTCCAACAAAGAAGAGGCGGGCCGCCCGCTGGGACGGCCCCTACAAATGCGGTCCATGGGACCGCTAGCCACTAACCACGAGCCACTAGCCACAACTTACAGGAAGAAAACGACGGTGTCGATGATGAACAACGGGATGAGGATGGCGACGGACCAGCCCATGTAGCCGAAGAAGCTCGGCATTTTGATCTTGTTTTCTTCAGCAATGGATTTGACCATGAAGTTCGGTGCATTGCCGATATACGTGTTGGCACCCATGAAGACGGCACCGGCCGAGATGGCTTCCAGCATGAGCTGGGATACGGTCCCGACAGAGGTCGTGATGCCCTGGGTAGCGCCGAGGGCACCGGCCATCTGGAGGAAGACCAGGTATGTCGGCGTGTTGTCCAGGAAGGACGACAGGGCACCGGCTGCCCAGAACATCTGCCACGGATGGGTCAGACCCAGTTCAGCGCCATGGGCCTTGAGCAGGATCAGGGCCGGGATCATGGTGATGAAAATGCCGATGAACAGCTTAGCGACTTCCAGGATAGGGGCATACGTGAATTCGTTGAGTTCCCGCGTCGACGTCTTCGTCGTCTTGATGGAGAGGAAGGCTGCGACGAGGATGATGACGATTTCTGCCAGTGTAGCATAGGGGAAGACGATTTCGTCGTAAATGTGCAGGCCAGCGCCGTTGGCGAAAGCCGGGAACATATCCGGCAGGAGGCCGTTGGCCAGGACGCCGACGATGATCATGGCGATGAAGATGAGGTTGTGGGCCCCTTCCAGGCGGAGGGGCTGCTTGTCGTTTTCATCGATCAAGTCGAGCGGCGTACGGCCTTCTTTTATTTCCTTATTATAAAAATGCTTGTCGATGACGGCGAATAAGGCGAACATGAGGACCAGGTTGAAAATCAGGATGGGCAGGAGATGGAAGGTCCAGGTAAAGGGGACGCCGCGCTGGAAGCCCATGAACAGCGGCGGGTCGCCGAGCGGTGTCAGACAGCCGCCCATGTTGGCGACGAGGAAGATGAAGAACACCATGAGGTGTACTTTGTTCTTGCGCCAGGCATTGGCCCGGATGATAGGACGGATGAGCAGCATTGCTGCGCCGGTCGTACCGATCCAGCTGGCCAGGAAGGTGCCGATGAAGAGCAGGAGACAGTTGATTTTCGTCGTCCCGGCTAAGGTCCCGCAGACGGCGATACCGCCGGCGACGACGAACAGGCCGAAGAGGAGGACGATGAAGGGGATGTAGTCGAGGAGCACCGATTCGAGCAGGCGGAACCACGACTCACCGACGCCATAGGCAGCGGCGAAGGGGATGAGGAATAAAAGAGACCAGGCGAACGCAGCGCCGAGCATGTGTTTTTCCCACCATTCCGGACGGACGAGGGGGACGATGGCGATGGATAAGAGCATCCCGGCGAATGGGATGATACTCCATACGGGCAAGGTCGCACTTACGAGTTCATGTGTCATAAAAACCACCTTTCTTATTATCTGATTGCAGAGAAACTTAAAAATTTTACAATCATATTCAGTATTATAGCATAGAGACATGAAAGTTTATACTCATTTTTCAGATTTCGCATAGTCATTTAAGTAGAAGCTAAATAATTTTATAAAAATAAAAAGCAGGCATTTTCTGAAAAAAATTGGATGACAAAGAAGGAATCCGTAAAAGTCATGGCGAATATATATGTTAAGGATAAGAACAGGCCTTAATAAGGAGGGATTCATATGAAAAAATATAATAACATCATCGTGCCGACGGATGGTTCGGTTAACTCGAAACGTGCGCTGGAACATGCCGTCGTCATCGCTTCGTCGTTAGGGGCTACGATTACACTGGTCTATGTCGCCAATATCGTATCGGTCATTTCTAACTTCGACCAGATCCCCAATGCCAGCGGCTATGTAACGGAACAGGTCGCACTGGACATGGAAGAAGAAGGGAAAGGTATCCTCGACGAATTCGCCAAATCCATTCCCCAGAACATCGAAGTCAAGAGTGTCTTTGAAGTCGGTTCTCCGGGACCGGCCGTCTTGTCGGTAGCCAAGAAGTACAATGCTGACCTCATCGTCATGGGCAGCCGCGGCCTCGGGCCGTTGAAAGGCTTGTTCATGGGTTCTGTCAGCAGCTACGTCGTCACCCATTCCGTCTGCCCTGTATTGATCGTTAAATAAGTAATTAGTGGTTCGTAGTTCGTGGCTCGTGGTTCGCGGAGAGACGACCTGCGTTACTGACCCCTAACCACTAGCCGCTAACCACTAACCACTAAAAAGTAGTATGAAGTTTGTAGGGGTCGCCACGTGGGCGACCCGTTAGGAATTTGGATGATTCATCTAGCAAACTGATTGGAAAATTTTACATGTCCCGAAGCGGGCGCCCCACGTGGCGACCCTACAGAAAAAAGGCGCTGTCTTCATAGGATAGCGCCTTTTTTCTGAAAATTTTACGTTACGCCATAGGGGAATCGTTCTTTTTGTGGTATACTGAGTACACAGGTATGCCTTTTTTTGCCTGATTACACAAAACCTATTCATGAGTATAGGGTCCCGGACTGCCTCGTTCCGGGATAGGTGCCTGGGAGGCAAGTATGAAACGAAATACCAACGAATGGCTCGACCGCAAGGTCGCTGACTGGGTTTCTAAGGGCTGGATCAGTGAAGAATCCCAGCAAAAAATACGAAAATCTTACGGCAGGGACGAACAAAGGAATCCTCTTTTGACGACCCTGCCTTTATATGCCCTGCTGGCCGTCATCGGCCTGGCCGCTGCCGGTATCGCCCTGATTTGGGGCCTTTCCCAGTTCTGGTACTATGTATCACTTACGGTCCGCATGGGCCTGGCCTGTGGCCTGCTCCTGCTTACTCAGATCGGTGTCGGCGCCGCCATGTTCCAGGAACGGCAGGGGAGCCTCGTCGCCGAAGGCGTGGCCCTAGTCCATTGCCTGGGCGTCTTTGCCGTCCTGGCAATGGCCGAGCAGTCTTTCTATATCGGCTGGGATGTGACGGCCTACGTCGCCGTCTGCGCCATCCTCTGCCTGCCCGTCGTCTATCTGCTGCGGTCCATTGCGGCCCTCGTCGTCTATGACCTGGCTCTCTTGTACTGGACGGCTGCCGGCGGGCCACTGAATACGCTGGGCGGGACGGCGCTGTTGTGGATTTTCCTCCTGTTGGCCGTGCCCTTTTATGATACCCTCATCACCATGCGTGATGAACGGCGCCTGTCTATTTTTTCCTGGGTCATGACGATTACCGTCTTTGCTGCTTTTGGCCTGGCAGCCAGGTCGACGGACTATATCCCTTTCCTCATGCTGGGGAGTTTGGCCGTCACCATCATGCTCGTCGGTTATTCCATCGACATCCATCAGTCCTGGGGCGTACCCTTCCGCTGGTTCGGCCGCTTTGCCGCTGCCGGCTCGCTGCTCATTTCCTGCCTGCCTGCGGCTTGGTATGGCATTGCCCGGGTCCATGCCTTTCACTGGGTCACGGCCTTGGTGACGCTCGTCCTCTTTGCCGTCATGATCGCCCTCATGGCCCAGACCGTAAAGAATCGCTTGTGGGGACCGGTCCTGTACCTGGCGGTCCCATTTATCCTGGCTTTTGAAACGATCCTCGTCCGGGCCGGGCTCTATTCGTCGATTCCCCTGGTCCTTTCGTCGCTGTACATGGTCGTATTAGGTTTCTTTGAAACGTCTCAGGGCTTCAAGCCGGGACACAGCCTCCATATGAAATTTGGCGTCGTCATCTTCATCAGCCTGGTGCTGGCCTTTATTTTCGGGACGCAGTTCTCCCCGCTGGCACCGCTCCTGGCCATCGTCGTCCTGGCCCTGATCATCTTCCAGTTCAAGCGGACCCGCAAGGATAAGGCGGCTGCCGCCTTGCGCGCTGCCCGGCGGGCAGGTCTGCGCCATTCGTCGACGCGCGTCCGCCGTGAAGGCGAAGAAAAACAGGACGAACTTCCGCCTAAAGAGACACCGTCCTGGCAGGCTCAGGATGCCGCCAGCGATGTCGACACCCTGGCCGAGTGGATGAAAGAGGTACGCATCCCGTCGCCGGCTGAATTGGGACTGCCTGCCGAACCGGCAGGGGAAAAGACGTCCGACGATTTGCCCAAAGCGCCGCCCGTCCCGGCCGAGCCGGAAGAAGCACCGCCGGCATTTACTTTCACGGCACCCGCTGATGACGTAAAGAAAGAAACGCCGGAAACGCCGGCGTCGCCGGTCACACCGACAGTCCATGAAAAGACGGAAGCCGTGCCCCAGCAAATGGCTGTTCCTCAGGAACCGGAAGCGGAAGAAAAGCCGCGGGTTACGGAATCGCCGTGGAGCTCGATGAAGTCGGCACCGAAACGGAAAAAATACTTTACCCACTCGCCGTGGTCTCACCAAGGAGGCGATATGAAATGAAATTTCCATTGCCTTTGCAGGGATTCCACTTTTCCTTTTCACTGGATGGCCGTTATCGCTGGATCTTTTTCGTCTTCGTCGTTCTCGTCCAGTTCGCCGTCGTCGCCTATATGGGCTGGCGCTGGCATAACATCGCCGTCGATGGCATCCCCTATCAGTGGCGCTGCGTCCCGCGGCTGGAAGTATCCGCCTTTGGGACGGACTACGTCCGCGTCGTTTTTCCCGAAGACACGACGCAGTGGAAGGACGATACGCCGCCTGAAAAGGGACAGCAGATTTACGTCTATATTTCACGGGATACGTCGGGCCTCATGGAAATCCAGGGGGCTTCGGCGTCGAAGCCTTTCGTCGGCGGCGACTATATGCAGGCCACTGTCGTGTCCTATCAGGATGGCTTTGTCCAGTTCCAGGTTGGCTTTGACCGCTATCGCATGGCACCGGAGCTGACCGATGGCATCTACAACCTCCAGCCCGATGACAGCGTCATCGCCAGCATCCGCATGAAGCGGGGCGAAGGCGTCATCGAAGGCATCTTCGTCAATGGAATCCCGTTGGAAAATATCAGCAATGGCGCCGCCATGGCCAAGGCCCGCCAGGAAAAAGAGGCCCAGACCTTATTTGACCGGCCTCACCTCGTCGATACCGGCATGGTACCGCCGAAAGAAGAATGATGGCACAGAAAGAAAGCGAGAATTTTATGAAAGCGTACGCGAGAATTGCCAAGATTGCTATGACAGTCATGCTGTTGGCAGCGTTCTTCCTCTTATCGGGGTTCCGGGCGCAGACCATCATCCACGACGATGGCAGCGAAACACAGGATGTCCTGAAAGTCTCCGATTCGGCTAAGGGGCAGAAAGATTTGAAAGCCGATGCCGATGAATTCCAGAAGCGCAATTATACCATTATGGATTATAACAATGATAATGGCGAAGGCTTCCGGGCTATGAAAACGATTACCAAGGATGGAGCCAGCAAGAGCTCTGTCGACCACATTGTCCACAAGACCCACGATGGCCTCATCTGTTCGACTTATTACATTGATTATAATTTTGATGAAAATAGTATCCAGACCCTGCGCTTAGGCGCGCCGATGCCGGAAAATGGCGTCGACCTGGAATACATCGTCTCCTTCCCGTCGGGGACCCGCGTCGTCAGCAACAGCGATAAAGCCGATGACCAGGGCAGTACCTATTTGTGGAACCTGTCCAATTCCAATCCGACGGAAATCAAGCTCCAGGCCACGGTCTGGCATAAATTGTTCATCTATATCGCCCTGTTCCTGGTTGTCCTGGTCCTGATCATCGTCCTCATCATGGAACACCGCCGCAAGAACGTCATCAGCTGGAAACGGGCAGCGCATATGCGCAAACTGGAAATGATGCTCCTCTGTATCCCTATCATCATCCTGGGCTACATGGGCTATGAATATTACGTCGGGACCCATGTGACGGCAGCGTCGCTGGATAAAGTGGCCGAACAGCAGCAGGAAGAACTGCTGGAAAACCGGGAAGAAGACAAGCGCCTGCAAGATGCCGATGCCCGTAAGCAGCGCAGCGGCGAAATGGCAGCGGCCCGCATCCGCAGCAAGGCCAATGACATTTCCAATGAACTACGCAATTTGAAGGTCCAGTACCGCAACGGCTCCATCAGCCGCAGCTCGGCTCGTTCCCAGGCCCAGAGTCTGGCCCAGCAGGCCAAGGACATGCTCAGTGAAAGCACCAATCTGTCCCAGGCCGACCGCGATGTCCTGGAACAGCTCATCGACAATGTCGTAGCCGAAGCGGATTCCATCGGCGCATCGGCACCGAGCCGCAGCTCCTCTCAGGAAACGCGGCGCAGTGAATCGGCTTCCGAGTCCCAGAGCACGACCCGCAGCCGGTCTGACGATAAGTCGACGAATGCGACCAAGAGTTCCGATTCGTCGAAGAGCCGCCAGTCGTCCGATAACAATCGCGATACGGGTAAAACAAATAAACAATAAAGATTTTTAATTAACTTTTTTTCTTGTTAGTATTTCCTGTTTGTCCAAAAGATGGTATGATATGGGTATGAGAATTGACATTACAGCATGAATGCTGCTTGTACTTTTTAAGGAGGTCATATCAGTATGCATTGTGTAGAAGAAATTAAAAATGGTATTTATTGGATGGGCTGCAACGATTTCCGTACGGAATTGTTTGAACGGATTTTCCCGATTCCCGAAGGCGTTGCGTACAATTCCTATTTCATCGATGACGAAAAGACTTGTGTCGTCGATGCCATGGATAAATCGTGCCGTGACGAATTCCTGGAAGACGTCGAATACCTGCTCAAAGGCCGTAAACTGGACTACTTCGTCCTCCAGCATATGGAACCGGACCATGCCAGCTCGGCTTTGGCTCTCCTGGAAAAATATCCGGACGCCAAGATTATCGGCCAGCCGCAGACCTTCAAGCTCTTTGAACAGTTCTTCCGTCATCCCATGACGGACCGCTATGTCGCCGTCAAGGAAGGGGACCAGCTGGCTCTGGGCAAACATACCCTGCAGTTCGTCAAAGCGCCGATGGTCCATTGGCCGGAAGTCATCATGTCCTATGACTTGACGGATCACGTCCTCTTCAGTGCCGATGCCTTTGGCCAGTTCGGTACGGTCGGCAACGTCTATGCAGACCAGGTCGACTTTGAAGAAAACTACCTCGATTCGGCCCGCCGTTACTATGTCAACATCGTCGGCAAATACGGCCCGCAGGTCGTCAACGTCCTCAAGAAGGCATCGGGCCTTCCTATCGACTTCATCTGCCCGCTCCACGGCTTCGTATTCCGCACGCCGGCTACGATTAAGTATATCATCGACAAATACCTCCACTGGGCTAAATACGTACCGGAAAAGAAAGGCGTCGTCATCGCTTTCTCGTCCATCTATGGCAACACCGAACGGGCTGCCTGCGTCCTGGCCCATAAATTGAGCCAGCGCGGCATCCAGGATATCCGCCTCTACGACGTCGCCAAGATCCATTCGTCGTACATCACGGCTAAAGCCTGGGAATACAGCCACCTCGTCCTGGCAGCTCCGACGTACAACCTGAACCTCTTCCTGCCCATGGAAAACTTCCTCCACGACTTGAAGACCCTCATGTTCCAGAAACGCACGATCGGCGTCATCGCCTGCCACAGCTGGGCATCGGCTGCCTATAAGACCATGGTCGACTACGTCGAAAATCAGTTCAAATGCTGCGAACTCCTGGAACCGACGATGGATATGAAATCGTCTCTCCGCGACGACCAGGAATGTGAACTCGACGAACTGGCCGATAAACTGGCTGAAAGCATTAAAGACTATCCCGATCCGAAAACTTTGATCTAAGGTGGTGTAAGCGTGATCATCCGTGACGACAGCGCCAAGAGCGGCGATAAGCACGAACAGGACAAGGCCCGCAGCAATGGGGAAGAACTCCACATCGACCTGGGCCGCGACCTGACCGAAGACGAACAGAAAATCTTTGAAAAATTACGCGAAGGATTACATATGTAAGGAAAAGGACTTGCCCTATGGGCAAGTCCTTTTTCCGCTGTAGGGGCGCCCGCC
>OHAD01000784.1_pt1 | contig 34204 bp, 30 predicted proteins | sample 1577011 | NCBI WGS metagenome assembly OHAD01 (sample SAMEA3541510, study PRJEB24748) | human gut metagenome | biome: human gut; feature: human-associated habitat; material: faeces | place: China | collected 2012 | reverse complement strand
AATGCCACCAGATTCTCAACAGTGATATCGTCTGATGCACTGTTATACTGCTGGACGATGGCTACCTTTCGGGCAAATTCTTTTAAGTTCAGGTTCTGGATATTCTTTCCCTTGAGGAAGATATTTCCTTTCCCCGGATATAAGTTCTTCGTCATCAGGGAGAACAGGGTGGATTTTCCACATCCGTTCGCTCCCATGATGGTTGTGATCTTGCCTTCCTCGATCTTTAAGGATACACCTTTTAACACTTTATTTTTGCCATAGGCAAAGTGCAGGTCTCTGACTTCCATCGCAGGCTTGTCTGCCCACTTATCCGCTTTTTTCGCTTTCTTTGCTGCTTCATTCTCTGTAGAAGTCAAATCCATATTCTTTTCTTTACTTTGCATACTTCTTAGACCTCCTTAACAGAATGATGAAGAATGGTCCTCCGACCACACTCATAATGATGGATGCAGATACTTCATACGGAGCAGCAATGGTTCTTCCGATGGTATCTGCCAGTAGGAATGTAAACGCTCCGAACAAAGCACTAAATGGTACTAATGCCTTATGGTCACTTCCTACCAGGATTCTTCCGATATGCGGTACGATCAGTCCTAAGAAACTGATTACTCCGGCCACTGCTGTGGAAATACTTGCAAGCAGTACAGCGATCAGGGAAATCACAATACGCATGGCATTGACATTGATTCCAAGGCTCCTGGCTGTCTTATCTTCCAGCGCCAGCAGATTACACATCTTTGTCATGACCAGTGCCAGCACCAGTCCGATCACAACATATGGTACTAAGGTCTTCACGTCATCCCATGTCTTCATGGTGATATTTCCATTGACGATGGCTGCCACACCGGACATATTCCCACCGTTCATGGAGTTTAATGCACTGGAAAGTCCCGTAAACATCGCATCCACCGCCACACCGACAAGGATGATTCTCAGAGGACTTAATCCCCCTTTCCATGACAGGCTGTAAACTAAGACAAATGCAATCACACCGCCAAGAAATGCAAATAATGGAGTGAAGAAAAATAAAGTCGGTGCAAATGCGGTAATCAATACTGCCGCAAAACTTGCTCCACTGGAAATACCAATGATTCCCGGATCAGCAAGAGGGTTCTTAAGTACCGCCTGAAATAACACACCCGATACCGCTATCGCTGCTCCTGCTAACATAGAGATTACAATTCGTGGGAACCGCAGGTCATAGATCGTTGCCACATCTTCATTGTATTCTACAAACAATCCTTTCAGCAGTTCCGGGAAGCTGACCTTCAGGCTTCCGATGTTCACTGCGGCAAAGAATAATGCCACAAGCAGCAAGATCATCACGATAAAAGAAATGGCTGCTTTTGCTGTTTTTCGATGTTTCCTTGCTTTATCCTGTGCGGAGAGGTTCTGAACTTCGGTTTTAGAAGTCTCAGAAGTATTGTTTAATTCTGTCTCTTTCATCTGTCCTCTCCTTTCTACTTGCTCTGCTGTTCGTTGTATTTTTCAGTTGCGTCAGAATCCTTTGCTTTCTTCTGTGCATTGTCACTGGCTTCTTTTGCCTTTGCTGTATCTTCATCACTTTCTGGATAAAGGATTGGCTGTAATTCTTCCAGTGCCTGTGGATATTTAAACGTTGCACTCATGCCAAAGTATTCATACGTCAAGTCATAGACTCTGCCATTCTTCACTGCATCAAAATGCTGCCAGATGTCATTCTCCGCAAAATCTTTATTGAACATCTCTACCACCTGATCCGGCAGTGCATGTGCGGCACGTAAGATAATATCCGGCTCTTTGGTTTTCATGTCCTCAGTATTTACGGTCAAAAATTCCTGATCGGTATCAGAGTATACATTCTCTCCACCTGCCAGTTCCACCAGACTTCCCACATAGGAATTCGGTGTTGCGATAATATAAGAGCCAGGAAGTCCCATCAGGATCATAACCTTCGGATGGTCCTTGCCTTCGTTTTTCTTCTTATAGTCATCATAAAACTCGGTAAATTCCTTCACAAGCTTATCTGCCTGATCCTGCCGGCCGAAGATCTCACCCAGCTCCTGAATGGAACGGTACATACCCGGTACACTTCTGAGGTTTAAGAATGCCCAGTCAGAACCGATGGCTTCATACTTCGGCTGCAGGTCACTCTGTAAGGATACCGGGCTTAAGATCCAGTCCGGTTTTAAAGAGGATAAAATCTCGGTGTCAGGACTCATGGCTGTTCCGACCGTCTCTACATCCTTATATCTGTCCGGGATGGTGGATACGGTACTGCTGCATACACCCACCAGATCCAGTTCCAGCTTGTCACAGATATCTGCGGTTGCCGGAGAAGTCGCAATGATCCTCGGCTCACCGTCCAGCTCCTGCACCTTCTTCTTCGCCGCTTCCACCGCAGCCTTTTCTTTCGGATCGGTAATCTTTAATAACGACTCTGCGGATTCCGAAGAAGTATCCGCACTGCTCTCGGTCTTTGTCCCGGAGTCACTGCTTTTCTTTCCCTGACTCTGATCGACACATCCTGCAAGGGAAAACAGCATGGTCATCGCAAGCAGGACTGCGGATGCTTTCTTTAATCTTCTATTCATCATCGTCCTGTCCACCTCCCCAGCGTCTCCAGTTCTTACGGAAATAGAATACCACAGCAGCCACAACACCGATCAGGATCAGACCGACCACCAGAACCGCAATTGCGATCTGAAATACCTTGTTTCCTGAAGTCGATGTGGAAGTACTGTCACTGTCTGCTGCATCTGCATCCTTTGCGGTAGAAAGACTTAATCCTTCTGCACTGTCCAGTGTACTGCTGTCCGTACTCGGAGTTTCCGATTCACTGCTTGGCTTTGCTGCTTCTGATATACTGCTCTGTAACTTTTTGTTTGAAGATCCACTTTCTGATGAAGCGCTTTCTGAACTCTGAAGGGAAGAATTTCCTGCGCTGACGGAACTTCCTGATTCTGAGCTCTGTGCACTGCTACTGCTATTCGTTCCGCTTCCAGATGCTTCTGTTACGATTGTCGCATTCATTCCTGAACTGTTTCCTTCACTAAAGTTGCTTGGATACAGGAAGAAAACCACATCCCTTCCCATTGGTTCTACATACATACTTCCACGTATGATACAATTTTCACTTGGTACTTTCATACAGATATCGGACGTTGTACCATTGCTGTCCGTTCCATTTCCTGTAATTCCAATCTCGGATGGTGTAGACCAACCAGAGTCGCCATAGTTCTGAACCTGAAAACTGTGTCCACTGGTGTAATCCATCAGACTCATTTTAATGGTAAGGTAATAAGAGCCATCATCCGTCAATTCTAACAAGCCAGTTGGATAAACGCATCCTTCTACCATTCCCTGTCCGGTGGCATACGAGCTTGCACCTCCAGCATCCTCTACCTTGCCTGTAACCGGATTGGAATAACTTCGGTTAATGGTACAGGTATAGACACTTCCTGTAGCCGCCTGTGCCTCCACTGCCGGAAACCCAGCCAGCAGGGCAAGGCTAAGTGCCAAAGCCATCACCACAGACTTGATTCTGTTCTTTATCTTTGCTAATTTCATCTTATTTTCTCCTGTTATACTAGAGAAGTCCCTGCCACTTATGTAGCAGAGACTTCCATTTCCTTTCTGCGTAACTGTTAAGATTCCGTCTGCCCGGCTCTGAACAGTTACCTGTCTGCTTACGAACTGCCTGTCAGATCAGGAAGCCATTCTTAAGCTTTTTCTTTATAACGTTTACTTTGTAACTTTTCTTCTCTTGTACTCCATCAGTCCGGCAAGAAGTGCTACTCCACCGAGCAGAAGGAGTGTTGCCCAAAGAGTATTGTTTGCTACGACATCATCTGTCTTAACGCTGGATGCGCCCTTGAGGCTGGAACCTGTACCCTTTCCAAGGCTGGATGTTCCACTCTTCAGACTTGAAGAACCACTTCCAAGTGAGGAAGAACCAAGTTTGCTGCTTCCAAGGGAATTGCTTCCGAGAGTATTATTTCCAAGTGAGCCATTTCCAATCGAAGAACCATTATTGTTATTTCCGTTGGAATTATTGTTGTTGCTATTGTTGTTGTCGTTCTTATCAAAATCCGGATCATCGGATGTGGTTGCTTTTAATGAGCTCCAATCCAGTTTCAGGAATACTGGCTGAGTTCCTGTGCCGGAACTGATAGCATCCATGATTGGAACGAATACCTGTAATGGCACATATCCATCATTCAGAGCTTCCGGAATCAATTCGAATGTAACGACATCTGGATAGTTTGTTCCATAAGAATCAGATACTAACGTTCCATCTGCATTCTTCTGATAACTATCTACGGTAACATCTGCAAGTGATCCCTGCGGATTACCATACTGAGGATCAACACTATAACCTGTTGTGAAGTATTTCAGCTGGCTTAAATATCCAAGTTTTTGTCCTACGGTCAGTCCGTTGAAGTTCAGAGTGATATAGTATTTACCATTCTTCACTGTCAGTTTGATAGTGTGGTTAATTGCCTCATTTGACATAGAATATGTATTCTTGTCTACTTTGACCATTGTACCGTAAACGGAGTAAACACCATCTGCAAGATTCTTGATATCCAGTTTTCCATCATTTTTCTTTGCTAACTGCTGGATTGCTTCTGTCAGTTTCGTCACCTGTTCATCTACAAGTTTCTGTGATGCTGAATCATTATCCATGACATTCTGTGCACGATTAATTGCACTCTGCAATGTTGCAAGAGAGCTTTCTGTGTAAACGTCTGTCTGACTTACAAATGTTTTTGCTTCTGCAATCTTACTTTCCAGTTTGCTCTTATCTACAACTTCTTTTTCTACCAGTCCATTTAAAGCAGTTGTCAGGGATTTCTCTGCTGCTGCAACTTCTGACTCTGTTGCTTTTGGATTTGCTACAACATTCTCAGCCAGTGTAATTGCTGTATTCAGGACTATCAGACTGTTGCTTTCGTAAACATCTGTTTTTGCTGCTTCCGCTTTTGCTTTTGCAATCAAGTCATTCAGATTCGTCTTATCTACAGCTCTCAAACCATCCAGTGCTGTCTGGAGTGCTGTTACCTGTGCCTGAACTTCTGCCTTGGTAGCATCTTCTTTTGCTACCACTGCCTGTGCATTTGTGATCGCTGTTTTTAATGCTTCAAGTGTTGCAGAAGTATAAACAACATCTGTACGGTTTGCTTCTGCTGTTGCTTTTTCAATCAATGCATTCAGTTCTGTCTTGTCTACAACCTGAGTTTCTACTGCGTCTACGGCTGCCTGTAAAGCTTTCACCTGAAGATCGATTTCTTTCTGAGTAGAATTCATGTCGTTATACACATCCTGTGATGTCATATAAGCTGCATTTAAAGCATTCCAGTATTCATCAGCAACATTGCCCTTAGACATAGCCTTCACCTGATCCAGAAGTGCTTCAATCACACTGTTATCTCTCTCAACGCCTGTCTCCTGTTTGATATTTGCCCAGTCGATAGAAACTCTGGCAACTTTTGTACCCTGACCTTCAGCAATGCTTTCCATAACCGGAACATAAACCTCTACATAGAACAGGTTATCGTTCAGTTTAATCGGGATCGATAATTTCTTCGGATACCAGTTTCCTTCGGTATTCTTGTCATAATATTCAGAGTTCTTATCATTAAATAAATCATAAACGTCCGTGTACTCTTCCAGAGTTGTCGCATCAGAAGCCTCATATTTTACCGGATAATTATATTTGTTGTATTCAACCGTATCCATATCGACTTTTTTCAGTTTGTACAGATAGCCTGTCATTCCGGCAAACTGCATAGACTGGAAGTTCATCTCCAGTGTTACTTCACCTTTACCCGTAACTCTTACAATTCCGGTCTGAACCATGGAAGCATTTCCCATAGAATTTTCATCGGATGTTGCGTTGAGCAGTTTGATCGGTACGGAATATGTACCTTCAAAAATCTGCGGATATTTTTCAAAAAGATTACTCTGCTTGTTCTTAACAACAAGTGCTTCATAAGAAGAGGTCAGCAGTTTTGTCTGCTTTTCTACTTCTGCTTTTGTTGCATTGACATCAGCGGATACTTTCTGAGCAGATTTGATTGCTGCCTGGAAACTGTTCCAACTGTTGTCTGTATAAGTGCCGTCATTTGTCTTGGTCAGTGCATCTTCGATATAGCCATTTAATTCTGACTTATCTACTACATCATCCAGACGAACAAGTGCTTTCACTGCTTTATCCAGTTTTTCAACCTGTTCTTTCATTTCATCTGCTGTCGCATCAGATTTTGCTAATACTTCTTCAGCTTCCTTGATTGCAGACTTCAGATTCTCATAGCTGTCTTTTGTATAATTTGCTTCTGCATAATTATTTTTCGCATCGGAAACTGCCTGATCCAGTTCTTCTCTTGCTTTTACTTCTTCTTTCATTACAAGACCTGCGGTTGCTGTATCCAAGGCTGTCTCTGCTGCCGTGATTTCTGACTGGAATGCCACCTTATCTGCCAGAACACTTTCTGCTGTAGCAATCGCATCAGTTAATCCAGCAAAAGATTCGCTTGTATAGTTTTTCTCTTTTAACGCTTTCGCATCATTCAGTTTTGATTCCAAATCAGATTTTTTAATTTCCTGTTTTACTGCAGATTTCAAATCAAGATTTAACAGGAGTTCTGCTTCTCCGCTTTCTGTTGTTACTTTTACTTTGTGGTTTTCTACATTTGCAGGAAGTGCAACTACAAGTCTGCCTGCGTCTGTATCTGCATCTGCATATCCGGCACCTTTGCGATACTGCATACCGGTAATTCCGTCCACGTACAGATAAGCAGTTACATTGCCATCTTTATCTGTATATAAACGAGCAGATTTTAATCCCGCATTCAAATCATTCGCTGTTCCATCCTGATTGGTAAGTGTTGCCTGTACTTCGTAAACACCTTTTTCCATGGAAACGGCTGTTGACATCGGTACAAGTGCATCTACTGCTGACTGAAGGTCTGCGGATGCCTGATCTGCATTTGCTTCTGTTACCTTTCCCTCCTGAGCAGCGATCACTGCCTGAAGGTCTGCCCAGCTTTCTGCTGTATATTCTGCTTCATTTAATGCCTTGGCATTTTTCAGAACTTTATTGTATTTGTCAAGTCCAGTTGCCTCTTTTAATCCGCTGATTGCATCAGAAATTTCTTTATCTAATGCTACGATTTCCGAATCGTTTGCAGAAGTTGTTCCGTCGATTACCTTCTGAGCTTTTGCTACTGCGTCAGATAATACTTTGTAAGATTCCTCTGTATAATTGTCGGCTGTATATTTAGATGCTTTATCAACTGCTACAACTAAAACAGATTTATCGTGGGTTGGCTCGTTAATTTCCGCTACAGGTGTTAAACCAGATAAAGTCATAAATGCCGTTCTGCATCCTTCACCAGATCCAGGAACTTTATTCTGAAGTTCATCCATGATAGGGACAAAGAAGTTCAGATATACCCCATCATCTCTGTCCGCTGATTCCGGGAACTCAAATCCAACTGTCTTTGGATAATACAGATCATACTGTTCTGCATAAGAATCCATATCTGTGCTACCCGAATCATTCAGATAATAACTGTAATAATCAAGTGGTGTATATTCACTTAATACTGGAAGTCCATTTTCTTCTGTCTGTTCATTATTTGCCCAGAATATTCCATTGCTATATCCATAACGACCAGCGATTGTAATTCCCTGCGTATCAAAATAGATATGTTTCTTTCCATTTTCAACTACTAAGCGTGCAGAATCATTAACAACCGCCGAATTACTCATAGATAATCTATCCGGCTGAGCCTGTTGCCACATAGTAACATTAACATTATAAACTCCGTCTTTTATTTCAGAAATGTCTGTCTTATCTGATTTTTCTGAAATTGCCAATGTATTATATACGCAAGTAGTTCCTGTTATAACTAACTCATCACCATCCATCCGGATACTACCATCTTCATTTTTATAAGAAGAATTTCCAAAGTTTTCAATCGGATTAAATATCTGGAATACCGGAGCACCATACCATTGAACTTCAATTTTACTTGTGTCCCAGTCCTCTGGTATCTTAACTCTAAGTTCTACCGCTCTTGTCGGTTTAACAGTTGTTCCATTTACATTTATTCCCAAATTATAAATCAAAGCCTTTGATGAACTTCCTGCTAAAAGTGAAAAATATTTATTATATTCACTATCTTCATCTGTATTCTCTTCCAGTAACTCTGCTTTAAATTCCGGATTATCACTACCTACATTGTAGCTGTCTGTTATTACGGTTACACCACCGTCGGTTAAACGTAAATCTTTCTTGGCATTGCTTTTTATTCTTGCCTCTCCATAATAGGTTTTTCCATCGGTTGTTTGAACTTTAATTTGTTTACCGAATACAGCCTCCTGTAAGTTAGAAAATGTAAGAGAAATTTTTCCATCACTTAAAATATTGTCTGAATAAACAGAAATTGTTTTATCTCCTACTTGTTCAGCCGAATATGCATATTTATACTGTAAAAAGTTTGTATTCTCTGTAGTAGAAGTTGATTTATCTCCTAAATCATTTATCCCATTAAGTACCTGAACTGATGCAATGTTATCCGCATTTTTAAGTTCTGTTGAAACTTCCATTTTCTGATTATCGACACTAATGTCATTCGTTCCAGCGAAATAATCATTTACTTCATTCCCTTCTACAGGAAACGCATAAAAATTTACCGGTTCTCCTGCTGTTGTTGAAACTTTTGAAATTTCAAGACCTGCATTTTTATAACTAGAATCGCTCAATTCATTTACCGTTTCTGCTTGACTTAAATCAAATGTAAATTTTCCTGAGTCTATTCCCGAAGCATAAGTATATTTTTTTCCTACCCTTTTATATCCATAGCTGCGAAAACTCTTTACATAAATTGATTTTTCCAAACTATCAACATCAAATGAATACCATGAAACTCCTGTATCTGCTGTCTGCACATCCACATTCTGGATATATTTTTCATTCCACTCTTCACTTATGTATCTGTCTATAGCTGTTCTGACATCTTCTGCTGTATCTTTTTCAAAAATATACGATTCTGGTAAATTATACGTTCCAAAAAGAGCATTCCTCGGTTCTGTTTCATCAGATATAACCCCTGGTTTTGAAAATTGTAATACATCTATTTTATTGTAGTTTTCTATCTGGAGCGTTACATGATAAGTATCATCGCTATTTTTACTAACAATTGCAACATTATCTATAAACTCTGGAATTCCTCCGAGTCCTCCATAATCTCGAATTGATTCTCCAGTCACATCATAAAACGTCAATGGTACAAGATAAGATTTATTCGCTTCTATGCCAGATGTATTCGTTTCTGTCTTTGATACATCTTCTTCTGTTTTTGCAAACGCATCTAGTCCAGACGCCCCGAGCACCATACTTGCACTTAGAGTAAACGCTAATAATTTTTTTATTATTTTCATATTGTCTCCATTCACAAAAAGGCTGCTACGCCAATTGTACAGCAGCCTCTCCTAAATAATTATGTCAATTATTCAATTCCTGTAAGTTTCAGATATCCAGTTGCACTCATCGGCATAATTCCTACGTATGTTGTGAACTTTCCAGTAATCACGCAACCCTCATAAAACATTGAAGCATCTAAATCTGTGAATGTAAAATAATAATCTACTACGTCACCTGAGCTGTCTTTAACAGGCTCTTTAGCTGTTCCATTGATTTCCATTTTTCCCAAATGACCTGTAAGTCCTAAATATTTAATTTCATGTGTATGAACAACCAGTGTTGCTTTTCCATTAGCATTTATAGTAATGTCAGCCCACATGTCATTAACTGCTGCATCACCCATTGATGGATTGGTGCACTCTGCATCTTTGTAAAGATTCTGATTAGCAGTATATGTTCCTGCCGCTAATGCTGTAGAGTCATTTTCAGCCGCAAATGCTGTAACTCCCATTGCCAGTACCATTGTTGCTGCTAACAGTGTTGCAACTAATTTCTTGATCTTTCTCATAACTGTAATCCTCCTTTTTGTTTTTTGGCATTAGCTTTTTGCTAATAAATTTTTAGTTATGATGTTTAGAGTTCTACGAGAATATTTCCGGTTACTCGTATCTAACTCCTTGTCTGAAAGATACCATAATTCGCCATCCAATGTCAACGCCATTTTTTACAAGTTTGTTGCCTGAATTGCAACAAATAAGCCGTTATTTTCTTTGATTTTGTTGCTATTCAGACAACAATAGACGTAAAAGTGCCGTTATTGATAGTGTTTTATCAACAACGGCACTTTATTGAAATTTTTTCTTATTTTGTTACATGATATGCGTAAATGAGAATTTTTCTCACTTCTTATTTATACCCAGAAATATAATAATGCAGTACTTTCCGGCATGTGAACCGGTCCTACACTACAGGTTACGGTAACTGGTACAATTCCCATTGTGCCGATTCCCGTCCATCGGTGGATTCTGCACGCTTCCATCGGGATTTTTACAATATTATTCTCTATTCTTGCTTCTTCCAAAACTTCATTATGCTCATACTTTAATGTTTTCAGTTTTCCAGCCATCATTTCACCGTTCGCTCTGGAGTGTGCTGCCATCTCTTTCAGCTTTAATTCCAGATAGCTTTCTCCATTCTCCTGAACGATTTCGGCTATTTCTTCAAATCCTCTCATCGCCATAGAGTCTCTTCCCTGCCCCTGCTTTTTATTCATCCGGTAAAGCCGGAACACTACCGGATGCCTTTCACATTTCTGCAGATTGTGCTGTATCTCCTGATCCAGTTCATTCTCTTTTTTCTTGTATACTGATTTTTTCTCTGCATAGGCGTTAATCATCAGTTCCAGCATGTGGATGTCGATATTCTCCACCATAATATCCAGTGATTCCTCGATTTCTTCCGGTTTTGCACCGATTTCTTCCAGATATTTTTCAAGATTCTCATACAGGTTGGAATATCGTTCCAGCCATTCTTCTCCTGCAGGAGTAAATTCCAGTGATTCTGTCAGAATTCCTCTTTCTATGCAGTTCTTAAAATAGCGGTTCACCGTTGAACGGTTCACGCCATAATATTCTGCGATACTTCCCTGAGCTCCACGTTTCTTTTCTACTTTTGACAGGCCTTGTAAATATTGCAGTTGCAGCATTGTAGGTCTGTTCTGTCTCTTTAGATGTTCACCTTTTTCCATTTTCTTTGTCCTCTCTTCGTCACCATACATGAATATTCAATTCCCGATAATCGATTGGCAATGGCTTCTGTTCAAAACGGGTAATCGCAATAATTGCCACTGCTTCTGTGACCGGAATTCCTGTATTCGCAGTATAGGTAAAGATGTCTGTCGGCAACTGATAAACACCTTTTTCTTCTTTCGCCTGTATCCATTCTTCGTCTCTTCTGTACCATACACATCCGATAGATTCATCTTTTTTTGTCTTGAGCAGGAAGCAGTTCTGGGACTTTTTCACTCTCAATATGACGGAGTATTCCAGTTTCTCATACTCTGTTGCAAGGAATCTCGGATTGCGTCGCTCCGGTTCATATAGTCCGAATGCCATCGGGAAATCGCCATCCTCATAAAAGGTATACAAGTCCATATCGTCATATACTCTATCGTATACGTCACCATACTGCAGAAAGTTTTCAATTCCTTTTAATCCTTCCGGACTGATATAATGTTCCACTCTACAGGCATCTTCCTGCGCCCTCTGCTGCTCCATTCCACTTACCATCTGGAAGAACTGTGTCAGTTTCTCATGACGTGCAAGGCACTCCATCCCTTCCAGTTTTCCCTTATCGGTCAGTTCCAGATGTCCGTTTTCCGGCTCACACAAAAATCCTTTTTTTACCAGACTCCGCACCAAACCTGCCGCTTCATATCCGGTTATGTTCATTTCTCTGGCATACTCTTTCGATGTGATCTGTCTGCCCTGTCTCCATGTCCGGTAGACATATTCCAGAAGATCTTCCTCTAATTCGCCTCTGGCTTTTGTCACATCAATATTTCTGTTTTCAATCTTCTTTACCATTTTACCTTTCCCACCTGTCTTTTTATGTATTCATCCGCTACACGATATCCGGTATTTTCTGCAAAAGCCTTCCATCCAGTAAGCATATCGTTTTTTTCTTGGAGCCTTTCTTTTCCTCTGCGACAAACCCCAGATTATAGGTGAAGTGTATTTCACCCAACCACTGCTGTTCGTACTCTATGTGAAATGCTGTGGCAGGAATTTTGATACTGTGATCATTTACTTCTGCCCTCTTCCAGATTCCATGCATGTTCTGATACCAGATTGTCCTGTCATCCTCATTTTCCGGATGCTCCGTTAGTTCCAACCAAATCTCCCAAGGCTCTATGTGCAGCCAGCCATCCCTTTCAAACCGCATATCTTCGATAGCTGCTTTTCTCTCTTTTCCAATCTCTGTGGTGTAAAAGGAATACTACATCTGAAAAATCGTCCGCAGAATATCTTTTTGCAGGTATTCTTTTGCCACTTTCTTTGTTTCCATTACTTTTTCCTCTGTTTTGTTTATCGATTACGCTTTGGTTAGTTTGCTCAAACTATGTAATTTTAATTATATTGTCCTTTTTTCAGGTTTGTCAATGCATTTTCCGCTACAACATTATAATTCCATATAAAAATATCCAAAAATATGTTTTTATTTCTTTTTTCACATACTTTTGGATATTTTCACTCTTAATTTCCTGTTTCCTTTAATTTTGACTCATCCGTAGTCTGTGCGTCAACGCAGACTGCATGGATGGCAAGCCGCTTGCTGTATCCGTTCCCTGTACAGGTAGAAAGCGTCAGTATTTTATTACTGCTCTGCGGCTTTATTCCTGTATCAACATTGGAATCTTTTATCATCTGGTCGATAAAATTCTGATACTCTTCGCCCGGCTGGTATCCTACTTTATACACATCACCGCCATTGACCGCATCTTCATAAGAGAAGATTCGATAACGGTAGGCGGTTGTCTCAGAATATACAGTGAAGTATTGATTCTCTTTCCAGAAACCGTCGTCCTTATATTTTTTCAAGCTTCCGAACATGCTTCCGTCATTCATATTGTGACCGTAGATGATGTTGTAATAATCTGAAAAATCAGATTTATTAAGACCTTCCAAAAAAATACACCCTGCAATGTGGCTGTTGCCATGCAGGTCGGTTCTCAGATATTTCTGATTATCACCTGAATACAGAATCGGATAGTTGATGCCAAGTTCGTCCTGATTGTCAAACCGTATCCATCCGATGACATCTGGATTCTCAGCTTTCAGCTTGTCAAACTCTACTTTTACGTCTGTTGTCCACCAGTCTTTTTTCTTCTGCTTTCCATCATCTGGTTCGGACTCATCATTTACATACTCTTCGGCAAGTTTGTCATAATCTCTGGCAGATTTCCATCGGTCGATGTATGGGGGCAGGATATGCATAAGTGCTACCCCGATCAAAACCACTGCCAGAATGATCCATATCAGCCATCGGTATGAGCTTTTTTTCTTCATGTTGTCTCTCCCATTTTTCCTGTTAGTTTTCTCAAACCACTATCGTCATTATGGAATGTACGGTCAGAATTGTCAATCTTTTTCTTCTGTCGTACTGTCTGTTGTCTGTCTATCTGCTCCTGCCTCTCCATCTGCTTCTACCTGTCCGTCTACGAGGTCGTAACTAATATCGAGTAAGTCCAGAACTTTTGAATTGCTGACAGAACCATCCAGTGGAACTGCCAGCCAGTGCTCCTGATCCATGTGCTTTGCCGGAGCAAGGTGATACATTTCGATGTAGTTGCCTATCATGTCCGGCTCTGCCTGAACTTCCATGAAAATTGTTCTTTCGGCTGGTTGGTAAAAGATGGCATACGGTGCGGCGGTTCTTGGTTTTTTAAAGATTGTAACGCTGTATCGGGATTTGGTGATGATGTCTTTTTTATACTAAAAAATTACTACTTTTTGCAATATTCATAAATATTAAACGGTTCTTCTCTTTTTTCAAATAAGATATCAGCTTCTTTCCTTTGATGAAAATCTGATTTCTGACACTCTTGGTCTTCTTTTTCCTGCACTAAAAAAACGCCACAAATTGTGACGTTTTTTAGTACCTTTTATATTTCAGTGAGATTTCTTGATTCTAAAACTCACTTTTTCCATATTTTACAGTTACCACTGCAACAACTTTTTCATTTTCAAACACTTCATAAATGATAATATAGTTTTCTACAGTCAACTGCCTATATCCTTTAAAAGCATAAAATCCATATTTTCTTTCTGCCCCTCGATATGGCTGTTCTTCCAAACTTAAAATTGCTTTTTCAAGTTTTTCTGCCAGTGCAATTGCATTATCAGCATAATTACTAACAAGAAGTGCCTGCTCGTATATCTTATCAATATCTCTATATTCCTGTGGAAACATTTTTACGGTATATTTATCCCAAATGTTTCCTCCTGAGTTCTCCCAATGCCTCACGTGCATCTAATAACTCTGCACCTTCTGCGACTTCCCGTTCTGCTTCAAAAATTGCCTTATCAATCTGATTTGTGCTGAGTAATTCTTCATAAGTTTCCATACTCATAACTACTAAATCTCCATAACCATTTTTTGTAATAAATACTGGTTGCTATTGTTTGTGACATATTTCAGATATTTCATTTGTATTTCTTAAACCTGATGGAGTAGATCACTAACTTCTTTCTTCATTTTCCAAAACCTTCTGCTGATATCTCATGTCTGCCACCGTGTACACTGTGATGAAAGCCTTCGGATCAAGATTATTGATGTAATCCATGAGTTTCTGATACTCATTTTTATCTACGATCGTAATGATCTCGTGTCTTTTATCTAAATTGTACGCTCCGATGGCATCATAAATGGTTGCTCCACTATGAAGCTCATGCAGAATAAAATTCCGAAGTTCTTCTTCATACTTTGTAATAATACATACTCTTCGTTTCAGATTCTGCCCGAAGATAAAATGGTCTACCACCATCCCATTAAAATAAGTACCAAGAACACTTAAAACCACCGTCTTCTTATCATATACAAGTGCTGCCGAAAGCGCCACACACATACCGGCTAAAGACATGGCTTTCCCCAATTCGATGTGCAGATATTTATTCATGATCTTAGCCACAATATCAAGTCCGCCGGAAGAAGCATTCATATTAAAGAGAATACTGAGTCCTACACTGACTACCAGAACATAACAGAGGACATCCAGTTCCTGGGTTTTTGTCAGGGAACCGATATTCGGGAAAATCCGTTCAAAAATACCGATAAATACCGGCAGTAAGATACTGGTATACACGGTTTTCGTACCAAATTCCCGTCCACATGTTATGAATCCGATGATCAAAAGAACAACATTCAGGACCATTGTGATCACTGAAAGCGGTAAAGGTATAAAATTCGTAAGAATAATTCCAAGACCGGAAATACTGCTGACCGATGCATGGCTCGGCACCAGAAAGAAATAAACCGCTGCAGCGATAATTGCCACTGCAGCGGTAAGTGTAAATAGTTCCCATACAACTTCTTTGCAATTGATTTGTTTTTTCATTCTCAAACCTACCCTATCATGACATTTTTATAGAACTGCTATTTTACTTCTCTGCTCGGAAGGACTTGCAGTGCTATATATACAAGTATAGCGTATGCACAAAAAAATTGATAGTATTTTTTAATTTATGTAAATTTTGTTGAATCCTGTTGTTACTGTTCACTCCCGTGTCAATCACTACGCTGATTGGCACGGAGGATGCACGTTTTATCTTGAACGGCATCTCGCCCATCGCCAAAGGCGATTTAAAATGGCGAGATGCGTTGCTGGTCACAGGTACTGTGAACAGTAACATCCTGTCTTTTGAATCTTATTCAGCAATTGCATTCCCGGTGTACAACTGATAATATTTTCCCTTTTCTGAAATCAGTTGGTCATGGGTACCTCTTTCGATAATGCGTCCCTGTTCCAGAACCATGATACAGTCGGAATTCCGAACCGTAGACAGACGGTGTGCGATCACAAACGTAGTACGTCCATGCATCAGTCTGTCCATGCTTTCCTGAATAATACGTTCAGTACGCGTATCAATAGAGCTTGTAGCCTCATCCAGGATCAGTACCGGTGGATCTGCAACTGCTGCTCTGGCAATTGCAAGAAGCTGTCTCTGTCCCTGGCTTAAGTTTGCCCCATCCCCAGTGATGACCGTATCATATCCTTCCGGAAGTCTGCGGATAAATCCATCTGCATTTGCCAATTCTGCTGCTGCAAAGATTTCTTCATCTGTTGCATCCAGTTTTCCAAAACGGATATTGTCTTTTACCGTTCCTGTGAACAGATGTGTATCCTGCAGTACAATTCCAAGGGAACGTCGCAGATCCGCTTTCCGAATCTTGTTTATATTAATTCCATCGTAGCGGATTTTTCCATCCTGAATATCATAAAACCGGTTGATCAGATTTGTAATGGTTGTTTTTCCTGCTCCTGTCGAACCTACAAAGGCAATTTTCTGTCCTGGCTCTGCATACAATTTCACATCATGAAGCACGATCTTATCATCATTGTACCCGAAATCCACACCATCAAATACTACATTTCCCTTAAGCTCAATATAATCTACCGAACCATCTGCCTGATGTGTATGCTTCCATGCCCAGCATCGGGTATGTTCCTTACATTCTATAAGTTTTCCATTTTCTTTTTTCACATTAACCAGAGTCACATACCCGTCATCTACTTCCACTTTCTCATCCAGAAGGGTAAAGATACGCTCTGCTCCTGCAAGTGCCATTACAATAGCATTCATCTGCTGGCTGACCTGATTGATCGGCATACTGAAGCTTTTATTGAATGTCAGAAAGCTTGCCAGACCTCCCAGTGTAAATCCACCGACACCATTTAATGCAAGTGCACCTCCTACAATCGCACAGATTACATAACTGATATTTCCAATCTGCGCATTCATAGGTCCGAGGAAATTAGCATAGGTATTTGCACGGTCTGCGCTCACATACAGTTCTTCATTCAGCTGTTTGAATTCTTTCCTGCTTTCATCTTCATGGCAGAAGACTTTTACAACCTTCTGTCCATTCATCATTTCCTCGATAAATCCATTGACCTTACCGAGATTTCTCTGCTGTTCCAAAAAGTATTTTCCACTCTGCCCTGCTGCTTTTTTCGTCCCGAAAATCATAATTGCAACCATGACCATCGTCACAACTGTCAGTGGGATATTTAAGATCAGCATACTGACAAACACACTGACGATCGTGAAGCCACTGTTGATGATCTGCGGAATACTCTGGCTGACCATCTGTCTCAATGTATCAATATCATTCGTATAGATCGACATGATATCTCCATGTGCATGTGTATCAAAATATTTGATCGGAAGTTTTTCCATATGCTCAAATAATTCGTTACGCATGTTCATCATCATTCCCTGTGTAACATTGATCATAATCCGGTTATATGAATAGGTCGCGATAATTCCAACCCCGTAAAATACAGCAACCCTTCCGATCGCATGTGCAAGCGGAGAAAAGTTCGGTGTGCCGCTGGATAATAAAAACGGTGTGATATATTTGTCGATCAGATCTCTTGTAAACATCGTTCCCTGCACATTTGCGATAACTCCTACAAATATAAGGATAAATACTGCAATACAATGAACTTTATAATCACGGAAAATGTAGTTTATCAGACGCATCAAAAGTTTCCCCGGATATTTCACTTTATTCTGTGGTCTTCCCATCGGTCTTGGCATTATGCTTCACCTCCGTTTTCATCAAAATCTCCTCCGCCCTGAGTCTGCGATTCGTATACTTCGCGGTAAATTTCATCGGTCTTCAGCAATTCTTCGTGTGTACCAAATCCATGAACCTGCCCTTCATCCATAACGATGATACGGTCTGCATCCTGCACACTGGATACACGCTGTGCAATGATCAGCTTTGTTGTATCCGGGATTTCTTCACGGAATGCACGGCGGATCTTTGCATCTGTAGCAGTATCTACCGCACTGGTACTGTCATCCAGGATCAGAATCTTCGGTTTCTTAAGCAGTGCTCTTGCAATACACAGTCTCTGCTTCTGACCACCGGATACGTTGTTTCCTCCCTGCTCAATGTGGGTATTATATTTATCCGGGAAACGCTCAATGAATTCATCTGCACATGCAAGCCGACATGCTTCCATACATTCTTCGTCGGTCGCCTCTTTGTTTCCCCAGCGCAGGTTATCCAGAATACTTCCGGTAAACAGTACATTTTTCTGCAATACAACAGATACCTGGTTTCTCAGTACTTCCAGATCATAATCCTTGACATTCTTTCCGCCAACCAGGATTTCTCCGCCTGTCACGTCATACAGACGACTGATCAGATTCACCAGACTCGTCTTCGCACTTCCGGTTCCTCCAATGATGCCAATCGTCTCACCGGAATGGATGTCCAGATTGATATTCTTCAGGACTTTCTCTGCACTGTCTTTTTTGTAAGCAAAATCTACATTCTTAAATGAAATACTTCCATCTGCCACTTCATAAAGCGGATGTTCCGGATTATGGATATCGCTGGTTTCATCCAGTACTTCTGCTATACGCCGCATACTTGCCATACTCATGGAAATCATGACAAATACCATAGACAGCATCATCAGACTCATCAGAATGTTCATACAGTATGCAAGAAGACTCATCAACTCTCCCGTTGTCAACGATTTCACTACGATCATCTTTGCACCAAACCAGCTGATCAGGATGATGCAGGTATAAACAGTGAACATCATGATCGGTGAGTTCCATATAACATTTTTCTCTGCTCTTACAAAAATATCGTAAATATTCTTACTTGCATACTGAAATTTACTTGTTTCCTGTTCTTCTCTTACATATGCTTTTACTACACGGATCGCAGATACATTTTCCTGAACGGATGCATTTAAAGCATCATATTTTGGAAATGCCTGCTGGAAATAAGCCGTTGCATGACGAATGATAAAGAAGAGGATCACTCCCAGAATCACAACTGCCACAAGGTAAATACTTGCCAGTCTGGCATTGATCATAAATGCCATCACCATTGCACAGATCATACTTGCCGGTGCTCTCATCATCATACGCAGCATCATCTGGTACGCATTCTGCACATTGGTCACATCTGTTGTCAGACGTGTAACCAGACCTGCTGTACTGAAATGATCAATATTTGCAAACGAATAGGTCTGGATCTGATCGAACATCTTATTTCTCAAATTCTTCGCGAACCCGGTCGAAGCCTTTGCTCCGTATCGTCCTCCTGCCATTCCGGCAAGCAGACCACAAAATGCAGCCACGATCATAATTCCACCAACTTTGTAAATATGGTGAATATCTCCGGTATTGACACCCTTATCGATAATAGATGCCATCAGAAATGGAATCAATGTCTCAAACAATACTTCCAGAATCATAAAAAACGGTGTTGCGATCGATGCCGCTTTATATTCTTTTACTTCTTTTAATAAAGTCCGAATCATGAATTCTCTCCTTTCATTTTTCCCATATTGTAATAAACTTTATCGATCACATGCATAAATGCATGTAATTCTTCTTCTGTAATGCCTTCTTCCAACTGCGCATCCATTTTCTGAAAAATTTCTCCCAGTTTTTCATGGTTTTCCCGTCCTTTTTCTGTCAGCATTACTTTTTTCAGACGCGCATCATTTGCAACCGATGCACGGCAGATGTACCCTTTTTTCTCCAGCGTCTGGATAATATTTGTTACTGCTGAACGGCAGATACCAAAATACTTTTCTATATCTTTCTGATAAATTTCCTTATCCTGATGTTCATACAGATAGCGTAAGATCCAGCCATGCATCAGGGCAATCTCATCCAGTCCTTCTTCTTTTACACGCATTTCCAGCAGTTTTGAAATCGAACGGTCTATCCGGTGTACCTGATGTCCTACGTGGATTCGCTCTTCACATCCTTCACACAAATGACTTTCCTCCTTCCACTTTTTGCTTCTTCAAAAAAAGAAAACTGTTCACGAATAAATTGTTCATTCGTAAACAGTTTAATTCTAAACAAGTTTATCACAGATATTTTCCTGCTGTCAACCTGCTATTTACTATTTTCCATCCAATCAAAAAACTCACAGTTTTTTGCGATCAAAACCGCTGAAACCGGCATTATCATTGTGCAGGAAATTGCTCCAAAAATCATGGAAATACAGTTCTGAAAAAGAATTTTGGAGTTGATCAACAGCTCAATAGAGTAATTCTGCATTCTCAAATACGCGAATAACAACAGCGATTCTCCCAGATATGCAAACAATAACGTATTAACCGTTGTTCCAATCACATCTTTTCCAATCTTCATTCCACTTTGAACCAGTTTGTTCATTTTGATATCCGGCTTATGACATTTCACCTCATATACGGAAGTTGTTACTGTCAGTGCCATATCGATCACAGCTCCTAGCGTGCTGAGTACAATTACGGCTGTTGCAACCTTGGGCATACTGATATCCAGGTTCATATTATAATAGAAAACATCTTCTCCGGCTGCCTGGATCTCATTCAAGCCTCCCGCCCCACTTTTCCATACGACCAGATAAATAAATGCAAATAACACACACATTGTAATTGCAACCGCAAGAAATGCACTCCAGGTTTTAATATTCGTCCCATTTTGATAAAACAAAGTGATACAGGAAATTAAAATTCCTGCACCGGCAGTAACCAGAAACACGGGTGCTCCGACGGCATAAAGCCAGATTGCAAGACTCAGGCACAAAATATTTCCCGCCAGAGCGATCAGAGACATGGCGCCTCTGTCCCCTCCGACAAGCACTACTACTATCATTAGAATCAGTCCCAATATGATCAACATCTTTTTTCCCTCTTTTTCACAGATAGTTTCATCATAACTGCTGTTATGAAAATAGACACTGGGATCGCCAGTACAATTCCGATACTTTCTACAAAGAAACGGCATAATTCACATGGAATATGCAATTTTACAATGGTAACAAAACGCACCTCATTGTTCATCCGGATCAAACATGTAGGAATCAGACCGCAGCCAAACACAAACAACAGCACATTGATCATTGTTCCCATAATGTCATATCCGATCTCTCTGCCTGAACGGAAAAGTTCCACAAATTTTACTTCCGGTTTCTGCTCAACAATCTCGCTTAAAGCCACCGATATGGCAACCGCCACATCCATGATGGCACCGAGTCCTGACAACAGGATCTCTGCATGGAAAATTTCATCCGGATTATCAATACTGCCCAGATATTCCATCGTCGAATAATCCAGTTCTTCCATATGCTGCATAACAAGATCAAATACCCCCATGATCATAAGCAGGACACATAGTGTTGTCAATAGTGCGGCAAAAGTTTTCCTGTGGATTCCATTTAATCCAACAAGCGTTACCACTGCGAAAAAAAGAATCAGTCTGCTACATACACTCAGAATTTCCGATGTGTCATCCGCCATCCAGAAACCGATCACAAAAATCAGAATATTCAACATTGCTGTTATGATTGTCAAACCGCCCTGCCGTCCGGCAATCCCAAGGAGCAGAAGTGCAAGGAAGCCAAGCATAACAACCAGCATCGTATCCCGCTTTACTCCAATGATCGATGATCCCTTATAAAACACCCGGTCACCTTTATGGTATTTTTGGTCAACCATTTCTGTTGTTGTGTATTCATTGGCAATCCGGACTTCTTTTCCTTTGTCTTTTCCGTTTAGGATCTTACCATAAAGACTCTGCTTATATTTCGTTTCTTCTGTTCCACGGGTACTTTTGCTTTTCCCTTCTACAATTGTCACTACTTTTGTCACTTTCACGATCGGTGTCTGATACAGCCAGGCATCATTCATGACAAACAAAATTGCCAGCAGATACAACACACCTGCCACACAATAAAATCTTCCTTTTTTGTTTTTCATCAAATATCTGCTAATCTTTTTCCCGTATTCCTTCATGATCCATCTTTTCTCTTCTTATTTTTTTATCTGCATATCCGCATCTGTGATCCTGCAATACAAAGTCTCATCATTTGGTTCTTTATATGTCTCGAACGTTCCCTGAACGATAATTTCTGTTTCCTGTTCCGGATAATCTTCATCCGACAATTCTTCCTCATTTTTCCGGACAAATTCCAGTCCCTGCGCGCAGCACGCCAGCGCATCTTTGATCACGCAAAAATGATAGGTATTCCCTGTCGCTTCATCCTTACTTATATAATAATTCCCGTCGATCCGGATTGTTTTTCCTTCATACTGCTCCGGTTCCATCATCATCTGGTAAACTGTCGCGTAAACCATATCACTGTTCATTTCTGTAAGATCATAATCTACATCTTCTGTCTCCGTATTTTCTGAAGTGTCTGTACTTTCTTTTTTCTTGTCCTTTTCCTCTGTCTGTTCCTTCTGTTCTTCCGCTTTTGTCTGTTTCTCTAATACATCATTAACAGATTTCCCGTTATTCACTTTCTTGTTGCTGCTTGCATTATCTCTGCATCCGGTTATCAAAAGAATTCCCACAAACAATATCAGCCATTTCTGTAATTTTTTCACTTTATTTCCCTCCCGCGATTTTTTCGATCATGCAGCAGATCAAAAAGGCCACAATATCGGCTGCCACGATCGTTGAACCAACCGGTGTTCCTGCCAGGATTGACAAAAGCATCCCACTGATCGCACAGCACACAGATAATACAACCGAACATACCGTTACACTGAAAAATGTTTTAAAGATACGCATCGCGGATAGTGCCGGAAAGATGACCAGTGCCGAGATCAGTAACGAGCCTACCAGGTTCATTGCAAGTACGATGATCAGCGCTGTGATCACGGCGATCAGCAAATTATAACGGTCTGCCCGGATGCCTGTTGCCTTTGCGAACGTTTCATCAAAGGTCACGCAGAAAATTTTATGATAAAATACGATAAATAACACAACAACCACAACCGACAATACCACACACAGCCACACCTGTTCAATCTTCAATGTCAAAATAGAAGTAGATCCAAATAATGTAGTACATACATCTCCTGAAAGATTAGGACCTGTCGCAAATACATTCATAAGCAGATAACCGATTGCAAGTGCTCCAACTGAGATCATTGCAATCGCCGCATCTCCTTTTATTTTTGTATTTTGTCCTGTCCGTAATAATAAAATCGCACATACGACCGTTACCGGAAGGATAAACAGCATATTGTTTGTAATATTTAAAACCGATGCCACCGCCATCGCTCCAAATGCAACATGGGATAAGCCGTCTCCGATAAACGAAAATCTTTTCAATACCAGTGTCACTCCAAGCAAGGAGGAACAAAGTGCGATCAGTACGCCAACGATCAATGCATACCGCACAAAAGGATATCCCATATAAAATATCAGCTTTTCTATCATTTTTTCCCTCCTGTATTTCCTAGAACACTTCTCTTCGTATGCGCCCGCAGATAATTTTCTTTCGATTCAAAAATAACTTCCTGACCAATCTGCAGGATATGACTTGCATATTCCATTGCCCCACGGATATCATGTGATATCATAATGATCGTTATCTTGTCTTCCCGGTTGATCTTCTCAATTAACCGATACATTTCTTCTGTCATTTGTGGATCCAGCCCGGAAACCGGTTCATCCAGAAGCAGAATTTTCCTGGTCGCACAAAGTGCTCTTGCAAGCAGAACTCTCTGCTGTTGCCCTCCGGACAATTCTCTGTAGCAACGTTTTGACAGATGAGTGATCTGCAGTTTTTTCATCATATCTTCTGCGTATTTTTTTTCTTTTGTACGGTAAAACGGCCAGAAGCCAAGGTGATTCTGACATCCGGAGAGAACAATTTCTCTCACGGATGCCGGAAAATCTTTTTGCACCTCTGTCTGCTGTGGCAAATATCCGATTTCATTCTTCTTCAGTCCATCATAGAATTCTATTTTCCCGCTCACCGGTGGTAAAAGTCCCAGTAAAGTCTTCATAAAAGTAGACTTCCCAGCCCCATTTTCCCCGATCACACACAGATAGTCCCCTTTCTTTACCGAAAGGTTTATATTCTGCACGACTGTTTTTCCTTCATATCCGATTGCCAGATCCCGACATATAATTTGTGCCATATTCCCTCCTACTGCAAAGCTTCTTTTAATACTTCAAGATTCTTTTCCATCACTGACAGGTAGGTTGTGCCATTCTTCACATCATCCGATGTTGTAGACTGCATAGTATCCAGTGTCAGGATCTTCTGATTTTTCTCTTTGGTGTTCTCAATGATCGTCTTTGCAATTTTCTGATTGGAATTTTCAATCGCCATGATATCCTTTAGTCCCAACTCATCTACTTTATTCGCCAGGAATGAAATTGTATCAAAGCTTGCTTCACTTTCTGCCGAGCATCCGACAAATGCAGCATAATAGCTTAATCCATAATCATCTACCAGATAACGGAATGGAAAACGATCGCCAAACAGCAGTGTTTTCTGTGACGCGCCATCAACAACTTCCTGATACTTAGCATCCAGGTCTTTCAGCTTTTCACTGTATGCAGATGCATTCTCCTGATAAATATCCTTATGATCCGGGTCTGCTTTTTCCAGCGCGTCTGCAATTGCCTTACTCAGCACTTCTGCATTTTTTACAGACAGCCATACATGCTCATCATATTCCGGTTCTTCTTCCTCTCCACCTTCTTCCTCTTCTTCAGGCTCCATTCCTTCGATCACTTCTTCCTCTTTCACACTGTTTCCAAGTACATCGAGCAGATTGACCACCTGCATATCTTTATTCTTCGCCTGTTTTAACGCATCATCCACCCATGCATCCGATTCGCCGCCAACATATACAAACAGGTCACAATCCGATACTTTCATGATGTCCTCTGCAGTCGGCTGATAACTGTGCAGATCCACACCATTGTCAAGAAGCATGGTGATATCCATCTGATCCGCTTCTTCTCCCGCAATCTGACGTACCCAGTCATATTCCGGGAAAATGGTTGTCACAACTTTAATATCGGAATCTTTCTGAACTTTTGTTTCTTTATTGGAATTTTCCTTCCGGCAGGCAGAAATGCCCAGAGTCGCCATCACAGCGACCAGTAGAATTGCTATATACTTTTTCATGAATAAAACCTCCATTATCTACACTTATTAAAAAATGGTACACCAAAGGAAAGGTATGACTTTTCATACCCTTTCTGCTTTATAAAAAGTTTTATTCAATCATTTAATCTTACCTTTTGATGAACTAACGAAATGGACAAAATGATCCAGAGCCCCGGTAAAGCAACAGTTTCTGCGATAAAGATCACCGGACTGGCGAAAAATCCTACTGCAGGTGTTGTTCCCAGATTCCGAAGGACCTGCTTTGCCTGATGAACGCAGGCACAGATTGGGCAGTCCTTTCCCGTACAGTTATGATTTTCCTCTCTGGCAACATAAAAAAGAGAAGCAAAGGTTACAAATATAAGAAAAATACATATAACCGCTGCCATACTTTTTTTCTTTCCTGTATCCATCTCCTTCTCCTTTCCCAGATTTCATCTGTTAATAAATTTTATCTATTCTTTCTTACTGCATTCACCGCAGATTCCGTAAAACACGGTACGATGCGGATCCATCTGAAAATCATGATGCTGCTGCATATGCTGTTTTAAGATTTCTACCTCATTGCACTGTAAATGGATCAGCTTTCCACATTTCTCACATTTACAATGATAGCAGTTTTCATGTTCTTCCCCATGATCTCCGATATATTCAAAACAGGCACTGCTCGAACCGTCTACTACATACTTCGCGGCCAGACCTTCTTTCACCATCTTCTCCAGATGACGGTAAATGGTCGTGGTTCCGACGGAAATCCCTTTTTCCCTGAAAAAATCGCAGATTTCATTCACAGTAACATGTCTTCCCTGTACCGATTTCAGGAAGGTAAGTATTTCGGTCATTTGTTTTGTTTTATATGGTGCTTTTGCCATACTGACCTCCTCCCTTCAATTTGGAAATCGTTTTCATTTTATCACATTATTTTTATATGTCAATGAAATTTGAAAATGTTTTTCATTGTTCATAAAATAACAGAAGCACCACACACAGATTACTCTCTGCATTGCGGTGCTCCTGCCTCTTCCTTTATTTAACCTTTTTCAATTTCTCTGGTTATTTTCTATTCGAATGACTGCTCTGTACGGTTGATGATCTCATCCTGAAGCGGTTTGCTTAAGTTACGGAAGAAATCACTGTATCCTGCAACACGCACGATCAGATCTCTGTAATCTTCCGGATGCTTCTGCGCTTCCTGCAGAGTCTTTCTGTCGATAACATTGAACTGTACATGATGTCCATCCATTGCAAAGTAGCTGCGGATCAGACTTGCCATATTGTCAAGACCTTTCTCTCCTGCTACGACGTCCGGTGTGAACTTCTGATTCAGAAGTGTTCCTGCTGTAGCAAGATGATCCATCTTAGCACATGATTTGATAACTGCTGTCGGTCCGTTCACATCTGCGGATTTCTCCGGTGAAATACCTTCTGAAACCGGGATATGTGCTTTACGTCCGTTAGCTGTTGCTCCGATCACATCTCCGAAGTAAACATGGCAGGTTGTAGGAAGCATATCGACTCCGTACTTTCCGCCTCTCATAGTCGGACGTCCTGTGATCAGGTCATGATACAGATAAAATACGTCCTGCATCAGATCATCTGCGTAGTCATCATCGTTACCATATTTTGGTGTCTTGTCATGAACCATACGGTAGATTGCATCGTATCCTTCAAAGTTGTGATCCATTGCTTCGATCAGTTCTTCCATTGTGAAGTTCTTCTTGTCAAATACATTGTATTTAACAGCTGCAATACAGTCTGTAACGGTTCCAATACCAACACCCTGAATGTAGTTCGTGTTGTATCTTGCTCCACCTGCATTGTAATCTTTTGCATTACTGATGCAGTCGTTTGTTACAACGGAAAGACACGGTGCCGGCATATTTTCTGCATATAATCTCTCGATTACATTGTTTCCACGGATCTTAATATCGATAAAATGCTTCATCTGTTTCTTGAATGCATCCCACAGTTCATCAAATGTCTTAAAGTCTTTTGCATAACCAAGCGTCAGTCCGAGCTGTTTGCCTGACATTGCATCATAACCGTTGTAAAGAGTCAGCTGGAAAATCTTCGGAATATTCATATAACCGGTCAGGATATATGCTTCACTTCCCCATGCACCTGTCTCTACACAACCTGAAGATCCACCACGACGGGCATCTTCCAGAGTCTTTCCTGCATTAACAAGCTCCATGATCTGTGCTTCTGTATTGTAGAATGCCGGCTGTCCCCATCCTTTTCTTGAAATATCGCATGCTCTCCGGAGGAAACGTGCCGGTGTCTTCTTGCTGATGGTTACATTGGAGTTCGGCTGTACAAGCTTCATCTCATCCATACAGTCAAGGATCAGGTAGCTGACTGCGTTTACACCGTCTTTACCCTCTGGTGTAACTCCACCTGTATTGATATTCGCAAAGTCTACATAAGTAGCACTTTCTTTTAAGGTAATACCAACCTTAACCGGTGCCGGCTGGTTGTAGAATTTGATCCATAAGCATTCAAGCAGTTCTTTTGCTTTCTCGTCATCAAGGATTCCTGCTTCTGTATCTGCTTCATAATAAGAAATCAGATGCTGATCCAGACGTCCCGGACTGAATGCATCCCATGGGTTCAGTTCTGTTGTAACCGCAAGATGTGTAAACCAGTATAACTGGATTGCCTGCCAGAAGGTCTGCGGTTTGTGAGCCGGAACAACTTCCAGGTTGGCTGCGATCTGCTCTAATTCTTTCTTACGTGTAGGATCTGCTTCTTTTTCTGCCATTTCAAGGGCAAGCTTGTGATATCTTTCTCCAAGAATGATAACCGCATCACATGCAATATCCATCGCTTTGAGTTCTTCCATTTTATCGGTAGCTTCCGGATCATTCATGAAATCCAGCGCATCCATAGTCTTTTTGATCTTTTCTTTGTATTCCAGATATCCAACTTTAAAATTCTGTTCACCACCGCATGTATGTCCAGGTCCTCTCTGCTCCATAAACTCTGTGAACATACCTGCTGAATAGCAGTCATTCCATTCCGGAGTCATAGCTGCAAGGATCTTCTCTCTCATGCTTCGTCCTGACCAGTAAGGAATGATTTCCTTCTCCTGGATCTCACGATCTTCTTCTGTTGTATGGAAAGATACGAGATCACGTTCACTCATAACTACCATATCTTCTTTGCTGTGGCAGCAAAGTTCCGGGAATGTAGGAGAAGCCTGTGGATCTTTTCCTTTTTCACCAACGATCAGCTCACCGTCTCCCAGATAAAGTGTCTTCTTTGAAAAATATTCTTTTAATACCATGGCTCTCATAACCGGAATCGAATATTTTCCATCATTTTTTCTGTAAAAATCTGTCTCGATTCTTGCTCTTTCGAGATCAATGTGAACCGGTGTTGTAACACTCAGTTCTCTCAGCTTCTGAATTCTTTCATTCATGCCTCTTGCCATTTTCTTATCCTCCTATTTTTGTGTTGGTATACCCTGCATCCTGAAAAAGCTTTACAAAACTTTCCATCTCTTCTTTTTCCGGTGCATGTAAATCAGTTCCCTTGTATTCCATACCCAACTTCGGATATTTACTGCTTCCTGTATTATGGTAAGGCAGCAGATTAACCTGTGCCGGGTGAATGCCGTGTTTCTTCAGAAAATGAATGGTATCTTCCATGTTCTGCACATTGCCGTTCACTTCTTTGATCGTCGGGATTCGGATGTAAATCCTTGCTCCTGCATCTGAAAGCTTCACCAGGTTATCCAGGATCAGCTTATTGTCAACTCCGATATACTTTTTATGTAATTCCGGATCCATCACTTTTACGTCATATAAAAACGTATCTACATACGGTAAAATTGCTTCAAATTTATCATACGAAACATATCCGCAGGTGTCAATGGTAAGCGAAATTTCTTCTTTTTTAAGCGCTTTCGCGATCTGTAAAATATAATCCGTTGACATCGCCATCACTTCCCCACCGGAAAGTGTGACTCCACCGCCGGACTGTTCATAAAACATCCGGTCTTTCATCAGTTCTTTTACCATTTCCTTTACCGGATACTCCTGCCCTACGATCTCTCGAATGCCCTGCGGGCAGAAATTATCGCATTTTCCACAAAGCTGGCATTTCTCTTTGTCAAGCTCCGGCTTTCCATCTACCATAGTGATGGCATCGTTCGGACAGACCTTCGCACAGGTTCCACATCCGACGCACTTTTCTTTATCACACTGAAGTTCTCTCTCAAAACGCTGTGTCTCAGGGTTGTGACACCACTCGCACTTTAATGGACATCCTTTAAAAAATACAGTAGTACGAATTCCATCTCCGTCATGGATCGAATACTTCTGAATATTCGTTACTAAATTCATGGTAACTCTCCTTCTTGTCATTTTACTTTTTAGACTAACGTTTGTACCATAGTCTAAAGATACCAAAAAAACAAATAATTGTCAATCCTTTGGCAAACTTCTTCTCAAATATTTTTACAATCCTGATCTTCTTTCCTTAAACAGACGAAACTCTGCACTCAGCTCATCACATATATAAAGAAGAGATACTTCACAGACTGTTTTTATCTGCAAAGTACCTCCCACTTCTCTATTGTACATTCTTCAAAATCACACACTGATTACCTCTGGAACGAAAAGCCGATTCAAACTGTGCTCTGTCATAGCTCACAATCCCTTCAATCGGGTCTGCAACAGTCACACTGTCTGCACTGTATCCGATCAGTACAACACAATGATCGTTCATCGCCCAGCTGGCTTCTCTTCCATCTTCCGTATTCCAGCTTTCCATTATCTGACGTTCTTCCATACCAATTGTTCCCCATACAACCACGGGGGTTCCTTCACTTACAAAACGATACAGCTGTTCCGGCTCTGATCCTGTCTCGTCCTCTGCTTTCATTGCATTTCCATTATCTGCAAGATAGCCATCTGCTGCCGTCACGATTGCTCCCGCTCCGCAGCTTAATCCATCCGTCTCTGACTGTGGATTTCCTATAAAATAATTGTAAATATCATTTCCATATAAAGTTTCATTGTTTCCGTAATAAGTGTTGGTCCATCCAACTGTCGGTAAATATTTGAGTGCCATTGCCATCTTATCTGCAGAATATCCATAATAATTCAAAGCCATTGTAAGAGATGTGATCTCACATCCGGTAGGAAGCTCAGGCATCTGTCCTGTAAATGCAAAATCAGAAATACTGCTACTCTCCGGAAGGGGTGTCTTTTTCACCATTTCCGCATTTTTTATCTTCTGCGTCTTTGCTGTCGTTTTCTCCACTGCTGTAACAGACTGTCTTGCTCCTTTGATCTGTTCTAATTTTGCTTCTATATATGTAGTATCTTTTAATGTAAATCCTACGATAACGGCGCCAACCAGTATCCCTGCTGCCGCTGCGATCCATTTTGCTGCACTGCGAATCTGCATTCGTACCTCCGTTTCTTAACAGTTCTGTAACAATTCCGTCATATATACTACAACTTTTTTCGTGTTTCGTCAAATCTGCGGGGGAGTTTTCACAAATATTTCATAAATGAGAGTTGGCAGCATAAGTGATTCCAGATAGAAGGATTGCCTGCGCAATGGGTGCAGATCCGATAAAAATTAATCTGTCCTGCTGTTTTTTATCAATCGAATGAAATCCTGGCAAATACTATGCCATATATTTCTTCTTCAGTTCTTCCACCTTCGCGGTATAAGCCTCCTGCTGCTTTTTCTGCATGATCTCACTCTTAATCTGCTCTTTTACATCATCAAGCTTCGCATCTTCGGCTCCTTTCTTATCTTCCACTTTGATCAGATGGTATCCAAACTGTGTCTTGACCGGTCCAACCACATGTCCGATTTCTGCTGCAAATGCGGCATCTTCGAATTCTTTGACCATCTGTCCTTTTCCGAATTCGCCAAGGTCTCCACCGTTTGCTCCTGACGGGCAGGTAGAAGATTCTTTTGCAACATCCTCAAATGCTTTCCCACCACTTACGATGGATTCAAGTAGTTCGTTACATTTGTCTTCGGAATCAACCAGAATATGTTTTGCATGAACAGATGCTCCTTTTGCAAATCTTGCTTTGTTTGCTTCAAAATATTCTCTGATCTCTTCATCTGAAATTGTGATTCCCTCAAAGATCTTGCCGATCGCCATCTGTGCAAGGATATCTTTTCTTGCATTTTCCAGAATTGCTTTAAACTTTTCTGTCTCGTCTAACTTTTCTTCTTCACCATATTTTGCAAGTGCATAAACTGCGATCAGCTGATCAACACACTGTTTGCGGAAATCCGGATGGGATGCGTATACCTGCTGTTCTCTCGGAAGGCTTGCGATAAATGCATCTACCTCTGCTGATGTAATTTCATGTCCGCAGATTACTGCTTCAACTGTTTTTTCCATAATTTCTTTGTACTCCTTTTTTCTCGTAGTGTTTCAATTGTACCATTTCATACGGTGTTAGTCAAAGTTGGTTTTATTTCTATGAAACTTCTCTTCATCTGATATCTTTTCTTCCGACTTCATGTTATACTTCGTTTAGGTATGTTTTTTTAGTTTTTTCATTGGAGGTTATTAACATGTCAAACGAAAGTACAAAAACCAATCAGATTACCGAAGGAGTTATCTGGAAGCAATTATTGATTTTTTTCTTTCCTATTGTAGTTGGAACTTTGTTTCAACAGCTTTATAACACCGTAGATGCTGTCATCGTCGGTCGTTTTGTCGGAAAGGGCGCACTTGCCGCAGTCGGGGGATCTTCTGCCGTTCTTTCCAATCTGATCATCGGATGTTTTACGGGACTTGCAAGCGGTGCATCTGTAATTGTTTCTCAGTTTTATGGAGCAAAGGATGAGCGGAATCTGCAAAAGAGTCTGCATACCGCCTATGCTTTTTCCGTTATTCTCAGTATTGTATTTACAATACTCGGATGGGCCTTAACACCATTTCTTTTGAAGCTCATCGATACACCTGCAGATACACTTGCAGATTCTATTCTTTATCTGCGGATTTACTTTTTAGGTATTTTCGGTACCTTGATTTTTAATATAGGCTCAGCCATCATGCGCTCCATCGGTGATTCCCGCAGACCACTATATTACCTGATCGTCTGTTGTTTTCTAAACATCATCCTCGATCTGGTACTGGTAATTGTATTTGATATGGGAATTGTCGGAGCCGCTATCGCGACCATTATTTCACAGGCAGTAAGTGCAATCCTTGTTACCAATGCACTGATGAAAAAATATGATGACTGCAAGCTTTATCTGAGCAAACTGCACATAGACCTTTTGAAGCTGCGTCTGGAATTCCGCATCGGTATTCCAAGTGCACTGCAGGCATTTATGTACAGTATTACCAATATCATTATTCAGGCAGCGATCAATGGTTTCGGAACCGATACTGCCGCTGCATGGGCTTCTTTTGGTAAACTGGATGCGCTTTTCTGGACAGTCAACGGAGCATTCGGAATTGCAATCACAACCTTTGCCGGACAAAATTATGGAGCAGGTAAAAAAGAACGTATTTTCAAAAGTGTACGTATCTGCCTTGCCATGGCAGTGGCTGTATGCGGAGGGATCGTGCTGTTTTTAGCCATCTTCTGCCGCCCACTGTTCTCAATTTTTACGACAGATCAAAATGTGATCAATATCGGTATTGATATGCTGCGTTTTATGGCACCGTGCTACACTATTTATGTATTTATTGAAGTTCTCTCCGGTGCACTTCGCGGAACCGGCGATGTCCTGCTGCCGACACTGATCACACTTGGCGGCGTATGTCTGATCCGTATTCCGTGGATTATGTTTGTCTTACCGGCACACCATACCACAACCTGTGTAATGCTTAGTTATCCGATTTCCTGGATCACTACCACAGCTTTGATCATACCGTACTATTTATATAGAAAAAAACATGCCTACGATTAAGGAGAATTGAACATGGCCAAATCCGAATCTACCAAATACCGGCTCGCCGAAGCAATGAAAACCTGTATGAAGACCACTTCTGTCGATGATATCACCATCCGCCAGATTGTGGAAGTCTGCGGCGTCACACGCCAGACCTTTTACCGCAATTTTCTTGATAAATACGATCTGATCAACTGGTATTTTGACAAACTTCTTCTTAAATCATTTGAACATATGGGCGAAGGTACCACTGTTTATGACGGACTGGTCAAAAAATTTGAATATTTAAAGGAAGAGCACCTGTTTTTCGCTGCAGCATTCCGCTCTGATGATCAGAACTCTTTAAAAGAACATGATTTTGAACTGATTCTGGAATTCTATTCAAACCTTATTTTCCAGAAAACCGGAAGACGCCCGGATGCAGAAACTTCATTTCTTTTAGAGATGTACTGCCGTGGCTCGATTTACATGACTGTCAAATGGCTGCTTGGCGGAATGAAATTTCCGCCTGCGCAGCTTGCAAAACAACTAGTACTTGGCATGCCGGAAAAACTTGTGCAACTCTTCACTGATTTGCATATTTTGTCTTAATTTTTTGTATAAATGTTACACTTTTCATATTCTGTAACTTTTTTTACCACCTTCTTATTGTTAAAATAGTATCAGAAACAAGTGATTTTATCATAAACGAAAAGGAGATATGTATCATGGCAAACAGAATTATGTTAAATCAGACATCTTATCATGGAGCAGGTGCAATCGCAGAGATTGCAACAGAAGCAAAAGCTCACGGTTTCAAAAAAGCTCTTGTATGTTCTGACCCGGATCTGATCAAATTCAATGTTACTTCCAAAGTAACAGATATCTTAGACAAAGAAGGACTTGCTTACGAAATCTACTCTGATATCAAAGCAAACCCGACTATCGAGAACGTACAGCACGGTGTACAGGCTTTCAAAAATTCAGGTGCTGATTACATCATCGCAATCGGCGGCGGATCTTCTATGGATACTTCCAAAGCAATCGGTATCATCATCGCAAACCCGGAATTTGAAGATGTAAGAAGCCTGGAGGGTGTGGCTCCGACAAAGAAACCTTGCGTTCCGATCATTGCCGTTCCGACAACAGCCGGTACTGCTGCAGAAGTTACGATCAACTATGTAGTAACAGATGTAGAAAAGAAACGTAAATTCGTCTGTGTAGACCCACATGATATGCCAATCATCGCTGTTG
>OHAD01000777.1_pt1 | contig 34406 bp, 29 predicted proteins | sample 1577011 | NCBI WGS metagenome assembly OHAD01 (sample SAMEA3541510, study PRJEB24748) | human gut metagenome | biome: human gut; feature: human-associated habitat; material: faeces | place: China | collected 2012 | reverse complement strand
ACCGGCATCAACCACAAGATCGGCGAGGTTCACGACGGCGGCGCTACCATGGACTTTACCCCGAGCTGTCCCCATCGTCGAATCAATGACGGCAATGACACTGTTGGATTATCTACTGATACAACAAGCGAAACGCTTTTAAATGGACAATGGACAACTGACAATTATTTGATACACATTTCAATTGTCAATTGTTCATTATTCATGGTGATACGGTTCGTTATTCAGAATCGTCATCGCCCGATAGATCTGCTCGATAAAGATCAGACGAATCATTTGGTGGGAGAAAGTCATCTTGCTTAAGGATATTTTCTCGGCAGCAGCTTTATAAACGGCATCACTGAAACCATACGGACCACCGACAACAAAAACCAGACGCTTCGGAACCGTATGCGTCTTTCTTTCTATATAGGCAGAAAACTGCATCGAGGTAAATTCTTTTCCTTTTTCATCCAACAAAACCAAATAATCTCCCGGCTGTAATGTTTTCAGAATCAATTCACCTTCTTTCTCTTTCTGTTGGGATTCGGAAAGATTCCTGACGTTCTTAATATCAGGGATCACTTCCATTTCAAAAGGGATATAATGAACCAGACGGTTCTTATACTCATTGATCGCTTCCACAAAATAGCCGGCATCCGTCTTGCCGATCACAATCAGTGCAATTTTCATTCGTTTACATTTTAGAGATTGAGGACGCTAAATTACAGGAAAAAATACATACCTTTGCACGATAATACTCACAAAAAGAGGAGAAAGCTTATGAAACGATTATTTCTGACGTTGGCATTGGTTCTCTCGGTTCTGAGCGTAATGGCTGCCGATATACTTCCTATATCGAACGCTTTTAAAGGAGGCAACGCCTCGTCGCTCAGCGGATCAATGGACAAGGAAGTCGATATGGCCCTACCGGGTTCATCCAAAAAGTGCAACGCAAACGACGCTGTTTCAATGCTGAACACCTTCTTCGGAGGGAACAAGCCGACAGGATTCACAGTCGTTCACCATGCTGATAAAAAAGAAAATGGCTTCTTTGTTGCCAAACTGCCTACTTCATCCGGTGAATATCGCGTAAACGTGACATACCGTGCAGAAGGAAACAAAGCGATAATACAGTCTATCAGAATTGAATAAAAAGATCTTACAAACAATAACATGAACGTACAAGAAACAAAAGAACAACTGATTGCAGAACTGATCCGCCTGGCATTTGCAGAAGATATAGGTGATGGCGACCATACGACTTTATGTTGTATTCCGGCTACGGAAATGGGTAAGAGCCAACTGATCGTGAAGGAAGACGGCGTATTGGCCGGGGTCGAAATGGCTGAACGTATTTTCCACACATTCGATCCGGATCTGAAAATGACGACATTCATCCACGACGGAGCCGAAGTGAAGAAAGGCGATATCGCTTTCGTAGTCGAAGGTAAGGTACAGTCTTTGCTGCAAACGGAACGCCTGATGCTCAATGTCATGCAACGCATGAGTGGTATTGCAACCACGACACGCAAATATGTCAAAGCATTGGAAGGAACGAAAACACGCGTACTGGATACGCGTAAGACAACTCCGGGCCTGCGCATGATCGAAAAAGAAGCGGTTAAAATTGGTGGCGGCGTCAATCATCGTATCGGGCTGTTCGATATGATTTTGCTGAAAGACAACCATGTAGACTTCGCCGGCGGTATTGAAGCGGCCATTACACGTTGCCATCAGTATTTGAAAGAGAAAAACAAGGATTTGAAGATCGAAATCGAAGTTCGTAACTTCGATGAATTACAGGAAGCGATGCGCGTCGGCGGTATCGACCGTATCATGCTGGACAACTTCAATATCGAGAATACAAAAAAAGCTGTCGAAATGGTTGCCGGACGTTATGAACTGGAATCTTCCGGTGGTATCACATTCGCCACGCTTCGCGATTATGCCGAATGTGGTGTGGATTACATCTCGGTCGGAGCACTGACACACTCTGTCAAGGGGCTGGATATGAGCTTCAAGGCTTGCTGAAAAACTTTAGTTGGGGGGCGAGCGACCTCGCCCCTACGAAATACGCGTTACGACGTCACCCCGTAATTGGTATTGCTGATTGCTCTCCGGGCATGTGGCGATACCTTTTTCATTGAAGGAGAGGCGATGCCCGTATTCGCTCACCCAACCGATCCGGCGGGAAGGGTTGCCAACTACCAAAGCGTATGGCGGAATATCTTTGGTCACTACACTTCCCGCACCTATAATGCAACGGTCGCCAATAGTTACCCCGGGACAAATAACAGCGCCACCGCCAATCCAGCAATCTTCACCTATCGTCACCGGATAGGCATACTCCTGCTCTACACGCCTCTCCAGATAATCAAACGGGTGTTGAGGGGTATAAATCTGCACACAAGGCCCTATCAACGTATATGCCCCAACAGTGATATAGCCACCGTCCAGAAAAGTACAATTGGAGTTGATAAAGACATGTTCCCCAAGGCGGATACCATCACCATGATCGCAACAAAAAGGCGGGCAAATAGTGGCAGAAGCTGGAATACCGGGTATCAATTCTTCCAATACGCTCCGGCATTCTTCCTCATAACCGCTCATAGCGTTCAGCTTCAGCAACAGTTTTTTCGCACGTTTAAAACGCTCTTGAATTTCCGGGGAAGCCGTATTCGCCAATTGTGAACTCCGCATTTTATCTACCTCATCCATATTCTTATCCATTTTTATTGTACAATATACTACAAGCCATTACATATATGCAGCAATGCCGTCAGTTTCTCCATCCAGTCTTCATCGGGAGCCACATGCAATCCGCGTATGCCAAATGCTTCCGCCGCCTTGATATTCTTTAAACTGTCATCTACAAATATCGTTTCTTCAGCTTTCATACCGTCAGCAGCCAATGCTTTCAGGAAAATATCCGGTTCAGGCTTGTAAGCCTGCATTTCATAGCTGCAAAACAGCGTATCAAAATAATCGCTTATCGGTTTATGTTCGTCACTGAACTTATCACTGCGGGTAAAAGCCATAATAAACGGATTAGTATTGCTAAGCAGGCAAATGTGATATTCCTCTTTTAACTTCAATAAATTGTGAAGCCGGTTCAGAGGCACATCACGTATAAAGCCCAGCCAGCAATATTGCGCCTCATCCCAACCGACAGATTCGCGCCCGGCAGCCTCAGCCATTCTCCGGCAAAACTCACCGGCATCAATCTTTCCCGTCTCTACATCCAGGAAAAATCCCTTTTGGCCGTATTCTCCCATATACTCATCCGTATTCACTCCTGCTTCACGAAAACGGCGGAAAGCCTCTTCCGAATTCTGGCGGAATATCACACCGCCCATATCAAATAATATATTCTTTATCATATACCAATGCTTATTTAAGGAAAACGGACACCCGTTGCCGGATGTCCGCTTTATTACAATAATATATCAACCGGCTTATTTATATTCCTGCCAGCTCTTGATTTGGATATCTTCCATCTTCATCTCACAGAAAGCTTCAATGAAAGCACCTGCCAGACGGGCATTCGTAATCAACGGAATATTATGGTCGATAGCACCGCGGCGAATCTTGTAACCGTTGGTCAGCTCGCGTTTAGAGTGGTTCTTCGGAATATTTACAATCAAGTCGAACTTATGTTCGGCAATCATTGTCATTACATTATTCTCCGCATCGGCACGTTCATCCGGCCAGAACACAGCTTCGGTGCTTACACCGTGCGCATTGAGGAATGCAGCGGTACCTGCCGTAGCGTAAATCTTATATCCCTTCGCAAAAAGCATGCGGCTGGCATCCAGCAAGTCCACTTTCGATTTCATTGCACCGGAAGAGAACATCACACCTTTTTCTGGACGCGGAATCTTGAAACCGGTAGCAATCATGGAGTTCAGCAATGCTTCGGAGAAGTCGTCGCCGATACAGCCTACCTCCCCCGTAGAAGACATATCCACGCCCAATACCGGGTCTGCGTTATGCAGGCGGGAGAATGAAAACTGGGAAGCCTTCACGCCAATCCAGTCGATGTCAAACGCCGACTTGTCCGGACGAGAGTAAGGAGCATCCAGCATAATCTTCGTGGCCGTCTCGATAAAGTTACGTTTCAGCACTTTGGATACAAACGGGAAACTACGTGAAGCACGCAGGTTACATTCGATAACTTTCACCTCATTGTTACGTGCCAGGAACTGGATGTTGAAAGGACCGGAGATATTGAGTTCCTTTGCAATCTGACGACTGATTTTCTTGATACGGCGTGCCGTAGCGAAGTAAATTTTCTGTGCCGGGAATACCAACGTAGCGTCACCGGAGTGCACACCGGCAAACTCAACATGCTCGGAAATGGCATATTCCACCACCTCGCCGTTCTGTGCCACGGCATCGAACTCAATCTCTTTCGTATTCTGCAGGAACTGGGAAACCACTACCGGATATTCCTTGGAAACCTCGGCAGCCATTTTCAGGAAGTTCTCCAATTCTTCTTCATCGTAGCATACATTCATTGCAGCACCGGAAAGCACATACGACGGACGCACCAATACCGGATAGCCTACTTTCTCAACGAAGCCCTTCACATCTTCCAGACTGGTAAGTTCCTGCCAAGCCGGCTGGTCGATGCCGAGCTGGTCGAGCATGGCAGAGAATTTATTACGATTCTCTGCACGGTCGATAGAAACAGGCGAAGTACCCAATACAGGAACAGACTGACGATAGAGTTTCATTGCCAGATTGTTAGGGATCTGACCGCCTACGGATACGATTACGCCGCGCGGCTGTTCGAGGTCTATAACATCGAGCACACGTTCAAAAGAAAGTTCGTCGAAGTACAGACGGTCGCACATATCGTAGTCGGTAGATACTGTTTCGGGGTTATAGTTAATCATGATGGATTTGTACCCCAACTTGCGTGCAGTCTGGATAGCGTTCACCGAACACCAGTCGAACTCAACGGAAGAACCGATGCGGTAAGCTCCCGAACCCAATACAACTACCGATTTTTCATTCTTATAATAGTTCACATCATACCCTTGTACGGCATACGTCATATAAAGGTAGTTCGTCAGTTCCGGATGCTCGGAAGCGACGGTATTGATACGTTTCACAGCCGGAAGAATACCTAGTTCCTTACGACGGGCGCGTACCATAAGGTTTTCCTTTTCCATATTACCTTCCGGATTCAGTACGAAACGTGCAATCTGGAAGTCGGAGAAACCAAGCACTTTCGCTTCACGCAGCACATCGGCAGGAATATCCTCCACCTTATTATATTGTGAGAGTTTATTCTTATAGTCTACAATGTTCTTCAGTTTGCCGAGGAACCAAGGGTCAATCTTCGTCAGCTCAAAGATACGGTCGATTGTATAACCTTTTTCCAGAGCCTGGGCAATAGCAAACACACGCAGATCGGTGGGGTGAGCCAATTCGTGATCCAAATCTTCGAATTCCACACTATCATTACCCACAAAGCCGTGCATGCCCTGACCTATCATACGCAAACCTTTCTGGATAATTTCCTCGAAAGAACGGCCGATAGACATGATTTCACCTACAGACTTCATGCTTGAACCGATTTCGCGAGACACACCTGCAAACTTCGTCAAATCCCAACGGGGAATCTTACAAATCAGGTAGTCCAATTGCGGAGCTTCGTAAGCAGAATTAGGAGTTCCCATTTCACCGATTTGGTCGAGCGTATAACCCAATGCAATCTTGGCGGCAACAAAAGCGAGCGGATAACCGGTAGCTTTGGATGCCAATGCAGAAGAACGGGACAAGCGGGCGTTCACCTCAATTACGCGATAGTCGTTGGTTTCGGCGTTGAACGCATACTGAATGTTACATTCACCCACGATACCGAGGTGACGGATACACTTGGTAGAAAGTTCCTGCAACATCTTCACCTGTTCGTCGGTAAGCGAGCAGGTAGGAGCAACCACGATAGACTCACCGGTATGGATGCCCAGAGGGTCGAAGTTTTCCATACTTGCTACGGTGAAGCAGTGGTCGTTGGCGTCGCGGATTACCTCGAATTCGATTTCTTTCCAACCTTTCAGGGATTCTTCCACCAGGATTTGCTTGGAGAACGTGAAAGAACTTTCAGCCAGTTTGACAAACGCTTCCTCGTCCGGACAGATACCGCTGCCCAAACCACCCAAAGCATAAGCCGAGCGTACCATTACCGGATATCCGATTTCGCGGGCAGCTTTCAAGGCATCTTCCATGCTTTCCACAGCGTGGCTCTTCGGAGTTTTCATAGGAATTTCATCCAACTTCTTCACAAAGAGGTCGCGGTCTTCCGTGTACATGATAGCCTCTACCGAAGTACCCAACACACGCACGCCGTATTTCTGCAAAGTACCGTTCAGGTAAAGTTCCGTACCGCAGTTCAGCGCAGTCTGTCCGCCGAAAGCCAGCAGAATGCCGTCCGGCTGTTCTTTTTTGATGATTTCTTCTACGAAATAAGGAGTTACCGGCAAGAAATAAACTTTATCGGCAATACCTTCTGATGTCTGAATTGTAGCAATATTCGGGTTTACCAATACCGAACCCACACCTTCTTCGCGCAAAGCCTTCAAAGCCTGCGAACCGGAATAATCAAACTCTCCGGCCTGACCGATCTTGAGCGCACCCGAGCCCAAGACAAGCACTTTCTTCAAATTCTTTTCCATATTCTCTTATTGTCTATTTAAGTTCATTCTTCACATTCCGGCACAAAAAAAATGCGTTACCCCGAATAAGGATTAACGCATTACCAAAGAACTAAAAATATCGTTTTCGGAAAAAGAGAAACCGACAGCCAGCGAATGAAATTCATTCGAACGTAGGTTATATGTACTTCTCTTTTCCTGCGATTGCATAGTTATCTCTAAAATTTCTGCAAAGTAACGACTTATTTACGATTTGAGCAAATTAATCAAAGGAATAAATTTCTTATCCGAAAAGAATAATTACTTTTACCGCAATGCAATCTTTGAATATAGCAGGAAGGATACTTCTTGAAGAAAAATCAAACAGACACCAAAGGATATGGGGGAGGGGATAAAAACAGAAAAGCAAGCATCAGCCTTCCCGGATGTTATAACGAGGTTTGAACGACAGAGCGTACTTTCACTGTTTAATTTTTAAAGTAATGCACTGCATTCGATAAAAATAATGGTATCTTTGCATTCCATTATAACAGACAGCGTTTTATGAAGAAAAAATAATCAATACAGATATGGCAAAAGAAAAAATCATCCTTACGGGCGACCGCCCCACGGGACGCCTGCATATCGGACATTATGTAGGCTCATTAAGACGCAGAGTGGAGTTGCAGAACTCCGGACTGTATGACAAGACGTTCGTGTTCATAGCCGATGCACAAGCATTGACAGATAACATGGAAAACCCGGAAAAGGTACGTCAAAACGTTATCGAAGTAGCTCTCGACTATCTGGCTTGCGGATTGGATCCTACGAAGAGTACCATCTTTATCCAGTCGCAGATTCCGGAATTGTGCGAACTGACATTCTATTATATGGACCTTGTCACCGTATCGCGTCTGCAACGTAATCCGACGGTAAAGACGGAAATCCAGATGCGCAACTTTGAAACAAGTATTCCGGTGGGGTTCTTCACCTACCCTATCAGCCAGGCTGCGGACATTACGGCGTTCCGCGCCACCACCGTTCCCGTTGGCGAAGATCAGGAACCGATGATTGAACAAGCCCGTGAAATCGTACGCCGCTTCAACTTTATCTACGGCGACACATTGGTAGAACCGGAAATCCTTCTGCCTGACAATGCGGCCTGTCTGCGTCTGCCGGGTACAGACGGAAAAGCCAAGATGAGTAAGTCTTTGGGCAACTGTATCTACCTTTCCGATACAGCCGACGAGATTCAGAAGAAAGTGAAGAGCATGTACACCGACCCCGATCATCTGCGCGTACAAGACCCGGGCAAGATTGAGGGGAATACCGTATTTACTTATTTGGACGCTTTCTGCCGCCCCAAACACTTCGAACGTTACCTGCCCGACTATCCTTCTCTGGAAGAACTGAAAGCCCACTATCAACGTGGTGGTTTAGGCGATATGAAAGTGAAAGGCTTCCTCAACAATATCATGCAGGAAACCTTGGAGCCGATTCGTAACCGCCGCAAGGAATTCGAAAAAGATATTCCAGCTATCTATGATATGCTGAAGAAAGGCTGTGAAGCGGCACGCGAAACAGCCGCAGCGACATTGGACGACGTGCGTCGTGCCATGAAGATTAACTATTTCGATGATGCGGAACTTATCGCAGAGCAGGTAAAGAAATTCAGCGCGGAATAATCTCCGCGCGGCAAGGCATAAAAGAAAGGGCTGTATCCGGTAGCGGATACAGCCCTTGTTCTTTTCTATTTATCTGTTAGTTAGCAGATTTCACTAATACCACACGGTTCAGAATCGGTTGTCCGAACTTGTCGACACCACCATCGGCAGAAATTTTCAAGCGGTTGGCAGGGATACCGTAATCCTTTACCAAAACATCCACTACAGCCTGTGCACGTTTCAAGCTCAGCTCTTTGTTGAATTCAGGAGTACCTGTTGCAGAGTCGGCATAGCCGTTTACGGTGTAGGTAGTGTTCGGGAACTCTTGCATCTGTTTGGCCAGATAAGAAATGTTCATCACCTCACGCGGAGATACTTCGGCAGAGCCAATCTTGAAGAATACGGTACGCGGTGCGATATTCGGATCGGTAACGACAACTTCAGTTTCAGTAACTTCCACCGGTTTGTTCTGTGCAGCGGTCAGGGCCGACTCCAACTGTTGGTTGGCAGCAGCCATTTCAGCTATCTGCTGTTGCATGGCAGACAGCTCAAGAGCGGAAATCAATTGTGGCGTCGGACGGTTGAAACCACGTTTCGGGAAGTGGTAAGTCAAACCAAGCGTTGCACTGAACACACCATCATACCCCTTACCGGCAACTGTTCCGTCAAATTTATCTTCGGCTCCCATTGCACTAAGTTCCAGATTAATGTCTATTGCATTTGAAATGCGAAAGCGGTTGATGATACCGGCATTCAGAGCAAGTGCCTGACGGTGAGGCTTCGTATAGTTATGAGTGAGACCGGCACCCAGATAAGGAATGATTTCATATACACGGTCTTCGTTGTATCCACCAAACAAGGCATTCAGGTTGAACATTACATCACCGTGGAAATTCATGTAATCAAAGCGTTGCTTGTACGAGCCATTCGCACGCTGAGTACCCTTTACATAATCAGCAAAGGGGTCCATGGTAAAGCCTTTTGCCTGAAGGCCGCTATACTGCAAACGTAATCCGAGCCCCGGAGTAAACCATTTACCCACAGAAATATTCATCGTGGGACTAATGCGCTTTCCGAAATCACCCAACTGCTGGTCGTTATCTCCATACATTACCGATGCACCGCCACCGATAGAGAAAAACCAGTTGCTCCAGAATGGATTTGTGATTACCTGGTACTTATCCTGTACCTGAATAATGTCAACCTGCTCTACAACAACAGGTTTTTGTTGTGCCATAGTGGCAGCAGATACGCCGGCCAAAGCCAGCAACATTAGAATCTTTTTCATATACCTTAAAATAGTTAAGTTGGTTAATTAAATTCTTTATCATTCAAACTGATTAATTAACGCCGACAAGACTAAAAGGTTCTGAAAAAAAGATTTTTTTTAATTGTTATGGATAAATAATGTACAAATCATCATTTCTGGAACAACTTTTCAATATCCTCTTCTCTGATAGTGGAAAGCACCGTACGGCCATCAGGCGTATAGCTGGGCGTGGAACAGGCAAAAAGGCTGTCTACCAAATTGGACATCTCATCATTGCTCAGCACCTGTCCGTAAACGATAGCTGCTGCGCGCGCCAGTGTCAGCGCAAGGATTGTCCGGACTTCTTCCTTGACGTCACTGCCTTTCTCCATGGCGGTATGTACCATATTGCGCACCAGTTCCACCGGATTCAACCCCTCGATGCCGGAAGGAATACCATTGATAGCGTAACTGCCGCCACCTAAAGGACTGAGGTCGAAACCGACTGCCGCCAAATCGTCCGACAGACTTTCCAACACCGCAGCTTCGGAAACCGGCAATTGAATCAATTCCGGAAATAACACACCCTGAGATACTCCCTGCCTTTGGCGAATTTGAGTCATGTACCGGTCGAACAGCACACGGACATGCGCACGGTGCTGATCTATCAACATCAGACCGGATTTTACGGAAGTAAGGATAAAACGTCCTTTGAATTGCAAATGCTGTGCCCCCTTCTCCATGGAAGAAGAATCACCGGAATACAAAGAAGAAGATTGGGAAGCGGGCTCAACGGCTTCCGTTACAGCGGAAACCGCCTCCTCGAAAGCAAGCGGTTCTTCCTCGACAGGCTCATTCATTCTACTTGCTTTCTCCAAACCGGAATACAGCCCTTCCCACTCTACGCTTTGGCGCGGATAACTTCCTCCGCTGCTATAAGAAGAGGCAGAGGAAGTCTTGAAAGGATTGAAGTCCGCATTATAATGCACCTTAGGCGGTTCGATGGGACGGCTCTGCTCAAATGCCGGAATGTCAGGCATGCCCTCTGTATCAAAGTCTATGGACGGTACAGCATTGAATTTTCCAAGCGATTCTTTCACAGCCGCTGAAAGTATCTGCCAAATAGCCTGCTCGTTCTCAAACTTGATTTCCGTCTTTGTAGGATGAATGTTTACATCTATATTCGCAGGGTCTACCTCGAAATAGATGAAATAGGATATCTGTTCACCGGCAGGAATCAGTTGCTCATAGGCATCCATAACTGCCTTATGAAAATATGGATGGCGCATATAACGGCCGTTCACAAAAAAATACTGGTGCGCACCTTTCTTACGGGATGCCTCCGGCTTTGCCACAAAACCGGAAACTTTTATCATCGTCGTGTCTACATCCACCGAAAGCAACTGCTGGTTCAACTTCTTACCGAATATGGCGAGAATGCGCTGGCGCAACGGCATGACAGGTAAATTGAACAACTCCGCATCATTACTATACAGATAGAAAGCAACATCCGGATGCACCAAGGCTATGCGCTCAAACTCGGCAAGAATATTGCTTAATTCCGTTGAATTTGCTTTCAGAAACTTACGGCGGGCAGGAATATTGAAGAATAGGTTCTTCACTGAAAAGTTACTTCCCTTAGGACAAGAAACGGCCTCCTGACTCTCTACTTTGGAACCGGCAATAACCAGACGCGTACCAAGTTCTTCACCAGCCGGACGGGTTTTCAACTCTACCTCCGCCACCGCCGCAACAGACGCCAGCGCTTCACCGCGAAAACCCATTGTACGTAACGCAAACAAATCAGAGGCCTCACGTATCTTGGAAGTGGCATGACGCTCAAAGGACAGACGCGCATCCGTTTCGGACATTCCTTTTCCATCGTCAATAACCTGGATGCAGGTCTTTCCGGCATCCGTTACCAAAACATGTATTTCTGTGGCTTCTGCATCAATCGCGTTTTCTACCAATTCCTTGATGACAGACGCCGGACGCTGAATCACCTCTCCGGCAGCAATCTGGTTCGCAACCGAATCGGGCAGCAAATGAATGATATCGCTCATGATAAGTATAAAGTATAAAGTATGAAATAAAGGGTACAGAAAAAATTAGATAATACCGTTGGTAATGGCATACCACAAATATATCAGCAATGCCACAACCACTAGTATCACCCCCAGATGCACCGGTCTGCGTCCGCTTTCCTTACGACGTTTCAGATGGGTAGTGCCTTCAATGAACTTCCCCCGGATATCTTCGGGCGAAAATTCCTTTTCCGGCAACATGCCTAACTCGCGTTTGGCATCTTCCTCCATTTTGGCCAGTTTCTCTTTCCGTTCATCTACATAAATGTATGAATGATGAAATCCCCTCGGCTTACGCATTGCAAACATTCCCATAGCATTATTTTTTAGTTCGTTTTATATGCATATCTCTTGGCGAAGTTAAAGGTTTCCGGTCACTTTTCTGCAATGTTTCACCCGCTTTTTTACCCCGCCACTCAAAGATGTCATCCTTGTTCAAGGGACGAATATAATCAAACCACACAAATGAAGGAAGTTTCATCTTGTCGGCCGGTATTTGGTCCATAGGATACAATATGCCGTTGGACTTGCCTATCAAGGCAGCTTCTTCCATTTTACGGTCTTTGAGATAAATACGCAGGAAACTGCCTTCGGCATAGTTCATGCCAATCATTGTACTGTCTTTCTCTTCCGGATAGAACACAATCAGGACATTACCGTTCACATCTACCCGGCGCATATCTCCGTCCTGGAAAAAAGCTTTCATCTCCTTGCCTGTCACTTGGTTATAATGGATAGAATCTTTCTGTTCCACAGCCAGCGCCTGATTAATGATGTGCGCCCAGTCGATGGTGCTGTCGTTCATGTAGACCTTTACCTCCTCACCAAGCAACTGCTGCGCACCGTGCCACAAAACAGGGTCGGTATACATCGTCAAACAGGAATCCTTGGAATTATAAACCAAAGAATCGCACACTGCCTGCACATCTGTCCGGTAAGCACGCACCTTGTGATAAACACGCATTTCACGATAGGCAGAGTCTGTATTCATGTGGTAAGTTACCAAACGCAGTGTATCACCATGCATAAAAAGACTGTCACCCTGAGAATAGTCTATAGCAACGGCACGTTGGGTAGCAATGGCATTACCGGTTAGCTCATTATAAAAACAGTAATTGCCGGTAAGCATATTCTTGTTCACCGTATCATTCATCTGTACGTTATCGAAAGCTTCACCATAACCCAGCTTGCGGTCATAGAAAAGACTGTCTCCGGTAAGTTTCTTGCCTTCATTAGTCAAAATGGAACGGTCCAACAGCTCTGCTTGCTCGGATACGGTATTGTATTCTCCACGCTCCGAATAGATATGGTTCTTATCACTGACTATGTCAGAAGGCCCCAAAATCGTAGCGATTTTGGACTCCGTACTGTACTTTAACGTATCGGAAGTCAGGACAAACTTCGGATTTACCAATTTCACTTCATGGTTGAACACTGCCAGTTTGGTTGCCGGGCTGTATTCTCCCCATTCGGAAGTCAGGACATTTTCTTCATCGGTCAGCGTACCGCCGTCAAAGTAATATCCTAAATTATACAGACGGTCATAGTTCAAGCTATCCGTAGTAAGTTCCGTATTGCGGTTAATCATACGGACATTCTCACGCAGCATGGCAAGCTGGGACATACCGTCATAATACAAGTAATCACCGTATATGAACAAAGTGTCTCCCTGCTCCATACGAACATTACCGAATGCTTCCACAGAGTTAATTTTCTCGTAAATCAGAGCACTGTCACAAAACATGTACATACTATCGTGCTTCATCCTGACCGAGCCAATCAGCACCTGCACATCAGGGCGCAACTGCTGATCCGCCTGCGCCTCATCGGCATAAAGCAAATCCACACGTTTCTTTTTCTTGTCAGGCTCACTTTTCCTGTCCTGCGCGCTCAACAAACAAACGCCGAACAAACATACCAAACCAAATATCAGTCTTTTATCCATCCCGGATACTTGAATGTACAGTTTCTCCAATTTTCGTTGATGCGAACGTAAGTGTGTTTCTGCTTTTCACGAATCCACTTGTCCAGCATCTCATCCCGACGTTTCTCCAGAACAATCTCTTTCAGGTTCTGGTAGTCATCGGCAACGGTAGCCTTATGTCCATTGGTACGGCTCTTCAACTTCACGATGACACATTCTTCTTTTCCGGTTTTCTGCGGAATCATGGTAAATGCCTCAGAAATCTCGCCTACTTTCATCTTGTCTACCACTTTTGCAATTTCAGGCGGCAGCTCCTGCATCTCGAATTTGGAGGTATTGGTATTGGGGTTAGGCAGCAAACCGTGATTATTGCGTGTATCCTTGTCTTGTGAAAGCACCGATGCCGCTTCCTCAAAAGAGAACTTCCCGTTACGAATATCATCGGCTATAGAGTCCAGACGAGCCATACCTGCTGTCAAAGATTCTTCCGGGATATGCGGTTTCAGCAATATATGACGGGTTTTAATACGGTCTCCACGCTTCTCTATCAGCTGAATGATATGAAAACCATATTCGGACTCCACTATTTTAGAGACCTTATTGGGGTCTTGCAAGTTGAAAGCAACATTGGCATATGCCGGATCCAGCATACCACGTCCGGAGAACTCGATTTCGCCACCGCGAATGGCAGAACCACGGTCTTCCGAATACATACGAGCCAACGTAGAGAAACTGGTCTCACCCTTTGTTATACGGTCGGTAAAATCGCGCAAGCGTTTCTTTACGTTTTCTATTTCTTCCAAAGGTACTTTCGGCTGCTGGGTAATTATCTGCACCTCCACCTGCGTCGGTATATAGGGAATACTATCTTGCGGCAGATCTTTGAAATAACGACGCACCTCGGCCGGCGTAACTTTGATTTCACCAACCAGTTTCTGCTGCATCTTCTGTACTTTCAACCCTTCACGGGCATTTTCCCGCAATGTTTCACGAATCTGACTGGAAGTTTTATTGAAGTATTCTTCCATCTTTTCACGTGAACCGATATTGCTGATATACATATTTGTCATATAATCCACACGCTGGATGACTTCGGATTCGGAAACTTCAATACTGTCAAGTGCCGCCTGATGCAAGAACAGCTTTTGTACGGCTATCTCTTCCGGTATCACACAATAGGGGTCCCGGTCGAACTTACGTCCTTCGTACAAAGCGCTCATGCGAGCTTCTTCCACTTCGGACTTTAATATAGCCTCGTCGCCCACTACCCACACGACCTCGTCAATCACATTGTCTTGTCCATAAACGGTAGAACCGGCTAACAGCGTCAAGGCAAATAAAACTACAAACTTAAAGTTCATACACATCTTCATTCTTGGTATCTTATACTAATAATACTTAATTTTATCTTTTTTCTCCGCACGCTGATACAAATCTTCTTTCACCTGCTTCATAAAATTCACCTGCTTCATGTTCAGCATCATATCCTTCACCTGACTACGGGCAAACTCATACGGTTCCTGTTCTCCCACAGCACGATAATCGCTCACATTCAGAAAATAATGAAAAGCCGTATCTTTCAGTTCCACGTGGCGGTTCTTATTCAGATATTCTCCGGCATCGGACACTTTCAGCGGCATCAAGTCCATCACTTCGGTTATCGGAACCCACTTGTCATAAAAATACTCGTACTTCACGGCATTCTGCAGACTGTATTTTTCCAGATGCTCTACGGCCTCGCGGTTTTCGGTCCTGTACCAACGGCGAACACTGCCCAGTTGAGGGGCTGTGAGGGGAACTTTGATAAACAATCCCTTTATCAAAGGACTCTCCACCTTAAAAAGCTCTTGATGCTTCTCATAATAATCAGCCAGTTCCGTTTCCGAAATTTCTTCAGAAAGAGTTTGGTTTATCAGCGCCTGCTGGTATGCATGCATAATCAACGCCTTCCGGTAATTCTCCACCAGTTTGTCAATCTCTCCGCTGTTGGGAATATTACTCTGCGCCTTCTCATACAACAGCACATCTTCTGCCCAGTTACGGATGTAATGCTCCGCAAACAACAGGCTGTCATCTTTCGACAATCCTGCGGGAAGCACCGCCTGCAGGTCTTCATGGTAAAGGAAGTTACCATCCAATTCCACTAACGGTGTTCGCCCTCCATGATCGTGCTGTTCCTTGCACGAGCTACAGAAAAGAAGGATTAAAAGTCCCAAACAGGTTGTTCGCATTACCAGCTGATATTTACTACATTTTAAGGTACGAAGATACGGCTTTAATCGGTTGCATCAGTGATTATTAACGGTTTTTAAAACCTCTTGGTTAATTTCAACCTTAGCCGAGGTGCGCAAACGGGTTATCCACTGCTTCTCCAGACAATTCCGATAATCAGTAACCACCCTGTCTTTTACTTCCCGATAGTCATCCGGCGCTTTCACCTTCTTACCCAGCACGGCAGTAAAAGGGAATGACACCATAGGCGCTGCGTCCTTGCCCTTAAACACCAAATCATCGACATATACATTGTCACCGGAAGCGAATGTTCCCTGCTCCGCCTGTATCTGAGGCTGTGCACCGGCATTGAAAGTCAACCGAATCGCATCTTTCCATTCTTCTTCCGGCAGACTCTTCAAAAATTTACGGGCTTGTTTGACAATACGTTTGCTTACTCCGTGCAGAACAATACCTTTATACCGCTGTTCCCTCCACTGATAGTCGGAACGATGTTTTTCAAAATAAGTTTGCAGACCGACCTCATCTGACCCGATTCGTTTCTGGATTTCCTGTCCGGTGATTTTATCCAGCAACAAGCGGTTCCTATACTCCTCCACCTGATAACGTAATTTCGGATATTTCCGCTCCAAACATACATTTTCATAATCAAGTACAGTTTTCATTACAAAAGCATCCAGTTGCCTGCGTACACCAGCCGGATATGCTACTGCAAAACGGATAAAGTCATTTCCCGTATAACTCTTTCCTGCCAATGTAAACAGCGTACGTTTTGTTTGTCCTGTACGTATCAGTTCGTCCATACCCGTTTTGTCGGGAGCATACCCATATTCTTTCTTCAACTTCTCCACCTGTGCTTCAACTCCCCAATCAGTCTCGTGGCGATGAGCCCGACAAACCTCCATTCCATTCTTCACATCGTCAAAAGAAGGCATTTCCATTCGCTCAATAACTTTCACAATATGAATGCCTTGCGGCGTAAAAAAGGGTTGGGACACTTCGCCTGCCGATAACTCAAAAGCTACATTCTCAAACTCTACCGGCATTTGCAGCCAACTCACCCAAAATGGCTGTTTCTCATCTGAAAAACGTTTTACGCAGGCATCAAAAGCCTCAGGTGTCTGATTCCTTCGGAGATATTCGTAAATGGAGTCCATGCCGGCAATAGCTTTACGCAATGCATGACCGGATACATTTTGAGGAAGATACTTAAAAATATGACTCACACGGACACGTCCCGCATGATGACCGGCTTTCATTTTATCATACAACCGGCGAGCTTCATTTTCAATGACAGCCGTATCTGTCAGATACGATTTTATCAACCGGTTGCGGTAATTTTCAACCTTCTCACGAAACGAAAGAGCCGTATCCAAACCGGCTGTCTCGGCAGCAGATACTTTCAGTTTGAAGTCTGCAAACCGCTCCGCATACTTTTCCGGTGCAACATACCCGGAAGCAAACGATGCCGCATCCTTGTTATAATAATACTCAAACTCAGAACGCAGCACATCCTTTCCATTGACACGCATCAGCACCGGGTCCTGCTGGGAAAAAGCAAACCAGCTCACTCCGGAAAAAATCATCACCAAACAAGTCCTTATCATAACCATCTGTCTAAAATAGGCAAAACCAATAAACAAGCAAGTTCACAAAGATACAATATCATAAACAAATAATGCCCGAAAAGTATAATTTACTCTCCGGGCATATATCTTTATGGATGAATATCCTTATTCGGGACGGCTATAATTCGGAGCCTCGCTGGTTATCGCAACATCATGCGGATGGCTTTCCAACACACCGGCATTGGTGATGCGGGTGAATTTGGCATCATGCAGCTTCTCTATATTGGCAGCGCCGCAATATCCCATACCTGCACGCAAACCGCCGGTCAGCTGATAAATCACTTCATACAAAGTTCCCTTATAAGGAACACGGGCTGCAATGCCTTCCGGCACGAGCTTCTTCACATCGCTCGTTCCGCTCTGGAAGTAACGGTCTTTAGAACCATGCTCCATGGCTTCCAAAGAACCCATGCCGCGATAAGACTTGAATTTACGTCCGTTGAAAATAATCGTTTCACCCGGAGATTCTTCTGTTCCGGCAACCAATGAACCAATCATAACAGAGTAACCGCCGGCAGCCAAAGCCTTCACGACATCACCGGAATAACGCAAACCGCCATCGGCAATCAAAGGAATACCTGTGCCTTTCAGTGCCTTTGCCACATCGTACACGGCAGACAACTGAGGAACACCTACACCTGCAACGACACGAGTGGTACAAATGGAGCCCGGACCGATACCGACCTTTACTCCGTCCGCACCGGCCTCAACCAATGCCTTGGCAGCCTCTCCGGTAGCGATATTGCCTACTACTATATCAATATTCGGAAAACGCTTCTTGGCTTCTTTCAATTTTTCTATTACATACATGGAATGCCCGTGCGCCGTATCAATTACAATAGCATCTGCTCCGGCATCGACCAATGCCTGCATACGATCCAATGTATCGGCTGTCACGCCCACACCGGCAGCCACACGAAGACGGCCTTTGCTATCCTTGCAAGCCATAGGTTTGTCTTTAGCCTTGGTGATGTCTTTATAGGTAATCAAACCTACCAGTTTATTGTCTTTATCGACCACCGGCAACTTCTCGATTTTGTGCTCCTGCAAGATTTGAGCAGCAGCTTCCAAATCGGTTGTCTGGTTGGTGGTAACGATGTTGTCTTTCGTCATCACCTCATCGATACGCTTGTTATGGTCTTTCTCGAAACGGAGGTCACGGTTGGTTACGATTCCCACTAAATGTCCTTCATCGTCCACTACCGGAATACCGCCAATCTTATACTCGGACATCAAGCCCAATGCATCAGCTACCGAAGAACCTCTCTTGATTGTTACCGGATCGTAAATCATACCGTTTTCGGCACGTTTTACAATAGCAACCTGACGGGCTTGCTCCTCAATAGACATATTCTTATGAATCACGCCAATACCGCCTTCACGGGCAATGGCAATAGCCATTTTCGCTTCGGTAACAGTGTCCATAGCGGCTGTTACAAACGGAATTTTCAACTCAATGTTACGTGAAAACTTAGTCGAGAGTTCGACTGTTTTAGGAAGTACCTCAGAGTAAGCAGGGATTAACAGAACGTCATCGTAAGTCAATCCATCCATTACAATCTTATCAGCAATAAATGACATAGGGCTATGCGTTTAAAATTTATTGCGTGCAAATATACGGTTTTTATTCCATTCCGTATATTTACACGCAATATTTTTTTCTTTTTTTTATCGCAGCCCGAGGATTAATTTGCCATTTCGGAGATGAACTTAATACGTACCAAACGTACTTCTTCTTCTGTAAAATCATCCCCCAGCTCATCCAGAGCATCATCGATATTATCTGTAGTAGATTCTTTGAAATAGTCGTATATATCCAACAGATGGTCTTCATCCATAATATCTTCCAGGAAGTAGTCGATATTCAGTTTCGTACCGGAGTAGACAATAGCTTCTATCTCATCCAGCAACTCCTCAAACTCAATACCTTTTGACATGGCGATATCGTCCAAAGCCACCTTGCGGTCAATAGCCTGAATGATAGCGACCTTCATCTTAGACTTATTGGCTACGGTACGTACACGCAAATCTTCCGGACGTTCTATCTCGTTTTCCTCACAATGGCGTTTAATCAACTTACAAAACTCTTCACCATAACGCTTCGCCTTGCCGGCTCCTACCCCCGGAATATTCTGCAACTCATCCAAAGTTATCGGATAAATAGTTGCCATTGCTTCCAAAGAAGGGTCCTGGAATATAACATAAGGCGGTACTTCCAACTTCTTGGAGAGCTTCTTACGCAAGTCTTTCAACATGGAATAGAGAGCCGGGTCTACCGCACAGGCGCCACCGCCGCGTGCCGGTGCTTCTTCCTCCACTTCCTCGAAATCATTATCTTCCGTAATCTTAAAGGATTTAGGATGCTTCAAGAATTTCTTACCTGCATCCGTTACTTTCAACAAGCCGTAGTTTTCGACTTCTTTGGTCAAATAACCGGCAATCAATGCCTGGCGGATAACAGCATTCCAAGTTTTGTCTTCTTCTCCCATACCGGAACCGAACACTTCCAAATCTTCATGCAGATGCGCCTGCACTTCCGAAGTTTCTTTTCCCTGTATAATATCTATAATATAGTCTGCTTTAAAATTTTCTTTTACCGCAAGAACAGTTTCTATTACGGTGCACAATAATTCCTGAGCTTCCACTTGTTTTTTCGGATTTAAACAGTTGTCACAATTTCCACAATTTTCTTCCGTATATTCCTCACCGAAATAGTGTAGCAACGTTTTTCGGCGGCAAACGGACGATTCGGCATACGCAGCGGTTTCCAGCAGAAGCTGCTTGCCTATTTCCTGCTCTGCAACAGGCTTGCCTTGCATAAACTTTTCCAGTTTCTGCAGGTCTTTATTGGTATAAAAAGTAATACACTGTCCTTCGCCTCCATCTCTTCCGGCACGTCCGGTTTCCTGATAATACCCCTCCAGGCTTTTCGGAATATCATAGTGAATCACATAACGCACATCCGGTTTGTCAATACCCATACCGAAAGCAATCGTGGCCACGATCACATCGATTTTTTCCATAAGGAAATCATCCTGATTCTGTGTTCGTGTGGCCGAATCCATTCCGGCATGATAGGCACGGGCATTAATCCCGTTTGCCTGAAGTATCTCGGCAAGTTCCTCTACTTTCTTCCGGCTCAGGCAATAGATGATACCCGACTTTTCCGGATTGTTCTTGATGAACTTGATAATATCCTTATCTACGTTTGCAGTCTTGGGACGTACCTCATAATAAAGGTTCGGACGATTGAAAGACGACTTGAACACCTGCGCTTCCACCATACCCAGATTCTTTTGGATATCGTGCTGCACCTTCGGTGTGGCGGTTGCAGTCAATGCAATGAGCGGAGCTTTCCCGATTTCATTGATAATAGGACGGATACGGCGATATTCCGGTCGGAAGTCATGTCCCCATTCAGAAATACAATGGGCCTCATCTACGGCATAGAAAGAAATCTTAACCGTTTTCAGGAACTCCACGTTCTCTTCTTTTGTCAAAGACTCCGGAGCTACATACAGCAGTTTCGTCCGCCCGGCAAGGATATCGGACTTCACCTGGTCTATCGCACTCTTGTTAAGGGAAGAATTGATGAAATGAGCTATTCCATCCTCCTCGCTGAAATTACGCATCGCATCGACCTGATTCTTCATCAGGGCAATCAGAGGAGAAATCACAATGGCCGTGCCGTCCATCAACAAAGAGGGTAACTGATAGCACAAAGACTTTCCACCGCCGGTGGGCATCAACACGAAAGTATCGTTACCCGCCAACAGATTCTGTATGATTGCTTCCTGATTTCCTTTAAAAGTGTCGAACCCGAAGTAGTTCTTCAGCTGGTCTGTCAAATTAATCTTCTTCCCTGCCATGATTCATTAGGTTGTTTATTGAGTTAAGCTATTAATAACGCCGCTACATGACGTTTCTTATTTTCAAGAACTCTAACAAAGTTATAAACAACTTCTTAAATTTCAAGCATAATCCGCCGAATATTTTTCAATAAAACACAAAAAAGTCTGCTTTATTTGTATTACCTTTTGATTTTAAGCATTTTGAAGTCTTGCCATATTCGCTTTTTCCAACTGGGCACGGGCATAGTCCAAAGTTACTGTAAAACCATCTTTGTGTTCGGAAGGGATTTCAAACATCGCATCCATCATAATGGTTTCTACGATGGAACGCAAACCGCGAGCCCCCAGCTTGTATTCAATAGCTTTGTCTACAATATACTCAAACACCGCATCTTCAAAAGTCAGCTTCACACCATCCATTTCAAACAACTTGACGTATTGCTTGATTATGGAATTTTTCGGTTCCGTCAGAATGGCACGCAATGCCGTACGGTCCAAAGGATTCAAATAGGTCAATACCGGCAGACGACCGATGATTTCGGGAATCAGGCCGAACGATTTCAAATCCTGCGGAGCAATGTACTGCATCATATTATTCTTGTCGATGGCCGCCGTATTGCGCACCGCCCCATAACCCACGACATTGGTATTGAGGCGTTGCGCTATTTTCTTCTCGATGCCGTCGAATGCACCGCCGCAAATAAACAATATATTCTTGGTGTTCACCGGAATCATCTTCTGGTCGGGATGCTTACGTCCTCCCTGAGGCGGAACATTCACGACCGAGCCTTCCAGCAGTTTCAGCAATCCCTGTTGTACGCCCTCACCGCTTACATCACGGGTAATGGAAGGATTGTCGCTTTTACGGGCTATCTTGTCTATTTCATCTATAAACACAATGCCTTGCTCCGCTTGCGCTACGTTATAGTCCGCCACCTGCAACAGACGGGTAAGGATACTTTCGATATCCTCGCCTACGTAACCGGCTTCCGTCAGCACGGTTGCATCTACGATAGTAAAAGGTACATGCAACAATTTGGCAATGGTACGGGCAAGCAAAGTCTTACCGGTTCCGGTACTGCCCACCATGATGATATTGGACTTTTCAATCTCCACATCATCATTCCCCGCTTTCTGCAGCAGGCGCTTATAATGATTGTACACAGATACCGACAGGAAACGTTTCGCATCATCCTGCCCGATAACATACTGATCGAGAAAATTCTTAATCTCTACAGGTTTAGGAAGTTCTTTCAGATTCAGTTTCGTAGCGCCATCGCCTTTTTTGGCATCCAAAGCCTCTTGAGTAATCTCATAGGCCTGGACAGCACAACTATCGCAGATGTAGCCGTTCATCCCCGTTATAAGGAAGCCGACCTCATCTTCCGAGCGTCCGCAGAAACTGCATCTGTTCTTGTTTCGTTTAGAGTCTGCCATATTTATTTCTTTGTATAGACTTGGTCTATCATACCATACTCTTTGGCTTCCTGCGCCGTCATCCAATAGTCGCGGTCGGAGTCGGCCCACACCTTATCAAAAGATGTATGCGAATGGTCGGCTATGATAGTATAAAGTTCTTTCTTCAATTTTTGGATTTCACGTGCCGTGATTTCAATGTCCGAGGCTTGTCCTTGTGCGCCGCCCATCGGCTGGTGAATCATTACGCGCGAGTGCGTCAGTGCAGAACGCTTGCCTTCCGCTCCGGCCACCAGCAACACTGCCGCCATACTGGCAGCCATACCGGTGCAGATGGTGGCTACATCGCTGCTAATGAACTGCATGGTGTCGTAAATGCCCAGTCCGGCATATACCGAACCGCCCGGCGAGTTGATATAGATAGAGATGTCCTTGCCCGGGTCTACAGAATCCAGATACAGCAATTGAGCCTGCAGGGTATTGGCGGTATAGTCGTCTATCTGCGTACCGAGGAAAATGATGCGGTCCATCATCAGGCGGGAGAATACGTCCAATTGAGTTACATTCAACTGACGCTCTTCCAGGATATAGGGATTTAAATACCCGGCTTGTGATTTAATCACATCATCCAGCACCAAGCTGTTCATTCCCAAATGCTTGGTAGCGTATTTTCTAAAATCATCCATTGTCTTTCTCTTTTTAATTTTTTAATGTGAATGCAAAGAAACGAAAAAGAACACAGAGACACAAAAAAACACAGAGTTATAGTTTGTCAAACTCTGTGTTCTTTATAAAAATCAGCGGCTTCCCGCCAAAATCTTATTCAAACATCTTGTTGAAATCCGCAGCCGAGATGTTCTTGTTCTCCAACGTTACCTGCGTTTTCAAGGCTGAAGCCAGTTTCGTTTCAACAACGCGGTTCACCAGACCTTCGATGCTTTCTTTCTTCTTCAACATTTCTTTTGCATAGTTGTCGAGGATTTCTTCGGGCACGCTCAGCATACCATACTGTGCAAACTGTGCACGGGTAGTTTCCTTTGCCATATTAAGGATGTCATCCTGTTCAACTTTAATATCGTTGGCTTTCACCAGTTGCTCTTTAATCAGATGCCAAGTCAGTTCTTCGATACTCTTGTCGTAATTGTCTTCTACGAATTTTTCGTCCTTGTCCTGGTTGTTCAAACGCATGATACGCTTGAGCAACGCATCCGGGAATTCCAATTTACCGACTTTTTCCATCAGCATCTTACGAACATCCAACAGGAATTTATAATCGCTGTCAGCTACAAACTGGTTGGCGATAACCTCTTTCACTTTGGCACGGAATTCTTCTTCGGTCTTGACAACGCCTTCGCCAAATACCTGATCGAAAATCTCCTGGTTCAGCTCACCTGCCACGAAACGGGTAATTTCCTCTACCTGGAAGCTGAAGTTGGATTTCATTTCGGCAGCAGCTTCTTTGTCTACCTTCAGCAGCGAAGAGAGTTCGGCTGCATTGCCATCCCATGCTGTATAAGGATTGAATACGAGTACATCGTTTACCTTTGCATTGGCAAAGATGGCTTTCTGGTCGTCGTTCTTCATATATGCCGGCATCATAACGGCACCTTCCACCTGAACGCCACCTTCTTTGGTATTACCTTCTGCATCCAGTTCGGCGAGCAGACCCTTCAACATATCGTTGTCGGCATAGGCGTCTACCTTTTCGTACTTACCGTTACGCTGCGTATAAGCCTTCACCTGGTTGTCAACCATTTCTTCGGTTACATCGATCGTATAGTAATCTACTTTATCGTCTGCAGCAACCTCAGCTTTGAATTCCGGAGCCAAAGCAATGTCGAACAGGAATTCAAATTCTTCCATTGTATCGAAGTCGATAGCTTTCTGCTTGTCTTCATTAGGCAGAGGCTCGCCCAAAATATTCACCTTATTATCTTGGATATACTTATATACGGAATCAGAAAGAAGCTTATTAACCTCTTCAGCCAATACCGACTTACCATACATTTTCTTCACCAGGCTCATCGGAACCATGCCTTTACGGAAACCGGGGATTTGAGCTTTCTGACGGAAGTTCTTCAATGATTTGTCTACCTTTTCCTGATAGTCTGCTTTCTCAAGCTTTACAGTAAGCAGTGCGCTTACTTTGTCAATGTTTTGCAATGAAACGTTCATTCTGACAATTATTTATTTGATTTATACTTTATTTCATTCTCCAATTTGAGCGTGCAAAATTAACGTTAATCTTTTAATTATCAAAAAACACAAGCAATTATTTCCTTTGCCTCCCCTACCGCCAAAACTTTTCCATCCCGTTTCTTTAATGCAGTACCTCCGGACAATCTTCCCAATACCACCGCTTGATAGCAGGAATACCACACTGTGGTAGCTGTCGTACCAAAGGGTTACACATGTCATAAATCAGCGGACACCCCTGAACAAGGGAATAAACCTGTATCAGGAAAACATATTGCCGGCAGGCAAATACAACAAATCCATTAAAATCAAAGAAATATATAGATGAGCGGGGCATTCTTTCCGCCTTATGGCAAGAGAAATAAAAATAATTGAGAAAAAGTATTGTATATCCGAAATTAATGTGTTCCTTTGTCGCAGAATGATGGCATATTAGTTTCTCGATTTCCATTACATGGTTTTTACTTCCGTTGAAAAAACGTTTTTGTAAACTCTCTGTCGTTGCAATCCTTTTATTATTCGGCTGTCTTTCTAAGAGAGTTTTATTCATTTTTATATTATTTACATTTTTCATTATGAACATTTATGTTGGAAACCTTAACTACCGAGTTAAGGAAGATGACCTGCAAAAGGTTATGGAGGACTACGGCACAGTATCTTCTGTTAAATTTATCATGGACCGCGCAACCGGACGTTTCAGAGGCATTGCATTCGTAGAAATGGAAGACAGCGCAGCTGCCGCCAAAGCTATCTCCGAACTGGACGGCGCCGAATTCTTCGGTCGCCAGATGGTGGTAAAAGAAGCAAGACCTCCGAAATACTAATCATATAGATTAAAGGAGAAAATAAGAAAGACCGTCTTGGACGGTCTTTTTTTATTGTTATAGGCTTATTGTTATATGCTGCTGCAAAAACCGGCTCTACACCATAAAGTCCTTGCGGCGAAGCACAAAACTGTTACTCAAATACTTTTCGCGTACAATCTTATTCTCGGCAAGTTCTTCGGGCGTACCTTGAAACAGGATTTTTCCTTCAAACAGCAGATAAGCACGGTCGGTGATGCTCAAGGTTTCCTGCACATTGTGGTCGGTTATCAGAATACCGATATTCCGGTCTTTCAACTTCCAGACAATCTGCTGAATATCTTCCACCGCAATAGGGTCTACTCCGGCAAACGGCTCGTCCAGCATAATGAACTTCGGGTCGATGGCCAAGCAACGGGCAATCTCCGTACGACGGCGCTCGCCACCGGACAACTGGTTGCCTTTATTCTTACGGACCTTTTGCAAACGGAACTCTGCAATCAGACTTTCCAGCTTATCTTTCTGATAGTCCAAAGGCTTGTCCGTCATTTCCAACACAGCCGCAATATTATCTTCCACACTCATCTGGCGAAACACCGATGCTTCCTGCGCCAAATAACCGATACCAGTCTGCGCCCGTTTGTATACAGGGTATTTTGTTATATCCAAATCATCCAAAAAGATGCGTCCTTCATTGGGAGTTATCAATCCTACGGTCATATAGAACGAAGTAGTCTTACCGGCACCGTTCGGCCCCAGCAATCCCACAATTTCTCCCTGCTTTACGTTGATAGAGACATGGCTGACTACTGTACGCTTTCCGTACTTCTTCACCAAATCCTCTGTCCGGAGCACCATTTTGCTTTCTTCTTCCATAACGCTATGTCACCACAATTATATATACAGATTACTATCAGTCCTCAATACTGCCGTTTCTCCCCCAGATTACAATCGTCTTCATCCTGGTTTCAGCAAAAATACTGTGCCATTCGGCGTAATCTGTGGTGAAACTGGCGCAAATGTAGCAAAAATAAGCTGAAATAGTGTACATTTGCAGACAAATACTTACGAGTCATGATTAAAGCACTTAGAACAGTAGGAAGATACATCATATTAATGGGTCGTGTTTTTGCCCGTCCGGAACGCATGCGTATGTTCTTCCGCCAATACATCAATGAGATAGAACAACTGGGCGTAAACTCCATCGGCATCGTATTGCTAATATCATTTTTTATCGGAGCCGTTATTACCATACAAATCAAGCTGAACATAGAAAGCCCTTTCATGCCACGCTGGACGGTGGGATATGTCACCCGCGAAATTATGTTGCTGGAGTTCTCGTCCTCCATCATGTGTCTGATATTGGCAGGCAAAGTAGGCTCGAACATCGCTTCCGAACTTGGAACGATGCGGGTTACCCAGCAAATAGACGCTCTTGAGATTATGGGTGTCAACTCTGCCAATTACCTGATATTACCTAAGATAGCGGCAATGGTGTCAACTATTCCTCTTATGGTAACGTTCAGTATATTCGCCGGCATCATCGGTGCTTTTTGTACATGCTGGTTCGGCGGTATCATGTCGGCCGTAGATTTGGAATACGGTCTGCAATACATGTTTGTAGAATGGTTTATCTGGTGCGGCATCATCAAGTCTCTGTTTTTTGCCTTTATCATTGCCAGCGTATCAGCATTCTTCGGTTATTCGGTCGAAGGAGGGTCTATCGAAGTAGGTAAAGCATCTACGGATTCAGTGGTATGCAGCAGTGTACTGATTCTGTTTGCCGATCTCATACTGACCCAGTTGCTAATGGGCTGACAAGTTGATTCTAAATTCAAAACTAAGTAAGAATGATTGAACTGAAAGGACTTTGCAAGTCATTTGAAGAGAAAGAGGTACTGACGGATATCAATGCCACATTCGAAAACGGAAAGACAAATCTTATTATTGGCCAGAGCGGTTCCGGAAAAACCGTACTGATGAAATGTATCGTAGGCCTGCTGACACCCGAAAAAGGTGAATTATTATACGACCACCGCAATTTCCTTACCATGGGAAAGAAAGAGAAGAAAGCCCTGCGCCGCGAAATGGGGATGATATTCCAAAGCGCCGCCCTGTTCGACTCGATGACGGTGCTGGACAACGTTATGTTCCCCCTCAACATGTTCAGCTCGGATACCTTGCGCGACCGCACGCGCCGTGCCATGTTTTGCCTGGAGCGCGTAAACCTTATTGAAGCGAAAGATAAATTCCCCGGTGAAATCAGTGGCGGTATGCAAAAACGAGTTGCCATCGCACGCGCCATTGCCTTGAACCCTCAATATCTGTTCTGCGATGAACCCAATTCCGGCTTGGACCCCAAGACGTCGCTCGTCATTGATGAACTGATACAGGACATTACCCGTGAGTACAATATGACCACCCTTATCAATACCCATGACATGAACTCTGTAATGGGTATCGGAGAAAAAATTATCTACATTTATGAAGGGCACAAAGAATGGGAAGGCAGCAAAAACGATATTTTTACATCTACTAATGAGCGTTTGAATAATTTCATTTTTGCTTCCGATCTCTTCCGTAAAGTGAAAGAGGTTGAAATACAAAACATAGAAGGCTAAGGCTGTAAGAACAACTGTATTCCTAAAAAAAGTGTCCGGGACCACCGCCCCGGACACCTATCCTCATAAAACCAGTTAATAGAATTGATGTATATCATCACGATATATTTTTATTGCAGCAACCAAAGGTAGCAGCAATCTCAATTACAGCTACAAAATTAGGTAAAACAATCTAATAAAAAAAGCAAAAAAAAGACTGAGTCAATATGAACCAGTCTTTTAACTTTTTTATCCAATATATACAGGCTTGTTTTTACTTCTGCCGTATATATACATTTATCGGTGTCCCCGTCAGATTCCATTTCTCACGCATTTTATTTTCAAGGAAACGTCTATATGGTTCCTTTACATATTGCGGCAAATTGGCAAAATAAACGAAAGAAGGAATTTGCGTATTCGGCAACTGCGTAATGTATTTTATTTTGATATACTTACCTTTGATGGCAGGGGGCGGATAAGCCTCGATAAGCGGCAACATCTCTTCATTCAAGCGGGCAGTCGGTATGCGTATCATACGGTTCTCATATACAGTACGGGCTTCTTCCAATACTTTCAGGATACGTTGTTTGGTCAATGCCGAAGCAAAAATTATCGGAAAATCGACAAAAGGAGCAAAACGGTTGCGGATTGCATTCTCAAAAGTCTTCATTACTTTCACCGTTTTATCTTCCACCAAATCCCACTTGTTCACAACTACCACCAGCCCTTTGGAGTTTTTCTGGATAAGTGAGAAGATATTCAAATCCTGACTCTCGATACCGCGTGTAGCATCCAACATCAAAATGCAGACATCCGAATTTTCGATAGAACGGATAGAGCGGATAACCGAATAATATTCCAAATCTTCGTTCACCTTGTTCTTCTTGCGAATACCTGCCGTATCTACCAAATAGAAATCAAAGCCAAACTTATTGTAACGGGTATAGATTGAGTCACGGGTCGTTCCCGCTATTTCCGTCACGATATTGCGGTCCTCACCGATGAAAGCATTAACAATGGATGACTTTCCGGCATTCGGACGTCCCACTACCGCAAAACGGGGAATATCCTCATCCAGAATTTCATCAGACTCTTTCTTGAAATTCTCAACGATAAGGTCCATCAAATCGCCCGTACCGCTACCAGTCACTGCCGAAATACAGTATGGATCACCCAAACCCAAACTATAAAATTCGGGAGCATTATATTGCAACTCATTATTATCGGTCTTGTTCGCAACCAATAAAACCGGCTTTTTGGTACGGCGCAAAATGGAAGCTACCTGTAAATCCAAATCCGTCACTCCGTTCATCACATCCACTACGAACAGAATAACATCCGCTTCGTCCACAGCCATTAACACCTGCTTGCGTATTTCCTCTTCAAAAATATCATCTGAGTTCACAACCCAGCCACCGGTATCTACAACCGAAAATTCGCGCCCCAGCCATTCGGACTTTCCATATTGGCGGTCACGTGTTGTTCCTGCCTCTTCGTTAACAATAGCCTGTCTTGTTTTGGTCAGGCGATTAAATAATGTAGACTTTCCCACATTGGGACGTCCTACGATTGCAACTAAATTTCCCATAGGTTACACTCTTTGTTTTTTGCGACTGTCACAGTCGTATGAATATTAGTCCAGCTGATAACCGAAGTTACGCAGTTCCTTGTCCGAACTGCGCCAATCCTTGTCAACCTTCACAAATGTCTCCAGGAATATTGTTTTCCCGAAGAATCTCTCCAAATCACGGCGAGCCTCGGTGGCCACTTTTTTCAGGGCCTTCCCCTGCTTACCGATGATAATACCTTTCTGCGAATCACGTTCAACGTATATCACAGCATTGATATGTATCTTCTTTTCTTCTTCCTTGAATTGCTCTACAACAACCTCTACCGAATAAGGTATCTCCTTGTCATAATATAACAGTATCTTTTCGCGGATAATCTCGTTTACAAAAAAACGGGCCGGTTTGTCCGTCCACTGATCCTTATCGAAATAAGGGGGAGAATCCGGCAAGAGTTCCTTTATCCGCTTCATCACGTAATCCACATTAAACTTGGTGGCAGCCGAAATAGGAATAATCTCTGCGTTCGGCAACAATTCTTTCCATGCCTCCACCAGTTCCACCAGCTTTTCCTGATTGCTCAAATCAATTTTATTGACGAGCAACAATACAGGTACTTCCATGCGGCTTACTTTCTCCACAAAATCATTATGCTTGTCAGGTGTCTCGACCACATCCGTCACATACAGCAACACATCTGCATCTGTCAATGCCGAAGTGGAGAAGTTCAGCATAGACTCTTGCAATTTATAAGTAGGTTTCAGTACGCCCGGCGTATCCGAAAATACAATCTGCATATCATCCGTATTATATATACCCATAATCCGATGACGGGTGGTCTGCGCTTTGAAAGTGGCGATTGAAATACGCTCACCTACCAGTGCATTCATCAATGTAGACTTACCTACATTGGGATTTCCCACAATATTGACAAAACCTGCTTTATGCATAATCCTCACGTATTTGAATTGAGACAAAAAAACGCATCGAATCGAAATAGGATGCGTCTTTTTATCATATTTTGTTTGTAACGGTTACATTACTGTTTCTTACCGTCATAACCCCATTTCACGTAAACAGCTCCCCAGGTAAATCCTGCTCCGAATGCCGTAAAGATAAGGTTATCTCCTTTCTTCAGCTTCTCTTCAAAGTCCCAGATACAAAGCGGAAGCGTACCTGCGCTCGTATTACCGTAGCGGTCGATATTTATCAGCACTTTCTCATGAGGAACTTCCAAGCGGTGCGCCACAGCATCGATAATGCGCAGATTAGCCTGATGGGGAATCACCCAGTCAATCGTATCTTTTGTCAGATTATTTTTTTCTGCAATCGCAGCGCTTATATCCGACATGTTGGATACTGCATATTTAAATACCGTGCGACCCTCCTGATAAAGGTAATGCATGTGATTGTCTATCGTGAAATAAGAAGGAGGACAAACAGAACCGCCAGCTTTCAGATGCAGGAAAGGCAATCCCTTTCCGTCTGTTCTAAGCATAGCATCCATAACGCCCAATTCTTCTGTTGTTGGTTCCATCATAAAGGCAGCCGCACCGTCACCGAAAATCGGACAGGTAGCACGGTCTGTATAGTTCACGATTGACGACATCTTGTCTGCACCTACAATAATAACTTTCTTGTATCTACCCGAACGAATAAAGTTCGCAGCCGTCTCCATCATATAAAGGAAACCGCAACAAGCGGCAGACATATCAAATGCAAAGGCATTTTTCAATCCAAGCTTGTCGCACAAGATAGATGCAATAGAGGGGAATTGATAGTCCGGAGTGGAAGTAGCGACAATCACCAGGTCGATGTCATCCGGATTGGAACCGGTACGCTGCATTAATTGCTTTGCAGCCTTGCGTGCCATGTATGATGTGCCCAAACCCTCTTCATTCAGGATGTGTCTTTCCTTAACTCCGATACGGGTCATAATCCATTCATCATTGGTATCTACCATTTTGGATATCTCGTCATTTGTCAAGATATAATCAGGCACATAACCGCCGACTCCTGTAATTACTGCATTTATTTTTTCCATTAATCTTGTTTACTTATAAAGATACTTAAACAACGGCAGTCTAAAAAGGTTTGTTCATTGAATGCTACAAATCTTTTCAGACGCCCGATATTCAAGTATAAGTTTAGTCAAACTGCCCAATTAAACAGCAGCTTCTTTCTCTACTGCCAGCTTACCACGATAGTAGCCACATGCACCACATACAGTGTGATATACATGCCATTCACCGCAATTCGGACAAATAGCCAGTGTAGGAGCTACTGCTTTATCATGAGTTCTTCTCTTTGCAGTTCTTGTTTTTGACTGTCTTCTCTTAGGATGTGCCATTTTCTTTAATCTTTAATTGTTATCTAATATTTTTTTTAATTCGTCCCAACGCGGGTCTACCGCTGTTTCCGTATCATCATTTGCAAGTTCATCGCTGTCCTCCGAAACAAAAGAATCTTCATCCATCTCATCATCCGGGGTAGTACGCAAATGCTTGCTCAATTTACTACTCATTGCCTTGTTGCATTTGCCCGGAGCGTGTACATGCTTCATCGGGATTGCCAAGGCTATAAACTCATACATGAACCACGCCACATTGATTTCTCCTTCTTCTTCAGGAATGACAATCAGATTATCACCCTCTTCGGCATATTCATGTCCGAACTTCACCAGCAACTTATCTGTAGAACTTACCGGCTGTTCCATGTCATCCAAACAGCGATCGCATGGAACCCACACCATTCCGTCTGTCTGAAAATTCAATTCGAAAGCACGAGATGTTTTCTTTACAACCAAAACAACATTGACTTTGCCCTTCTGCACTTCCGGACCGTCAATATTAGCGAAGAAAAGGTTATCCAATACAAATTCATATTTGCATGAATCTGCCTGCATACCTTTCAAATCGATTTTGTATTTATCAAACTTTCCCAAAGCTTCTTTTATTTATTCGGGCGACAAAGATACAAATAATTATCCTCATTATGTAGTAATTAGAACAAAATATTCACTTTTTATATTCATTTCACCCTGTTTCGGTTACCGATAAGACTGATTTATATGGTATAAAAGGAAGCGTAACAGTACACAGAGAGTGAAATATTACTTTTCACAACAGAGAATACAAAGGATTCTTTCAGGCATAAAAACGGAAAGACATGAAAACATGCTTATCAAAAAGGCGATAGGATACAGTTGGAATATAATGCGAAACCGGTAATTTCAGGCAAAAGAGCATAAATCCCCTAAAAGCAGGGACACAGCTTAGCCTGCTCTTACGCCTGTATAGCAAATCTTCTTTATTAAAGGGATAGAGTGAAGTAAAGGGTTAGCTCAGTGCCCGAAATACGCTGTAGTACGGATATGATAAGATATAAGTTCCGGCACTCCTATGGGATACTCATTCGGTACGGGAAAGGAAAGGGAAATTTCAAAACCTGTTTAAAGAGACATAAATAAAACTCCTCCCCACATAAGAGACAGAGCTTTTTTTCAGACATAAGAACAGAAAGACATAAGAGGAGATGCTTGCCAGATATATGATGTGATATGGGTATGATGTGATACGATATAATATAATAGCCTAAAAGCAAAGAAAGAGAAATACTTCACAAGTATAAGAATAATCCCCACTAAAAATCTGCTGACCCCAAGAAAGCAAGCAAAACAAAGAAAAGAAAAGAAAAGCAAGCAAAACAACCACCTGTGTGACCGTGCCGGCGCACTCGTGGCCTAGAATAAAGGGCAGGTCAAAAGCCTTTCCCTTCCGCATGCCGGATTCAAAGAAATGCGCGTCAGATCCACAGACGCCCACATACTCGATTTTCAGTACAACTTCGCCCGGCTGCGCTTGCGGCATTGGAAGCTCCCGAATTTCCATCTTCCCAGGTGTGACCATGTAGGCGGCCCGATTCCGTATCTCCATGAAATCCTCGCTCCTTTTCCCCAAATACTTACTCACTAATTCTGAGTTGCCAAATTTTGTAGGTATTTTATGGTAAATTTATGAGTATCTTTTAGATAATTATAGCAAATATTGTGGGGTTTTCAATATCTAAATGTGATAAATTCTTGACGAAACTTTGGCCATTTTGAATAATAAGAGTTTTATTTACAGCAAATACCTGTGCAAAAAAATTCTTATTTTCATCATTTCTTGATTATTTTGGGAAAAATGATTGCATAATGGCAAAAATATGATATAATTTACCCAAATTATACCGAATAATTTGCTAATATTATAGGAGGAATCCTTATGCGGGCCGAGCGCCTTAATGCGATGGAACAATATATTTTGGGGAAGGAAACCGTTTCCCTGGAGGAATTGTCTACGCAATTTTCTGTATCTATGAACACGATCCGGCGGGATGTCATGGAACTTTTGAGCCGTGGAAATATCCGAAAAGTCTATGGAGGCGTCTCTTCCACCCTGATCAACCGGCCGGTGGGCTTTTATGTCCGGGCCCAGAAAAACAGCCGGGCCAAGCAGATTATCGGACGGCTGGCCTCCCAACTGGTCAGCGATGGGGCGTCAATTTTTCTGGACTCCGGTTCCACAACG
>OHAD01000767.1_pt1 | contig 34782 bp, 31 predicted proteins | sample 1577011 | NCBI WGS metagenome assembly OHAD01 (sample SAMEA3541510, study PRJEB24748) | human gut metagenome | biome: human gut; feature: human-associated habitat; material: faeces | place: China | collected 2012 | reverse complement strand
GCTTGACCGCTCAGGAGGAACGGTGTGAACTGATCCAAAAGGCCCAACAGGGAGACAAAGAGGCCATGGAACAGCTGGTGACCCAAAACAGCCCCTTGGTGTGGAGTATTGTCCGCCGGTTCCTGGGGCGGGGAGTGGAAAAAGACGACCTGTACCAGCTGGGATGTATGGGGCTTTTAAAAGCGGTAGAGGGGTTTGATCCGGCCTTTGCCACCCAGTTTTCTACATATGCTGTGCCTAAAATCGCCGGAGAGATCCGTCGGTTTCTCCGGGACGACGGCCTTTTGAAGGTCAGCCGCAGCGTGAAGGAGAACCAGAATCGGGTCATGGCGGCCCGGGCCCGGCTGGAAAGTGTTCTGGGAAGAGAGCCCCGGCTTTCGGAGATCGCAGCAGAGACCGGGCTGACGCCGGAGGAGATCGCCGCCGGAGAAACGGCCTGCCAAAGTGCTCTGTCCCTTAATGCAGAATGGGGAGAGGACGGTTTCCGGTTGATGGACATTTGCCCAGCCCCCGATGAGGAGGAGGGGAGGGTGGAGCTTCTGGCCCTGCGGGAAGCCATGGCTCTGTTGCCCCAGCGGGAGCAGACGGTGCTTGTTTTGCGGTATTTCCGGGATCTGACCCAGCAGAAGGTGGCCCAGATTCTGGGGGTGTCCCAGGTACAGGTTTCCCGTATCGAAAAAAAGGCCATTGCAAAAGTGAAGAAAATTATGGAAGACAGTGGATAAACAAAAAGCCGGTGAAAACCGGCTTTTTTAAGACTGCAGGGAAACTTATTTACCTGGGGGAACCGTTTCTCCTACCCTTTATCAATCTGCAAAAAGCCGCGACCTGTGCGTGGCTTTTTGCACCTATCAAGGGGCCAGTGTGGCCGAATGGCTGCACGCAGACCCTTGCAAAAACTCGAAAAAGTGGCCTAAGGCCACTTTTTCGATCAGCTCCAGCCGGGAAATTTTCCCGGCTGCTTTTTTGTTTATGTAGATCTTACAGGCTCTTATTGTAGGCAACGCCATCGATCATGGTCATCATGCACTTGCTCAGGCTGCTGAAGGGATGGCCACTGAACACGGCCAGGTCAGCGTCCTTGCCCACTTCGATGCTGCCCACTTTGTCGGCTACGCCCAGCAGACGGGCGGGATTGATGGTAACGCCTTCAAAGGCGGCCTGCTCATCCAGGCCATTGACCATCAGGATGCCCACGGTGGCGGGGAGGAACTGGGTCTGGGAGCCGGAATCGGCAGTGAGACACACAGTGATGCCCGCTTCATGGAGCGCCGCAGGAGTGTGCAGGCTCAGGCCATGGATTTCCTGCTTGCCCGGTCCCCACAGATGAGGGCCTACCACGCAGGTCACATCGTTCTTCTGAAGCACATCGGTGATCTTATAGCCCTCGGTGGCGTGCTCGATGGAGAAGTCCAGATCAAACTCCTTGCAGATGCGGATGGCGGTGCAGATATCGTCGGCCCGGTGGGCATGGATACGGCACTTCATCTCCCGGCGCATGACGGGCACCAGAGCATCCAGCTTAAAGTCGGGCTTGGGAGCCTTGGAAGGATCTTTCTCCGCCTTGAGCAGAGCATCGGAATAATTCTTGGCATCATAGAAGGTCTGGCGCAGCAGAGCGGCTGTACCCATACGGGTCATGGGCATCTGGTTCTTGGTGCCATAGACGCGCTTGGGATTCTCGCCCAGAGCGAACTTCATCTGCTCGGTGCCGGGGATGATCATTTCCTCGGCGGTATGGCCCCGCAGCTTATAGACAATGCCGGTGCCGCCGCACACATTGGCCGAACCAGGCAGAGTGCAAACGGTGGTAAAGCCGGCGTTGCGCACCTTTTCAATGGCATAATCACAGGGGTTGATGGCGTCGGAGGCCCGCACCTGAGGAGTGATGGGATCGCTCATCTCGTTGCCATCCTTGCACAGGGCCGGCATGGTGTCGGGTTCGTTAAAGTTGGAGATATGGGTATGGGCGTCGATGAAACCAGGGGTCACCCAGCCGCCCTTCACATCGATGACTTCCGCATCGGCGGGAATGGCCACATTGGCTCCCACGGCGGTGATTTTTCCCTTTTCCACCAGCACGGTACCGTTTTCATAGGTCTCGCCGGTGACTGTCACAATTTTTCCGTTGGTAATCGCAATCATTTCGCCAAGTCTCCTTCTCATTGTTTTTTTATGGTCAAGGCCAAGGGCCATGATCCCGAAATATCAAAGCAAGGGGGCCACCAGCCGCAGAAGCCCTGCTTTCACCTTATCCGGCAGGGGACGGCTCTGGTATTCCTCTCTGGTGAGGCGGCGGCTTTTTTCCTGATCCTGCAAAAAAACCTTCCGGCACTCCAGAGCAAAATCCCGGTCATAGACCAGGGCATTGAGTTCATAATCCAGGTCAAAGGAACGGATATCCAGGTTGGTGGAGCCTATGGACGCCACCATATCATCCATGACAAAGGTTTTGGCATGGAGAAAACCGGGATAACGGTACACCGGAATGCCCCAGCGGAGCAATTCACCGGCATGCCACATGGTCACATGATAGGCATAGGCCTTGTCCGGCACTCCGGGGATCATCAGACGCACATCCACTCCTGCCCGGCTGGCACAGCGCAGCGCCGTCAGAAGGGTGTCGTCGGGGATAAAATAGGGGGTCTGGATATAAAGATACCGACGGGCCCTTGTGATCATGCCCAGATAACTTTCCTTGGTATAGGGATAAAGGCTATCCGGCCCGGAAGAAACGATCTGCACGCCCACTTGTCCGGTGTTTTCCTCTTTCATGCACTGTTCCAGGCTTTGGGAAGAGTCGATTTTCTCCACATAGGGCCGGGCGGCCTGAGAATCCAGAAAAACCCAGTCCCGGATGAACTGGCGCTGTACCTGCTGGACACAAGGCCCTGTCAGCCGCACCGAGGTATCCCGCCAAGGGGTGATCCGCTTGTCTTTCCCCAGGTAGTCGTCGCCGATGTTGATGCCGCCGGTGTAGGCCACTTTGCCATCGATGATGACCATTTTCCGATGCATCCGATAGTTGACCTGCAAAACGGTGCGCAAAGGGGAGGGGAGGTACCCATACACCATGCCACCGGCCTCCAGCAGAGGATCAAAATCCACCCTGTGGGTTTTGAGACAGCCCAGGGTATCGTAAATGACCCGCACCTTCACGCCCTGCCGTGCTTTTCGCACCAGCAGATCCAGCAGCTTTCTGCCGCATTCATCCCGGGTTTTGAAGATAAAATACAGCACATGGATGGTCTCCTGCGCTTCCTCGATGTCCCGAAACAGGCTTTCGTACTTTTTTTCTGCGTCCACCAGCAGCCGGGCGCTGTTTCCCTGGGTATAGACGGCCCCTGCTCCCTGCAGATTAAGCAGCATCAGATCCCGGCAGCCTTCCCGTCCCTGGCTGCTGAGATTGAACTGACCGGAAAGCAAAGCCCGGGCATTTTCCCCAGGGCTTGGTCCATATTCGGCCAAGCGGGGATTGGGCCGGAACCGGCGGCGGAAAAGTCGCAGTTTTCGGGTACTGCCCAAAAAGAAATAAAGCAAAAAGCCCAACCAGGGCACAAAGGCGAAGACCAAAAGCCAGGCCAATGTGCTGCCCACCTGTTTTTTGCGAAAAAACAGGATGGAAATTGCAGCCATCACATTGAAAAAATAAAGCAAAAACAATAGGGGACTCACATCTTTCCTCCTTCTGATGATCTTCGCCACGGTTACTATTATAGCATAGTTTTCCTGCGGCATACTTACCGAAATACATGGAAAAAAATCGTGCAATTCTCACAGTCAGTATGCGCAAAAGGGCGCCCGCCTAAGCGGATGCCCTGAGCATTTCGAAAAAGTGGCAATAGCCACTTTTTCGAGTTTTGCAAGGGTCTGCATGCACGCCTTCGGCGTACACTGGCCCCTTGAGAAGTGCAAAAAGCCACGCACAGGTCGCGGCTTTTTGCAAATCAATAAGGGTAGGGCCAGTAGTCCTTTTGGCTATCCCGTTTTTTGACAATCTACGCAAAAGGGCGTCCGCCTAAGCGGACGCCCTTTTGCTTCTTTATTGTTGTGGGGGGAATAAAGAGAGGTATGTTGCTGATATCATAATAACACACTCAAAAAAAAAAGATGTGGACGGTTTGTAAAGAAAATTTGAAAAATATATTATTTCTCCCCTTGGTAAAAGGCCAGATTCTCCTGTAATCTCTGGTTTTCCGGCTCTTTTTCCAAGGCCCTGGCTCCATAGAAACAGGCCTTCTCTTTTTGGCCCAAATGCCAGAAGGCCAGGGCGGACAGATCCCAGGGCACACTGCCCCAGGCAAAATCTTCATTGATATAGGTTTTGTCCCGCTGGGTAATGGCCAAGGCGCTTTGGCTCATGAGCAGCACCCCGGGCCAATTTTCTTCCTGGGAAAAATACCATGCACATTCCACATAACCCTCCCGCAGGGAGGGAGCTTCCGCTACCGCCCGGTAAAACCAGCGAAGAGCCTCTTTCCGCCGCCCGGTCTCCAGACAGCACCGAGCCAGATAGCGCATGGAAGCGGCCCGCTCCGCTTCCCAGGTGGAGCGGGGGAGTGCCAGATGGCGTAGAAGCTCCTCTTCGGCCTTGTGCCAGTCCCCCTGGTACATATACTCCCGGCCCAGGTAATGAGCACAGCGGGGATCTTCCGGCTCTTCCCGGGCGGCCAGCTCCAAAAGGGGCAAATACTGTCCCCGGGATTTTTGGGGATCGGGCCAGTGGTGCAGACACACCCCCACAGCATCCCCCAGGGCAACTTCTTTTTCCCCCTGCCATTGCAGCACTTCGTGCACCGGATAATGCCAGACGAAACCATGGCGGCGGTGGATCTTGTTCTGCCAGAACACCATGCCCTCTCTTCCATCTTCTCCATGGCTCCACACAAAGCGGCACCGGTATTGAGGGCAGGACTGCGTCAGGGCCGCCTGTTCCAGCTTTTTTCGCCAGCCTTTTTCAAATACCTCGTCCAGATCGGTACAGACGCACAGGTCAGCATCCTGGGGCACCAGGTCCAAGGACAAATTACGGGCTTTGTCAAACCGCCAGGGGACAATCTCCCGACAGGCCACCCAAGCCCCCCGGGAAGCCAGGGCGGCCGGAGTGCCGTCCTGGCTTCCTGTGTCCAGCACATAGACCCCATCGGCCTCTGACATGGAATCCATCCACCGGTCTGCAAAGGCTTTTTCGTCTTTGCAGATGGCATACACATAGATTTTCATGGCTCAGCCGTCCAACCGAAGCACGGTGAGGGACAGATTCTGATACAGGCCGTCTTCCAGGCAGATCACCTGGAGGACGGCCCCCTGGGTGGCCAGAATCGCCCCCAGAGATGCGGTTTCCTTGCCCCGCCACAGTCCTCCGGGCACCGCCTGGCCATCCAGCAGCAGCTGGAGACCGGCTTCTTCGCCGGAGTAATCCTGGGCCCGGCCCTGGAGCAGCACCAGATAGGCTCCCTTTTCCAACCGGATGCCCTCTTCCTCCATACAGATGCTATCCCCCTGCTGAGCAGCCAGGGCCAGCTTCAGCGCCATGTCTTTTTCCCCTCGCTGGCCGCCCACCACTGGGTCCACACCGGTGAGATAATCATGGGCCGGCCCATCCCAGGAGCAAAAACAGGAACATGGTTCACAGGAGCCGGAAGGGCAGGGGAAAAAGGGCCGCTGGTTTTCCTTGTCTTTTTCCCGCTCTGGCCCGGAAGGGCACTGACAGCTGAGACTCAGCCCTTCCGGCACCCACTGGCCGCTTTCTCTGGCCCATTGGAGAAGGGGGCTTTCGGGAAGGGACTGCTGCACCTCCTGCTGACGCCCTTCCTTTTCCTCATAACTGCCGTCGGGCCGCACCCGCACCACCCGGCGTACCCGGTGAAGGAGCGGGGTTTCCTCCGTCTCCTCTCCGGAGGCCCGGCTGGTCTTTTGCTTCCAATCGATCTCCTTCAACAGGGATCCCTCCTTGTTTCTCGTGAAACTTTTCGATGGAGCCAGGGCAGTCCTCTCCCAGGCCCCAAAGCCATTACAATGACAGCATATGCCGAAGCTGGATTCTCTGTGCCTCCCAAAGGTTTTTTACCATATATCGGAACAAATGTTTGCCCTATCCTGTGTTTTATGGTATACTATATACAATTCTATGCCATAGACCGTCCCTTGAGGTGATCCCATGAAAAAACTCAGTCCCATGCGCCAGAAGATTTTGGACTATATCTCCCGCTATACCGACGAAAATGGCTATCCTCCCGCCGTGCGGGAGATCTGCCAAGCGGTGGGGCTCCGATCCCCGTCCACCGTCCACTCCCATCTGAAGATCTTGCAGGAAGGGGGATTTTTGGACAAGGGCGAGGGCCGCACCCGGTCCATTACCCTGAAAAACCACCCTACCGGTGTAAAAAAGATCCCGGTGCTGGGGGTGGTCACCGCCGGCCAGCCCATCCTGATGCAGGAGGACATTCTGGGCTATATCCCCTTTGAATACCACAGCGGGGAATATTTTGCCCTGCGGGTCCGGGGCGACAGCATGATCGGAGCCGGCATTCTGGATGGGGACGATGTGATCGTCCGCCGCCAGGACACCGCCGATCAAAAGGCCATCGTGGTGGCCATGCTGGAGGATGAGGCCACCGTCAAGCGGCTGGACAAATCCAATGGCCATGTGCGCCTGCTGCCGGAAAACCCTGCCTATGACCCCATTGATGGGGACAACGCTCAGATCCTGGGGCTGGTGGTGGCAGTCTACCGCCAGTACCACAGCTAGGTGTTCCCATGAGCCATCTCACAGACGATATCCGCACCCTGCGGGGTGTGGGGGAAAAGAAGGCCCAGCTTTTTCACAAGCTGGGCCTTTTCACCCTGGGTGACTGCCTGGAGCACTTTCCCAGGGAATATGAGGACCGCAGCCGCTTTTATCCCATCGCTCAGGCCCCCGTGGGGGAAAATTGCTGTATTCTGGCCACTGTGGCCCAGCCCCCTTCCACACGGCTGATCCGCAAAGGGCTGAGCATCACCAAACTGCGGGCCTTTGACGAAAGCGGCCAGATCGATCTGGTGTATTTCAACCAGCCCTATCTCAGCTCTCAGCTGCGCCAGGGGGAGGAATACGCCTTTTTCGGCAAAATCGAAGGAACACTGCTGAAAAAACAGCTGACCAACCCCCAATTTGAACCGGCCGGACGGGGAATGATCACCGGACGATTGCTTCCGGTCTACCGTCTCACCGGCGGGCTATCCCGCACGCTGATGCTCCAGGCCACCTCCCAGGCCATCCAGTATACCGACGAGCTCACCGAAAGCCTGGACGAGGAGATCCGCCAGCAATATGACCTGTGCCACATCCGCTATGCCTATGAAAACATCCACTATCCCGTCCATCGGGAAGCCCTGGAAGAGGCCCGGAAACGGGTGATTTTTGAAGAGTTCTTTCAGTTTGCCTGCGGCTTGCAGCTGATGGGACAGCAGAATATCACCGCCCAGGGCATCGGCCTCACCTGGTATCCCCCGGAGGAATTTTACCAGGTTCTTCCTTTCTCTCCCACCGGCGCCCAGCGGCGGGCCGTACATGAGGCCTTTGCCGACATGACGGGAGGCAAACGGATGAGCCGTCTGGTGCAGGGAGATGTGGGCAGCGGCAAAACCATGGTGGCCGCCGCCTGTCTGTGGCTGGCCGCCAAAAACGGAATGCAGGGGGCGCTGATGGCCCCCACCGAGCTTCTGGCCCGGCAGCATTACGAATCCCTCCAGCCCCTGATGGAGCAGTGCGGCATTTCCTGCGCTCTGCTCACCGGCTCCACGCCTAAAAAGCAGCGGGAAACCATGCTGGAAAAGCTAGGTCAAGGGGAGATCTCTGTTCTCATCGGTACCCATGCCCTCATCGAAAACAATGTGGTCTTTTGCCGTCCGGCCCTGACCATCACCGATGAACAGCACCGCTTCGGCGTGCAGCAGCGGCAGCTTTTGTGGGACAAAGGGGCGGACACCCATTCCCTTGTGATGAGCGCCACCCCCATTCCCCGCACCCTGGCCCTGATGCTCTACGGCGATTTGCAGGTATCGGTGCTGGACGAACTGCCCCCGGGACGCAAACGGGTGGAGACCTACGCCGTGCCCCCCAGTTATCGCCCCCGGCTGGATGCCTTTATTCAAAAACAAGTGCAGGAAGGGGGACAGGTGTACATCGTCTGTCCTCTCATCGAAACCGAAGAAGGGGAGGACGAGCGGCAATCGGCGGTGGCCTATGCCAAAGCACTGCAGCAGCGGGTTCCCCAGGTGTCCATCGGCCTGATGCACGGCAAGCTGAAAAGCCGGGAAAAGGAACAGGTGATGGAGGATTTCGTCCAGGGAAAGATCCAGGTGCTGGTGAGCACCACCGTGATCGAAGTGGGCGTCAATGTGCCCCGGGCCTCCCTGATGATCGTGGAGGACGCCGACCGGTTCGGCCTTTCCCAGCTCCACCAGCTGCGGGGCCGGGTGGGCCGGGGAGACCGGCAGTCCTATTGCGTGCTGGTATCCGCCAGCAAAAGCGCCAAAACACAGGAGCGGCTGCGGGTGATGACTCAGTGTCATGACGGCTTCCGCATCGCCGAAGCCGATCTGAAGCTGCGGGGGCCGGGAGACTTCTTCGGTGACCGGCAGCACGGTCTGCCGGAGTTCAAAATCGCCGATTTGTCCCAGGATGTGTCCCTTTTGCAAAATGCCCAAAAAGCGGCCCAGCAGGTGCTGCGGCAGGATCCGGATCTTTCTTCCCATCCTCTTCTGCTGGAAAAGGTAAAGCAGCTTTTTCACCGGGCCCGGCAATAAAAACCCATTCTTTCCCCATCAAAAAAGTGGCCTTTGGCCACTTTTTTGTATGATCACCCTTTTCCGGCATATACTACCGGCAAGAAAACAAGCCGGTGCGCCGGCAGAAAGGGTTTTTTCATGGATATTACCAATCAGGAATATAAAAAGCTCTATCAAAAAGCTTCCCCGCCCTCACCCTTGCTGAAAGATGCCTCTCTGGCCTTTCTCACAGGGGGCACCATCTGCACTCTGGCCCAGGCCATTCGCAACTTTCTGCTGAGTCAGGGTCTGGATGAAAAGACAGCCGGAGCATCCCTTTCCATCATCCTGGTCTTTCTGGGGGTGCTGCTCACCGATCTGGCCATCTATCCCAAAATCGCCAAGTTCGCCGGAGCGGGCACCATTGTCCCCATCACCGGCTTTGCCAATTCCATCGCCGCCCCGGCCCTGGAATACAAAACCGAAGGACTGGTGCTGGGTACCTGCGTCAAGATGTTCACCATCGCCGGGCCGGTGCTGGCCTGCGGCCTGACGGCTTCGGTGATCTACGGCCTGCTCTATTATATTTTTGCATAAAGGGGGAGGGAATATGAAAAAAACAGGGAACACCTATTGTTTTCAGGATCCGCCCCGGGTGCTCTCCTACGCCTCGGTGGTGGGCAAGAAGGAGGGAGAAGGCCCTCTGTCCCGGGATTTTGACTATATCAGCGACGACAACACCTTTGGAGAACAAACCTGGGAAAAAGCCGAAAGCCGGATGATGTCCATGGCCCTGGAGCGGGCTCTTTCCAAAGCCCATCTGTCCCCTTCCCAGCTGGGGTGCATCCTGGGCGGCGATCTGCTCAACCAGTGCATCGGCACCACCTTTGCCCTGCGGCCCACCAATGTGCCTTTCCTGGGGCTGTACGGGGCCTGCTCCACCATGGCAGAAGGGCTGCTGGTGGCCTCCTGCCTGGTGGAAAGCGGATTTGAGCAGACGGCCTGCGCCATCACTTCTTCCCACTTCTGTTCCGCCGAACGGCAATACCGCTATCCGCTGGAATACGGCGGCCAGCGGCCCCAGACGGCCCAGTGGACGGCCACCGCTTCCGGGGCGGTGGTGCTGCAAAAGGGAGGCATGGGAGTGCGCATCACCCATGCCACCCCCGGCCGGATCGCAGACCCTGGCGTCACCAGCCAGGCCAACATGGGCGCCGCCATGGCCCTGTCGGCCTACGAGACCATCCGCCGCTTCTTCCAGGACACCCATACCGGACCTTCTCACTACGATCTCATCGTCACAGGGGATCTGGGAAAGGTGGGTCATCAGATCGTCATCGATCTGTTTCAGCGGGACGGCATCGATATGCGCCCCACCTATGACGACTGCGGTCTTTTGCTCTATGACGGCAGCCAGGATGTCCACGCCGGCGGCTCGGGCTGCGGCTGTTCGGCAGCAGTGCTTTGTTCCTATATTCTCAAAGCCATGGAGCAGGGGATTTTCCGCAAGGTGCTGTTCTGCGGCACCGGCGCCCTTCTCAGTCCCACTTCCTGCAACCAGGGACAGAGCATCCCTGGGATCTGTCATCTTGTTTGTTTGGAGGCCGATGAAAAATGGAATATGTAAGAGCCTTTCTCACCGCCGGGGTGATCTGCGCCATCAGTCAGGTGCTCATCGACCGGACCAAGCTGACTCCCGGCCGGATTCTGGTGACCTTTGTGGTGCTGGGGGTCATTCTTACCGGCATCGGTCTCTATGAGCCGGTGGTGAAGTTCGGCGGGGCCGGAGCCACTGTGCCCCTTCTGGGTTTTGGCTACACCATGGCCGAAGGGGTAAAGGAAGCCATCGCCCAACGGGGCTTTCTGGGGGTCTTTACCGGAGGGCTCACCGCCACCGCCGGCGGCATTGCCGCTGCCGTGGTGTTCTCTCTGATCGGCGCGCTGATCTTCAAAAGCCGGGACCGGTCATAAAAGGGGAGGGGAAACCCTCCCCTTTCTTGTGGGGAAAAGGGATTTTTGCTATACTTTCTTTACAGACCACGAAAAGGAGACGAAACCATGCTGAAAACAGGACTGACCCATGAGACAAAGGTGAAAGTGGAAGAAAACATGACGGCCGGCGCCCTGCGGCCCGGGCTGGTTCCGGTGCTGGCCACGCCGGTGCTGCTGGCCATCATCGAAAACACCTGCTATGAATGTGTGATGGGTCATCTGGAGCCGGGACAGACCACTGTGGGCACCGGCGTCAACATCACCCATGAGGCCCCCACACCGGTGGGAATGACGGTGACCGCTTCCTGCCGTCTGAAAGAAGTGGAAGGCCGCCGCCTGGTTTTTCAGATCGAAGTAAAGGACGAGCATGAAGTGGTCAGCCGGGGAGACCATGAACGCTTCATTGTGGACATGGACAAATTTGTGGCAAAATCCCGGCAAAAAGCCCTGTGATGTGGGTCTTTCCCCCCTATTCTTGACGGAGAGGGGCGGGGCGTGCTATACTAATTCCTGGTTTCCGCTTCCTGCCGCTGTGGCGAAACAGGCAGACGCAAGGGACTTAAAATCCCTCGGTCTTTTGACCGTACCGGTTCGATCCCGGTCAGCGGCACCAAAAAGAGCCTTGGCATTGTTTGCCCCAGGCTCTTTTTTTGCGGTTTCCTCATTCCTCCTTTGCTGCAAAAGGAAAAAAGAAAGGTGTTTTTTTGTGCGCCCCAGGATCGATTGCCATACCCACATCGTGTCCCCGGCCATCCGGGACGAGTATTTCCAGCGTGCCCAAGGGTTCGCTCTGGTGATGCAGTTTCCCCCCGGCCTGATGGAAAATCCCCAGTGCATCCAGACGGTGCTGTCCGACCCCCGGCTGTTTCTGTGCCCCTGTGTGGATCTCCATCGCCCCATCCCGCCCCAGCTCAGTGAGCTGGAACCCCATCTGGATGAGTGGAAAGTGGTGGGCCTCAAGGTCTATCTGACCTACCAGAAGGGAAGGGCCTGTGACGAAAAGATGACCCCCATCTATGAATTTGCCCGTCAGCACCAGCTGGCGGTGACCTTCCACACCGGCCTTTGTTCTCTGGTTCTCCCGTCGGAAAATGACATGGAGGGCTCACAGGCCAAATACATCGCCCAAGCGGCCCAGCGTTTCCCAGAGGTGAATTTCATCATTGCCCATATGGACGACCCCCGCTTTATGGAGTGCGCCGCCCTGCTGCACCGGCATAAAAACCTGTTCACCGATGTATCCGGCGCCTATGAAACCGGTACCAAAGAGGGAAACGATGTGCAGGGAGCCATCGCCACTTTCCGCCAGGCCCTTCTGTCCCAGCCGGATCTTTGGAAGCAGTTTCTCTATGGTACCGACTTCTGCCCGCCCCTCAATCTCTGTCAACTGGAGGAATACGACGAGACCATCAAGAAGATTTTCCCGCCGGATACTTTTGATGCCATCTATTATCAAAACTGCCTGCGGGCTTTTCCTCGGCTGAATCGCTGGCTTTCCCTTTAAAATTCAAAAGAGAGGACGCTTTTTCATGAAAACTTCATCCCAGTTCAAAGCATTTCTCAAAAGCTTTACCCCCTACCAGATCGGCTATCTTGTGGTAGTGCTGCTTCTGACCATCGGCTTTACTGTGTTTTTGCCCCACATGATGCTGGAGGATATGTCCAACTCCTTTGTGGTGGTCTGCTCGGTGATTGCTGTTCTGGCCAATCCTGTGTGCGAGCTTCTCATCTCCAAACAGAGCAAGCTGAATTTTATGGTGGATCTGTTTTTCATTGAGATCCCCGAACTGGTGCTGTGCGTAGCCCTGGGCTGGTACACCATCGCCATCATCACCGTAGCTTTCTGGATCCCCATCGACATCATCAGCTTCCTGCGCTGGAAGCGCCATCCCGATGAAGTCCAGCAGGAGCTGACTGTGGTCAAACGCCTGAGCTGGAAGCAGGATATTCTGGTGATCGCCGGTATTCTGCTCTTTGGCCTGGTGGTGGGGCAGCTGATCCAGATGATCCCCGGCGCCGAAGACTCCTTCCTGGACGCTCTGGCCAGTGCCTGCGGCATCGCCAACGGCATTCTGCTCCTGCTCCGCTACACCGAGCAGTGGTATGCCTGGTTTGTCACCCTGCTGCTTTACACCGCCCTGTACATCATCTCAGGCAGCTACATCATGCTGATCACCGTGGCGGCCATGCTGGTCAACACCTGCTATGGCTTCGGCAAATGGCTGCTGTACACCCGCTCCCGCCGGAAAAAGCAGGAAGAGTCCTTTTCTCCTGCCTCTCATTGACCGAACAGAAAACAAAAGAAAACACTTCCCATCGCCCTATCAAGTTTTTTACAAACGGACCCCCGGTTCTCGCCTTGACGAAACCGGGGGTTGGGTTTATATTGTTAATCAAAGGAATTTTAATTTTTTGTAAATGGTATAAGGAGGAAGGTATTGTGAAAAAAGCCCTTTCCCGGCTGGTAGCCGGGCTCATGGCAGGGGTGCTTTGCATTTCCCTGTGTCCCTCTCCGGCCAAGGCCGCCTCGTCTGTGTCTGTCAAGACCAAGTATCTCTATTCCGGCGCGGCCCATGCCAAATACACCAACCTGGCTTATTATGCCGAGCCGGTGGTGGCCGACATCAATAAGGATGGCCGGGACGAAGTGGTCAGCGTATCCTTCGCCATTGCCGTCACCGACGCCCAGAGCGGCAAGACTCTGTGGCAGGTGGACTCCGGCAAGGACCGTTCCACCCCCTATAACAGCGAACCCTCTGCCCACTATTCCGGCGCCTGGTGCTCTCCCGTGGTGAAGGACATCGACGGCGACGGCTATGTGGAAATCATCTCCACCCACAAAAATCTCATCTCTGTGCTGGATCACAACGGCTATTTCAAGAAGGGCTGGCCCAAGTATCTGGAAGTGGACAGCTTTATCCGTTCTCTGGCTGTGGACGACTTTGACGGCGACGGCACCTGTGAGATCGTTGTAGGCGCCGGTGTCAACTCTGAGGCCTCTGTGTGGGTCTACGACTGCTACGGCGTTCTCTTCCCCCACTGGCCCCAGCTTTCTCCCGACCAGCAAGATCAGGCAGAAAGCTACGGCATCTTTGCCAACGGCATTTCCACCGGTGACATCGATGGCGATGGCCTGCCGGAGATCATTGCTCCCACCGACAACCGGTGCATCCAGGCTTTTGAGCTGGACGGCTCCCTCATCATGGCCAATGCCGAAACCTTTGGCGACAGCCCCTGGGGCTCTGTGCGCACCTATATCGACTACGACCATGAAAAGACCGTGGCCCAGCGGGGCTGGGACACCGACCAGGGCAAAGTGGATATGAAAGAGCGTCTGTGCATGGAATTCGGCCATGCCGGCTCGGTGATCGACGACCTGGACGGCGACGGTAAAAACGAAGTGGTGGTCACCGGTATCGTCATGGATACCAACTCCATCTCCAATGCCTTCTGGCTGGACAGCCTGTGCATGTCCGTGGCCGTTTTCAACGGCGACCGCACCCGCTACCAGAACACCGCAAAGGGCTTTGACTGGACCACCATTCCCACCAATCTGGGTGCCCGCATCAAGGATTGCCAGAACTCCGGCTCCTCCTTTGTGCTGCCCGAGCCTGTCACCGCCGATCTGGACGGCGACGGCAACAAGGAGATCCTGTTCAATTCCTTTGACGGCAAGCTCTATTGCTTCTCCCTGGATCAGACCATGAAGAGCTTCACCCTGCCGGCCACCACCTCCACCATTGCCGAATATGCCGCCCAGCCCACCTGTGTGGACATCAACGGCGACGGCAAGAAGGAGATCATCTTTGGCTCCTGGACCGACAGCATCACCAATCCCAACCACGACACCACCAGCGAAAACACCGGTGTCAACGGCTCGCTGTACATTCTGGACAGCGATCTGAAGCTGATCTCCCGCACCCAGCTGCCTGCCGAATATCCCGGCTATCTGGGGGCTTATCAGACCAACGGCGTCAAAGCAGCTCCCGCTGTGAAGGATGTGGACGGCGATGGGGAATATGAGGTCATCCTCAACACCTCCTACCGTTCGGTGTGCGCCTACGACCTGGTGGGCTCCACCATCTATGACACCCCCTTCACCGATATGCGCTGGCATTGGGCCAAGGACTATGTGAACACCTGCGTCAAACGGGGCTATTTCAACGGCACCGGCAACAACACCTTTACCCCCAGCGGCACCATGACCCGGGGCATGCTGGCCACCGTGCTCTACCGTATGGCCGGTTCTCCCCAGGTGACCATCGACAATCCCTTTACCGATGTGCCTGCCGGTCAGTGGTATACCAACGGCGCCATCTGGTGCTATGAGAAGGGAATTCTGGCCAATATGGACAGCACCACCATGGACCCCAACGCTTTGGTGACCCGGCAGGAACTGGCCTATATGCTGTATCAGTACAGCGGCGCGCCGGAAGAGCCCTCTTCGGCCCTCACCGATTTCTCCGACAGCGCCTCGGTGTCCGACTGGGCCCAGGATGCTATGGAATACTGTGTGGGTCTGGGCGTGCTTCAGGGCAGCGAAGGCAAGCTGAATCCGCAGAATTCTGTTACCCGTGCTGAGGCCGCCACCATGTTGGTGCGCTTTGCCGACGCTCAGTAATCAAATTTTCCTGTATCATTTTCCCCAGGCGGCAAGCCGCCTGGGGAATTTTTTGTCATACTGAAAAAATATCCCAGTTTTTCTGGAATTTCTTGCCTTTCGTTCACTGCCATGATATACTTTCTTTGCATTTTTATACTTTTTCCCGTTTGCAGGGGGAAAAGAAAACATATTCCGGGGGAAATAACAAAATGCTGCAAAAGTATGCACAGGATCTAAAGAAGGAATTTGCAGGCTACAATGCCAAAGGACTGCTGTCCGATATGATGGCCGGTCTGACGGTGGCGGCGGTGGCATTGCCCCTGGCCCTGGCCTTCGGCGTCAGCAGCGGCGCTTCGGCGGCCTCCGGCCTGCTCACCGCCATCGTGGCCGGCGCCATCATCGCCCTTTTGGGCGGGGCTTTTTATCAGATCTCCGGCCCCACAGGAGCTATGGCCGCCATCCTCACCTCTGTTGTGGCCCAGTATGGCTTTAACGGTGTCTTTCAGGCCACCTTCCTGGCAGGTGTGCTGCTGGTGATTGCCGGGCTGTTCAAACTGGGACGGCCCACGGCCTTTATCCCCATGCCGGTCATCACCGGCTTCACTTCGGGCATCGCCGTGATCATCGCCCTGGGGCAGGTGGACAACTTCTTTGGCGTCACCTCCATTGAAGGCTCTGCTATCCAAAAAGTGGGGGGATACTTTACCCATGGCTTTGACCCCAACTGGACCGCTGTGGCCATCGGTGTTTTTGTGGTGCTCTTCATGGTGTTTTTCCCGAAAAAGTGGAACAGTGTGGTGCCTGCATCCCTGGTTGCCATCATCCTGGCCACAGCCGCTTCCATGCTGCTGAAGCTGCCTGTAAACACCGTGGGGGAGATCCCTTCCTCTCTGATGCTGCCTCAGCGGCTTGACCTGCTTTCTCTGGATCTGAACACCCTGAGCGGATTGCTGGCTCCGGCCATCAGCATTGCTGCTTTGGGCATGGTGGAAAGCCTGCTCTGCGGAGCCAGCGCCAGCCGGATGACCGGCGTCAAGCTGGACAATGACCGGGAGCTTCTGGCCCAGGGTATCGGCAACATCCTCACCCCGCTGTTTGGCGGCATCCCGGCCACTGCGGCCATTGCCCGTACCAGTGTGGCGGTGAAATCCGGCGCCCGCACCCGGCTCACCGGTGTGTTCCACGCCCTTTTCCTGCTGATCTCCATGCTGGCCCTGGGGCCGGTGATGGGACAGATCCCTCTGTGCGCTTTGGCCGGGGTGCTGATGGTCACCGCCTGGCGGATGAACGAGTGGAAGACCATCCGCTATATTTTCTCCAAAAAATTCAAAGGCGCTATTCTGAAATTCCTGGTGACCATGGCCGCCACCATCCTCTTTGACCTGACAGTGGCCATTTTGCTGGGCATTGTGGTGTCTCTGGTGCTGCTGGCTGTGCGGCAGTCGGAACTTCAGGTCAACTACGAAGATGTGCTTCCTCATCGCCTGGCCGCCCCCGACGCCCTTCTGGCTCACCGGGCCGAAAACGCCCGGGTGGTCTATATCACCGGTTCCATTCTGTTTTCCAACACCCAGATGATCGAAGAGATCGGCCAGCAGGTAAGCGGCTTTTCCAGCGTGATCTTTTCCATGCGGGGCGTCTCCTATATGGATATCTCCGGCGCCCAGGCTTTCCTGGATCTGCTGCGCCAGGTGCAAAACCGGCAGGCCCAGGTGTTCCTCTGCGGCGTATCTCCCTCTGTGCGGCAAATGATGGACCGCAGCGGCATCACACAGCAAGCAGGGGAGAAGGCCTTTTACTGGAGTGTGGAGCAGGCCCTGACCCAGGATGAGCCCACTCCCGCCCCTTATCTCCAGACGGCCATCAAAAACTGATCCCTTGCCCCAGAGTTGGTTGCAAAATCCCACAGGGATGCTATAATAAAGCTACACACTTTAATGATGATGGAGGAAAAACAATGAAAGCATATGATATGATCCACAAGCAGGAAGTGGAAGTGGACCGGAAGGGCCTGATCGACCTGATGCTCAACAACCGGCAGATCGACCTGAAGTTTGCTCAGAAGAAGACCGATGGCGACGGCTACCTCACCTGGGATGCAGAAAACTGGACCACTGTGGACGGTAAGAAGTTCATCCGCTGCTACTCTCTGGAAGGCCGGGTGCTCCGTGACTCCACCACCCACAACATCTACGACCTGGACAACGACTTTTTCCCCGAGCAGGCCGAAAAAGTAGAGATCAACTAAGCTTTTCTTTCTGATTTTATGGAACTGACCCCTTTGGCCCTGGGTGTTTTGTGCTTTCTCATCGGCAGCATCTGTCTGAAAAAAGAAAAGCACTACAAGACCTTTTTCATTCTAGCCATTTTGTGTTTTGCCGCCACGCTGGTGCTTTCCATTCTGCGCTTGCTGGATGGCATGACAATTCCCTTATAGCGATAACCAGATGCAAAAAAACCGTCGGACAAAACCGGCGGTTTTTTTATCCACAGCCTGTGGACAAGTATTGTGGATACTTTGCGCAAAAAAATGCCTGAGATTAACTCTCGGGCATTTTTTCGATTTATTTCGCTGCCTGCTTTGGTTCTTGAAACAGAAAGATCAGATACCGAATCAAGGCATAAAGGGTGGTGCAAGTGGCGATGATGGTCTCCACCAATACCACCGTATTCAAAAAGGCCATGGGGTTTCCCAGATTGGCCGCACAAGCCATCAGCTGTTTGGAAGCGATAGCGCTGATGACAAAAGGAAAGGTATAGGCGGAATAGCTGGGGAAGAAGGGCAACTTCCAATATTGCACAAACTTGATACAGGCCAGCACAAAGAGCACTGTCGCCACGGCCCACAAAACAGTGAGCAGGGACAAGGACTTGGGTATGACCGACTGAATATAACCAGCAATGCACAAACTGGTAGGTGCGGCATAAATACAGATCACAGGCTTGGCCGGATCGGGAACAGGCCTTTTCACATACCGCATGGTCACCAAGATCAGCAGGACCACCAGGGACACAATGCCGAACCAGACACAGGCCGATCCGATGGACTCGGTCCCAAAGGCCGGTGCAGTGATCCCGGCCATGGCAATACCCACATAGACGATAAACCAGCTGGCAAAAACCTTTTCCAGCGAAAAATGCAGCAGAAACTTCACAGTGAAATAGAGGATCATCACCACATGGATAGCCACACCCACAAACCAAATTACTTTAGCCGGAGAACCAATATAGGGTTTCACATAAGTGGCCAGCATCATTACAGCCATGGGAAAGGCACAGAACACGCTGGCCAGGATGGGATTTTCCATTTCATTGCAAAACTTTTTCCAATCCAGCAGTACACGGATCAAAAACATCACCATCAGCACTGCGCCCACGGCCCCGCACAACAGCCGAACGCCTTCGGAGTAGGACTGGAGCAGATTGCCCAGGCCGAACATGCCCAATATCACAGCACAAATAGGGATGGGAACTTTCTTGAATACATTCATGCTGCACTATGCCTCCAGCGGAGCCACTCTGGTTTTGATGTACTCCTCATAGGGCCGGACGGTGATCTCTCCTTCGGTGGGAATGCCCAGCTCTCTGGCGATGATCTCAGCGGCCTTGGCTGCACAAATGCCGGTGTAATAAATGCACTGGCTCTTGTGACCGCCTTGGGACATATCAAACTCGCGGGTGAGGATACGGCAACAGGTAACACCTTTGGTGTTATTCTCCTTGAACCAATCATGAAGCTCCTTGGTCAGACTCATGCACTTGACCACATTGGGATCGGTGGGGCCTTTGTGCTCGGTGCGGCCAAAGAACATACCGATGGCCAGAACGCCGCCGTTGAGAGCGCCGCAGATACAGCCCGACTTGCCCACACCGATGGCCATACCGGAAGCCATGCGGATCACATCTTCCGGCACATCCAATTCAAAATTGGAACGGATGATTTCCATCACCGCTTCACAGCAAAAGAAGCCTTTGCGGAACGATTCTTCCGCTTCCTTCTGAATTTTTGTCAGATTGATGGATTTTGCATTGACTTTCATATCTTTTACCTCCTGAACATCTCACTTTTCCCCAGGGCTTGTTAATTATATCACAACTTTTTTATGCTGTAATCCATTATTCGAAAAAACGATAGCATTTATAAATACTTATAGAGATTTCCATAAACAAAAAGGACGCTTGGATTTTATCCAAGCGTCCTTTTGTTATTGATCAGCTGCACACCCAGCCAAGCGGCCAGTATGGGTGCGCAGACACTGCGCTAGATGCGGGCAACGCCGCTCTTGCGAGCCGCTTCGGCCACAGCCTTAGCCACAGCGGGAGCCACTCTGGGATCGAAAGCTGCGGGGAGGATGTAGTCGGGATTCAGCTCCTCGGGGGAGACAATGTCAGCGATGGCATAAGCAGCAGCGGCCTTCATCTCATCGTTGATGTCGCTGGCACGCACATCCAAAGCGCCGCGGAACACGCCAGGGAAGGCCAGAACATTGTTGATCTGGTTGGGATAGTCGCTGCGGCCGGTGCCGATAACGGCAGCGCCGCCCTTCTTGGCCTCTTCGGGATAGATCTCAGGCACAGGGTTGGCGCAGGCAAAGACCATGGGGTCCTTGTTCATGGTAGCCACCATCTCGGCGGTGAGCACGCCGGGAGCAGACAGGCCCAGGAACACATCAGCGCCCTTGACCACATCGGCCAGAGTGCCCTGCTTCTTGTTCTTGTTGGTGATCTTAGCCATAGCGGCGATCTCGGGGTTGAGGTCGGTGCGGCCGTCATAGACAGCGCCGCCACGGTTGACCAGGATCGCGTCGCCAATGCCCATGGACAGCAGCAGGCGGGTGACAGCCACAGCAGCAGCGCCGGCGCCGGACACCACCATGGTCAGATCGCTCAGCTTCTTGCCGGTGAGGCGGCTGGCGTTGATCATAGCCGCGGCAGTGATGATAGCAGTACCGTGCTGGTCATCGTGGAAGATGGGAATATCGCACTCTTCCTTCAGGCGGCGCTCGATCTCAAAGCAGCGGGGAGCGGAGATATCCTCCAGGTTGATGCCGCCGAAAGAACCGGCCAGCAGCTTGACGGTGTTGACGATGTCGTCCACATTCTTGCTGCGCACACAGAGGGGGAAGGCATCCACATCGGCAAAGGACTTAAACAGGGCGCACTTGCCCTCCATCACAGGCATACCGGCTTCGGGGCCGATGTCGCCCAGGCCCAGCACAGCGGTGCCATCGGTAACAACGGCAACCAGGTTGCCACGGCGGGTATATTTATAGCTCAGGTCCACATCCTTGCTGATTTCCAGGCAGGGCTCGGCAACGCCGGGGGTGTAGGCCACAGTCAGGTCGTCGGCGTTTTCCACCTTGCAGCGGGCGATGACTTCGATCTTGCCCTTCCAGTCCTCGTGGGCCTTGAGAGCCCGTTCCTTGATGTCCATAGTACAGATTCTCCTTTTATATTTTGATAAAATAGGAAAAACAATGTTATTTCCGGCTGATGGCCTTCTGAGCGGCAGAGACGATGGCCGCGGCGGTGAGACCGAAGCGCTCCTGGAGGTAATCCACGGTACCCACTTCGCCGAACTCATCCTGCACGCCTACCATTTCCACAGGCACCGGATGGCTCTTGGCCAGAGATGCAGCCACAGCGCTGCCCAGGCCGCCCACCACATTGTGGTTTTCGGCAGTGACAAAAGCGCCGCACTTCTGGGCATAATTGCCAATGGTATCGTCGTCCAGAGGCTTCCAGGTGAAGCAGTCGATGACGGCGGCGGAAATGCCCTGTTCCTCCAGCACCTTGGCGGCCTTCAGAGCCTCGCTGACCATGATGCCCGAGGCGGCGATGCACACATCGGTGCCGTCCCGCAGCACGGGAGCCTTGCCCAGGGTGAAGGTGGAGCCTTCCTCATAGATGCCCACGGCATTTTTCCGCAGCATCCGGATATAGAAGACGCCGTATGCGTCCTGAAGCATCTTGATCACCTGCTCCAGCTGTACGCTGTCGCAGGGCTCGATCAGGGTGATCTTGGGAATGCTCATCAGACAGCCCATGTCCTCAAAAGGCATATGGGTGCCGCCGTTATAAGCCGCTGTGACACCGGGATCGGAACCCACGATGCGCACATTCTGCTTGCCATAGGCGCAGGAGATGAAGATCTGATCCATCACCCGGCGGGTGGCAAAGGGAGCAAAGGAATGGGCAAAGGGAACCATGCCGGCGGCGGACAGGCCAGCGGCCATACCCACCATGTTGGCTTCCTGGATGCCGCAGTCCACAGCCCGATCGGGGAACTCTTTGAAGAAAGCCTGCATACCGGAGGAACCGATCAGGTCGGCGTCCAGAGCGCAGATGCGGCTGTCTTCCCGGGCCATGTCGCACAGAGTCTTGCAATACACTGCCCGCATTTCTTTCTCTTCGTTTTTCAGAGTCTCTTTCACTTTGTAGCTCATTTTACCGCACCTCCAGCGCTTCCCGGGCCTTGGCCAGCACCTGTTCGGCCTCGATCACCGAGGGGGCGATCTGCTCGGGCTTGAATTTCAGATGGTGGCAGGGGAAGGTCTCCATGGCCAAACGGCAGCCGTTGCCCTTGATGGTGTCCAGCACGATCATGGAAGGCTGGCCCTTATGGGCTTTGGCGCTTTCCACCGCTTCCAGCAAAGCGTCGATATCGTGGCCGTTGACCTTCTGCACATGCCAGCCGAAATCCTCGAATTTCTGTCCGATGTCGCCCAGGTCCAGCACATCGTCCACAGCGCCGTCCAGCTGCTGCTTGTTCCAGTCCACAAAGGCGATGAGATTGTCCAGCTTCAGATGGGCGGCGGACAGAGCGCCCTCCCACACCTGGCCTTCGTCGCATTCGCCGTCGCCCAGGATCAGGTAGGTGGTAAAATCCTTGCCCCGCATTTTAGCGCCCAGAGCCAGGCCCAGCGCCATGGAGATGCCCTGGCCCAGAGAGCCGGTGGTCATGTCCACGCCGGGAGTTTTCAGCCGGTCGCAGTGGCTGGGCAGTGTGGTGCCGTTCTGATTGAGCGTCTTCAGCCGCTCCAGGGGGAAGAAGCCCTTGAGAGCCAGGGTGGCATAGAGGGCCGGGCCTGCGTGCCCTTTGCTCATCACCAGCCGGTCTCTTTGTTCCATGGTGGGGTTCTTGGGGTCATAGTTCATCTGGCTGCCGTAGAGCACCGCCAGGGTCTCCACCACCGACATGGAGCCGCCTACATGGCCAAATCCCAGATGGGCCAGCTCTTTGATGGTCTCCACCCGGATCTCTTCGGCGAACACCCGCAGTTCCTTGTTTTTTTCCATGTTCGCAACACCCTCTATCCTTTGTTATTTGATGGGACATATTGTTGTTTTTTTAACGATCGCTGCCAGGAGAAGATCTCCAGACTGTTTTATTATACCATAGCGGCAAGTCCATGCAGACTTGCACGCCGCCAATGCGGTGCAAAATCGGCTTTGCCGATTTTGGCTATGGTGTAACATCAACAGCAGTCGTTTTGTGAGCAAAACGACTGAATACACAGTATCCTGCCGCACATGTGCGGCAACTGTTGATATTATACCACAAAGCGAAAGCGAAGTGGTATAATGGCCGTGTTTTCGGTTGTCCCGCTTGCGGGACGAGAAAATGGCCGCAAAATCCGGTATAATAACCGTTCTGCGGTTATTATACCACAACGGTCTGCTGTGTGTCAGCATGGATTGTGAACATTTCCCCTGGGGGTACTTTTCTTTTTTTTGTTTTTCCGGCCTTTTTCATTTCTTCCCAAAGGCTTTTCTTTTTGCCTTCCATGGAGTATCATGAAGGCAAAAGGAGGGAAGCGCCATGCTTTATTTAAACAAACAGGACATCATCCGCTCCATCACCCCTCAGGAGATGATGGAGGCCATTGAAAAAGCCTATGGGCTTTTTACGGCCGGAAACTACTTCATGCCCGATCGCCCCACCGTGGAATACCAGAACAAAACCATCGTCTATATGCCTTGCTTTGCCGATGGGGCCATGGGCCAGAAGATTCTCACTGTTTTCCCGGAAAACACCCAGCGGGGCCTTCCCGCCATCGACGGACTGATGCTTTTGTGCGATTATGACACCGGCATCCCCCAGGTGATGATGGACGGCAAAGCCCTCACCGCCCTGCGCACCGGTGGCGTGGGAGGTGTGGCGGTGCGTCATCTGTCCCCGGCCGATGCCCACACCCTAGCCGTCATCGGCGCCGGCGTGCAGGGAGCCAACCAGGCCGCCTTTGCCTGTGCCGCCCGGCCCATCGGGCACATCTATGTATCCGATGCCTATGCCAAGGACCCGGCGCCATTTATCCACAGGCTGGAGGAAGTTCTGGGGGAAGATCATCCTCCTGTCACTTTCTGTACCTCCTCCCAAGAAGCCGCCCGGCAAAGCCAGATTCTCATCACGGCCACCACATCCAATGAACCGGTTTTCCCTGATGACAGTGCCCTTTTTGCCGGAAAATGCTGCATTGGCGTAGGCTCTTATAAACCCACCATGCGGGAATATCCCCCCTGCCTGTGGTCTTTGCTTTCCCAGGTCTATGTGGATCTCCCCTTTGCCTGCGAGGAAAGCGGCGATCTGAGCCAGCCTTTGCACGAAGGGCTTCTGACCATGGATCAGGTATCCACCATGGGGCAGCTTCTGGCCGGTCAGGCGACAAAGCCAAAAGAAGGGGAGACCGCCTTCTTCAAAACGGTGGGCATGGCGCTGTTCGACCTGATTGCCGCCCAGGCCATCGCCCAGAAGGCCATGGAAAAGGGCATCGGACAAAAAATCCAGCTGTAACAGGAAAGGAGTACACCAGATGAAACCCATTTTTGCTTTTATCCTCATGGGAGCCCAATACGATCCGGAAAAGGACCAGGCCCATTTTGAAACCGAAAGCAAACACACCTACATCTACACCGTGCAGAACTGGGAGCAAGCCAAAAAGCGGGTACAGGATCTGTACCAAAAAGGCTGCGGCGCCATTGAAGTGTGCGGCGCTTTCGGCCCGGAGAAAACCAAGGAACTGATCGCCCTGACCGAGGGAAAAGTGGCTATCGGCTATGTGACCCACTTTGCGGAACAAGACGCCCTCTTCACCGCCTTTTTCGGCAAGTAACCACAAGATATGCTAAGTTGTCCCCAGGAAGTTTCCACAGGGTGTGGATAACCCCTGGGGATAACTTTTTGTAAAAAAGAGAGGGATCATTGCGCTTTGTTCAGAAAGGAACAAAAAGAGGCCGCCGGAGGCTTTCTTTACATTGGCCCAAAGCTGTGATACAATATTCAAAAATTGGAAAGGGATGAGCACCATGAGTTGTTACCATAATATCATGGAAGATGTGGTGGAAGAGCAGTACAACGCCATCAAAGACCGTTTGGATGCGTGTTCCTGTGAGCAATGTCACAGCGATATCGTCGCTCTGGCGCTGAACAATCTGCCGCCCCGTTATATTTCCACCATCAGCGGCCTCACTTTCAGCAAAGTGGCCAGCGCAAAGGTTCAATTCCAGGCCGATGTACAGGCGGCCCTGATCCGTGCGGCCCAGATCGTGAAGCAATCGCCCCGTCACTGAACCTGAAATAGGAAGGGCCTGCCTGAAAAGCAGGCCCTTCTGGCATTTTTCAGCAAAAAAGCGTGGCCCAGGATAAAATTCCTGGGCCACGCTTTTTATATGATGCTTTGCAGCAACAATTCAGTCTATCGGAACCAAGACTTACTTGTTCAGCAGTTCCTTGGCTCTGGCCTGAGCAGCCGCCAGACGGGCGATGGGCACACGATAGGGGGAGCAGGACACATAGTTCAGGCCGATCTTGTGGAAGAATTCCACAGAGGCCGGATCGCCGCCATGCTCGCCGCAGACGCCCAGCTTGATGTCGGGACGGGTCTTCTTGCCCTTTTCCACAGCCATCTTCACCAGCTGGCCAATGCCATCCTGGTCCAGGGAGGCGAAGGGATCCCGCTCCATGATCTTCTTGTCATAGTAAGCGTTGAGGATCTTGCCCACATCGTCACGGGAGAAGCCGAAGCCCATCTGGGTCAGGTCGTTGGTGCCGAAGGAGAAGAACTCAGCTTCCTGAGCGATCTCGTCGGCGGTGACAGCGGCCCGGGGGATCTCGATCATGGTGCCCACCAGGTACTTCATTTCCACACCGGACTGAGCGATGATCTCATCGGCAGTCTTGGTGACCACATTCTTGACAAACTTCAGCTCGCTCACCATGCCCACCAGGGGGATCATGATCTCGGGCTCGATATCCAGGCCGGTGGCCTTCTTCACATTGATGGCAGCCTCGATAACGGCACGGGTCTGCATCTCAGCGATTTCCGGATAGGTGACGGCCAGACGGCAGCCACGATGACCCAGCATGGGGTTGAACTCATGGAGATCGGCGATGATCTGCTTCAGATCGGCCACAGACATATTCATCTCGCCGGCGATCTCGATGATGTCCTCTTCCTCCTGGGGCAGGAACTCATGGAGAGGGGGATCCAGGAAGCGGATGGTGACCGGGCGGCCGCCCATGGCCATGAACAGGCCTTCAAAGTCACCGCGCTGCATGGGCAGCAGCTTCTCCAGAGCCTTGCGGCGCTGCTCTTCGTTCTTGGAGACGATCATCTCACGCATGGCCTTGATACGGTCGGCTTCGAAGAACATATGCTCGGTACGGCACAGGCCGATGCCTTCGGCGCCAAAACGGACAGCCTGCTCAGCATCCCGAGGAGTATCGGCGTTGGTGCACACCTTCAGGGTGCGGATCTCGTCGGCCCAGCCCATGAAGCGGCCAAAGTCGCCGGTCATGGAAGCGGGAACGGTCTTGATCTCGCCCAGGTACACATTGCCGGTGGAGCCGTCGATGGAGATGTAATCCCCTTCGCAGACCTTCTTGTCGCCGATGAGGAAGTACTTCTCCTCTTCGTTCATCTTCACTTCGCCGCAGCCAGCCACGCAGCAAGTGCCCATGCCGCGAGCCACAACGGCAGCGTGAGAGGTCATACCACCGCGGACGGTCATAACACCCTGAGCCGCGGCCATGCCTTCGATGTCTTCGGGAGAGGTTTCCAGACGGACCAGAACCACTTTGTTGCCGTCCTGAGCCGCGGCCACAGCCTCAGCGGCGGTGAAATAGACCTTGCCGCAGGCAGCGCCGGGGGAGGCGGGCAGACCCTTGGTGACAGGGGTAGCGGCCTTCAGGGACTCGGCATCAAACTGGGGATGGAGCAGAGCGTCCAGCTGCTTGGGCTCCACCTTCATGATGGCCTCTTCCTTGGTGAGCATGCCTTCGTCCACCATGTCCACGGCGATCTTCAGAGCGGCCTGAGCGGTACGCTTGCCGTTTCTGGTCTGGAGCATATAGAGCTTGCCCTTTTCGATGGTAAACTCCATGTCCTGCATATCTTTATAGTGCTTTTCCAGCTTGTCGGCGATGGCGGCAAACTGATCGTACACTTCGGGCATGACCTCTTTCAGCTGGTCAATGGACTGAGGAGTCCGGATGCCGGCCACCACATCTTCGCCCTGGGCGTTCATCAGGAACTCGCCATAGAGGTGAGGATCGCCGGTGGCGGGGTTACGGGTAAAGGCAACGCCTGTACCGCTTTCATCGCCGGTGTTGCCGAAGACCATGGACTGGACATTGACGGCGGTGCCCCAGGAGCTGGGGATGTCGTTCATGCGGCGATAGACGATAGCACGCTGGTTGTTCCAGGAGCGGAAAACCGCCTTGACAGCGCCCATCAGCTGCTCACGGGGATCGGAGGGGAAGTCCACGCCCAGCTTGGCCTTGTATTCAGCCTTGAACTGCTCGGCCAGCTTCTTCAGGTCGTCGGCATCCAGCTCGGTGTCCAGCTTGACGCCCTTTTCGGCCTTCATCTCGTCGATGAGCTCTTCGAAATACTTCTTGCCCACTTCCATAACCACATCGGAATACATCTGGATGAAGCGGCGATAGCTGTCATAGGCAAAACGGGGGTTGCCGGTGATCTTGGCGAAGGATTCCACCACTTCGTCGTTGAGGCCCAGGTTCAGGATGGTGTCCATCATGCCGGGCATGGAGGCCCGGGAGCCGGAACGAACGGAAACCAGCAGAGGATTGTGGGGATCGCCGAACTTCTTGCCGGTGATCTCTTCCATCTTCTTCAGGTATTCGTAGATCTGATCCTCGATGTCCTGAGCGATCTTCTCCCCGTCTTCATAGTAACGGGTGCAGGCTTCGGTGGAAATGGTGAAGCCCTGGGGCACAGGCATGCCGAGATTGGTCATCTCAGCCAGGTTGGCACCTTTGCCGCCCAGCAGCTCACGCATATTGCCGTTGCCCTCGGAAAACAGGTAAACGTACTTATGCATTTTCTACACTCCTTATGTGTTTCTATACAAAACTCTTGGTATCCAGGGTCAAAAATGCAGACTGCTCCACATTCGGATTTATTATATCAGACAATTTCTCTCATTGCACGAAAAATTTTTATAAACAGGGCTGTTTTTCAATATACCCGCCGCCGATGACCCGGCCATCCTGGTAAAAAACCGCCGACTGACCGGGGGAGGGAGCCCGCACCGGGGAGGAAAATTCCACTTTGGCCCGTCCTTCCGGCAGATAGGTTACCAGGGCCTTGTCCAGACGGCGGCTGTGGCGGATCTTCACATCGGCCCAGAAAGGCTCTGCCCCGTATTCCGGCGCCGTGCGGCGCAGACTTTCCACCGTAATGACCTGGGATGTGGGAGGGGTCAGGGAAAGGACCACCTGATTTTGTTCTGTCCGGATCTCCTTGACAAACAACCGCCCCTCTGCAGCGATGCCCAACCCACGGCGCTGGCCCAGGGTATAATGGTGGATGCCTTTGTGTTTTCCCAACACATTTCCCGCTTCGTCTACAAAATCTCCGGGAGGCAGCCCCAGACCCCGCTGTTCCATAAAAGCCGCGTGATCTCCTTCCGGAATGAAGCAAATTTCCATGCTGTCCGGCTTATTGGCGGCGCTGAGCCCGGCCTTGCGGGCCAGAGTCCTGGTGTCCTCCTTGCTGCAAAGCTCCCCCAAGGGGAAGAGCACATGGTCCAAAAGCTCCGGCGGCAGACGATAAAGCATATAACTCTGGTCATTGGGAGAAGGGGACATATACAGGCCGGTGACCCCGTTTTCCAGCCTGCGGGTCACAGCATAATGGCCGGTGGCCACATAGGAAGCCCCCAGTTCCTGAGCTTTTTGCCAAAGAACATGAAACTTCACCGCCGGATTGCAGAAAATGCAGGGAATGGGGGTGATCCCCCGACGGTATCCCTCCATAAAGGGGGCAATGACCTTTTCCTCCAGCTGCTCCCTGACATCCACCGAGCAAAAGGGGATCCCCAATTCCAAAGCGGCCTTGTGGGCTTCTTCCACCCCTCCGTGGCCGGTGTCCAGATAAACACCTGTGACCGGATGACCTTTTTCCAACAGCAGACGGGCACACAATGCGGAATCCACGCCGCCGGACAGCCCCAATACCACTTTTTCCAATTCGTTCCCTTCTTTTCCATGTTTTGAATCCCGTTTATTGTACCCCACTTTCTCCCTTGGTGCAAGGTTGAGGGCAAAGGGACCAATCTTTCAACAGCCTGTGGAGATTTTTGTGCACAACACCATTTTCCCGGTTTTTGCAAAATCCACCGGGGAAGACTTTCCTTTTTTCCGCCGTTATATTATAATGTATTATATATAGTTTATGGAACACTCCCCAGTTATCCACAGGTTATCCACCGTTTTTTTGTTGTGCTGGGGAATTTATTGTGATACAATATAGTCTGCTGTTTTATAGGCTTTACAGAAAAAATTTGAATGGATGAGAAGATATGATGAGCCCTGCCGAGCTGCTGCAAAATGTAATCCATGTGCTGGAGCAGCAATTCACACCTGTTGTCATCTCCACCTGGTTTGGGGACGCCTCCGCCGTGACGGTGAAAGACGGCGTTTTTATTTTGCTCACCACCTCCCGCATGAAGCAGGAGATGATCGAAAACCGGTATGCCCAGCCTTTCTGCGATGCAGTGCGGGACCTGACCGGTAGCGATCTGGCCCTGCGGGTGCTGTGCGGTGACGAAGAGCTGAGCCTGTGGAAGGCGGCCAACGAGGATACTGTCTATGCCAACTACACTTTTGAGCGCTTCATCGTGGGCAGCAGCAACAAGTTTGCCCATGCGGCCGCCTACGCCGTGGCGCAAAAACCGGCCAGTGCCTATAACCCCCTGTTTATCTACGGCCAGTCCGGTCTGGGCAAAACCCACCTTCTCTATGCCATCGCCGGTTACATCGCCCGCACCCGTCCGGCCTACCGCATCGTCTATGTCAAGGGCGACGATTTCACCAACGAGCTGATCAGTGCCATTCAACGGGGCGATGTGGCTTCCTTCCGGGAAAAATACCGCATGGCCGACCTGCTGCTGGTGGACGATATCCAGTTTATCGCCGGCAAAATCAGCACCCAGGAGGAATTTTTCCACACTTTCAACACCCTGCACGAATCGGGCAAACAGATCGTCCTCACATCCGACCGGCCTCCCAAGGAAATCCTCACACTGGAAGACCGTCTCCAGTCCCGCTTCGAATGGGGCCTTCTGGCCGACATCCAGCCCCCGGATTTCGAAACCCGCATGGCTCTGGTCAATGCGAAAACCGAAATGCTGGGAGCTGAACTGCCTCCCAATGTGGTGGAATACATCGCCTCCTCCATTACAAACAACGTGCGGCAGCTGGAAGGCGCGGTGAAAAAGATCTTCGCCAAACACTCCCTCATGGGCCGGGCCATCGACATGACCCTGGCGGAAGAGTGCATCCGGGACATCTTCAAAGCAAGCCCGGGCCTGAAACCCACACCGGAACTGATCCTGGAAGAGACGGCCAACTTCTACAACATCACCACCGAGCGGATTCTGGGCTCGGCCAAAACCAAGGATGTGGTGGTGCCCCGGCAGGTGGCCATGTACCTGATCCGAGAAATGACCGATCTATCCTTCCCGGAAATCGGCCGGTTTATGGGAAGAGACCACACCACCGTGCTTCACGCCATCAACAAAACCCAGGTGCAGATCGAAAAGGACGAAAGCTTCTCCGCCGCCCTCAGCGACCTGAAAAAGAACATCCAGAACCGATAAACCACAAAATCCACGTTTTTTCCCCCAAGGGCTGTGGAAGGACGTGGATAGCTGTGGACAAAAAATAGACTGTGGACAACCCCATCAGAAACGAAAAATCATCCACACCCCCTGTGCAAAGCCTCATCCCTTGAAGCCCAAGACTCCGGGGAAACTTTCCACAAATCCACAGGCCCTACGACTGTTACTATAAAAATGAATAACAGATAAGAACTGAAAGGAGCCCGCGATATGAAGTTTACCTGTGAAAAAGCGGTGCTGAACGAAGCCATTTCCATCTGCATTCACGCCGTAGCCACAAAAAGCACCATCGCTGTTTTGGAAGGTTTGCTTATTACAGCAGAAGATGAACTCACCCTTTGCGGTTACAATTTCAAAACAGGCATCAAAAAAACATTTCCTGCTGAAATCAGCGAAAAGGGAAGCATTGTACTCAATGCCAAAATTTTCAGCGATATTGTACGCAAACTGCCCGACGATATGGTGGAGATCGTCTGCGACGATCATTACATGACTACCATCCGCTGCGGCCTGAGCGAATTCAACCTGATCGGCGCTTCTCCCGCCGAATTTCCGGAACTTCCCAACGTAGAAAAAAGCCAAGGCATCAAACTGTCCTGCAAACTGCTGCGCAGCATGATCGACCACACCGTTTTCGCCGTGTCCGACAACGAAAACAAACCCATCCACACCGGCTCCCTCTTTGAAATCACCGGAAACCAGCTGACTGTGGTGTCGGTAGACGGTTACCGGTTGGCCATGAGCCAGGAAGAAGTGGAAAACGGCAAGACGGAAAATCTCTCCTTTGTGGTTCCCGGGGAAACACTGAAAGAAATCAGCCGGATCATTCCGGACAGCGAAGACAAAGCGGTCCATATTTATCCCGAGAAAAAACACGCTCTCTTCGAAGTGGAAGGCACATTGGTGACCACCCGACTTCTGGAAGGGGAATTTCTCAACTATCGCAATGCCATTCCCAATGACTGCACCACAAAACTGGAAATCAATGTAAAGAGCATCATCGACTGCGTGGAACGGGTAAGCCTGATCATTTCAGAACGGCTGAAAAACCCCATCCGCTGCTGTTTTGAAGGAAATAGTCTAAAAATTTCCTGCGTCACATCTCTGGGACGGGCCTACGATGAATGCACCATTGAAAATTGCCCGGAAAAAATCGAGATTGGTTTCAACAACCGGTATCTGCTGGACGCTCTGCGGGCCTGCCCCGAAGAAAAGGTGGTTCTGGAGCTGAAAAGCAGCCTGTCCCCCTGCGTCATCCGGCCGGTGGAAGGAACCAAATTCCTTTATATGGTACTGCCTGTGCGGCTGAAAGCGGACGCCTGATACAAAAAATGTCGTTCCTTTTCACAAGGGAGGAGCTTATGGAAACCATTAAAATCCCCATCAAGACCCCATTCATCAAACTGGACAGCCTGCTGAAATTTGCCAATCTATGCCAAAGCGGCGGAGAGGCCAAAGAGCGCATCCAGGGGGGCGAAGTGCAGGTCAACGGGGAAATCTGCCTGGCCCGGGGCAAAAAATGCCTGCCCGGCGACAAAATTTTGTTCGAAAACACTGAGGTGGAGATCACTTCATGCAACTAGAAGCCATTCGCCTGAGCCATTTTCGCAACTACCAGGATGTTTTCCTTTCTTTTCCAGAAGGGGTCACCATCCTGGCGGGAGAAAATGCCCAGGGAAAAACCAACCTGCTGGAGGCCATCTTTCTTCTCACCGGCGGCCGGTCCTGGCGGGCGGGAAAAAGGGGAGACCTGATCTCCTTTCACCAGAGCCAGGCGCAGATCCAGGCCAAGGTCTTTTCCCGGCAGCGGGAATTTTCCATGGATCTGACTTTGCCCCGCACGGGGAAGCTGCAAAGCATCGTCAATGGTGTCAAACAAAAACGGCAGAGCGATCTGTCGGAAGTGTTTCGCTGTGTGCTCTTTTCCCCGGAAGATCTCTATCTGATTCGGGAAGGCCCGGCGGCCAGAAGACGGTTTCTGGACACCGCTTTGTGCCAGCTGCGGCCCCGGTATGCTCTGGCTTTGGGAGAATACAACAAACTGCTGGAGCACAAGGCCAAGATCCTGCGGATGCAGGAGGAAAACCCCTCTCTTCTGGCGGTTTTGCCTGATTTTACCCGGCGCATGGCCAAATGCGGGGCGGCTGTCATCCGTTACCGGGCCTTTTTTGCTGAAAAACTGGCTCGGGAGGCTTACCAGATCCAGCAGACCATTTCCGGCTGTGGGGAGGAGCTTCTGGCCGAGTACCAGACGGTGTCCACGGTGAAAGACCCCAAGGCTTCGGAAGAGACCATTGAAGGCTGGCTTTTGGAACACGCCGAAAGCCATGAAAAAGCAGAACTGGCCGCAGGCCAATGCCTGACCGGACCCCACAAGGACGATTTGCTGCTGACCGTAAATGGCTCGGCGGCCCGGGGCTTTGCCAGCCAGGGACAGACCCGCACTGCCGCTTTGGCGCTGAAATTCGCCGAGCGGGAAATTTTCAAAGACGATCAGGGGGAATACCCGGTGATGCTGCTGGACGATGTGCTCAGCGAACTGGATTCCCGGAGACAGGAATATCTCATCGGAAAGACCGGCGGCGGACAGGTGATCATCACCTGCTGCGAGCGCACCCAGCGGCTGCGTCAGCTGCAAGGGGCGGCCTTTTTGGTGGAGGGGGGAACCATCGCCCCCTTGAATCAGTGAGGAATGGAGTATGTATCTGCATTTGGGACGGGATATTGTGGTATCCCGGCGGACCATCGTGGGCATTTTTGACTTCGATACCGCCACATACGGCAAGCGCACCCGGGAATTTCTCACAAAAGCACAGAAGGAGGGGCGGGTGGTCACCGTCAGCGATGAACTGCCCAAAAGCGCCGTGGTCTGCGAAGAGGATGGCAAGACGGTGGTCTATATCTCCCAGATCTCCTCTCAGACCTTGCTGAAGCGGGCCAGCAGCCAGCCTTTGCCGGAAAATCTGCTGTCTTTTTGATCAAAACAGGAAACAAGCCATCCGCCCCGCGGACTTTTGAGCCGCGGCGGCAATTTCCATAGAACGCGAGGAAGAAGCAATGACTGATATCCAAAAAGTTGAAACCACTTATGACGAAAGTCAGATACAGGTGCTGGAAGGCCTGGAAGCGGTGCGGAAACGGCCGGGTATGTACATCGGCTCCACATCCCAGAGAGGCCTGCATCATCTGGTTTATGAAATCGTGGACAACGCCATCGACGAGGCGCTGGCCGGTTACTGCACCCATATCGAAGTGACCATTGAAAAGGACAATGTGATCTCCGTGCGGGACAACGGCCGTGGTATCCCGGTGGGTATTCACCATAAAATGGGTATTTCCACGGTGGAAGTGGTCTATACCATCCTCCATGCCGGCGGCAAATTCGGCGACGGCGGCTACAAGGTCTCCGGCGGCCTTCACGGTGTGGGCGCCAGTGTGGTCAACGCCCTGTCCCAGTGGCTGACGGTGGATGTGTATCTGGACGGCCATGTGCATTCCATCCGCTTTAACCGGGGCGTGCCGGAAAGCCCCCTGCATATCACCGGCGACACCAATGAGCGGGGCACCTTTGTGCGCTTCAAAGCCGATGACACCATCTTTGAGACGGTGGAATACGATTACGATGTGCTGCTGGGCCGGCTGCGGGAGCAGGCTTTCCTCAACGCCGGCGTCACCATCACTTTCACCGACCAGCGGGACGATGAAAATATCCGGGTCAATGAGATGTGCTATCAGGGCGGTATCCGGGAGTTTGTGGAGCATCTGAACCGGAACAAGACCCCGCTCCATCCGGAAGTGATCTATCTGTCCGCTCAGAAAGAGGACAGCATGGCGGAAGTGGCCATGCAGTATAACGACAGTTATACGGATTTAATTCTATCATTTGCCAACAATATCCACACGACGGATGGCGGTACGCATGAATCCGGCTTTAAAACGGCTTTGACGCGCACAATGAACGATTATGCGCATAAATATAAGCTGCTTAAGGACGATGAAAAGTTTTCGGGCGAGGATGTGCTTGAAGGGCTGACAGCGATTGTTTCCGTCAAGCTGACAGACGCGCAGTTCGAGGGACAGACAAAGGCGAGGCTGGGCAACACGCAGATGCGTGCAATGGTCAGTTCCCTTGTCTATGAAAAGCTGACGACGTATTACGAGGAAAACCCGGCGGTTGCTAAGGCGATTATCGAAAAGTCGATCAATGCCTCGCGCGCGCGAGAGGCTGCGCGACGTGCGCGCGATGTCGCGCGGCGCAAATCGGCGCTTGAGACGGCTTCCCTGCCTGGTAA
>OHAD01000753.1_pt1 | contig 35382 bp, 32 predicted proteins | sample 1577011 | NCBI WGS metagenome assembly OHAD01 (sample SAMEA3541510, study PRJEB24748) | human gut metagenome | biome: human gut; feature: human-associated habitat; material: faeces | place: China | collected 2012 | reverse complement strand
GGCAACTACGCCCTACGTGGACTTTCACCACAGACTGACGGCATGCCCGTCATACCTAAAAAAGCACCCTAACTATTCAAAGTTAAAGTGCTTTAATAAATTTTATGCCCGTTCCTATATGCCTCTTTTGCTTCTGTAAGGGTCATCTTATTGGGTCATCTTAACCCATTGTCTTCATCAACGCCTTGGTTTTGATATCCACAATTCTCGCAGATGTCAAAAAAGTCAACCCAGTTACCGCAAACTGGACACTTCATAGGGTAAGAACATTCATCTTTTCTGGTAATATTATTGTTATAGTTTACCAAGCCTCTCCACCTGCTCTCTCATATAATCGTTCACTCCATTGTCAGGCTTAAAAAATATTGATATTTTTTAAGCCTGCTACCTAAAGCAAAATCATTCGTACTTATTCTACCCTTAAATGCAAATCCTGATTTAGTAACAAACCCTAACACATCATCACTTAATGGTTCGGCTAATACTTCCGTTTTGTGCCACTTGTGAATCCTCTTAATCTTTTTATTTCTATACTTATTTTTATTGTTCTAACTCTAAGTCACCATCAAAATCTTCATACTCTAAGTAGAAATTATCCTTTTCATCAGCAGAAAAATCCACTTCATTGTGTCCATTTTTAAGAGGGTGTTCATGTCTTTCCCCCTTATCAAGACCAATCGTTACAAGTACAATATTACCCTTTACCCTATCCATATTAATAGCTAGCTTTCCGTATCTAAGGTGATTTTCCACCTTAAAAAATTCATGCTCATCTGACCTAATTTCCATCGCCCCACTAGTGTCATTTATTTTTATTTTCAAACTGCCATCTGTATCCTCCAGCACTTCAGTATCATACTCAAAGGCTCGATTTATAAAATCTCCAACAGATTCTATACTTACAGCAGGTAATCCATTTTCGTCAAAGGCTTTTTTCACTTTACCTAAAATAGGACTCATGGACATCAAAAGTGCAATGAGGGCACATAGGCTAGCAAACTTAGACTTTTTCTCCGCACTGCCCTTGTCAGGAACATCATAATCCTCCAATTTCTTGATTATGCTCTTGAAGCCCTTTTCTTCCTTGCCAGTATGGTTATTATTACTTTTAATTGATTTACTTATTCTCTTTTTAAGCTTTTGCTCTACCTTTCTCCCCTTCTTATCAAAAGGGTTCTTATTTTTTTTATCCAGGATTTCACTTCTCCTAGTAACCTTTGCAGGGTCTTCTATGGATGAATAATTCAACCTATATCCCGTCCTAGCTTTTTGCTCTTTCATATACTCCCTCCTAACATAAAAGAACCCTCACTAACTCATACTATTTTTTTCTTGGCATTGCTCTAGATACACCTACATATATTATCAATGATGTAACTATACCGAAAAGTGCCTGCATTGAATTGGCTGGCACAGCTGCGGCTGAAGTCTTTAAACCGTACATAAATATTTCACCGATAAAGTAACCAGTCACCATAATCACACCACCGACTACTGTACCTATAATTCTACCTTTTCTACCAGATACTTTTTCAGCTATCAAGCCACATATAAATCCCTCTAACCCCTTGGCAATAAGAGTAACTGGTGCATATACACCATAGCCAGATATAAGGTCTGCTAGGGCAGATCCCACACCACCGACTACTGCACCCTGTTTTTTGCCAAGGTAAAGGGCTGTGAATAATACCACTGTATCTCCCATATTTACATAACCGTGAGCCCCTATTACAGGTATCTGCACTATCATTGTCATTACTGTCGTCATGGCCATCAATATACCACATAAGACAATGTCTTTCGTATTAAATCCTTCATTTTTTCCTAACTGTTCACTCATAATAACCTCCATATATAATTTCGTTAGTAAGACCTAAGCTGGTCTCCATAAACAATATAATACACTTTGGTAAAATATTCAATTAAATGGCCAATTTTATTAACTTTGTATGGGTACAAAAAAGGATTGGCTAGACCAATCCTTTTTTTCTTGAGTTATAGAGATTCATTTCTTGCTGCTGCCGCCTTTATGCTAGCGTAGTCAACCTTTTCTCCCCTCTTCTTTCTTTCCATCAATTCAGCTGTAGCTGTGAAAAGAACGTCTGTTGATGAGTTAAGACCAGTTTCACAAGAGTCCTGAATAACACCTATTATGAAACCAACACCAACAACCTGCATTGATATGTCAGCTGGTATACCGAATAGTGAACAAGCCAGTGGTATCAATAATAATGATCCTCCAGCAACTCCAGATGCACCACAAGCTGATACAGCTGATAGCACACTTAGTATAATTGCAGTTGGTATATCAACACTAATTCCTAATGTATGAGCTGCTGCCAATGCTAGTATAGCTATTGTTACGGCTGCTCCACCCATGTTTATTGTAGCTCCTAGTGGTATAGATACTGAATATGTATCCTTATCTAGACCCAAGCTCTTACATAAGCTCATATTTACTGGTATATTGGCTGCAGAACTTCTTGTAAAGAAGGCATACATACCACTATCCTTTAGTGTTCTCATTACCAATGGGTATGGATTAGTTCTTGTACAGATCCATACGATTATTGGGTTTACAACTAGAGCAATAAAGAACATTGAACCAACTAATACTAGTAAAAGCTTACCATATGTTGTAAATATTCCTAGACCATTTGTAGATACAGTATTGAATACTAGACCCAAGATACCGAATGGTGCACAGTTAATTACCCACTTAACTGCCTGAGATACTGCATCTGATATATCTACAAATATCTTCTTTGTACCTTCAGCTGCCTTTCTAAGAGCAAAACCAAATATAAGCGCCCATGTTAGTATACCTACATAGTTACCATTAACGATTGCATTTAGTGGATTGTCTACTATATTCATTAATAATGCCTTTAAAACTTCTGCAATTCCACCTGGTGCTGTTACGTCCTTTGCTCCCTCAGCCAAGATCAACTTAACTGGGAAGATAAAACTTGCAATTACTGCAACTAATGCTGCTGCAAATGTACCTACTAGATATAAAACTATAATACTCTTCATATTTGTCTTCTGTCCAGCCTTATGCTGACATATAGCCGCTATAACCAAAACAAATACTAATACCGGTGCGATTGCCTTCAATCCGCCTACAAATAGTGTACCTAACATTGCTATGGCAACTGCCTTTGGTGCTGCTACACCTAAAATGGCACCTAAAATCATACCAACTATGATTCGCTTAACCAAGCTTATGCTATTCCACTTTCTGAGTAAATTTCCCATAAACTCAAACCTCCTCCTAAATTTAGATAAAGCTATTATATAACATAACAAAAGAATAATCAAATCTAAAAGAGTCAATTGTCAGACTTATCCAATATTTTCTACTTTATTATACTATGTAGGTTTACATAAATTCATTTATAGTGTCTTTGCTAAAAGATATAAATACCTTTGTTTTTATGTGTAATCAGCCTTTTAGCCTTAATATATACTTTACTTATATTTTTTTAAAAAAATAATCTAGCCAGACTAAAATAGTCCAACTAGATTATACACAAAGTTCTTATTCAATTTTCAGCATAATACCTCAAACCTTTTATGCCTTTTTCATTTTTATATTAGCATAGAACTTATTTTCTATTTTCTAATAATATACTTTAGTTACAGCCTTCTATCATCTTTTTCAAGTACTGACCTGTATAACTTTCTTCTACTTGACATATTTCCCTCGGACTTCCTGTAGCAATTATGGTTCCACCCATATTACCACCTTCAGGTCCTAAATCTATAATATGGTCTGCAGTCTTTATTACATCTAGGTTATGCTCTATCACAACCACGCTATTGCCTGTATCTGTCAGCCTCTGAAGGACCTCTATCAGCTTTCTGACATCCTCTGAATGTAGACCTGTAGTAGGCTCATCCAAAATATACAGGGTTTTACCAGTAGGTCTCTTGCTCAATTCAGTAGCTAATTTTATCCTCTGAGCCTCTCCACCAGATAGTTGGGTAGATGGCTGGCCTAGCTTTATATAGGATAGACCTACGTCCATTAGGGTTTCTAACTTCCTCTTGATACTAGGTATATTTTCAAAAAACTCTAGGGCCTCTTCGACATTCATCTCAAGTACATCTGCTATAGATTTTTCCTTGTATTTTACCTGGAGTGTTTCCCTATTGTATCTCTCACCCTTGCATACCTCACAAGGCACATAGACGTCTGGTAGAAAGAACATCTCTATCTTTAGGATACCATCACCCTTGCAGGCCTCACACCTACCACCTTTGACATTGAAGCTAAACCTTCCCTTCTTATAACCTCTTGCCTTAGCTTCATTTGTAGATGCGAAGAGGTCTCTTATCATGTCAAATACACCTGTATATGTGGCTGGGTTAGACCTAGGAGTCCTACCTATAGGGCTTTGATCTATATTGATTACCTTGTCTATATTTTCTATACCTAGGATTTCCTTGTACTTACCTGGCCTTACCCTAGACTTGTTTAGGGTCCTTGTAGTGGCCTTGTATATGATTTCATTTACCAGGGTAGACTTACCTGATCCCGATACACCTGTAACGCAGGTAAACTTTCCTAGAGGTAACTTGACATTAACATTTTTCAAGTTATTTTCACTAGCCCCTCTTACCTCAAGGAAAAGACCATTTCCTTCTCTTGTCTTTTCTGGAACTGATATCTTTATCTGTCCACTTAGGTACTTGCCTGTAATAGAAGCTTCATTGGCCATAATCTGGTCAACTCTACCCTCGGCTACTATCTCACCACCGTGTATACCAGCACCTGGACCTATATCTACTATATAATCAGCAGCCCTCATAGTATCTTCATCATGCTCTACTACTATCAGGGTATTTCCCAAGTCAGTCAGATCCCTCAGTGTTGCAATTAGCTTGTCATTGTCCCTCTGGTGGAGACCTATACTAGGTTCATCCAAAACATACAATACACCTGTAAGGGCTGATCCTATCTGGGTAGCCAACCTTATTCTCTGGGCTTCACCACCTGACAGGGTTCCTGCCTTCCTCGATAGGGTTAGGTATCCTAGACCCACATTGTTCAAGAAGGATGCCCTATCTCTAATTTCCTTTACTATATCCTTGGCTATTACCTGGTTCTTCTGACTCAGATCTAGACTACTTATATAGTCAATCAGACCCTCTACTGATAGGTCAGTAACTTCCATTATATTCTTTCCATTCACCTTGACTGCTAGAACTTCTGGCTTTAGTCTCTGTCCATGACATTTAGGGCATGGATTTTCAGCAAAAAAGTCCTCTAGCTTGTCCCTCATAAATTCAGAGTTTGTCTCCTTGTATCTCCTGTCTATATTGACAACCACACCCTCGTAGTAGTTTTGGTAGGTCTTCATACCACTAAATTTAGAATCAAACTCAAAGGTCAAGAGTGTATTTTCCTTGCCATATAGCAGCTCCTGAACAAAGTCATCAGGTAGGTCCTTGAAAGGCGTATCTATAGATACTCCATAGACCTTGCACAGGGACTGGATCATCATAGAGTAGTAGGTATTGTCATTGAGCCCATTGCTAGACCAGGCTGCAATAGCCCCCTGCTTTAGGCTAAGGTCCTTGTTTGGAACTACTAAATCAATGTCCACTTCCTTACTCTCACCAAGTCCATTACACAGGTCACAGGCCCCAAATGGAGCATTAAAGGAGAAGACTCTTGGAGACAATTCCTCTATACCTATACCATGGTCAGGGCAAGCAAATTTAGTAGAGAACATAGTCTCTCCACCCTCTCTGACATCCTGAACTATCACTAGTCCGTCAGATAGCTTTACAGCAGCCTCAATCGAATCAGCTAGCCTAGCCTCAATACCAGGTTTTACAATTATTCTATCCACAACAATTTCAATGCTGTGCTTTTTATTTTTTTCAAGTTCTATATCGTCGTTTATATCGTAATTTTCTCCGTCTATCCTGACCCTTACAAAACCCTCTTTTCTAATAAAATCTAGGGTCTTCTTATGGGCACCCTTCTGACCTCTTACTATAGGTGATAGGATTTGTAGTCTGCTAGACTCGTCATATTCCATAACCTTGTCTACTATTTCCTGGATAGTCATCTGACTTATCAACTTACCACATACCGGACAATGTACCTTGCCCACCCTGGCAAATAGGAGTCTTAGGTAGTCGTATATCTCTGTAACCGTACCAACAGTAGACCTCGGATTTTTCGAAGTGGTCTTCTGGTCAATTGAGATAGCCGGTGACAAACCATCTATATAGTCTACACTTGGCTTGTCCATCTGACCTAAAAACTGCCTGGCATATGAAGATAGGCTCTCCACATACCTCCTCTGTCCCTCTGCGTATATAGTATCAAAGGCTAGGGATGACTTGCCCGATCCGGATAAACCTGTAAAGACTATAAATTTATTTCTTGGGAGCTTGAGGTCAACAGCCTTGAGGTTATTTTCCCTAGCCCCCTTTATTGTTATATATTCGTTCAAAATCTACCCCTTCCTCTTACTTATTTATCAATAGGTCCTCTGTAACTATCTTTGGCACATGGTGAACCATATCACCATCCCTGTAATACTTGATATCGTCTCCTGCATGAATATCATCTATTACAACTTTCTCTAGTGGATAGCCAACTGATACAACCAATAGAAGGTTCATATTATCTCCCAAACCTAGTATTTCCTTTATTTCTTTTTCTTTGAAGGCCTTAAATATGCAAACTGCCTTTCCCTCAGCCCTTGCTCCTAAAGAAAGCGTCTGACCTGCAATACCAACATCCTCTGGCATAGCCCTTCCATAATTATTGTCATCAAATACCAATATATATCCGCCCGGCCTTTCACCCTCAACCGGTCCGTCCCAGTCCTTTAGGAAGCCTGCCCAGAATATATTTTGAAAAATCTTTGCATTAGTTTCTTCATCGGCTACTAGGGCAAACCTAAGAGCCTGCTTATTCTTACCACATGGAGTATACCTCACTAGGTCTACCAAACCCACTAAATCTTCTCTAGTGATAGACTTTGAACCATCATACCTCCTACAAGTTCTGTTTGCCTTTACCAATTCCTTAAAATCCATAACTCTGCCTACCTTTCCTATATTTTTTTCTCCAAAATCATTATCTTATCTCTTAGTTCTGCAGCCTTCTCGAATTCCAAATTTTCTGCAGCCGCCATCATCTCAGCCTTTAATACTATTATAGCCTGACTGATTTCTGTCTTGTCCTTAAGGGTTCTAACATCATTAACGTCATATGTTTCAACGTCTTCTGCCACCCTAGTAGCTTCAATGCTATCCCTAATACTCTTTTGTATAGTCTTTGGAACTATTCCATGCTCTTCATTATAGGCCATCTGGATAGACCTTCTTCTCTCAGTTTCACTGATTGCCCTGTGCATGGAGTCAGTTATCCTGTCAGCATACATAATAACCCTACCATTAGAGTTTCTAGCTGCACGTCCTATAGTCTGTATCATGGATGTTTCTGACCTCAGGAAGCCTTCCTTGTCAGCATCTAGTATTGCCACCAGAGACACCTCTGGTATATCCAAGCCCTCTCTCAAGAGGTTGATACCAACTAAGACATCAAACTTGCCCAACCTTAGGTCTCTTATTATCTCAGTCCTCTCAAGTGTAACTATGTCTGAATGCATATACTTGACCCTGATACCTGAGTCCAAGAGATAATTTGTCAAGTCTTCACTCATCTTCTTGGTCAATGTAGTTATAAGGACTCTTTCACCCTTGTCGACATTCTTATTTATCTCAACTATGAGGTCATCTATCTGGTTTTCAACAGGTCTCACGCTTATCGTTGGATCAAGCAAGCCCGTAGGCCTGATTATCTGTTCTGCAAACACATCTGTATGTTCCATTTCATATGGTCCAGGTGTAGCTGTAGTAAAGAGCATCTGGTGTATATTGGATTCAAACTCTTCAAAATTCAAGGGTCTGTTGTCATAGGCTGACTCTAGCCTAAATCCATTTTCTATCAGCGACTTCTTTCTGGACCTGTCTCCAGCATACATACCCCTGACCTGAGGTATGGTTACATGGGACTCATCCACTATTATCAGGTAGTCATCTGGGAAGAAATCCATCAAGGTATATGGTTTTTCTCCCTTTTCCCTCCCTGTTATATGCCTAGAGTAGTTCTCTATACCCTGACAGAAGCCAATCTCCCTCAGCATCTCAATATCATACTTGGTCCTCTGCTCTATCCTCTGGGCTTCCAGTAACTTGTCCTTGGACTTAAAATCCTTTATAGTCTGGTCAAGCTCTTCCTCTATTGTCCCAATGGCCCTTTCAATTCTTTCAGGTGTAGTTACATAGTGGGATGCCGGAAATATCACCACGTGGTTTCTTTGACCAGCCACCTTGCCTGTCACATAGTCTATCTCCGTAATCCTGTCTATTTCATCACCAAAAAACTCTATCCTAATAGCCTTCTCATCATTGCTGGCCGGGAATATTTCCAATATATCTCCCCTAACCCTAAAGGTACCTCTGACAAAGTTTATATCATTTCTTTCATACTGGATTTCCACCAATTTTTTTATTATATCATCCCTATCTCTGACCATTCCAGGTCTCAGTGATAGCATCAATTCCTTGTAGTCCTTTGGATCACCCAAGCCGTAAATGCAAGAAACGGATGATATTATTATAGTATCATCCCTCTCTAATATGGCTGCCGTAGCCGAGTGTCTCAGCTTATCTATTTCGTCATTTATGCTTGCATCCTTCTCAATATATGTATCACTGTGAGCGACATAGGCCTCTGGTTGATAGTAATCATAGTATGAAACAAAGTACTCAACAGCATTTTCCGGAAAAAACTCCTTAAACTCACTGTAGAGCTGGGCTGCCAGAGTCTTATTGTGGGCAAGAACCAAGGTCGGCTTCTTCACCCTCTGTATTATATTTGCCATAGCAAAGGTCTTACCAGACCCCGTTACACCTACTAGGGTCTGGTACTTATTGCCCTCTTCTATGGATCTAGAAATCCTGTCTATAGCTTCCGGCTGGTCTCCCGTCGGCACATAGTCAGAAACTAACTTAAAATCCATCCTATGCATCTCCTGTCTATCCTACTTATTCTTTATATAAGCGATTATCTTTTCTGCTGCCTGTCTGGCCTCTTCATTTTCAATTTCAAAATAGTACTCCTTGGCCCATGCACTGAATAGGTATAGACACTCCTGCCCATCCTTTTTCCTAAATTCAATCTTTTTAACATCGGTCAAAGGTATATCCAATTTTGTAACCTTCTTAGGTGTATCACCATGTAGACTCTTCCTGCTAAATTCAGCAAAGAAAGTCTTATCTGTAAGGTAAATAGTATACAGGTCTGGCTCTACTCCAGAAGTCTTACTGTGTCCTAGCAGACAATTTGCTACCATATTTGTACCCTGTTTTTCCAAGCTTAATCTTCTCTTAGTTTCAAAAGACACCAAGACTTTTTCATTATTAAATAGATTTGTCATGATAATACCTCCTTATAGGCTATTGCATCTGTATTTCTCTCAAATAAGAAACAAGGTAAATACAGGCAAAATAAAAATTATATATAAAACTGATTACAAGACTTATCAAACAATGTCTTGTACTATTATTATACCACTTTGAATAGCATTAAGGTATATCTATGTATCTTGGTAATTGATAAATTTTTATACTTGTATTATATTTCACTATAATGTAAAATCGTATTAAGCTTATTTTTTAAATTCGATAATTTAGACGAAAATATAATATTCAAGTCTTTATATATCAATCAACAAGTAATTAAAGGAGGATATATGAACAATATTAATTTCAAAAGAAGAGTAGTGTTTACCGGTTTGGTGTTCGGACTAACTGCCCTAATTGTCTTCAATATAAAGGGGATCTTGACCATCTTGAACACTATCTTGTCAGTGCTTTGGCCTATAATACTCGGTGGTTTTATGGCTTTTATACTTAATATTATAGTTGATAGTGCTGAAAAGAGATTCCTATCAAAAACAAACTCTAAGCTAATAAAAAAACTAAAAAGACCTATTTCTATACTTATGTCTCTAGCATTTTTTATCATTATTATTCTGATTCTATCTAGGATAATAATACCACAGATTTCCAGGTCACTTGTCTTATTTGCAGATCAATTTCCAGGTATTTACAAGAAGATAATCAACTTTCTAGTTGGCATATCAAAGGAGTTCCCTTCATTGCAAAACAAACTTCTTAATAGCAATATAGATGCCCAGGCTATACTGAAAAAATTAGTCAGTTTATCGACTACTTGGGGTGGGGGATTATTAAATATAATTAATTCAATTTTTAGTGTGCTAGCTAATATAGTCATTGCCTTAATAATAGCCTTGTATATACTAGTCAGTAAGGAATCGCTTAAGAGTCAGTTCAATAGACTTTTTGCAACATGTATACCAAAGCCTATACTAGACAAGTTCTACTACCTGGCAAGAGTTACCTATGAAACCTTCAAGTCCTTCTTTATCGGTCAGTTCATTGAGGCTATCATCCTAGGAGTTTTGTGCTCTGTAGGTCTTATGATATTTGGTTTCCCCTTTGCCATAATGATTGGTTCTGTTGTGGGAGTGACTGCCTTAATACCTATGGTCGGTGCCTACCTAGGAGGCCTATTTGGTTTTTTAATGGTACTATCAGTTAATCCTGTAAGGGCATTTGCTTTTATAGTATTTCTAATAATATTACAGCAAATAGAAGGCAACTTAATATATCCCAAGGTTGTGGGTTCATCAATAGGTCTACCTGGAATTTGGGTATTCGTAGCAGTAATAGTCAGTGGTGGGCTTTTTGGAATTACCGGTGTAATACTAGGTGTTCCAATAATAGCAAGTCTATACAAGATTCTGAAGAATTATGTCAATAAACGAGAAGAAAATCTAGAAGAAATAATATAAATACTATTATAAAATGGGTGCAGAACTAGTTTTTAATCTTACAGTTCTGCACCCTCAATATATCTACATTATTTTCAGTTTATTTTTAATATTATATAGGAACTTGGTTTATATAGCTAGACAAATCTTAGCTATAACTCTTATAATTTCAAGTCTTCTATTCTACCATGTTTCTCGTAACGAGTTACCCTATGAATTTTGTTGTCATCATCCACAAACACTACCCTTGGCTTGTGGTCACTGGCCTCTTCATAGTTACAAGAGCAATAAGCCATTATAATTATCTTATCGCCTACACTTACACATCTAGCCGCAGCTCCATTAAGACAGATTATGCCACTGCCTCTTTCACCACATATTGTGTATGTCTCAAACCTACTTCCATTGTCTATATCAACTATCTGAACCTTCTGATATTCCCTGATGCCTGCTGCCTCCATCAAGTCTTCATCTACAGTTATACTTCCAATGTAATTTAATTCTGCCTGTGTCACTGTGGCCCTATGAATTTTACCACACAACATATCTACTTTCATTAAAATTTCCTCCTTAATTTTACTGAGATCCTGAGTCTCATTTACTTAATATAAGCTCACCAATAAAATTACAAATAAACCAGTCTTAGTGAGTATAGATTCGCTTGAATTCTATCTCCTAGTACATATTATCATAAATTTCACAATAATACAAGAAATCTTAAAAACCAGAAATTAATTTTAATCTAGCAAAAATATTTTATTTTTTCAACAAAAACTCCTAAACTAAAAATGCAACTCCAAGCACCGATAAAACAGCTCCTAATACCTCATACTTGCTGACATTTGCCTTAAAATAAAACCTCATTATAGGTATAATCATTATAGGTGACATTGCCATTAGGGTAGATGCCACCGCTGCTTTGGTGAATTTTATAGCAAACATAGATAATACTACACCTATAGTCGTTCCTATTAGAGCATTTCCCAGAGTTACTTCTACCCCCTGTCTAGAAGTAAATAGACGTTTAACATCTGGCCAATCTTTTGTAAATGTACATATTACCAGTATACCTATCATACCTCCTAAAAGCCTGATTTCTGTAGCTGGCAGTGGTGGTATATTTTCCAATCCGGCCTTACTAAAAATAACACCCAAGGCCTGACCTACTGATGCAAGAAAGGCAAATACCAACCCTTTCGGATCTCCCTTAACCTTCATACTGGAAGAACCACCCTTGATGATTGCCAACATAATGCCAGCAATTACAATGAACATACCCAATATATTCATCACTGTCAGCCTCTCCGCAAAAAATATCCTACCTAAAATAGCTGTCATAACAGGCGATACTGTATATATCAATAATGTGAGCTGGGCCCCTATCCTAGTAAATGCACTCATCAAAAAAGAGTCTCCCAATGAGAAACCTATTAAACCTGACATAGCTAAAAAGAATACTGACCTAAAGCTAATACTACCCGAAAAACTTGACTTATTAAAAAAAATAATAATGAGCCCAATAGCTAATAGGGCTATTATCTGTCTGGCTACATTCATGGCGACCGAAGAAAAACCAACTCCCCTTTTTTCTACGATTGTACTACTAATAGTCCAACAAAACGATGCCATTAAGGCTGTTATTTCTCCTATAAACATATATTTCTCCTTTAATCTACAATAAATAAAACCACTACCTATTATATCTTTTTTAAGATACTTAGGCAAGGAGCTTGGCAATTAAATATTATTTGATTTAGATCTTTTAGCAAATTGATAGGATTAGTCAAGTATGCTAGAAGTAGATTTTCATATTAAAAAGGTGCCGGAAAAATATACCGACACCCTTATTATTAGATTAATTTTCTAAATCCAACTGGCTGGACAATACAAGATATTACTTGTATTCAGCCATCAATTTTTCAAATACTGCTAGTGATTTCTGGCACTTTTCAGTTTCAACACAATAAGATAATCTCATGTGAGCCTTTGAACCAAATCCTGTTCCAGGAACTACTAGCATATCATGTGCCTTAGCCTTTTCAGAGAACTTTTCAGAATCTCCATCTGGAGCTTCTATGAATAAGTAGAATGCACCAGCTGGCTTAGCAACCTTGTATCCCATCTTAGTCAAACCATCATATAGAAGGTCTCTATTCTTCTTGTATACTTCAACATTTGGTGGTACACTTACGCATCTTTCAACTACTAACTGGAATAGAGTTGGTGCGCAAACATAACCAAGTACTCTTGCTGCTCCACCTACTGCTGCCATTAGCATTTCATCATCTACATCACTTGGAACTAGTATATAACCAATTCTTTCACCAGGTAGAGATAAAGACTTAGACCAAGAATAGCAGATTACTGTATTTTTATATAGATTTGGTATAAATGGAACTTCAAGACCATCTATAAGAACTAATTCTCTATATGGTTCGTCAGCTATGATGTATATTGGATGACCATATTCTTTTTCCTTTGCTTCTAATAACTCAACTAGAGCCTTCATTTCTTCTAGTGTATAGATAACACCTGATGGGTTGTTAGGAGAGTTAACTATTATAGCTTTAGTGTTAGGAGTTATAGCTTCCTTTACACCTTCTACATTTAACTGCATGTCGTCCTTGCAAGGTACTAATACCTGCTTACCACCCTGACCATGGATGAATACTGTGTATTCTGGGAAGAATGGAGCTAGAACCATTATTTCATCATCAGCAGATGAAATCAAAGCCTTTAGAGTGATGTTTAGAGATGCCGCAGCACCACAAGTCATCAATAGGTTATCCTTAGTAAACTTTGTTCCAAATCTCTTGTTTAAATCATCAGCTATAGCAATTCTACAACCATCATGACCAGCACCTGAAGAATAAGAATGGTATACCTTTGGTTCATAAGTCTTTATGATATCTACTATAGCATCCTGTACTTCCTGTGGAGCTGGAACTGATGGATTACCTAATGAGAAATCCAAAACATTTTCCGCACCTATTTCAGCTGCCCTCATAGCACCGAATCCTGCTAATTCTCTAATAACTGATTTTGCTGTACCTAATTTTACCATTTCCTGAGAAATCATAATAATTACCTCCTAAATTAAATGTAAAAAACTCTTTTGTAACCTACTATAACTCATACTGAATCCCTCTAAGAGTAACGCCTAGAGGAATCCAATACTGAGTCATATGCATTTATTATAATTTTTATAATTATTTAATTTGTATGATAATTCTCAATACAAATTAGCCTAGTATTATTAGTCTAGTGGATCATTTATAGTCTTACCAACCTTGAACATCATGCTGATTAATGTAAGAACTACTGAGCACACAAGAGCTGGAACAACCCATTCAAAACCATATGTTCCTAGTGGCAATCCTGCACACATCTTAGCAGGACCTTCTAGTAGGTTTCCACCTCTCATTACTGATGCAAGATTTATACTTTCAATTATAGCTACAGCAAATGCACCTATAACTGCACCTGTATAAGTCCAGTTGTACTTGATCTTCTTATCAAATATAGACATGAATATAAGTACTATGATAACTGGATAGATAGCTGATAGTATTGGAACTGCTATTGCTATTAGTCCGTCAACACCGATTAAAGAAAGAACAAATGCTATAGCTATTGTAACACATACTATCTGCTTATATTTTAACTTACCACCTGAAATAGTTTCAAAGTAGTTACCACAAGTTGAGCTTAGACCTGATGAAGTTGTCAAACAAGCAAGAGCAACTGCTAGTCCCATGAATACCTTACCAACATTACCTAACATCAATTCAATCATACCTATAAGTAATACAGTTCTTTCAGTTTCACCATTGAAGTGACCGCCAACTGTAGAACCTGCATAAGTCAAACCGCCGTAAACTAATGCCAATAGTACAAATGCAACTATACCTACCTGAACACTAACCTTGAACTGAACTTCCTTGTCGTGGTATCCACGTCTAATAAGGTCAGTTATAACTATACCGGCCATTAATGGAGAACCAAGAGCATCCATTGTCTGGTAACCTTCCTTGAATGACATCGTAAATAGTCCTGTAGCATCTGTTGTAACCTTTGGATCTGGTGGGTTAACTATAGCTATAACCACAATTAATGCCAAAATTATCAGTAGAGCTGGTGTTAGGTACTGACCTATAACATCTATAACCCTACCAGGATTCAGTGTAATATAAAGTGTCAAACCAAAGAATACTATAGCAGTAACCCAAATTGGAATTGATGGGAACAATGGTCTAATAAATATCTCATGTGTTGTAGCACCTGTTCTAGGAACTGCGAAGAAAGGTCCAATTGTCAATATGGCTATTGTACCGATCAATTTAGCAAACTTAGGGCTTACTCTCTTACCAAGGTCATCCGCTCTACCACCTAGCCTAGCTGTAACGATAACACCTAGTATAGGTAACACTGGGTCTGATACTAAAAATCCAAGCATAGCTGTGAACCATCTGTCACCAGCTAAAACACCAAGGTGTGGTGGGAATATCAAGTTACCAGCACCAAAGAAAATTGCAAATAATGCAAAACCACAAACGATTACGTCTTTTCTTTTAATTTCCATACTCATTCACCTTCTAAAATAGATTTGCCTTATAGGCCTAGTCTTTAAAGACCATTAACAACGTTGTTAGGTCTTTCGCCGTTCATAACCTTAACCATATCTGCATATGACCACTCTGACATTCTTATGAATGCATCATCAGTTGTACCTGCTATATGAGGAGTTATTGATAATCTTGCCTTACCAGCCTCAGTTAGGTTAAATAAAGGATGATCAGCACTTGGTGGCTCAGGAGCTATAACATCTAACCCTGCAAAGACTCTACCATCATTTAGAGCTTCTGCTAGGTCTTCGTTATTAACTATTTCTCCTCTTGCAACATTTATTATTATTGCGTCTTGCTTCATTTTTTCTATTGTTTCCTTACGAACCATATTTCTAGTAGTGTCTAGTACTGGTAGGTGGTAAGAAATAATATCACACTGAGCAAGTATTTCATCGTATGTACAGAATGTAAGATCATTTTCTCTTTCGTATTCTTCATCAGCTCTAAATACATCATAGTATAGTACTGTAAATCCCATCCTTCAGGCTTCTTTACACCGAATCTTTCAATAATGTTCTTGTTACAAGTTACCCCAACCTTTACCATTAATCCTTCTCCCTAATTTTAGCTAATAAGTATTTATATAATAAAAAATGTAAATAAACTAAACAAACTGTTATTTATTTAACCAATATGTTTAAATTTTTTAGATATACTTGTTTAAATATCTACAGTTTTATCATGTTTTACACATATTGTACGCTATACCTAGGGAGAAGTGCTAATCCCTAGGTATATTATACAATAAGTTCTTATATTTTACTACAGAAATTTTATGCCCACAGTATGTTCTAAACAACTATTTTTATTAATTTGTTGAACTAAATTTTCTTTTTTGTTAATAAAATTACATATTTGCTTTTTCAGCCTTTAATGCTCTAACCTTATCGATTAGTATAGGCATTATCTTGTGTAGGTCTCCTACTACTCCCAAATCAGCAACATCGAATATAGGAGCCTGAGCGTCCTTGTTAATAGCTATGATGAATTCAGAATCTTCCATACCAGCTAAATGCTGTATAGCTCCTGATATACCACAAGCCATGTATAGGTCTGGTCTAACTGTCTTACCAGTCTGTCCAACCTGTCTTTCTCTACCGATCCAGCCAGCATCAACGTTAGCTCTTGAAGAAGTAACTAGACCGTCTAGTTCATCAGCTAATTCCTTTAATACGTCGAAGTATTCTGGGCTACCAATACCTCTACCACCAGATACTAGAACCTTAGCTTCAGTTATATCAACCTTAGCATTCTTTTCCTTTATTACTTCTCTGATCTTTATGTTCATATCTGCATCAGTGAAGTCAACCTTGAACATTTCTACTTCACCAGTCCTAGACTTGTCTGTAGGAAGGGCCTGCATAACACCTGGTCTTACAGTTGCCATCTGAGGTCTGAATTCCTTACAAACTATTGTAGCCATGATGTTACCACCGAAAGCTGGTCTAGTCATAAGCAATAACTTAGTTTCTGGATCTATTTCTAGCTTAGTACAATCTGCTGTTAGACCTGTATGCACTCTAGCAGATACTCTAGGAGCCAAGTCTCTACCTATAGAAGTAGCACCGTATAGTACTATTTCCGGCTTCTTAGCTTCTACTATCGCATTAACTGCCTTAGTGTATGGTTCAGTTGCATAGTGTTCCAATATTGGATCTTCTACACATATAACCTTGTTTGCTCCGTGGTGGATTAGATTTTCAGCCAATCCCTTTACTTCTTTTCCTAGTAAAACTGCAACTACTTCCTGTCCTAGGTCAGCTGACAATTTACTTGCTATACCGATTAGCTCGATGCCTACTTTTTGAACGACACCGTCTACCTGTTCAACTATTACATAAATATCCTTGTTCATTAGGTAATCTTCCTTTCAAATCATTATTTTTTATTATTTTAAATCTCTAGTATCTTATATAAAATACTTTTCCTGTAACTTAGCAAGAATTGCATCAGCTGCTTCTTCTGGAGTTAATCCTTCTAGCTTAACGCCTTTGCCCTTAGCCTGCTTTGTAAATGACTTTTTAACGTTTGTAGGTGAACCCTTTAAACCGATATTTGAAAGATCTAGCTTGTCTTCGATGTCCTTCAATCCCCAAACCTTCATTTCCTTCTGATAAGCGTTGAATATTCCACCGATAGTCATATATCTAGGATCTATTTCTTCGCTTAGTGTAGTAATTAGGCAAGGTGGCTTTATTTCAATTATGTGATACCTGTCTTCAAACTGTCTCTTAACGATGAACTTGTCACCTTCAACCTTTAGTTCTTCACAGTAAGATATCTGAGGTATACCAAGATGCTCAGCAATCTGTGGACCAACCTGTGCAGTATCACCGTCTATAGCCTGTCTACCTGCTATTATTATATCGTAATCTATATTTCTAAGTGCACCAGCTATTGTTGAAGATGTCGCCCATGTATCGGCTCCACCGAAAGCTCTGTCAGTTACTAGAACTGCGTCATCTGCTCCCATAGCTAATGCTTCTCTAAGTGCAACTTCCGCCTGTGGAGGTCCCATTGATACTACTGTTACAGTAGATCCTGGTACTGATTCCTTTATCTGTAGTGCTAGTTCAAGACCTGCTTTATCGTCAGGGTTGATTATACTAGGTACACCATCACGAATCAAAGTATTCTTCACAGGGTCAAGTTTTACCTCTGTTGTATCTGGTACTTGTTTTATGCAAGCTACAATTTTCATCTATCTATACCTCCCCTTATTTCAATAAGCTTGATGCTATAACCATCTTCTGTACTTCAGATGTTCCTTCATAGATAGAAGTTACTCTGATATCTCTGTACATTCTTTCAATTTGATATTCCTTAACATAACCGTATCCACCGTGGATCTGTAATGCCTTGTCTATTATCCATTTTGCTTCTTCTGTTGCAAATAACTTGGCCATTGAAGCTTCCTTATCAGCTGCTTGACCCATATCCATCTTGTAAGCAGCATCGTAAACAAGGTGACGCATAGCTGCTAGCTTTGTTTCCATTTCTGCTAGTATGAACTGAGTATTCTGGAATTTAGCTAATGACTTTCCAAACTGGTGTCTAGACTTAGCATACTTTATAGCTTCTTCCATAGCACCTTCTGCAAGTCCTAGAGCCTGACAAGCTATACCTAATCTACCTACGCTTAGTGTCTTCATAGCGTTGATGAATCCCTTACCTTCTCTACCTAGCATACAATCCTTAGAAACTCTAACATTTTCAAGAACAACATCACTAGTTGGACAACCAATCATACCCATCTTATTTTCTGCCTTACCGAAAGATACGCCTTCTAGCTTAGAATCAACTACAAATGTAGATATACCCTTAACGCCTAATTCTGGATTAGTCTTAGCAAAAACAATTACATAGTCAGATACTGGAGCACCAGTTATGAAAGTTTTTCTTCCGTTAAGTATATAGTCATCACCATCTTTTTCAGCAGTTGTCAAAATTGAAGCTGCATCTGATCCTGCACCTGGTTCAGTAAGAGCGAATGCGAACATCTTTTCTCCTGTAACCATTGGTCTAAGGTATTTTTCCTTCTGTTCTTCAGTACCGTCTCTCAATATTGGAGTAGACTGTAGTGAGTTTGGAGATGATATCCATATAGTAGATACACCTGATGCCTTAGCTAATTCTTCCATAACTATTGCATAAGAACGGTGGTCTCCACCTGAGCCTCCATAAGCCTGTGGTATCTTAATACCTAAAAATCCAGCTTTAGCCATTTTTTCATAAATTTCCATTGGAAATTCGCCAGTTTCATCAACTTCTTCTGCAGTTGGTTTAATTTCATTTTCAGCGAATTCTTTAGCTAGCTGACGAACTAATTCGTGTTCTTTTTCGAAAATCATAGATTGCCTCCTTAAAATTTTAATTCTTTTAATTAAATCATATCAGCGAAAGTCTGTAGTGCTGTCTTCGCCTGTTCGAAGTTAGTCATCTGCTGATCAACTTCAACTAGTATATGCAAGATACCCGCATTTTCTAATTCTTTTCTGATGATTGGATAGTCAAATTCATCAGAATCACTAAACTTAGTCATCAAGTAGATAACGCCATCTGCTTGGTGCTTTTTAACTTTATCTATTATTATCTGCCCCCTAAGTTTTTCTGGATCATATAGCAATGTACTACCTTCTATATCTGAAATCCATTTAGATAGAGCTCTAACTGGATTAGCAGTTCCTTCATCTACTAGATAGTCAAACTGACCTGATTCGTGGTTGATGTTGTCATCAACTATACCAAGCTTGTATTCATCTAGTATTTCTAGCATACCTGGGCTATTTGCAAGGATACCAGTAGTTACTATCTTCTTTCCTACAAATTTTTCTTCAGGTATTGCCTTTAATTCCTTGTTTAATTCTTCTAATATAGCTAAATGTTCTGCCTTGTCAAATAGGAAGGCACTTGTCATTACCCTAGCTCTTAGGCTTGGAGTAATTGTATTTAGGTGACTAGCTGCTAGAGAACTGAATTCCTGCATTGCCTTTCTGTGCTTGTTGTAAAGTACTATAGCTTCTTCAACCTTAGCATCTTCAATCTTGCAACCAGCTATTTCTTCTAATTCACCTCTTAGCTTGATGTACTGCTTTTCATTGTAAGTAATACCAGCTTCAATCTTTCTATTCTGTCCATATCCTATGTATAGGGCTGGAACCTGCTTGATTGCTCTCTTCCAGTTCTGGCTAAGTCCCTTTAGACCGTCACTTAGACCTGGTATTATCATACCTGACATCTTGTCAAGCTTACCTTCTAGTCCAAGATCCATTAGTCTAAGTATTATAGCTGCATAAAATGCAGGGAAATATTCCTTTGATAGACCTACTTCACCTTCTGCTCCCCATACACCCATTGGTATCATACCAGCAGCGTACACAAGTTCTTCTGGTGCGTAAACTGGTGCGCAACCTATTACCTTCTTACCTTCTGAAACATACTTGTCTAACTGTCCCAAAAGAGATACATCAAGTTTTCCTAACAATACATCTATATTACTCATATTAGTGTGCCTCCTTCATCTTTGCAGCTTTATTAGCTTCCATTAGTTCTATAAGACCCTGTACTCTTGTATCATACTGAGCTTCTGAGAAGTTTCTTGGGTCTGCCTGGTCTCCATCGAATGTTGCTGTTGGTATACCAGTTCTTTCCCTTATATCTCTTTCCATCTCGTACATGATACCTGACCACTGCTTACAACTTCTGTTGATGTGGATTAACATACCATCTATATTATTTTCTTCAATAACCTTTAATCTCATATCAGTTGATCTTTCGTATGAAATTGCGTTTGGAGTTCCGCAATAAGCCTGCATTAACTGATATGTGTTGTCGTAAATATATCCGAATGCATCCGCATATACTGTACCACAGACATTTACACCAGCATCCTTAAGCTGCTTGAATGTATGTCTTAGGTGTGGCCAACATGCTATACCTTCAAATAATACTCTAAACTTTTCTTCACCCTTAAATGTTGACTTACCAGTTCTAACGTTTTCGTCGAATTCTTCAGCTAGCTTTTCAAATGCTATAGCTGATTCTAACTTACCTCTTGCACAAACTGCAACAGCCATGTGGTTGAATACGTCAAATCCTGAGAATGGAGATGGAGTATGTTTAGCATATCCAGTTGCCTTTAACCAAGCTCTACCAGTTCTCTGAGAAACTTCCATTACCTCTTCAAACTTCTTTTCATCCCACTTCTTACCAGTTAAGTCTTCTAACTGCTTGATAGCGTAGTCGAACTGACCCTTTAGGTATTCAACTCTGTCATCACCAGCTTCGTAGTCATTATTGTAAGGAACGTCTATTAATATTAAAGGTATATTCAATTCCTTAGCTATATTTTCGTACCACTTGATCATACAGTTACAAATATTGTTACAGCAAGCAACGAAGTCTGGCTGTGGCATATTCAATTCTGGAGCGTCCTTAACGTCCATGTACGCCAAAGATATTCTAGCATAAGCACAGATATCGTTTGAGTATCCTTCATTTTCAGCTATTTCACACATTCTCTGTCCGCCACCCTTAGCAGATATAGCAGCAGCCTGGTTTTCTGGATATACGACCTTTATACCCATAGTCTCAAATATTTCCTGTGGGAAGTTAGATGCACACCATCCAACTAATTCACCATTATTTTTTGCCTCCCAAGCTTCCTTGTAGTGCTTCGCAACAATCTCTCCTAACAATACTTTTGCCGGTTTTTCTTCTACCATTCCTGTATTACTCATGATAAGCTCCTTTCTAGTCCAGGCTGTCCAATCAAGTCTCCCAGACAAACTCCCATATCTAATAATTGTCTCTATATATTATTTATTTTCGTCTTCCCAAACATATAATGTCTTAGATTCTAGCATTTCCTTAATTTCGTCATCTGAATAACCAAGTTCCTTCATTACTTCAACACCATGTTCACCAATAAATGGTCCTCTCTTGTATGGAGTAGGTCCCATTTCCTGGTACTTAACTGGGTGCTTACAAAGGATTCTTTCTCCACTTGGATACTGCATCTTGTAGAAGCAATCATTTGTCCATGCCTGCTCGTCTTCTAGCAATTCTTCCCAAGACTTAGCTAGTGCAAATGGAATATCAGCTGCTGTAAGGATTGGTGCCCATTCTTCATAAGTCTTTTCACCGAATCTCTTCATGGCTCTATCATATACTTCTGTTCCTAGCTTATTAGCGATTACGTTCTTAACCGGGAAGAATCTTTCATCATTTACCATTTCATCCAATCCTAAAGCTGTAAAGAACTTCTTGAAGTATGTGTTGTAGTCAGGCATACAAGTCTGAACATATCTTCCATCCTTAGTCAACCAAGCTGCATTTACTGGGTTGTTAGCTTCTCTGATGTTGATTGGATATGGAGTTCCATGATCCTTGTACTGAGCAGCCTGTACCATCATACCCATGTTGAATATAGCTGATTCAAACAAACTTGTTTCAACCTTTTCACCTTCACCTGTTAATTTAGCATGATATAGAGCCGCTAGTACACCAGCAGCTAGGTTGATACCAACATTGTGGTCACCTAGACCTGGAACAACGTTCATAGGAACATCTGATTTTTGTCTTAGGTTTTCAAGATATCCACCTCTTGCAAAGAATGCAGTGAAGTCAAATCCTGGTAGGTCTTTGTCTGGACCATATTCACCATAACCAGTACATATAGCGTATACTAGGCTTGGATACTTAACCTTTAGAGTTTCATAGTCAAGACCAGCTCTCTGTAGGGCCTGAACTCTCCAGTTAGTGATAAGTATATCTGCTCCATCAAGTAACTTGAAGAAAGCTTCCTTACCCTTAGGATCCTTCATATTTAGAGATATACATCTCTTATTAGCGTTTTCCAACTCCCAAGTAGTGTTTTCATACATATCAAGTGGTCTACCTTCTGTTGGGGCAGTATACCTAAGCGGATCACCCTTAGCACTTTCAATCTTTATAACATCTGCTCCTAAATCTGCTAGGAATCTTCCTGTTGTAGCTGCTGCTATAAAGTTAGCAAGTTCAACAACTTTGACACCTTCTAATGGTTTCTTTCTTGTACTCATTACAAATACCTCCTATTAAAATAATATTTAATGATTACCAATCACTATTAGTGATATAGATATGAAGTTATACCTATAACCAGTTTATATTAAAAATTAATTTAAAACCAAAAATATTTTTATATGTTTTTTGTATTTTTCTGAATTTTAAAACAAGAAAAACCCAGTAAAAAACACAAAAGATACACAAAACAATACATCCTGCAAAGTTTAAATATATTATTTTGTATATCTTGCATTTTGACTTTTTTTCAAAATGTTTATATATAAAACACCATCTTTTTTAAATTCAGTCTACTTGTATACTAAATTTAGTCTACTTGTATACCAGTTATTGATAATATCTTATCATATATATTTTTTCCTGTAAATACTTATTTAAATAATTTATGAACCGGATTTAGAGTCCATAAATTATTCTTTCATAAGTTTAATGTAATCTTGGTCAGCACCCTTAAAATATGATAAATATTCAGGATCTAAACTAGCTATTCCAGAAACTGTATCAATGTGGTCTGTCATATTTTTCAAGGCCCTATTTGTATCATTTTCTTTTATAGCTTCCAGTATACTTTTGTGTTCATCTATAATCTTACTCAACTTGTAACACGACTTAATATAAACATTCCTCCATCTACTTATATGCAATAGATGATCGTTTATAAGCGGCAAAACAGCATTATTCTCAACACTCATGATGATATAATTATGGAATTCTTCGTCTAATTCCTTAAACTCTACCAAATATTCTTTCTCATGATAGAATTTTTCCTGTTGTCTCATATTTTCTTCCATCTTCTTGATGGTATCAGACTTGTCTTCCTTCTGCATAAACCTATATAATATTTCTTTTTCAATAGACAATCTGATCAAAAGTGCAGTTCTTATGTATTCCAAATCAATATAATTAATATACGTTCCCCTCTGAGGATATACCGTTAAAAAATTAATTTGCGCGAGCCTGGCAAAAATATGCCTGATCACTGATCTTGACACATTATATTCCTCGCATATCTGATTCTCACTAATCTTACTTCCTGGGCTTAATTTCAAACTTATTATTCTGTCTAATATATCGGAATATATAAAGTCCGAGGATAACATTTTCTCCATAATATCAACTCCACCTTCATTTCAATACTAGTATACCACCTGCTACAAAAATCGTCAATTTATTATTCTTCTTATTTTCAAAATTTTTATACAATTCTTTTTCCAATCATATTAACTTGAATGTTTTTATTATTTATGTTATAATTAATTAAGTTAATTCGTTTGAAACTATACACGGGGGTGTACCGGTTTCGACGTGGGTTTTGAACTTGAGACAGCATGCCGTGTTACTCTGGGTCACGTAAAAACTGGGGAAATTTAAAACAAACGCAAACGAAAACAATTTATTAGCTGCCTAGTAGCAGCTCGTCCCTCTTAATCCTCCTGCCGATTAAGAGCTGACGCTATCTATGCAGGGAACTACTTTGGGAGTGTCTTGACCCACAGTGGACTAATTAGGGCTGGATGATTTTGGAACCTGTCACTCGGTGCCAAAGGAGTCGAGATTTTAAAAGAGATGACTAAGCATGTAGGCGTAGCAGGGAAGAGGCTTGCGGACAGGGGTTCGACTCCCCTCATCTCCACCAATTAGATAATGTAAATGGTGAACACATTGAAATTACTAGCCTGTAAGGTTTGGTAGTTTCTTTTTTTATGCCTCCGTGCAATAATTGTGCAATACTTGGAAAGCTTCAGTAAATGAACCACAAAAAAAGAGGCTTATAACAAGCCCCTAGAAATTGAATATATTATTAAGTGTATCAACTGCTTTTTGTTTCTCTGTGTCCATTACTTCAGTATATATATTAAGTGTGGTCTGTATATCTGCATGGCCTAATAATGTTTGTACTGTCTTAGGCGGTACGCCATTTTCAAATAGCCTAGTAGCGTATGTTTTTCTTAGTCCGTGGAACTTGATAGGCTCTATACCTAGTTTTTTTAGTATTGTTTGTAAGTTCCTGTTAGGCTTTTTATTGTCTATTATTCTGCCTAGTTCATCAGTAAATACATAATCACTAATATTATAAGACTGCCCATACTTTAATTTATTTTCTAGTTGTGTCTTCCTGTGGGCCCTTAGCCTAGGTATTAAAGATATCGGCAGAGGTATAGACCTTGTTCCGTTCTCCGTCTTTGGTGTCTGTTCAATAGTCTTTATTTTCTTATTCATGCTATCATCAAAAATATATGTTTTCTGTACTGTATTAGTGACCTCAATTGTGTTATTAGTAAAGTCTATAGCCTGCCATTTTAGGCCTAGTATCTCACCTAAACGCATACCAGTAGCAAGGGCAACTATATATAATAACTCTAGCTTGTGGCCCTGTATAGCCTCTATAAGTCTTGTTTGTTCCTCTGCTGTTAGTACTTCACGTTTCTTAGTCCTGGTAATCTTAGGCAGCTCAACCAATGAACAGGGGTTCTTAATAATTATTTCTTCACGTATGGCAGTATTCAAACATACTTTTAGTTTGGTATTTATCCTGTGTATTGTATGTGGTGTGGTGCCTTCTTTCATCAAGTCCCTATATTGCTTTTTAAGGTCCGTTTGTGATAGCTTCTTAAGTTTTATATTGCCTATGGGCCTATTCTTCAGATAAAGTCTATACACAGTTTCATAGTCCTTGAATGATGTTGCCTTGTAAGATGGTTTCTTGTCCATAAGCCATGTATAATAATAATCTGCAAGGCTTATATTGTCATGGTCCACGCTATAGGTATTAAGCAGCATTTCTCTTTTATAGTCTTCAAGTTTTTGTTTTACTTCTTTTTGTGTCTTACCATATATGATTTTTATATTCTTTTTGCCATCTGCCTTATATCCTATCATGATATTAGCACCCCACAAGGTACATTTACCGTTACTATCTACTTTTTTCTTGTATATACAGCCCTCACCGTTTGCACGTCTACCCATGGTATCACCCCCCTTATATTCATTGTGTAAATCTCATGGTATAAAGTATCAACTACCCTTTTTTAGCCTCTTAGAATGACGTACAGAAGGCCACTACTGATCTATACTACTGATCTATACTGCTGATCTATACTACTGATCTATACTACTGATCTATACTACTGATCTATACTACTGATCTAAAGTGTATTGACCGTTTTCTTTTTTTGGGTACACATAGGCATATTTATAACGCTGCCATAGAATAGGCATATTTATAATTAACCTGGGGTGGCGTTTTACCACCCAACGTACATATATTTATAATTAAGCTGACAAGGTGTTTTACCTACCCAGATTATATATATATTCCAATTGTGGGGAATGGCTGCTAGATACACAAATCTGTGTAACCTGGTCTTATCCTCTGCTTAATCGGAGAAATCGGACACCCTAAAAAAGGCATCATATAATTTGACCCTCTAAAATCGATTTTAAGCCCTTGTATAATTCCTTTAATATAAATATTCAAGTATGTTTGTAAAACCTCTCATAGAAGCAACCAGATTAATAATCTCACGTGGTAGAGTGTATTAACTCTATGACTTGCAAGCAAGTAGCCCCAGATTATGGGGTACCGTGGGTATTATTAGAATGGAACATCGTCATCATCTATTATTTTTTCTTTTGGCTCGACAGTTAAATTATTAATTACATCATCTAAAAAATTAACGTTTTTCATATCTAAAGAACTTTCTATAATTTTATAAAGTCTGCCTAACAGGTCTACTGTAATAATGTCACAATTAACTAGTTCTATATTATAAGCACTAAACCAATTAATTTTATACACATATAACGCATACCCCCAAATTGCATCTTTTGACAGTATGTAAAAAATATCATTCTTATCGAAACAGTATGCGGGCCCGAAATCGTTTTTTACATTTATTTTAAATCTTTCTAAAATATCATCGCATACAAATGAAACTTCTGAACTAAATTCTACCAAACTATCGTCTATTAAAGTCCAGTTTATTATTTCATCTACAGACATACTGATTAATTTTTCTACTAAAATATCTTGTTTTGTTTTACTTTTTGTTGTTTCATCAAAGTATGTAATAGGTACTTCAAAAAAATCTGCTATCAATTGAACAAAATCCATTTTTGGGACAGCTTGGCCGTATTCCTCATTTTCGTAATAACTAATAATTCTTGCTGTTTTTCCTATTTGTTCAGCTAATGCCTTTTGGCTAAGCCCTCTATTTTTCCTTAATTCCTTTAATTTTTGGGCAAATGACATAACAATCAACCCCCTTTCTACAATTTTTTCTAACCTTAATATAACATCAGTTTGATATATTTTCAATACTGATACTACTATTTTCGTATGCAAATTATAAAAATTATACAAAACCGTTTGACAATAACACACAAATATCGTATACTTTTCGTATAAACTAAAAACGTTGATTTTTCGTAAGGAGTTGATGAAATGAAAAGATTACACTTAAAAGCAGAAAGAATTAAAAAGGGGCTTAGCACGGAGCAAATGGCTAATTCATTATGTATTTCTAATAGTGCGTATTACAAATACGAGGACGGAAAGAACAACATTCCATTAATAAAAGCCCAACAGATAGCAATACTTTTAAATTGCTCACTGGACACACTATTCCCAGTATCTGAATTAACACAGAAAGAAGGTGACTAGATGGAATTAACAATTAGCAGCGTGGCATTTATGGAGTATGACAAGGTACCCTATACACTATCAAATATAATTGCTGAAGGTGTGGGAATAAAACCGAAGTCTATTAACAGGACCATAGAAACACATAGGGAGAAATTAGAAAGATTTGGAGAGTTAAAGACCTTCAATATCGAAGAGGTAAAGCGATTTGAAATCACGAAACCTCAAGAAATGAATAAGGGTGGGCGACCAGAGAAAATATATAAGCTCAACGAAAAACAGGCAACTTTATTAATCACATACCTAAAGAATACCGAAATAGTAAGCGAGTTTAAATATAGGCTTGTGGATGCCTTTTATAAGCTTAATGAAGAAGTTACACAATTTCAGATACAAAGGGCCATAGAAAAGCCACTTAGAAGAACCCTAACGGACGCCATAAGCATATGGGAGCATGGCAACAGATGGAGTTATAAGCATATCACAGACCTATTATACAGGTGTGTAACTGGTATGGCTGCTATCAAGCTAAAGGCAGCTAGAGGACACAAAAAAGGCACAGGCCTAGACTTATTAGAGGTATCAGAATTAGAACGCTATAGAGAACTAGAAAGCATTGTAATAGCTCTTATAGGGCTAAATTGGACATATGAAAGCATTAAGAATGAATTATTAAACAGGGGGTTATTGAAATGCATATAGTAAAACAAGAAGAAATAAGCAACCAGGAAATACATGAGTTAATGGAAGTGTGTAAACATCTTGAATGGTCTGACGTGTGTATAGCAATGGACATATACGAAAAAACACACTCAATATTAACACTTACAACAAATAAAGATGAACGCACAAATGGAGCCTCTGCATTAGCTCATGTAATGGCCTATGGCTATAGATTAGGGGTACAGGCTGAAAGACGAAAGCAGAGGGCAAAACAAGGCCATAACGAGGTATAAGGCTATGACAAGAGAAGATACAATTAATAATCTGTACGCCTTATATGGCCAGTATGGTATTAATCTAGATAGCATAGAACATACTGTATCTCTAATGGCTGATAATCACGAGTACAAAGACATATATAGGCAGCTTAAATACTTGTATGAACAAAAACTAGGGGTACACATGTTTATATCAGTAAAGGACGTTGCAAGGTTATTAAATGAACCAGTACACACTGTGTTACATGAGATAAAAGAACTTGATATACCTATCATGTACGCAGAAATTAAACAAGGTAATAATAAATAAACTTCTTTCCCACGTAAGCAAATAGAATAACCGACAAAAGCAACAGGCAGACCGACATGCAACCAACATACCTATAAGCATTGTAAATGCTAGCTTATAGAGAATAATTGCACAGGTGGTAACAAGCAGATTAACAGGCAGTTAACAGGCAACTAACAGGCAGTTAACAGGCAACTAACCGACCAAACGCCAAATATTAAGAAAGAGAGGTAAGGGCATGAACCTAGACGAAATGAAAGCAACAAGAAATATACTTGATGAAGTAATAGAAAAGCAGGAACAAGAACAGATAGAAAAGCAAGGATACAGGGAGATAATAGAACCCACTAGACAAGAACTAAACCTAATGACAGTAAAGGAGATATCAAAGAAGTATGGCATAGGCCAAGAAAGAATTAGACAGCTTATACACGCCAGCCGTGAAAACTCTAATAATTTCCCATTTATTAAGATGGGGCGTAGGGCCTTGATACCTGAACACATGTTTAAAGAATGGCTAATAGAGGCTTGTAAGGAAGGCTTACAGATATAAGGTCATGCACAGTAGAAAGAAGGTGAACACGTGATAAATATTGATAATATACCCCAGGAACTCAAAGGCCTTAATATATGGGCTGTACACTCTAATAAAAGGCCGTTTAGTAGTAAGTTAAATAATGGCAATTTACAGGGAACGAATTATACAGATGGCAGCTTATGGGCTAGCCTTGATGATTGTGTACCACTAATAGGCAAGGTATACCCACAATATAACAACGCCCATAAAATAGACGGCCTATCAATTAGAGCAACGGCCCCATATGTATTTATAGACCTTGACCATGTAATTAATAATAGGGGTGAAACACTACCAGAAGCCAAGGAGATAATAGACATATTAGACAGCTATACAGAAGTTTCAACGAGTGGAACAGGCTACCATATATTGGTTAAAACAAATAAGCCTCTGCCACTAGTTAATAAATATAACTGTTATATTGAATTACCCAATAATACAGGGTGGGAGCAAACAGACCCAGACCCCAACCATAAAGAGAAATTAGAAATATTTACAGGTAATCATGTGTTGGTATTTACAACTAATTTATACCAAGAAAAAAACGCCATATACGAGCGTACAGACGTTTTACATAAAGTATTTAATACTTACTTTAGTGAAGATGTTAAAACCTCACACAATGGCACACAGAAGGTCTCAGATACAAGTTTTATACCTTACTTAGATTATAACAAAGATATAGAGGATAAGGCAAGCGAGATTATTAACAAGCTGCTAGACCCTAATAACTTAGATAGCATACACAATAAGGTTAAGTTTGTAAAGGTATTTCAAGATGGCAGCATAGAAGACTATACAAGCTATAGCGAGGCAGACCAGGGGTTGTGTTCTATTGTGGCCAAGTATACCAACGATACACAAGTAATAGACTGTATATATCAAAAGTCATATAACTATGTGAATGATATTGAAAACAGGGTTAAAAAGTGGGATAGGCTCAATAGTCAAGGTGTCTATTATTATAGGAAATCAACTATTACAAAGGCTTTAAAGGAATTTACCAAGGAAGAAAAGCAGAGGTTAAAAGAGAAAAAAGACCAGGAGAAGCAAGAAAAGATTAATAAGCTTGTCGAAAGTGGGTTTGATATAAGCGACAAGGGCAAGATACTACCCACTAAAAAAAGCGTACAGACTGTACTTGACCTAATGGGCTATAAATTTTCGTATAATGTACTTGACAACTCTATTACCCTAGAGGGTTCAAAGGACAGTACAGAGGTTTGTATCACCGAGGTATACTCTTACTGCCATAGTATAGAATTTAATATAATGCGTAGAGATCTAGACGCCTATATATACAATATTGCACAGGGTAATATATATAACCCATTTAAAGACTATTTGAATCAATGTATAGTTGCCTACCCACAACCAACAGGAGAAATAGACAGGCTTATCAGTACATTACAGTATGATATACCCCTAGACCTAGCAGAGAACAGGGAAAGAATAGAGACCCTATATAACACCCTAGTTCGCAAATGGCTTATTAGTGTGGCAGCCCTAAACCTTGTAAGTGATTTAAGGGTTAAGGAATCAAAGCCTATAGAGGGTACATTAGTATTAAAGGGTGGCCAGGGCATAGGAAAAACAACATGGCTTAGAAACCTTGTACCCCCTGGATACTTTAAAGAAGGGGCAACGCTTGAAAATAACAAGGATAGTAAACTAGGTATTTATAAATATATCATTGTGGAGCTAGGAGAACTAGAGACCACAACAAGGAAACAAGCAACGGGCTTTTTAAAGAATGAATTAACTTGTACTAGTGTGGAGATTAGACCACCATACGCCAAGGATACAATAAAGACCGCTAGGCATACAGTATTTGGGGGTTCAGTAAATGAAGATACCTTTTTAAAGGATACAACAGGTAATAGACGTTTTTGGATTATACCACTACTGGGCATTGACCTTAATACCAAGATAGATATTAATAGACTATGGGCAGAGGTTACACAAGGATATATACTAGGTCAACCATGGCACCTAACACAAGAAGAAAGGGCATTATTAGAGGACTTAAATAGCCAGTATACAGATACTTCATATATAGGTATGTTACTTGAAAGTATATTTGATTTTGACGAAACCGACAAAGATAAGTGGATATATGCAAAAGGTACAGCCATAGTTAGCTTGATAAAGGAAGATATTCCGAAGTACGTAAGCAAAAATCAGATACTAGGGCAACTTAGATTAATGGGGTGCAATCAAAAAACTATTAGACTAGAAGGTATTAGAACAAATAAAGATAAAGTTTGGCACGTACCACCATTGAGAAACCACCCATACAATATAAGCCAATTGGATATATGGGAAAAGAAAGACGGTAAATATACAAAATTGACACCGTCCACAGTTTAGGGGTGAGGGGTTGCCCCCCTCTCTCTACTCTGTAACTACTGGGAACTTTGGGAACTTTATGCAAAAATATAAAGGTTCCCTCACGCAAGCATTGAAAACACTGAATCATAACTAGGTGGGAACTGGGAACTTTATTTTTTGTTATAACTAGTATAAGTAAAACAATATATTCAATATATACGATATATACATTATATATACTATATAGTTTGTGAAAAGATAAAAAGTTCCCAGGTGTCCAATTTGAAACCACTGATATTACAAGGATTTATAGTGTTTTTTGGGAACTTCAAGCGAAAAGTTCCCAGAAATAACACCCATAGCGTAGGGGGTCAAGCCCCTACCCCTACCATGTGAAATACTAAAAAATACTAAATACTAAATAAAAGGAGACAAGAAAAATGAAACAATATTTTTTTACACCAGAATTTTTATATGCAAGTTTGAATAGCGAAGGCGTTGAATACGTAGTAAAAAATTATAACTTAGAGTTTATGGCAGAGGACGAAGATGAGCTTAGTATCGTCTCATTTAGAATAATAGGAATAAACCCCCAGTATTTTAGAAATAATACCTCTACAACTTGTTTTCTAGTTCTTATAGGAAAAACCACAGTTAAGCTATTTGCTGAACACATCGAGAGTATATGGGATTGTATGAGTGATGGCATATTACCCAGGTTATAAAAACTAATCGAAGCTATGATGAAGCTGTGAAAATTGATAATTTACATACATACGCAGAGGGTCTACATGTTACACTCTGTATTGTGGGTTATCCTCTGCCCTAATGATGTATAGAGGGGGGACAAGTACAGGTACATTAACTATATAATTGGGCGTTTCCGCGTATATAGAGAAAACGAAAGGAAGTGCAACAAAAAATGACTTCAATAAAAGTTATATCTATAAAAACATTCATAGACCCTATGAAAAAGATACATAAAAGACGAATAAAAACAAAGAGTATAACAATAGATCTAGACAATCTATATATAAACTATGACAATCGCACGATATACCTATCAAGGCAGCCATGTAATTATGGTGGTGCTAGATATTATTTCGTGTGTCCAGAGTGTTGTAAACTATCATATAAGCTATTTAAAGTTGAAGGCTCTAACAATTGGAAGTGTACCGACTGCATAGGCTTAAAGACAAGGACCTTGAATAGAACCAAAACAGACTGTACATACTACTGGGCCTTAGCTGTCAAAGAGATACAAAAGATAGACCCGACATATATACAAGATGACTACCTAGATACCTCTTTTAAATTCCCACCTAGGCCATACAATATGAGATATAAGAAGTATTTAAAGCATTACAAAATGTACCGTAAATACAGGCTAAAAGGCAATCGGATGTGGCTAAATAGTGTAAGTAGGTTAAAATAGGTTGGTAATACTATACATAGGTAAACACCTTGTCATCTTAATCAAAAAAAGTTAATAAAAGGTAATATATAAGGGGGTAGTATATGACCAATGAAGACATACTAAAGTACCATAGCATGATACACAAGATCATCAATAAATATAATTCTAGGTACCATGATAAAGAAGACCTATACCAGATAGGGGCTATAGGCATTATATACGCCTATGAGAGTTACAACCCCAATAGTAACATGGCCTTTGATACATGGGTCTATAACTGTATACAATGGCAAGTATTAAGAGCTTTAAGGCTTGATACCAAGAACAAGGATATTAAAGAAGTATCCATATATGAAGAGGTGCCAGGTGGCGAAGATATACAGTTAGTAGATATGATAGAGGACATAACCATTGATATCCACAAGAGTGCAGAAGTAAGGTTAATGGAAAAGTTTTATATTAGTGAGTTTGAAAGGCTGCTAGAGACCGAGCAGAGGGACTATATCACCTATATGTATACTCATAATAACTTTAATTATAAAGAGGTGGCAGAACTGTTTGGCGTTGGTTATAGGCACTTTAGAAATGAATTATCTAAAGCTTATAGGAAGTTAAGCCACTCCCCGTACTTCTTAAATCTTATGAGAGAAGAGAGGAAGAGAAGGGCCCTTATAAGGGCAGATGAGTATAACAGGAATGTATTAGACTGTGTTATATCAAGAAACAAGCTAGAAAGATACCCAGGCAACACAGAGGCTATTATAGATGTGTATAAACAGTTTAATAGATGTTAGGGGGTCGGTAAATTGCGATGCCCCTTTTTTAGGGCGTAAAGTTATTTATGCCCTAATGTTGGATAATGTGAGTATATAAGAACTTAACAAAACTTAACATTGAAATCATATATTGACCCTCTGCCCCACTTATGATAATATGAACTTGCAAAAAAACAATATAGATGGCTGTAAACTTGCATAATGTTTTATAAGTTCATGTATAGTCACATTACTTCACGTAAAGCCCCAAAATAGCATAGAATAAACCATATAATCACATATGGTTAATAAAATAAGCTATTCATTGTATATTGTTTCATTTGGCTTTATTTTATATTTTTACCCCAACTTAATAATATAAGGTCACTTTACATCTAAATGAATAAGATAGCAATATCAATATATACAAAGACACACTTTCAACTATTCCCTAAATACATATTATCGGAAGTGTTGTAAGTTGTCAGACAAATAAGCACAAATGAAATTTAAAGGCTCTAAAATGAAAGATATATTAATATATAATACTCTATGAAAAGATATAAAACTTTATGTGAAAATACATAAACAGGGTACAAATATATAAATATGTGGTATAATATAAGCATAAAAGGGAAATAATTAATTTGTGGGTTGTTGCTTACAAAAATAAGGGTTATGTATTGCGAGTACATAACCCTTTATCGTGCTAGTTGTCTTTATTATTTTCTATCTAGCCCCTTGCAAATATAATGCGATATTATACCTGCTATGATAGAAATTATTAGGGAAATAATTAATTCCTTCATTGTTGCTCACCCCCTTCCTGGTTATCCAGTATAGGAAAGACAACACAAATATAATACCATGAGTGGGGGGTAAATAACAATATCGGAAAGCGTGCAATAATTGTGCAATAACCACGCAAAAATAAGACTTAAAAGCAAGCTATAACGTATCATACAACCCCGATGAAACGTTGGGAAATAGCCATTGTATAATTTAGAAATAAAATATAAATATCTATTGACCGAATCCCCTCATCTCCACCAATTAGATAATGTAAATGGTGAATAAGTTGTATAATATGAAACTTTATGAGAAAATTCATAAACCTGATACAAATATATAAATCTGTGGTATAATATAAGCATAAGAGGATAGAAGTATATAACATCATTGTTATACACAAAAAATAAGGCCTACGTATTCCCAGTACGTAAGCCTTTTTTCGTGCTAGTTGTCTTTATAACTTGCTATCTAACCACTTGCAAATATAATAGGCAATTATACTTGCTATGATAGAAATCCCTACAATTGTATCTTTATTTTCTTTATATTGTC
>OHAD01000741.1_pt1 | contig 35789 bp, 31 predicted proteins | sample 1577011 | NCBI WGS metagenome assembly OHAD01 (sample SAMEA3541510, study PRJEB24748) | human gut metagenome | biome: human gut; feature: human-associated habitat; material: faeces | place: China | collected 2012 | reverse complement strand
TGTGCTTTATATCATAAATGTTTTTAGTGGATCAGGCTCACGAATACAGGGCAGAGCACCGCGGTGAGCACACCGGCCACTGCAATGGACAGGCCGCTCATGGCACCCTCTACCTCACCCATCTGCAGGGCCTTGCTGGTACCCACGGCATGGGCCGAGGTGCCGATGCCCACACCCTTGGCGATGGGGTCGGTGATGTGGAACATCTTGCACACCGTTTCGGCCAGCAGGCTGCCCGCAATGCCGGTGAGGATGACGATGGCACCGGTCAGGGCGGCAATGCCGCCCAACTCAGCGGCCACGTCCATGCTGATGGCGGTGGTCACCGACTTGGGCAGCAGGGTGGCGTACTGCTCTTTGGTCAGGTCCAGCGCCAGGGCAAGAGCAAGGGCACTGCCCAGGCTGACCAGTGTGCCAACCGAGATGCCGGCGATGATGGCGGCGGCGTTCTCCCGGAGCAGGTCCCACTTTTCATACAGCGGGATGGCCAGGGCCACGGTGGCCGGCAGCAGCAGGTAGTTCACCGGGGCGGCGCTGGCCTTGTAGTCGGCGTAGGGGATCTTGCACACCGACAGGAAGATGATGACAAAGATGCTGCCCAGCAGCAGGGGATTGAAGATGGCTTTGCCGGTGATCCGGTTGATCAGGGCACCCAGTGCAAAGGCTGCCAGCGTGAGCAGCACGCCCCACGCCGCCGACCCGGACAGGAAATCATTCAGCATGGTCTGCCTCCTTCTTTTTGCGGCCGGTCATGGCCTGGGTGGTGCGGCCTGCGGAGACCATGACCAGCACGGTCACCGGGATGATGGCAATGAGGATGGGCAGCAGCATGTTGCCCATCTCGGCCCACAGCTCCATCACGCCGGCTGCGGCAGGCACGAACAGCAGCGGGAAGATGCCGGTGAGGTAGATGCCCACCTCTTTCACATCATCCAGCTTCACAAAGCCGAAGTTCAGTGCAGCCAGCAGCAGCACCAGCCCGTAGACACTGGCAGGCACCGGCAGCGGCAGCACGGCGTGCAGCACCTCGCCCAGAAAACAGAAGGCCAGAATGCGCGCAAACTGAAAAATGTATTTCGTAACGGATCGCTCCTTTCACGGTCACCAAAAAATGTGGAATACAGGTGGTAGTATACCGCATCGTCGGACGTCCATCAACCGTGATACTTGCCAAGAATTCCCACACATTTTCCGCAGAACTGTGCAAAAAAGGCGCACCGCAGAACACGGTGCGCCGTAAGAAGCCGGAGCAGGAACGAGTCAGATCACATAATCGTTGCCGGCCTGATCGGGCAGGGCAAGATCGGCAAGGGTGATGTGGCTGAAATAGTTGGAGATGAGGTCGTTCAGGCCCTTCCACATCTCATAGGTGCGGCAGTTGGCCAGGCGGGCGCAGGGGGATGCACCCGGCGTCAGGCAGGTGACGGGGGCCAGGCTGCCCTCGGTGAGCATGAGGATCTCCTCCACGGTGTACTGGTCGGGGCTGCGGGTCAGGCGGTAACCGCCGCCCTTGCCGCGCAGACCCTCCAGAAAGCCGTTCTGCACCAGCACCTTGAGGATGTTCTCCAAATATTTTTCCGAGATCTCCTGCCGTGCGGCGACTTCCTTGAGGGGAACGTATTTTTCCGCCTGATGTTCGGCAAGGTCGATCATCACGCGCAGCGCATAGCGCCCTTTGGTGGAAACGATCATATTCGTGTACTTCCTTTGATGTCCATAGAATGTTAAACCTATTATACAACAGGGTAAATAATAGTTCAATCCCACTTTTTTGCAAAAAAGCATTGACAAGCAGGGCAAAGGGGACTATAATACCATCAAACCCACAAACAATGTTGGTTTAAAGGTTTGTAGTTCCGGGCCGCACCTCGAGTGCCGGGGCCCGTTCGAGAAGTTGTATCTGTATCAGGAGGGAATTTATTATGAGCAAGATCTATACTGCCGCTGACCAGCTGATCGGCCACACCCCGCTGCTGGAGCTCACCCACATTGAAAAGGAGCAGCAGCTGTCTGCTCACATTCTGGCCAAGCTGGAGTACTTCAACCCGGCCGGTTCCGTGAAGGACCGCATTGCCAAGAAGATGATCGACGACGCCGAGGCCAAGGGTCTGCTGAAGGAAGGCTCCGTGATCATCGAGCCCACCTCCGGCAATACCGGCATCGGCCTGGCTGCCGTGGCAGCTGCCAAGGGCTACCGCATCATCATCGTCATGCCCGAGACCATGAGCGTGGAGCGCCGCCAGTTGATGAAGGCTTACGGTGCCGAGCTGGTGCTCAGCGAGGGTGCCAAGGGCATGAAGGGTGCCATTGCCAAGGCCGACGAGCTGGCAAAGGAGATCCCCAATTCCTTCATCCCCGGCCAGTTCGTGAACCCCGCCAACCCGCAGGCACACATCGAGACCACCGGCCCCGAGATCTGGGAGGATACCGATGGCAAGGTGGATATCTTTGTGGCAGGCGTTGGCACCGGCGGCACCGTGACCGGCGTTGGCAAGTACCTCAAGAGCAAGAACCCCGCCGTCAAGGTGGTGGCTGTGGAGCCCGCCTCCTCCCCCGTGCTGAGCAAGGGCACTGCCGGTGCTCATAAGATCCAGGGCATCGGCGCAGGCTTTGTGCCGGACGTGCTGGACACCACCGTCTATGACGAGATCATCGCCGTGGAGAACGACGATGCCTTTGCCACCGGTCGTCTGATCGGCCACAAGGAGGGCGTGCTGGTAGGCATCTCCTCCGGTGCTGCCGTCTGGGCTGCCATCCAGCTGGCAAAGCGCCCGGAGAACGCAGGCAAGAACATTGTTGTTCTGCTGCCCGATACCGGTGACCGTTACCTGTCCACTCCGCTGTTTGCGGAATAATCTCCCAAAACTCTTCTCTCCCGCTCTGCACCCCGCAGGGCGGGAGTTTTTGTTATACCCCCTCAGGCTCACTTCGTTCGCCAGCTCCCCCAAGGGGACGCCAACCCTCTCAGTCATCGCTGCGCGATGCCAGCTCCCCCGAAGGGGGAGCTTTTTGCGGTGGCGAGAAGGTTTCTTATTGCACCTGAAGCTTTAGCGACAGGGCTAACGGCGTGCGCCCTCTCAGTCACCTACGGTGACAGCTCTCCCAAAGGGAGAGCCAAGAGCACTGCCGGAAGCTTCCTCATTATGCCTAATACTTTAGCAACGGGCTTTAAATCTTGGCTCCCCCTGAGAGGAAAGACTTCCCCCGCTCCGGGGGAAGATGTCACCGCAGGTGACAAAAGGGGGAATCTGTCGCGGGAGCGCCTGAAAGGGCGTTCCCGCGAAATTTCACACATCTGCTGGATGAAGATTCGTATTCCACAACAAAAAACTGCTACACAGAGCGTGCAGCAGTTCTATAAATCCGTTTTACAATTTGTTCTTTTTATTCGCCCAAGTGCCACTTAGTCGGGTTTTTCAAGTATTCCGTTGCCGGAACACCGCTCAACTTTGTAATCTTGAATCTCGCTTCTGAGCTTTCCACAAATTCCAATCCATTTTTCCCATAATAATAAGTATAGTTTGCAGGAGTTCCATTCACGCTCATGCGAATCGTTTCTGCCGTGTACTCCGTTTCTTTCCGAATGACCTTTTCCGAGGTGACGCTTTCTACAATTTCTGCCGTTGGAATCACAAACAGATGCCCTGCCCAAATGAGCTTTGTCGCCTGACTGTTGGGCGACCCTGCTGCATACTTTGTCCAGCCGTCATATCCCGTTTGTGCTGCATAAACATTACCCTCAGTATCCGTAAGAATCTTCGCGTTTAGGTTTGCAATTCTGGTTTCAGCATACGCAAATTCTTCATTGCGTGTAAAGAAATACTCTCCCTGCTGACCCGATGCACTCACTGTAGCTTGCAGAGAAATATTCTGACTGGTCACGCCGCAGCTTTGATAATACTGCTTTGTGCGCGAGGTTTCCCAAGTTACTGCCGCAGTACCGCCACCGCAAGCGGTCAGCATAAGAAATGCCATTAGCCCGGTCAATATGCCGATTGCTTTTCTTCTGAGTGATTTCATAAAAGAACCTCCTATTTTGTGGTAAGCACTGCTCTTCTTTTATATTATTCCTTCAAGCGCAATTGTCAACCTGTTCGTAGAAATTCAGCGTTTTTCTAAATTCTGTTGCTCTTTTTTAGGAAAAATCCCAATTGCTTTTTGTACCCTTTTCCCTGTTTGGAAATATTGCCGCACTTCTGCTTTTATGCTACAATACCGGTAACAAAAACGTTTGGAGAAACGCCCATGCTTTATTATGCTGCCCCCATGGAGGGGTTTACAGACCGGGTCTGGCGGCAGACCCATCAGAAATGGTTCGGCGCACAAGGCGCTGCCGACCGCTATTATGCGCCGTTTATCTCCCCGCCGGAGAACCGGGTGCTCATTAAAAAGAAGATGGCGGAGCTTGCCCCGGCGGCAAACCCCGGTGCGCCGGTCATTCCGCAGCTGCTGGCAAAGGACGGCGAGCTGGCCGCATGGATGATCGAGCAGCTGCGGGCACTGGGCTATACCGAGGTGAACCTGAATCTGGGCTGCCCCGCCGGGACGGTGACCGCCAAGGGCAAGGGTTCCGGGATGCTGCGGGACCTTGCCAAGGTAGACGCCTTTCTGGACGGCGTATTCTCCCATGCCGAGGGGCCTGTTTCGGTCAAGACCCGGCTGGGGGTAGAGAAACCGGAGGAGTTTTCCGCCATTCTGGAAATTTATAGCCGCTACCCCATCTCGGAGCTGACCATCCACCCCCGGGTGATGCGGCAGCAGTACCGTGGACAGGCCGACCGCGCCGCCTTTGCGGCTGCGCTGCCCCGGTGCACCATGCCGGTGTGCTATAACGGCGATGTGACCACCGCCGCCCAGCTCCACGCGCTGGAAAAAGAGTTCCCCGCCCTGTCCGGCATCATGGTAGGGCGCGGACTCATCGCCGACCCGGCGCTCTTCCGCAAGGCGCGGGGCGGTGCGCCCGCCACCAAGGAGGAGCTGCGGGGCTACCTGACCGACCTGTACCACGGCTACACCGAACTGTTTGGTAGCGCGGGCTGCGCCATCAGCCGGATGAAAGGGCACTGGTTCTACCTCATCCACTGTTTTGCAGGGGCAGAAAAGCTGGAAAAACAGCTGAAAAAGCTGCGGGAGCCGTGGGAATACGAGGTGGTGGTGAACCAGATCTTCACCCTGCCGCTGGTGGAAAACGATTAAAATGGTCTCCAAAACCATCCTATCCATAATAAATACTGCTTTCCCCTGCGACCCCACCCGTGAAAATGGCCAAAGCAACGCGGAGGCCATTCTCAATCGTCCCACGCGCAAAAAAAGCCCGCCGTCTTGCAAGACAGCGGGGCTGAAAAGGACCGTATTACACGTTGAGGTAGCTGCGCAGCATGGCCTGCAGCAAATCGTCACGATCCACCTTGCGGATCATGGCACGGGCATTCTTATAGGTCGTAATGTAGGTAGGGTCTTCGGACAAAATGTAGCCCACCAGCTGATTGACCGGGTTATAGCCTTTTTCCTTCAAAGCATCGTACACCTGTTGTACGATCTCGTGGATCTCATAGTCCTTTTTATCGTGGATGGAGAAAATCGCGGTTGCGTCTCCCACGCAATACACCCCCTTCAGTTGAAACTAGTCCCATTGTACACGAAATGCGCCGAAACTTCAAGATAATTACGCCGGATTTGCACATCCTGCACAAAATTTCCAGCAATGTTCCGGCAAGATGAACGATGTCCGGGCGGCATTCTGCCCGCGAAAGGAGCCTTTGTATGCTTTACGGCATCGGCTGCGACCTGTGCAGCCTTTCCCATCTGGAAAAAAGCCTTTCCTCTGCCCACGCGGCGGCCTTTGTGCGCCGGGTATACGGCCCGGCCGAGCAGGCGGCGCTGGGGCTTTGCGAAGCCTCCCCCGCACCGCTGAACGCCCACCGCCTTGCCAGCGCCGCCGCAGATTTTGCCGCCAAGGAGGCTTTTCTCAAGGCGGCGGGCACCGGTCTGCGGGAGCCTTTTTCCCTGCGGGAGATCGAAGCCGTCCGGCAGGAAAATGGTGCCCCGGCCTACCGCTTCAGCGGGCAGACCGCCGCATGGGTGGCGCAGCACCGGCTGCGCGCCCGGCTCTCCCTGAGCCACGAAGGCGGCATGGCGCTGGCCTTCTGCACGCTGGAAGAGGAAAGCTGACTGCCCTTTGTGCATACAATGGAATATCGCCCCCGCACTGCATAAGCCGCACCCTGTCTGCGCATACTGAGAGCAGACAGGATGCGCCGGACGCATCACATAGCGGGGCACATCCTCCAGACAAACAGGAGGGAGATTCCATGGAGGTACACAGAGGAGAAGTTTTCTACGCCGATCTTTCGCCGGTGGTGGGCTCGGAACAGGGCGGTGTGCGCCCGGTGCTGATCGTACAGAACGAGATCGGCAACCGGCACAGCCCCACCGTGATCGCGGCGGCCATTACATCCCGGCTGGACAAGACCCGCCTGCCCACCCATATCAACATCCGGGCGGCAGACACCGGCCTTGCCAAGGACAGCGTAGTGTTGCTGGAGCAGATCCGCACGCTGGATAAGCACCGCCTGCGGGAGCGCGCCGGGCAGATCACCGCCGCCGACCAGAAGCGGGTGGATCAGGCGCTGGACGTAAGCCTTGGGCTGAGCTCGTACTGAAAATTTATTTATAAAGCAGAGACACCGGAGCGTCTACAGACGCTCCGGTGTCTCTATTTTTTAGTATTACTCGATCAGGCCGTTGAGCAGGGTCAGGCACTTGCGGCTATGCAGCTTGCGGATAGCCTTGGCTTCGATCTGGCGCACACGCTCACGGGTGACGCCGAAGTCGCGACCGACCTCCTCCAGCGTGCGGGGACGGCCATCGTCCAGACCAAAGCGCAGGCGGATGACCTTTTCCTCGCGGGGGGTCAGGCTCTTGAGCGCCAGATTGATCTGCTGTGCCACCATGGCGCGGTCGGCTGCCTTGCCGGGTGCTTCGGCGTTTTCGTCCGCGACGAAATCGCCCAGAGAGGAATCTTCTTCCTCACCCACGGGGCTTTCCAAGCTGGCGGGCTCCTGTGCCATGCGCTGGATCTCGCGCACGCGCTCCACGCTCATGTCCATAGCCTTTGCCAGCTCTTCCGGGGTGGGCTCGTGACCGTTCTGGTACACCAGCTGGTTGGTGGCCTGACGCATCCGGTTGATGGTCTCCACCATGTGCACCGGGATGCGGATGGTACGGGCCTGATCCGCAATGGCGCGGGTGATAGCCTGACGGATCCACCAGGTAGCGTAGGTGGAGAAGCGGAAGCCGCGGTCACAGTCGAACTTCTCCGCAGCCTTGATCAGGCCGATGTTGCCCTCCTGAATGAGGTCAAGGAAAGCCAGATTATGGCCGACATGCTTCTTGGCGATGGACACCACCAGACGCAGGTTTGCCTCGCTCAGGCTGCGGCGGGCGTTCAGGCCGTCGCGGCGGGTCTTGAGCAGCTCCTGACGGCGCTCCTCGCTCAGGGGGCCGTTCTCCACGGCTTCCATGGCCTTTTCCTCGTCTGCCTTTTCCTCGGCATCCTCGGCGGACTTTTCGCCGTCCTCGTCCAGATCCTCGGTGTAGCTGCGGCTGTTCTCGTCCTCTTCAAAAGAGAAGCGGGCGCTGTTCTTCTTGATGTACTCCGGTGCGTCGTACTTCTGGCGGTCTGCCTGCAGAATGTGTGCAGCCTCGGCACCCGCATGGATGCGGCGGCTCAGCTCCACCTCCTGCTCGGCGCTCAGCAGCGGGATCTGACCGATCTGCTTGAGGTAGTTCTTCACCGGGTCGTCCAGCAGCTCGTCCATGGCGGCCTTCAGGTCTGCCGGGTTCTCCTCGGCATCCTCTTCGTTTTCATCGGCAAGGCCCATGTCATCGTTGTTGTTCTCGGCGTTCTCCACCTCAGCAATGATGCTGTCCACGTCCAGACTTGGCTCGTTCTCTTCCTCCAGGATCTTGATGCCGCGCTCTTCCAGCAGGGTGTAGAGGGTGTCTACATCCATGCGGCATTGTGCCGCCAGCGCCTTGGCCTCCTGTGCAGAGAGGGTGCCTTCGCCCTTAGTCAACAGTTCCTTCAAAGTCATGCCCATTTTTTCTCTCCTTCCCACTCCGGGGAAAATTCTGTAATATCGCCCTGTGCATCAGATCACAAGGCCGCCGTTCACCCCGAACACCTGTCCGGTGATGTATCCGGCATCCTCGCCGGCCAGAAAGACCAGCAGCTTTGCAACTTCTTCCGGGGTGCCCAGCCGCCCCACAGGGGTCTCCTCGGCCAGCGCCGCCTTGTCCTCGGCGGTAAAGGCCGCCATCATATCGGTCTCAATGACCCCCGGCGCTACGCAGTTCACCGTGATGCCGCTGGGGCCTTCTTCCTTGGCCAGTGCCTTGGTCAGGCCGATGAGCCCGGCTTTCGCGGCAGAATAGTGCACCTCACAGCTGCCGCCGGTCTGGCCCCACATACTGCTCACGGTCAAAATGCGGCCCTGCTTGCGGCGGATCATACCGGGCAGTGCCAGCTGGCACAGGTGGAACGCGCCGCTCAGGTTCACGTCCAGCATCCGCTGCCATTCCTCCGGGGTGATGTCGGTAAACAGCTTCTGCTGTGCGATTCCGGCGTTGCACACCAGCACATCCACCCTGCCCATGGCCTGTTCCACTGCATGGAACGCCAGCTCACAGCTGGCGCGGCTGGCCACATCGCACTGGATGGCGATGCACCCGGGCAGCTGCTGCTCCAGCGCAGCGGCTGCAGCGGCATTCTGGTGGTAGAGCACCGCCACCTGATACCCTGCTGCCGCAAAGGCGCGGGCAGCGGCAGCACCGATGCCCCGGTCGCCGCCGGAGATCAGCACCCGGCGCGCCGCAACGGGTGCGGCAGAGACAGGCTGTTCTTTTACAGGCTCCGGCGCAGGTTCTTCGGGCTGCGGCGGCGCAGGCGGCTGTGGCTCTGCGGGCTTTTCCAGCGTGATCACCCGGGTGGGCTCGTCCACCACAGGCGCTGCCGTTTTTTCCAGCGTCATAATGCGGGTGGGTTCGTCCACCACCGGCTCCACCGGCACCGTCGGCTTTGCGGCCGGTGCGGCAAGGGGCTCCGGCGCGCTCTCTTCCTCCGGCACCTGAAAGGTCAGTTCAAACTCGTCCTCGTACAAGAGTGTATCCCTCCTGTTCGGTATTCTCGGCCGGGCGCAGTGCCCCGGCCGGAAAAACCCTGTTCCCATCCCCAGACAGTGCATCGTTCCGTTCGTATGTCCGGCAAAGGTCCGGTGCTTTGGCGTGCCTGCCTGTGCTTACGATGGGTTTCGACAAGATTCCATTGAATAATATACCACAATCCAACCCAAAAAGAAAGTGGAAACTGCAATTTTTTACGCAGTTCCCACTATTTTTCCTTATTTTCCCCTGTTTTCGGGCACCGGGGGCTTCCAGCGGGGTCTGCCCGCCCGCTTTTCCCGCAGGGAAACAAAAAACGCCTGCAAAAGCTGCTGCGCCTCGGCCTCCCGCAGCCCCTTTTCCACCACCGGATGGTGGTTGAAGGGCAGCGCAAACAGGTCGGTCACCGAGCCGCAGCACCCGGCCTTGGTATCGGCAGCGCCGTACACCACCCGGCGCAAGCGGCTGTTGATGATGCCGCCCGCGCACATGGGGCAGGGCTCCAAGGTGACGAACAGCTCGCACTCCCACAGCCGCCAGCCGCCCAGCGCCTTGCAGGCGGCGTCAATGGCCAGCAGCTCCGCATGGTGCAAGGCGTTTTTCTCGGTCTCCCGGGTGTTGTGCGCCGTGGCGATCACCTCGCCGTGCCGCGCCACCACAGCGCCCACCGGCACCTCGCCCAAGGCGGCGGCTTTGGCGGCCTCCTCCAGCGCAAGACCCATCAGTTCAAAATCGGTCATGTATTCCATCCTCTCATCCCATCGCCAGCACCAGCAGATTGTTTGCACTGTGCAGCAGCATCCCCGGCCAAAGATGCCCGGTGCGGTCTGCCAGCCACCCCAGCCCCAGCCCGCACACCAGCGCATAGACCATGGCGGCGGCGCTGCCGTGCTGCAAGGCGAACAGCACTGCCTGCAACAGAATGGCCTGTCCCCTGCCCAGCGGCTGCGCCCGGCGCTGCACCGTACCCCGGAACACCCCTTCCTCCGCCAGCGGAGCCAGCAGGCAGACCCGGAAAAACTGCGCTGCGCCGCCGGGCGGCGCGGGCAGCAGCACCGCCAGCGTCTTGCCCGCCAGCAGATACCCCACCGCCCAGCCAAAGGCCGAAAGCAGTGCGGCGGTGCGGGGGTTCAGCTTGTGCATGGTCGGTCTCCTCCTGCTATGGTTCGTTCCCGGTTATAGTACCATATCTGCCGCCGGGTGCGCAAGGTTTCGGCGTTCTGTCGTGGCAAATTTATGCAAAATATTGACACATCGCCCTAAATGGTGGTATAATAATTTCCAACCTTTTTAATAAAAACGTTGCGTATACTGTATTTTACCGGTAGACCGGAGGTATTATTATGATCCGTATCCTCACCGATTCCGCGTGCGACATCCTGCCCGCCGAGGCGCAGCAGCTGGGCGTGACCGTGATCCCCCTGAACGTGACGCTGGAGGACGGCACCGTCCTGCGGGACGGCATCGACATGACCCCCAGCGAATACTATACCCATCTGGCAGCCTGCCGCAAGCTGCCCACCACCAGCCAGCCCAGCCCGGAGCAGTTCGAGCGGCTGTATCTGGACGCCGCTGCCGCCGGGGACGAAGTGCTGGGCATCTTTTTGTCCGATGCGCTGTCCGGCACCGGTCAGTGCGCCAGACTTGCTGCCGACCTTGCCAACGTGGACAATGTGGTGTTCGTAAACACCGAGAACGTCTGTCTGGGACAGTCCTTGCTGGTGCGTCTGGCGGTGCAGCTGCGGGACGCCGGCAAAACCATCACCCAGATCGCTGCCGATCTGGAAAAGGCCAAGCAGCACCTGCATCTGGTAGCTGCCGTGGACGATCTGAAGTACCTGCGCAAGGGCGGCAGACTGTCCGCCGCCGCAGCTGTGGCGGGCGGTATGCTGGGCATCAAGCCCATCCTCGCCGTCATAGAGGGCAAGGTAGTGCTGGCCGGTAAGGCACGCGGTCTGCCCGGCGTGTATGTGGCACTGTTCAAAAAGATCGACGAGATGGGCGGCATCCACCCGGACTATACCCCGCTGCTGGGCTACACCGTTAACCACCGGGAGCTGCAGCCGCTGCTGACCTATTTGCAGGACAACCTGCATCTGGACGCACCGCTGGTGCGCCAGATCGGCTGCGTCATCGGCACACACACCGGCCCCGGTGCATTCGGCATCGCGTTCTTTGATAAAGAGCTGGTGCTGGAATAAAACCTATGAAAGCTAAAACAAGTCGGACAGCCTGCGGGCTGCCCGACTTGTTTTTTACCCGTGAAAATGCCCTTACAGCACCGCGTCCGAGATGAGCTTGCCCAGCAGCAGAACCAGCACCACCAGCATCATGGGGCGGATGAAGCGGGCACCCTTTTTCAGGGCGAAGTGGGAGCCCAGCAGGTTGCCCAGAATGTTGCTGATGGCGCAGGGGATGCCGATGTGGAACACCACCAGACCGTTCATCAGGTAGGTGAACAGGCTGGCGTAGTTGCTGGCCAGATTGAGCACCTTGCCGTTGCCGTTGGCGGTGCGCAGGTCAAAGCCCATCAGGGTGGTAAAGGCAATGATGGCAAAGGTGCCGGTGCCCGGGCCCATAATGCCGTCGTACAGGCCGATGCCCAAACCGATGGCCAGCGCCAGTAAGATCTTTTTCAGGTCCAGCGTGCCGTCGTCCCGGTTCTCGTCCGGCAGGTTGCGCTGCCACAGGATGATGACCGCCGCCACCGGCAGGATGATGAACATCATGGTGCGCAGCATCTCGTCACTGAGCAGCAGCACGATGTGCGCGCCCAGCGCACTGCCCGCAAAGCTGCCGATGGCCGCAAGAACACCCACCTTCACGTTCATGGCACCGCTTTTGAAAAAACTTGCCGTGGCAAAGGTGGTGCCGCAGGCGGCGCTGAACTTGTTGGTGGCATAGGTGTAGTGGGGCGGCAGCCCGGCGAACAGATAGGCAGGCAGACTGATCAGCCCGCCGCCGCCGGCTGCCGAATCCACAAAGCCTGCAAAGCCGGTCATCAGCATGAGAAACGCCATCATCCACGGCGAGATCGTGATACCCATTGTTATAATTCCTCTTATCTTTCCAAGTCGTTTGTTCTATTTCAGGGGACGCGCGCCTCAGACCATATAAAACCTCCCCTCGCAGGGCAATACACAGCCCGGGATACCCGCGCACAGCAGGGCATCTCCGGGCACTTTTTGCAATTTTAGAAGTTATTATTACAGATTGTTTTTAAAGAAGCGGTATGCGTTGCGCCAGTAGATGGCTTCCACCTCGTCCTCGGTAAAGCCCTCGCGGCGCAGCGCCTCGGCCAGCAGCGGCATATCTGCCGCCGTTTCCAGCTCGTGCTGACCGCCGATGCCGTCAAAATCGCTGCCAAGGCTGATGACCTCAATGCCGCCCACCTGCTTGAAGTGTGCCGCGTGCTTTGCCAGCCGCTCCACCGTGCTGCGGCAAAGCTTCGGGTGTGCCGAGTCTGCGTCCACAAAGGAAGCGCAGTAGTTCAGCCCCGCAATGCCGCCTTTTTCTGCCAGTGCGCGGATCATCTCATCGGTCAGGTTGCGGTTGTGGGGCGACAGGGCACGGCAGTTGGAATGGCTTGCCGCAAAGGGACGGGTGCTGTGTTTTACGATATCCCAGAAGCCCTTATCGGAAAGGTGGCTCACATCTGCGGTAATGTGCAGCTTTTCCATCTCCTCCAAAAAGGCAAAGCCTTGCTCGGTCAGGCCGGTCTCGGTGTTGGCCACCAGCGGCCCGCCGGGGTTTGCGTTGGGGGCTGCCAGCTCGTTGGGGTAGTTCCATGTCAGGGTCATCATGCGCACGCCCAGCTCCTGCAGCCGCCGCAGCACGCCCAGACTGCCCTTGCAGCAGCCACCCTCTTCCACCGTCAGCATGGCGCTGAACTTGCCCTCGGCGCGGTTGCGCTCAAGGTCGGCGGCGGTGTACACCGGGGCGATTTTTTCCGGGTAAGCCGCCATGAGCCGCTTGAAAATGTCGATCTCCTCCAGCACGCTTACCAGCGGGTCGGCTCCGGGGGCGGGGTCGGCCAGATCCACATAGGCCGCAAAGCATTGCAGCAGATAATCCCCCTGCTGCAATTTTTCAAGGTCGATATGCAGATCATTGTGCAAAAAGCTTTTGGGTGCGCCCGCCTTTTCGGCGCGGCGCAGCTCGTACAGGGTATCGCAGTGCAGATCCCAAACCTTCATGATGGATACACTCCTTTATGCTTCTTCTCCCAGCAGCTGCAGCAGCTGTTCGGGGTTCATGGACAAGATCGCGCCGTCTGCCCCACCGGTAACGGTGTCGGCCAGCGACTGCTTGGCCTGTTGCAGCTCCACGATCTTTTCTTCAATAGTGTCCTGCGCGATCAATCGGTACACCTGCACCGGGTTGCGCTGACCGATGCGGTAGGCGCGGTCGGTGGCCTGATTCTGCGCGGCAAGGTTCCACCACGGGTCGTAGTGGATGACGATATCAGCGGCGGTCAGGTTGAGGCCCGTGCCGCCCGCCCGCAGCGAGATCAAAAAGACGTCCGCCTCGCCCTGATTGAACCGGCGCACCTGCTCGGCACGCACCGGCTTCGGGGTAGAGCCTTGCAGGGTAAAGTGGCTCACCCCGGCTTCGTCCAGCCGCTTTGCCAGCAGCTCCAGCATGGAGGTGAACTGGCTGAACAGCAGAATGCGGTGCCCGCCCGCCACCGCCTCGGTGACGAGTTCCAGACAGGCTTCCAGCTTGGCGCTGCTGCCGGTCCAGTTGTCTGCCACAAGGCGCGGGTCGCAGCAGATCTCCCGCAGCCGCATCAGCACGGCAAACACGGTCATCTTGTCCTCCGGCTTTGCCGCCCGCAGCTTTTCGCGGGCGTCCACCACCGCCGCCAGATACAGCTTGCGCTGCTCGGTCTCCAGCTCGACGCGGCGCACGTTCTCGGTCTTGGGCGGCAGCTCCCGCAGCACCTCGGACTTCATGCGCCGCAGGATGAAGGGCCCGGTGAACTGGTTCAGCCGCCGCACGGCGTTGGCATCCTCGTCCTGCACGATGGGCTTTTCAAACCGGGCGCAGAAGGTCTTGTAGGGGGGCAGATACCCCGGCATCAAAAAGGAGAAGATGCTCCACAATTCGCCCAAGCGGTTCTCCACCGGGGTGCCGGTCAGGGCAAAGCGCACCCGGCTGTTCACCCGGCACACCGCCTTGTATTTCTGGGTGGTGTGGTTCTTGATGGCCTGCGCTTCGTCCAGAATGCAGGCGTAAAAGCTTTGCCCGGCATACAGTTTTTCGTCCCGGCGCAGCAGGTCGTAGCTGGTAATGACGAGATCCGCCTGCGCCCACCCATCGACCAGCGCGGCGCGGTGGGCGGCATCGCCGTCCATGGCAACGCTTTGCAGCTGCGGGGTGAACTTCTGGCATTCCTCCTGCCAGTTCAGCACCAGCGATGCCGGGCAGACGATGAGGCTGGGCAGTTGCTGCCCGCCCTCCTTCATGGCCAGCAGGTAGCTGAGCACCTGCACGGTCTTGCCCAGACCCATATCGTCCGCCAGAATACCGCCCATGCCGTAGCCATCCAGTGTGCGCAGCCAGCGGTAGCCGTCCCGCTGGTATTTGCGCAGGGTCTTTTGCAGGGAGAGCGGCGGGGTATACTCGCTGTCCCGCACAGCGTGGAAGCTGCGGCTGATGCGCCGGAAAGCGTCATCCCGGTCGAACCGCAGGCCGTTCTGCCCCGAAAGCGCCCAGTCCAGCGTAGGCGCGCGGTAGAGCGGCAGGGCCGCATGACCGTCCTTCAGCTTTGCGCCGGAAAGCTCCAGTGTGTCGTTCAGCTCGTCCAGCCCTTCCAGACTGTCGTCCAGCCGCAGCAGACTGCCGTCCCGCAGGCGGTGATAGCGTTTTTTCTGGTGCAGGGACTGCAAAAGTTCCCGCAGCTCCTCCACCGGGAAGGCGCCGGTGTCCACTTCCAAGTCCAGCACACTGCCGTGCACCGACACCCCTACCGAGATCTTAGGCGGGGCAGCTTGTAAGTTGCGGAAGGCATCGGTCTGATACACCTCGCCCATGGCCAGCAGGGCGGGAATGCCCTCTTCCAGCAGCTGGAAAAGCGCCTCCTCCCCGGAAATGCTGTAATGCCCCGGCTTGCCGGGCTGGGGTTCCAGATAGGTTTCCAGCAGCCGCTTTGCCCGGTTCTCGGTGCGGGCATCCCGCAAAAGGTCGGGCGGCACCGGCTCGCCGGGGGCTACCCTGTCCTCTCCGTACAGAAAGACCGGGTACGCCGTGACGGTAAGCCCCCGGTCGGCATCCAGATAAAACTGCACCACCGGTTCCAGCGGGATCTGGTTCAGCAGCAGCCGGTCGGGGTCCACGATGTTGACCCGGTTGCCCAGTTCCGGCAGCACATAGCTGCAAAAAGCGGCGGCGTCCGCGCTGGTAAAGAACAAACTGCGCCCGCCAAAGGTCTCCAGCACCGGCAAAACCCGGCGGCACTCCTCCCGCTGCATCCGCCAGAGGGTGGTTTCGCCCAGCAGATAAGCATAGTCCAGCCCCTGCACCCCGCTGAGTGCCGGGGTACAGCTCAGCTGCACGCCGCCCTTGCGGCGCTCCACCTTCAGGCTGATGACCGGTAGTCCCTCTTTAAGGGTGTAGCCGCCCACGACGCCCTCGGCGGCGTAAAGCTCCACAAGAGCATCCAGCCCCTCGCCGGTCAGCGGCAGACCGCCCGCCGGGCCTTTATCCCAAGCGGAGCGCACCGTGCCCTCGGCTTCAAATTCCTGCCGGGCGCTCACCTGACGGCGCAGCAGCCGCAGCAGCTGCTGTGCATCCGGGGCAAAGGCGTCCCACCGGTGCACGAAAGCCAGCGATTTCCCGTAGCTGACGCTTTCGCCCTGCTCGATCGCATCCAGAAACTGCGGGATGCTTTTTACCAGATACTGCCGCCTGCCGATGCCGTCCGAGACCCGCAGCCGCAGCCAGACACGGCCATTGTGCGGCGTAAGCTCCGGTTCCAGCAGGGCAAAGCCGGTGCGCTGGGCATCGGGCGGGGGCAGGGGCTGCGCATCCTCCCGCTGGTAGCGCTTCAGCAGCAGCTGGGCCTCATAGTCGGTCTCCGGCTCCTCGCCCCGCCACTTGCGGCCGAACAGCATATCCAGCCCGGCGCTGTAACTGTCCTTGCGGGATTCGGTGCTCAAGCCTGCCACGCCCCGCTGCACCCCGGGGATGCTCTCCGGCTTTTTTTCCGGGGCAGGCGGATTCTTTTCCGCGTCCTGTAATAGCAGCGCACCGATATGCTTGCAGTAGGTGCCATCGCCGTTCTGATTATAGGGGCAGTCGCAGGAGGCGCTGACAAAGCTGCCGTTTTCCCGCAGCCAGACCTGCGTATAATAGCAGTCCGGCCCGCTGCCCTGCACCAGTGCTGTCAGGTGCCGCACCCCGTCCTCGTTGGTGGTGCAGCTGCTTTGCAGGATGCGCTTGCGGTACTTCTGTGCCCGCTCAAAGATGCTTTTGCCCAGCAATGCGCGGATCTCCTGTGCGTCCATGTGGTCTCCCTCCCCTGTGCTGTCGCGGTTCCGGTCTATTCTATAAGAATACCGCGTTCCACCCCGGGATGCAAGGGCAGAAGGATAAAAATCATTATTATAATTTATGGCCCGGATACGTCTGCGGACGTTTCCGGGCCACTTTTTTCAGTTAAAACTTTTAGCCCTGTTTCTCTGCGTAGGCTGTGCCGTGCTTACGGGTCTTGAGGTGGTACATTTCCTGATCGGCTTTATCGATCAGGTCATGCACGGTGGCAATGTCCGGCTCAAGGCGGGCGCAGCCGATGCTGATCTCGATCTGATAGGGCTTGCCGGAGGCGGCGTTGGCGGCGTCCAGCTCTCGCTGGATGGAGGCGATCAGGGTGCGCACCTCCACGCTGTTGCAGCCGCAGGCGATGCAGAATTCATCGCCGCCGTAGCGCGCCAGCACGCCGTTATAGTTGGCGCACACCTTTTTCAAAATGCCCGCCAGCAGCACCAGTGCGGCATCGCCCTCCAAGTGGCCGTATTCATCGTTGATGTGCTTGAAATGGTCCATGTCCATCATGAGGAAATGCAGCGAGCGGTTGGGGTGGCGGCGGTAGTAGGGCAGCTCGCTTTCCAGATACCGCAGCGCCACGATGCGGTTGCTGACGCCGGTCAGGGTATCCACCGTGAACTTGGTCTGCAGCACCAGCACATACACGCACACCAGCCCCAGCGTAATGCCGCAGCACAGCAGCCCGCGCCCGGGCAGCCAGCCTTGCAGCAAAAAGCCTGCCGCCGGCGCAAGCGCGAGCAGCAGCAGGGTTTTCAGTTCCTCTTTGGGTGTTTCCTGCTTCCAGTGGCTCAGCGTCCAGCTGCATTGGAGAAAGGCCGCTGCCAGATAGGCAAGCCCCACCAGCTTCGCCCCCCAGAACAGGGTGCTGCCCCGCAGCCCCTCTGCGTCCAGATAGCAAAAGCCGTTTTCGTCCCGCGCTGTCAGCAGCACCAGCAAAAGCAGTGTCACCGGTGCGGCGCTGAGTGCCAGCCTGCGGCCGTCCTCCATCCATGTACGCCCCAGCTCTGCCTCCACATACAAAAACACCAGCAAGCAGCAGCACGCCGCCAGCAGATAAAACAAAATGCTGCCCCCGGCGTTCAGCCGGTAGGTCAGGGGGATGCCCAGCTCCTCCCACGCGCCCAGCTGCGCCAGCGCACTGCTATAATCTACGATCGTCAGCGCCCCGGCAAACCACAGCAGCGCCGTAAACAACCGCCCGGGCAGGCTTTTATCCCGCATTTTCTGCTGCGCCCGCAGCAAAACCGCCAGCGTGACCAGACAGAACCCACTGACCTGAGTATGGGCAATCGCATCCATGCCGCAACGCTCTCCTTTATCCTAGGGCGGCTTTGCGCCGTCCCGACCCTTTCCGTTCTACCAACGTTTCTTTTTCGCACAGACCCATTGTACCAAATCCATAACAAATATGCAACGCAAACCGAAAAAATTCATACAAAAAAAGACACCGGAACGTCTTTCGGCGTTCCGGTGTCTTTTGAAATCATATTACTTTGCCTGCGGATGGGTGGCGTCGTTGCGCAGGGCGCTTTCGCGGATCTTTTCCAGCGTCTGCTCGCTGAGGATGTGCTCTGCCTTGCAGGCGTCCTCGGCGGCGGTCTGCTCGTCCACGCCCAGCTGCACAAAGAAGTGGGTCAGCAGCTGGTGGCGGCTGTAAATGCGCTGAGCGATCTCCAGCCCGGGCTCCAGCAGGGTCAGGTTGCCTTCGCCGTCCACCGCGATATAGCCGTTCTCCCGCAGCTTTTTCATGGCGATGCTCACGCTGGCTTTGGTAAAGCCCAGCTCATTGACAACATCAATGGAGCGCACTTTGCCCATACGCTGGCTCAGCATCAGGATCGTTTCAAGATAATCTTCTGCGGACTGGTGGATCTGCATGGTTTGTCCGGCCTCCTGCCTTATTCCCTCTGGGGGATTTTTCCGACAGGGTATGTGTACCCTCTGTCGTATGTTAAAGGATATCACACTTTTGCGGTTGATGCAAGTAATTCGCAGCAAGTTTGGTTAAGCTAACCATATTTTTCTGCACAGAACTGCTGTTTTGCCGGTTTTGCACCGCCCCTGTTTTGTGCAAAGGGTGCAATTTACAGCGTAGCCAGATAGGCCGCCGGGCCTGCCTCGTACAGGTCGCCGCCGTGGGCGTCCAGCACCACGGTCAGGGGCATATCCTGCACGGTCAGGCGGCGCACCGCTTCACAGCCCAAGTCCGGCCATGCGATCACTTCCAGCGTCTGCACGCTTTTTGCCATCAGCGCACCGGCACCGCCCAGCGCAGCCAGATACACCGCACCGTTGCGCACCACAGCGTCTTTGACGGCGGCGTCCCGCTTGCCTTTACCGATCATGATCTTGTTGCCAAGATCCAGCAGCCGGGGGCTCATGGCGTCCATGCGTCCGCTGGTGGTAGGCCCTGCCGAGCCGATGACCTCGCCCGGGCGCTCCGGGGTGGGGCCTACATAATAGATGGCGCTGCCCTCAAGGGAAAAGGGCAGGGTCTCGCCCTTGTCCAGTGCTTCCATCATCCGCTTGTGTGCCTGATCCCGGGCGGTGTACACCACACCGGAAAGCAGCACGGTATCCCCCGCTTTCAGCGGGGCCAGCTCCTGCGCGGTGCAGGGAGTAGTCAGTCTGTATTCCATTCTTCTCCCCTCCTTACAGCTCCGCGCTGGCGCGGCGGGTCACATGACAGGAAACGTTCACCGCCACCGGCAGACCCGCCACATGGGTGGGCATCTGCTCAATGGCAAGGCCAAGGCAGGTAGTCTTGCCGCCAAAGCCCTGCGGGCCGATGCCCAGTGCATTGATGGCGGTAAGCAGCTCCTGCTCCAGTTGGGCGTAGTAGGGGTCGGGATTGGAGATATCCAGCGGGCGCAGCAGCGCCTTTTTGGCAAGATACGCCACCTTGTCAAAGCTGCCGCCCACGCCGATCCCCAGCACGATGGGCGGGCAGGGGTTGGAGCCGGCCAGCTTTACGGTATCCACCACGAACTTTTTAAAGCCCTCCACGCCGTCGGCGGGCTTGAGCATCTGGATGCGGCTCATATTCTCGCTGCCAAAGCCCTTGGGTGCCACCGTGATGCGGCAGCCCTCGCCGTCCACCAGATGCACCGTGATGGCCGCCGGGGTGTTATCGCCGGTGTTGCCCCGGCGCAGCGGGTCGGCCACGATGCTCTTGCGCAGATAGCCATCGGTGTAGCCCCGGCGCACACCCTCGTGGATGGCGGCTTCAAAGCTGCCGTCAATGTGCACATCCGTGCCCAGTTCCACGAACACGCAGGCCATGCCCGTGTCCTGACAGATGGGCAGGTCTTTCTCCTTTGCAGCACCAAGGTTCGACCACAGCAGGTCTAATGTGTTCTTTGCCAGCGGCCACGGCTCTTCTTCCCGCGCCTTTTCCAGCGCGGCCTGCACATCCTGCGGCAGCTGGGTGTTGGCCTTGATGCAGAGCCGCGCCACCGTATCCGTAATGCTCTGTGCGGAGATCGTTCTCATGCCTGTGTCCTCCGCTTACAGCCGTGCCACACCGGTCTCGCGGGCAGCCTTTGCCACAGCATTCGCCACAGCCTCGGCCACGCGGGGGTCGAACGCGCCGGGGATGATGTTCTCCTCGCTGCGGTCGGCATCGGTGATGAGGTCTGCAATGGCGTAGGCGGCAGCCAGCTTCATCTGGTCGTTGATATCCCGGGCGCGGACGCTGAGCGCGCCCTTGAACAGGCCGGGGAAGCACAGCACGTTGTTCACCTGATTGGGAAAGTCGCTGCGGCCGGTAGCCATCACGCGCACACCGCCTGCCTTGGCTTCGTCCGGCATGATCTCCGGGGTAGGGTTGGCCATGGCAAAGACGATGGCGTCCTTGTTCATGGTCTTGCACAGCTCGGTGGTCAGGATGCCGGGCTTGGACACGCCGATGAACACGTCGGCGCCCTCCAGCGCTTCCTTCAGGCCGCCCTTGACCTGACGGGGGTTGGTCACCTCGCCCAGCCAGTTCTTGTGCGCCTCGGCGCTGTTGCAGCCCTTGTACAGGGTGCCGAACTGATCCACTGCAATGATATCCTTCGCACCGGCGGTCATGAGCATTTTGATGATGGCGGTACCGGCAGCGCCGGGGCCGTTCAGGACGATGTGCACGTCCTCCATCTTTTTGCCCACCACCCGCAGGGCGTTGATGAGGGCAGCGGTGACCACGATGGCGGTGCCGTGCTGGTCATCGTGGAACACAGGGATGTCCAGCTCTTTTTCCAGCGTCTGCTCGATCTCAAAGCACTCGGGGCTCTTGATATCCTCCAGATTGATGCCGCCGAAGGTAGGCGCAATGGCCTTGCAGGCTGCGATCACTTCTTCGGCACTGTGGGCGTTGATGCAGATGGGAAAGGCATCCACCCCGCCGAACTCCTTGAACAGCACAGCCTTGCCTTCCATGACCGGCAGGCCGGCCTCCGGGCCGATGTCGCCCAGGCCCAGCACGGCAGTGCCGTTGGAGACAACGGCCACCATGTTGCCTTTGAAGGTGTACTTGTACACGTCCTCCGGGTTTGCCTTGATCTTGCGGCAGGGCTCGGCCACGCCGGGGGTGTAAGCGGTGGACAGGTCATCGCGGGTGGCGACCTCCACCTTGCTCACGATGCCCACCTTGCCCTTGTGGCTCTCGTGCATTTCCAGAGCGGCTTTGTTGTAATCCATGGGTTTTTCCTCCATTTTTATCAGGCTCCCCCTGAGAGGGAAACGGTTCAGGTCACATAATTTTATTGTAGCAGAACCGCCGGGGCATTTCCACCGGTTTTGCACCTTTTGCAGGGGGCAGGCGGGCAAAAGTGCGGCGCTGCGGCGGACCGGATTTGTGGAAATTTGGCAAAAAACTTTCCTTTTCTCGTTTTATCCGATATAATAAAAAGGTATCTTTTATCTGAAGCAGCCGCTCCCGGCGGCTTTTTTACAGGAGGTCTTTTCTTGAAACAGTCTACCAAAACCCTGCTCTGCGTGCTGTGTGCGGCAGCAGCCGCCCTGTGCGTGATCTTTGCCATCTTCACGCTGACCAAAAAGCAGAGTGCTTCGTCCGCATCTTCTGCGGCCGCTTCTTCCAGTGCGGCTTCTTCCGCTCCTGCCGTCTCGGAGTACGGCACGGTGGACAGCTTTGACTACCAGAATTTCACCTACAGCGACGGTCTGGATGCAAACGGTTACCGCACCGGCATCACTGCACAGGACTATGTCACCCTGCCGGACAATGTGGCCGCTCTGCCCATCAAGAAGGCAGACGTCACCCCCAGCGACTCGGACGTCCAGGCCCGCATCGACAGCCTGCTGAGCCAGTACAGCACCACCCAGGCGGTGACCGACCGCGCCGCGCAGAACGGCGACGTCGTGAACATTGATTATTCCGGCACCGTGGACGGTGTGGCGTTCAACGGCGGCACCTACCAGGGCTACGACCTCACGCTGGGCAGCGGCAGCTTCATTACCGGCTTTGAGGACCAGATCGTCGGCCACAACACCGGCGACACCTTTGACGTGACCGTCACCTTCCCTGACGGCTACGACGCCTCCACCGACGCCGACGGCAACACCGTTGAGCTCAGCGGCAAGGAGGCCGTGTTCCGCGTGACCGTGAACTCCATCTCTGAGCCGGTGACGCCGGAGCTGACCGACGAGTGGGTGGACAGCACCTTCGGCACCGGCGACGACGTGCACACCGTGGAGGCGCTGCGCACCTACTTCTCCGATGCGCTGTATGACCAGAATCTGGAGGATGCCATCATGGACAGCCTGCTGGACAACGCCGCCTTTAAGGATCTGCCCAGCGAGGTGCCCGGCTACTACGCCTGCATGTTCCTGAATTACTACTACCAGCTGTCCAGCTACTACAGCAGCAATCTGGACACCATCGCCCAGGCACAGGGCTATACCGACGCCAACGCCATGCTGGGCGCTTCGGACAGCGTGATCACTCACCTGGCCAAACAGGACCTGCTGTATCAGGCCATTGCCGAGAGCCAGGGCATCGAGCCCACCCAGGAGCAGCTGGATGCCGCTGCCGCTTCCTACTCCGGCAGCTCCTACGGCGACAACTTCGTCCATCAGACCGCCCTGCAGACGGCTGTGATGGAGTGGCTGAAAACCAACGCCGTGGTCTCCTGATCCCGTTTCCCAATACGCAGCAAAGCCCCGCTCTGTGCGACACAGAGCGGGGCTTTTTGGATGAAGTGATCACTGCACGCTGGTCAGCTCGGCCAGCTTGTGGAAGATCTCGGTGTTGTCGTACACGCCGCCGAGCTTCTCGGCACCGGCGGTCAGGGCGTACAGGTTGACCATGGCACCGGTGTGGGCATAGGTGGTGTGGTCCATGCCGGACTTGTGGTTGATGGTGTGGCAGATGGCCATGCTGAAGGGAATGTAGGTGCCGTACAGCTCATAATCCTGCTGGGTCATGTCCTTCTGGCTGGCAGAGCCCACTTCCAGGGTGCGGTCGTAGGCGGTGCGCAGGTTCTGCACCTCATAGTCGGTCAGCAGCAGCTTGCCGGCGTTGGCGGCATCCGGGTCGGTGGGCAGGGTCAGGCCGAAGGCTGCCTTCACATCCTGCATGGCCGTCTCAAAGGGGGTCTTGTTGGCGATGTAGTTCTGCACATAGTCGGTGTCGAATTTGGCGTAGGACATTTTCTGGTGGGTCAGGTTGGTGAGGAAGGTGTCGTAGTTAGTGGTCTTGTAGCCGATGGCCAGGCCGCCGGTCTCGTGGTCGGCGGTGACCAGGATCAGGGTCTCATTGGGGTGGGCGTTGTAGAAGTCCACAGCAGCCTGCACGGCGTTGCTCATCTCCAGCACATCGTGGATGGAAGCGGCGGCATCGTTGGCGTGGCAGGCCCAGTCGATCTTGCCGGACTCGGTCATCAGGAAGAAGCCCTTCTTGTTGTCCAGCAGCTCGATGCCCTTCCTGACGTAGTCGGTCAGCTGCCACTCGCCTGCGGCGGCGTCCATGGCGTAGTTCATGGACTTGCCGTCGGCCAGAGCCTCGGCGATGATGAGGGTCTTGCCTGCACCGGCCTTGAGGGCGGCGGCGTCTGCCTGACGGGTGACGACATTGTAGCCGTTCTGGGCGGCGATCTCGTGGTTGTTGGGGCCGGTGCCGTCGCCGTTCACCTTCTGGAACTCGCCGCCGGCGAAATACTCGAAGCCGGAGGCGGCCAGCTCCTTGCCGATGGCGTAGTAGTTCTTGCGGGTCTTCTGATGTGCATAGAAGGCAGCGGGGGTGGCGTGGTCGATGTTGACGGAGGAGACGACGCCCACCTTGTAGTTCTTCTGGGCGTGGAGCTTCTCGGCGATGGTCTCATAGGGCACATCGCGGGTCCAGGGACACATATTGATGACGCCGCTCTCGGTCTTGTGGCCGGTGGCGATGGAAGTGGCAGTGGAAGCGGAATCGGGGCAGAAAGAAGTGCTGTCGTAGGTGGTCACGCTGCCCACCTCGGGGAACTGAGTGAAGCTCAGCTCGCCCTCGACGACAGCGCCGTTATTCTCTACCGTACCCTTATAGAATCGGGCGGACTGGATCTGGGCCGTACCCATGCCGTCGCCGATGAAGAGGAAAACATACTTGAGTTTTCCGCCGAACACGCCCAGCAGTCCGTTCTCTTCCTCTGCTGCGTTGGCGGCATTGGGGGCAGCAGCGTTGGCGGCAGCAGGCGCTGCGGCCAGCATACCGGCGGCGGACGCAAAGGCACCGACCTTCAAAAAGCTGCGGCGGGACATTTTATTCTCTTTCATGCGAAAGTCCTCTCTTTCCATGAGCCTCATGGCTCTTTCTCTCTTTTTCGATTTATCGGGAACGGCCTTATTCTACCGCCGCAGCCTCCCGCCCCGAAACCATGCGGGCGCAAAATCGGCGTAAAACCCCGGCGGCGGCTTTGGGCCGTCTGTAAAAAAGAAGACTTCTGCTGCGCAAAAAGCGCCCCTCCGGTAAAACGGAGAGGCGCTTTTGTATGTTACAGGTCAATTATGCGTTGAACTTTTCCTCGTTCAGCAGACCCTCGCTCTTGGCCACGCAGATGCTGGCCACAGCGTCGCCCACCACGTTCAGGGAGGTGACGAGCATCTCGATGGGGCGGTTGATGGCGAGGATGAGGGAGTAGGCCAGCAGGGCGCTGTCATTCACGAAGCCCGCGCCGGACAGGATGGTGAAGAGGATGACGGCTCCTGCGCCGGGGGCGGCAGGCGTACCCACCGAGGCCAGCAGAGCCAGCAGAGCGACCACGACCAGCTGGGCGGGAGTAACGGTGTAACCGGCGCAGCCTGCGATGAAGACGGTGGCCACCACCTGCATGATGGCGGTGCCGTCCATGTTGATGGTCATGCCCAGAGGCAGGACGAAGGAGGCGATGGACTCATCGACGCCGAAATCCTCGGTGCAGACCCTGATGTTCAGGGGGAGAGTGGCTGCGCTGGAAGAGGTGGAGAAGCCGAAGACGGCCACGTTGGCGATCTTCTTAATGAAGGTGATGGGGTTCTGCTTTGCGCCCAGCGCCACCACCAGAGGATAGGCCACCAGCAGGAAGACGAAGAGCAGGACCACCGTGACCACCACATACACCAGAGCGGGCTTAAGGTAATCAATGCCGTAGATGGCGAAGGTGCGGGTCAGCAGCACGAAGACTGCAAAGGGCGCGAAGTTTGTGACGACGAAGTTCAGGAAGACCACCACCACGTCGTTCACCTCGCCCAGCAGGCGGCGCAGGGTAGCCGTGCGGCTCTCGCCCAGCACGTTCATGCTCAGGCCCACGGCCACGGCCAGGAACACCGAGGAGAGCACTGCGCCGTTGCTGCCAAAGGCAGTGACGATGTTGGAGGGGATGACGTTGAGCACCACGTTCAGGGGGTTGGAACCGGTGGAGCCGGTGGCCCCGGTGAGGCCCTCGATGTGGGCGTTGAAGAGGCCCATGGAATAGGTGGCATAGCCCACGCATCCGGCCAGTGCCAGCGCCATAAAGGAGCAGAGCAGGAACCAGAAGAGGGTCTTGGCCGAGATGCGGCCCATGGTGCGGGTATCGGCGATGCTGCCGATGGCCAGCGCGATGGAGGTGAAGACCATCGGGATGATGACCAGCTGCAGTGCTTTGATGAAGAGCTGGCCGATGATGTAGAAGAGGCCGAGCGCACGTTCCGCGCCCTCTGTGGTGATGTCCTGGAAGAGCAGGTCGTTGATGGTCTGCCAGATGCCGCTGTTGCCGGAAGCCACGAGCTTTTCGCGCAGCATCATAAAGGCAAAGCCTGCCGCCAGACCGCAAACCAGAGACACCGCCATCTTTCTTGCCAGTGCCGAGCCGCTATTCTTATTTTTTCCCATACGATTTTCCTCACTTTTGTCCATTTCCCAGTGTGTTTCGTTCGCATTCGACCTATCCTACCACGGCAAACTGTTGGACGCAAGGGAAAAATCGGCTTTTCAGGCGATTTTTTCGCAAAAGTATGACGCATGAAAATTTGATGTAAAAATTACGTTCTGGATAAATGGTCAAAAGAAAACCTCTCCGTCACGCCTATGGCGTGACGGAGAGGTTTTATTTTATGTATTGTCTGCGCCCAGCTCTGCGGCTTCCAGCACCTTGATGCCTTCGGCCTCGAACGCGGCGCGCAGAGCCTCGGCAAAGCCGGGGCGCGGCACCTTGTTCTTGACGCAGAGGGTGATGATGCCATGCAGGCTGGTGCATTCCAGACCGATGGAAGCGCCGTCCGCCGGCACCCAGGTCTGGAAGTCCTCGATGTACCGGGTCAGCTCCGGGCTGGACGGGGCGAAGGGATCGCCCAGATAGCTCACCCAGAAGTCCGCCGGGAAGCCGCTGATGTACTCGCCCATCTGGAAGATGCGCTTTTTGATGCTGAGGCTGGCTTTCTGCTGGTACACCCGGTAGACCCAGCCCATCTGCTCCGCGATACGGAACAGTTTTCGCTCAGCGGAAAGGTTCTCTTTCAGGTCAGCGTCCACGCCCACGGCCACTTCGGCCAGCGGGGCATCTGCCGTCAGCGGCAGCTTGCGCTGGAAGGATGCCACGCAGTTATAGAGGGCGTTCGGCGCACCCAGCGCGTCGCGGGCGTCTGTCGAGTAGCTGTAGAGCACCTCGTCCTTGTCCAGATACGTCCGCACCGCCTTACAGAGCAGGGCCGTGAGGGTACTGAAGGGCTTGACGCCGCAGCGGAGGGCGGCGTCCACAAGCCCCGCCTTTTCCAGCCGGACGCGGCAGCAGGTGGGCGTCTCTTCAAAGGTCTGCACCACGGGGCGCTGCATATCGTTGGCCACCTGACTCTCGGGATATTTTGCAAGGATGTCCTCGATGTCGTAGGCAGGGTCCGTCTCAAGGGTCTGGCCCTCGAAAGCCGTGCCGTACCGCAGGTTGCAGTAGAACTGCAGCACCATGGTCATGAAGGGTGCCATGCCCCGGCCATCGGCCAGAAAGTGGAACCAGTCAAAGCAGACGACTTTCCCCTCATAGCTCAGGGCAACCGTAAAGCCGTTCTCGTCCGGAAATTCGGGCTTTGCGCTGCCCTGCCGCACCGGGCAGGGGGCGTCCGACGGCTCGAGGTGGAGCAGCTTTTTCTCCCACACCGGCTTCTGGAAATAGTAGGGTGCCTTTGCCCGGGCCGCATCCAGAGCCTGCTGCAAAAGCGCACCGTCCACGGCATCTTTCAGCGTGACCTGATAGCGGCAGTTGACCATGTTTTCGCGGTAATAGTAGACGATGCCCTGAAAAACAGAGCGCTGTTCGGCATCCATTCCTTATTCCCCCGCGTGTGCGGCCAGATAGTCGGCCAGATCGCTGATGGTGACGAAGTTGCGCAGCTCCTTTTCGGGAATGCGCAGGCCGAAAGTCTCCTCCAGGTCGGCGACGACGGTCAGGATCTCCATGGACGACAGGTCCAGGTCGTCCATCAGGACGCTGTTCTCGTTGACATCCTCGGGGGAAATCTCTGCAACATCTTCCAGAATTGCAAGGATCTGGGACACGATCTCGGTTCTTTCCATAGTTTGAATCTTCCTTTCGTAGTTCCATTAAAGGCGGCTGCGGCTCTTTTCCAGTATTCCGCAGCCTGCCCGGTTTATTCTTACTTGCGCAGCAGCTTGCCGGTGCCGGTGCGGGGCAGAGGCTCGGTGCTGAACTCCACGGCGCTCATCCGCTTGTAGAGCGGCAGGGTGCGGTTGGTCTCGGTGATGAAGTCGCGGACGGTCTGCTGGTCGGCCTCGCCGCAGTAGATGACGGCACAGATCTTCTTGCCCTTCTCCCTGACGATGCATTCCTTGACGGCCTCGCACTTGGACAGCAGATTTTCCAGTTCTTCGGGGCTGACGTTCTCACCGTTGTCGAGGATGATGATATTCTTCTTGCGTCCGGTGATGTAATAGAAGCCGTCCTCGTCCACACGGGCCAGGTCGCCGGTGTGGAACCAGCCGTCGGCGTCGAGGACTTCTGCGGTGGCCTCGGGGTCCTTGTAATAGCCCAGCATGACGCAGCCGCCGCGGATGCAGATTTCGCCCGTCTCGTCCAGCTTGTACTCGGCGTGGTCGTCGGGCCTGCCCACGGCGCGGATGTGCTTTTCGTCCTGCTCGTAGTTGATGATGCCGTCGCCGCAGGTCTCGGTCATGCCGTACACCTGAGTGATCATCATGCCCTGCTGTGCCAGCTCGGCCAGCATGGCGCCGTCAAACATGGCAGAGGAGCCGCAGGGGTTCCAGATGCCGTTCAGGCGGGCGCGGCGGCCCCGCTTGACGTCTTTGTAGATGGCCTCCATCAGCATGGGAGCCACAGCGATGGCATCGCTGTGCATCAGGCCGAGGTCGCGGTAGAAGTCGCGGATGTCGGCGGAGAGGTTCAGCGCCCAGCCCTTGCAGGCCCAAACGAAGAGGCAGATGAACGTACCCAGATGGAACAGGGGCAGGATGGCGAAGTTGCTCAGGACATCGTTTTTGTCCTCGGGCATATGCTCGTGCTTATAGTCCAGCATGGCGTCGCCGAATTTGACCTGGCACTCCACCGTGGTAAAAAAGTTGCGCTCCGAGAGCATGACGGCCTTGCTGCGGCCGGTGGTGCCGGAAGTGAACATCAGCACAATCAAATCATCATGGCCCACGCAGTCAACAAGCTCTGCAGGCGCGCTGTCCTTGAAGGCGTCCATCGGGCGGAGTTTATCGCCGTAGGCGGCCTCGATGTCGGGGCGGCAGCCATAGTCGATGCCGTCGTTGACGATGAGGGAAGGCTCGACAAGGCCCAGCTCATATTCCAGCTCGGGCCAGGTCTTTTTCTGGTTGATGGTCACGACGACGGCCCCGGCGAGGATCGCGCCGAAGCTGTTGACACCGTACTCATAGCAGTTGCGGCTCATGATGCCGACACGCTTGCCCTTGATGTCGGGGATATTCTCCTTAAAATAAGTAACGGCCCTGCGGATGTCCTGCACATACTGAGCGTAGGTCTTTTCCACCACAGTCTTGCCATCGGCGGCCACATAGCGGAACGCCACCCGGTCGGGGTACTGCTTCGCCATGACGTCCGTGATGAGCTCATATACAGTATTTATCATTTTTGTCGCTCCTTGCTGTTTTTCTTTCTTGCAGCGAAACGCCGGCAGCTGACATTTTCTGCCTCAACGTAATAATACCTGTTTCGACAGAGAAATGCAACTACGCGGCGTGTCCTTTTTCGCTGTTTTATTGTTTATTTGCGCAGCAGCTTGCCCAGAGCGTTGCGGGGCAGGGGCTCAGCGGTGAACTCCACAGCACTGATGCGCTTATACAGCGGCAGGCTGCGGTTGGCCTCGGTGACGAAGGCTCTGACCTCTTCCTGCTTATCCTCAGGGCAGTAGATGACGGCACAAATTTTCTGGCTCTTCTCCTTCACGATGCACTCGGTGATGGCCGGGCAGAGGGCCAGCTTCTTTTCCAGCTCTTCGGGGCTGACGTTCTCGCCGCTGGCGAGGATGATGAGGTTCTTCTTGCGGCCGGTGATGTAATAGAAGCCTTCCTCATCCATCCGGGCAAGGTCGCCGGTGTGGAACCAGCCGTCGGCGTCGATGACCTCTGCCGTGGCCTCGGGGTCCTTGTAGTAGCCCAGCATCACGCAGTCGCCCTTGATGCAAATTTCTCCGGTCTCGTCCAGCTTATACTGAACGTGGTCGTCGGGCTTGCCCACGGCACTCATGTGCTTTTCGACCTGCGTAAAGTTCAGGATGCCGTCGCCGAAGGTCTCGGTCATACCGTAGCACTGGTTGACGACGAAGCCGTTCTGGGCCAGCTCCAGCAGCATCCTGGGGTCGAGGGCAGCGGAAGAGCAGCACAGGTCCCACAGGCCGTTCAGACGGCTGACGCGGCCACGCTTCATGTCGTTGTAGACGGTCTCCACCAGCATGGGGGCCGAGGCCATGACATCGCTGTGCATCAGGCCCAGGTCGCGGTAGAAGTCGCGGATGTCGCCGCAGAGGTTCAGGGCCCAGCCGGCAGGCGGGTAGGACATGACGCAGACGAAGCAGGCCATGTGGAAGAGGGGCAGCAGAGTCATATGGCTCAGCGGCAGCTTCTGACCTGCCGGGAGGCGGTCGGTGATCCAGTTCTCTGCCACCTCCGAATAGGTGTGCAGGCTGGCGCACATATTCCGCTCCGAGAGCATGACGCCCTTGCTGCGGCCGGTGGTGCCGGAGGTGAACATCAGCATCATCAGATCATCGTGGCCCACGCAGTTGGTCAGCTCGCCGGGGGCAGTCTCTTTATAGCAGTCCATGGGGCGGAGCTTCGGGCCGTAGGCGGCTTCCAGCTCGGCGCGGCAGCCGTAGTCGATGCCGTCGTTCAGGATGAGAGCAGGCTCCACGAGGCCCAGCTCATATTCCAGCTCCTCCCAGGTCTTTTTCTGGTTCAGGGTCACGAGGACTCCGCCGGCGAGGATGATGCCGAAGGACGCCACGCAGAATTCATAGCAGTTCCGGCTCAGCAGAACGATGCGCCGGCCCTTGATGTCCGGCACTTCGGCCTTGAGATAGGCCGTCATCCGGCGGATGTCCTGCGCATACTCGCGATACTTCTTCTCCACAACAGTCTTGCCGTCCTCGGCCACATAGCGGATGGCCACATGATCGGGGAACTCCTGCTCCATGCAGCGGGTCACCATGTCGTATACGCCTGCGGGTACTTTGATGTATTCAGCCATCGGTCTTTCTCCTTTTTGTCAAATTTTCAGCTCTGCACTTTTTTCATTCACTTTCCAGAGTCATTCCGAATCTCTGGCATTTCGAGGAAAACTTTGGCACGGCTCCTCATGGCAACAGTATACCGCAAGCAGAGCACAAACGCAAGATTTAATTGCACAAATATGCAACTTGAGCTTGCATTCGATTTGTGCAGGCAGATGTAATTCTTTCCTTTTGTTGCGATGCGCGAAAAGCTGTGATACACTTTTTTTCGTCAGGACGAAACTTCACCCGGAGGTCGAGTCCTTATCAAATTGACAGCAAGCCCAAAAAGCATTATACTGTTTATATCATTTGGCAAAAAAGCTCCCCGCTGAGCTTCATATTTTTATTTATCGCGCCTAAAACACGGCCTTCCGGGGCCTCCGGGACGAATGGCGCACAAGGAGGACCCTTTTCATGGAAGGCACCAAGCCCCGCACTGTAAGCAGCCTTGGCATGTTCGACCTGCTGAAAGGCATCGGAATGCTGGCCATCGTCTTTGCCCACACGGCAGAGCTTTACCCCCTCGGCACCAACGACGTCACCCCTTTCGCGTTCGCGCTGTTCGCTTACCGCGAAGCGCTGATGGCCGCCTTTTTTATTGCCAGCGGCTACGGCTTCCGCAAGCGCTCCATCCACAAATGCATCGAGCAGCAGCTCAAGACCCTGCTCAAGCCTTACCTCTATACTGCGCTGGCCACCACGGTGCTCCACGCTTTCCTTCACCACGCAGCTTTCGGCTCGTGGGATGCTGCCATCTCAGAATCGGCTAAGGTCTTAGGCGGTTTCCTGTTGGGCCTGCCCCACACGGCCACTTACTTCGGGCATCAGTTTTTCTCCTGCGGACCCATGTGGTACTTAGTGGCCCTGATGCTGGCGTGGGTGCTTCTGGACGTGCTGCTTGAGATCTTCCCCGAGCGGTACATAACCCCCGCAGTCGTCGGCGTCACCCTGCTTGGCTGGGGCGTCACGCTGGTGTGGGAGGCTCCTTTCTGCATCGCACAGGGCATGGTGTCGCTGCCCTACCTTTACATCGGCTATCTGGCCAAGAAGCGCCGCCTTTTCGAAACTCCCCTTTCCGGCAGAGCCAAAGCCGGACTTATCGCGTCCGCGCTGGGCGTCGTCGCGGGCGTTTTGCTGACCCAGAGCACCGACTGCGTTTCGCTGGGTGAGTGGACGATGGGGCCGCTGAGCATCCTGCTGGATGGCGCAGTGGGCTACGGCATCATCCGGCTCTTTTTGAAATGGCAGCGCCGAGTGGACGGCCCCATCTCCCATGCCATCGAGTGGGTGGGCCGGCGCTCGCTCTTCATCTTCTGCATCCACACTGTGGAGCTGACGGCCATCCCGTGGTATTTGATGGCTGCAAAGTATGCTGACCATCCGGTGCAGGGGATGCTGCTGCAGTTCGTGTTCTCGCTTGTGTCCATCTTCGCCGTCACCGAACTTCTGATGCGCCGCAAAGAGCTTGGCCGGAAGCTTCGGGGCGGCAAGCCTGCGGACAAGCCCCGGCAGCGGAGCAGGACCCGCCGCTATGCGGCAAAACACTGAAATCCCTGCGCTTTGGTATCCCGCCATTTTGAGGGCAGACTATAGTTACTTTTGATGCATGGGCTTGCAGCGCGGGTTGTACGCCTTGCGATAAATCGGAGGAGGCCCCGGTAATGATGAACGAAACTCCTGAAGCGGCTCTGCGCAGCCGCATTGCGGACCTTGAACAACAGCTCAAACTTGCAGACGAAGGCACTTCGCGGCTGGCCCAGCGCTGCCTCGAGCTGGAAAAACAGCTGCAGACCTTCTATGCTGCCCACCCCCAGAAAGAGAGGCAGACCGACTCGCCTGCTCTGGTGCAGCCGCTGCTTTACTATGACGCCGGGTTCGGCTTTTCCCAGAAAGACACCGTTAAAGCCCCGGACTACGAATACGACGAGCTGAACGGCATGGTGACAGCGACCTTCGAGCTGCCGGAGACCGCGTTCAATCTCCGTTTCGACCCCGGCGAACTGCCCTGCTGCATCACTGATTTCGTCTTCTCGGATGACCGCATCCTCTGCCGCCCGGTGAACGGTGTGCCGCTCCACGGCGACGGCATCCTGTTCCTCAACGACGACCCGAATTTCATGCTGGAAGGTCTGAACCGTTTCCCCGCCGGGATGGAGCTGGGCGTGAGCTACTGCTACTTCCCGCTGGAGCCGCTGGCTGACGACCCATTGTTCGCCGCCGTTCTCGAGGGCGTACAGTATTTCCAGAAGACCCGCGTCTGCGAGCAGAAGCACCTCGACCAGCTGGAAAAGACTACGGCTGACCAGAAGCAGACCATCGAGGCCCTGCAGAAGAATCTCTCCGAGCTGCATCAGGCCAACGCCGAGCTGTGCGCCCGGAGCAAAGCCTACGAGAACTCGCTGGAAAACATCCTCTCTTCCAGCAGCTGGAAACTCACGCTGCCCCTGCGCCGCCTGCTGGGGCTGTTCCATCGCAGCCATTGAGCCTGCCTGCGGAGAGGAGGATACGATGTACAGCAGTTATACCACTCTGCAGCGGGTTCAGCTCGCCAAACAGGAATATCTCGACACCCAGGAAGTTTTTCTCGGCGTCTATGCGCCAGGACGGAACGCCTCCCTGAAAGCTTCCCTGCAGGATCAGCTCCACCGCAAATTTTTATTGACGGACAGCCTCCGCCCCGAAGCCCTCGGCAGCGCCGTCGGTGTGCTTCTGGTCAGGGAAGACCTTTTCCTGATGCCCACGGCCCTTTCCTGCTTTGCGGACGCACTGCGCAGCGGCGCAGACTACGTCACCAGCGACGCCGTCTTCGGCTACTCAGGCGTCACCACCCTCTACCACAGTCAGGGCTTTGCAGCCTGCCCGGGCTGCGCCCTCGTCTCCCGGGAGCTTCTGCGCCGCTGTCAGGCGGAAGCCCGCGACCCGGAAAATCCCGTCGAACTGCTGACGCTAGCGGCGAAGCTCCGCCGCAGCCACGTCTGCCTCCCGCTGGCGCTGGCCCACTATGAGCGGGACATCTGCGCCGAAGACGTCTGGTCTGTAAAGGGGAAGCGCGTCTTTATCATGAGCCACCTGCTGGACATGACCGGTGCGCCCATCGTGCTGGTGAGCGCCGTGCCAGTGCTGCGCAGCATGGGCTACGAAGTGGTCGTCCTCGGCCCTGAGGACGGCGGCTCCATGCCGCTCTTCCTCGAGGCGGGAGCTACCGTCATCACCCGCAAGGGCTGTGTCCAGTCTCCCCTGCTCTGGGGGCTGGCCCTCTGCGCCGACCTCGTTCTGGCCAACACCGTCGTGGAGGCCCGGGCCGTCCGCGCCCTGAGCGGTGCGCGGGTGCCGGTGCTCTGGTGGCTCCACGATGCCTTTGCAGGCTACCCCCACATCGCCCACCAGATCCCCAGAGAGCTGGGCGAAAACATCCGGCTCTACTCCGTCGGCAGCCACGCCGCCAACGCCATGCACTCGGTGCGGCCGGAGTTCAACATCCGGCCCCTCATCTACGGCCTGCCGGACTACGCCGCCGAGAAGTTCTCCCACTACGATTTGAGCTATGCGGGCGGGCGGCCTCTGTTCGCCACCGTGGGTTCCTTCGAGAACCGGAAAGGCCAGGACATCTTCTGCAAGGCCATCCGGCTGCTGCCGCCTGAGACTATGAAGAAGGCATCCTTCCTCTTCGTGGGCAAGGCCGCAGAGGCTGAGATGATGGACGCCGTGCGGAGCCTGACCGCTGACTGCCCCGACAACGTCTTTTATGTCAAGCGGCTCACCCGCGACGAGATCAAGAGCCTGATGGCCCAGTGTACCTGCCTCGTCTGCGCCTCCCGCGACGACCCCATGCCTACTTTCGTCACCGAGGGCCTCATCTTCGGCAAGCCCGCCATCGTGTCGGAGCACACCGGCACCGCCGGGCTCATCACCGAGGGCGTGGACGGTTTCGTCTACGAGGACGACGACCCCGAAAAGCTGGCCGAGCGGCTGGCCTGGGCCATCGAGCACCCGGAAAAGCTTGCCGCCATGCGCCCCGCCTGCCGTGAGCTTTACGAGAGTCATTACTCCAAACAGGCGTTTTCCGACAGTTTACAACAGGCTGTAAAGGAGCTCACTGGCGAATAAGCTCCCCGTTCTTTATCACTCTGCCGAAACTGAGGCAAAAAATTTGGCAGTTGTTCACAAACACATCTCCGGACTGTGATATACTCTCCTAAGAGTTTATCCCAGTCCGTTTTTTGTTGAAATTTGAAAGGAGTCCCCCCATGAGTCCGTCCGCCTCCCCCGCCCCTTCGCGCCGAAAGACCCTGCTCTCGCTGGGCGTTCTGGCCCTGCTGACCGGCATCGTGGTGTTCATCTTCCGGGAGCACTGGGCCGAGATCTCCGAGGCACTGAGCCGGCTCACCCTCGGGCAGGGGCTGCTGGCACTGGCCGTGGGCCTGAGCTACCCGCTTCTCGAGGGCGTATCCAGCTGGCTCATCGTCCGCAGCCGTCTGCCCCATTTCCCGCTGCGGCAGGGCATCGACAATGCATGGATGGGGACTTTCGGCAATGTGGTGGGCCTCGGCGCAGGGGCGGTGCCGTTTCAGACGTGGTATCTCCACCGGCGCGGGCTGGACGTCGGCCCCGGCGTGGGGCTGATGACCCTGCAATACGTCTTCCACAAGACTGCTGTCCTGCTTTACGCCACCGTGCTGCTTCTGGCGGGCCGTCCCTGGATGGCGGCCCACTCCGACGGCGTGCTGCGGTATCTGCCCGGGGCCTACGCTGTCGTGGCGGGCGTCATCGTGGGGCTCATCGCCCTCTGCGCTCTGCCGGTGGTGCAGCGTCTGGCCCGGTGGCTGCTGCATTTTCTGCCCGACACGGGCCGCTGGGCCGAGCGGCGGGGAAGCTGGCTC